>Ga0066705_10000413_pt1 | contig 11721 bp, 11 predicted proteins | sample GraSoiAngelo_154_FD_66506 | JGI IMG/M metagenome (GOLD analysis project Ga0066705, IMG submission 66506) | Grasslands soil microbial communities from the Angelo Coastal Reserve, California, USA - 14_1009_13_20cm | ecosystem: Environmental > Terrestrial > Soil > Grasslands | place: USA... | reverse complement strand
CCCCCCCGACACGCTCGAAGGCTCAGTCAATTTATCCCTCGCGGCTCGCGGTCAGCATTGGTGGGTTGCTTACATAGGTTGAATGTCGTTTACGAACCTCGCCCTCCGATGGATCAAGAATTGAGAAAACGTTTACAGAAGGAGTATGAGCCCGAGGTGGAAGAATTAAGCCGTCTGCTAGATCGGGATTTGTCGGCTTGGTGCAGATGCTAGGCGCTCGACGTACCTCTGAGGCTACCTGCGACCCGCGTAATGAGCGGAAGCCCAACTGCCCAGTGCACTGGTCTCCTCCGAATACGCTGTATTCTGACACCATCATCCAGGGAACTGAGCCAGAAAAGTGACTGGCAATGATTTACATCCCTTCAATGCGTTTCGCTGTGGACATGTGTCAGGCTACGACTGTCCTCTTTTCAGGTTTTCGGCTAAACGGGCCATTTCACGTCCGTCGATTTTCCTGCTACGATTCTCACTTGGATAATTGGCATAAACCCCCGTGGCGAGGCTGTCCGCCTCTACTAGTACTCATGGAACATGCGGTGCTTGATCATCACGCGATGATTGCGCGAATTCCCAAGCTTGAACTCTTGGATAACACGAATAGGCCGGCCGACCGCGTTGTTTGCCGTGACTCATCTGGCATCGCTAAATGCTTCAACATCGATGGATCAAACTAGCTCGTATTACAGAAGCACGGATGATGGAATTTAGTTCAAGTCATGCCGCTTATTCAGAACAATTCGACAAAAATAACGGAACCGGCGAGAAGGACGAGAAATATAGCACCGGTGTTTGTCTTGGGCTGCGGCCGGTCAGGAACCACTGTACTTTATCATATGCTGCTTTCCGCTGGCGATTTCGCTGTATATCGCGCGGAATCCAACGCCATTAACTTGTTGGAGCCGCGTTTCGGCGATCTGAGCGTCCGCAAAAACAAAGAAAAACTCATGGACGCATGGCTAGACAGCAAGCTTTTCGCAAGGTCCGGCCTCGATGCCATACAGATCAGAGAAAAAGTCGTGGCGGAATGCACGAATGGAGGAAGTTTTCTGCGCATTGTTATGGAAGAGATCGCCCGTACGCAGGGCGTACGACGCTGGGCAGACTGCACGCCCGAACATCTGCTGCATTTGCCCCGAATCAAAGAGACAATTCCGGATGCGTTAATCATCCACATTATTCGCGATGGCCGGGACGTGGCGTTGTCGACGGACAAGCTGGGCTATATCAAACGTGCGCCCTGGGATAAGACGCCGAGTATCATGGTGGCCGGTTTGTACTGGGAGTGGATGGTCAGGCGAGGCCGCGAAGCGGGCCGCAGGCTGGGTAACGACTACATCGAAGTCCGGTTCGAAGACCTGATTACGGAGCCTCGCAAAACTCTTGGAATCCTGGGTAACTTTATCGAGCATGAATTGGATTATGACCGAATCCAGAAGGTCGGAATCGGGTCGGTGAGTGAACCCAACACATCCTTTAAGGGGGCGCCCGGTGACGAGAAGTTCAGCCCGGTCGGCCGGTGGAAGGCAGGATTCGCACAAAAGGAACTGGCGATGTTTGAAGCGCTAGTGGGTAGAACTCTAGAGGAACTGGGTTATCTTCTCGCTTCTCAAAATCCAGAACAGCTCGACCGCGATAAGCTAAAGAGAATGCGCTGGCTTTACCAGAAGTATTTTGATTCCAAGCTCTATCTCAAATCAAGAACGCCACTCGGGAAAGTGCTTGTGACGCGAGATCTTTCCTGGCTTTAGCAGGGTGCTGAAAAACGTGGATTGAACACGATTCGGCTCTCTTCGTGGTTGTTTCTGTCATCGGCTTGGGCTGGTATTTGTTTTTAGCTTCTCCGGAACGCGGGTGCTTCCGCCTGTTGCCCTGCCCCTTAGGCACACTTCGGCAGCGTCCGCATGCGCACTAAGTGGTGGCGCCCCCGTCGCCAAAGTGAAACACCCAACCCACTCGCTCCAGCCCACGATGGCGTACCTGGCGCAGCATCCCCGCCGTCTTCTGGACGGAGTGAGCTTGCGGGTGCGGCGACCGACGGGACGCAAGCAAGTGCAGATGCTGCTGGAGGATCTCTATCGACGCGGGCTGGAAGGCGATCGCTAGGCCTGGATTCTCACAAGACAGAAAAACCCGCACGTTCTAAGCATCAGTTCCGACCGAGTATCCAGAATCAGGTTGAACACTTCTGCTCCGGTATCAAACTCGCTAGACGTGTCACCGTGAAGCTATTTAAGAGATTGGACAATAGCGTAGGCTACGCTCGCGCTGGCGACGAGGATGGCAAGCCCTAAGGCAGCCACAAGCGCGCTTGTAGCATAAAACGTAGTACGGGCGAACCCCGAACGACTAAGCTCCGGCACAACTCCTCCTGAACAACAGCGGTGTGAGCTGAAAAACGGCCTGCTAAATTTGTTCACCGCGTACTACTCACATGCTCTCAGATTCTGCATTCCTCAAAACGTTTCATAAAATATTTCCAGCGACCTGTCCAGGACGCGCCGCCGGATGCGGCGACGGCTCGTCTTTCCGCGCTGGCGACCGAAATTAATTAGTAGCGCCCGCGAGCGATTCGTAGCCGGCTCGATAGCCGTTCGCATACTGAGCTTTGTAGGCGCTCTTGCTTCCGTAGCTGCTGGTGTAACCGTGGTCTTCATCGTCGTAGCGTCCGCGAGGCCTCGCATTGTACGGTTTACCTCTTCCCGCATCTTCCCGGGCCACCGTTGCGCCATCCTGGAAACCAATCTGGTATGCCCGATTGCTGAACCGGGGCCCGCCGTAACTGCCGCTGTAAACTGCGGGAACGTCGTCAGCATCGCCGTCGCGGTCACCCCACGCGCGGCTCTCATTGTTGTAGCCCGCCCGGAATCCCGCGCGATATCCGTCACGATAGGCATTCTGATAGACCCAGATCGGACCCATCCCATCCCTGTAGCCGCGGCTTGCCTGGCCGGCGTCTGGAACACGAAAGTCCTCGGGATCGTTTTCGCGCCCTTCGTGCCGTCCCTGCTTCACGCCATCGCGATAGCCGTTTTGATATCCGTACTGCCGTGCCTGGACACCGTCACCATGCTGATCGTAATAATCGTCGTTATCCCACTGTGCACGGGCCACTCCGCTCAGGGCAAGCGCGATGCTAGCCAACAATGCTGCGAGCTTCAGGTTTCGCGTCATTTCATTCACCTCAGATCCTGGTTGGAACAAGCGACGCTCAGGTTACGCCGCTCAACAAATGTTCTGATACTTGTGATGCGGGCGCATAATCGATTTGATGCTTCGGAAATTGCTGATTTCGTGGGGCTTAAGCGAAGCTTAAGAGAATAGTCGAAGAGCAGCTATCGAAGGAACAGGGCCGAGACTTGACGCTCTCGGCCCGAGTTTCTGCGGTTATTGATTGCTCACGAGGGTTTGTTGGAAGGCGACGGGCTGCCAGCTGCCACCTTTTTTCACCCAGACGCGCGTGAACATAATTTGGCCCTTGGTATCTTTTCCCGCCATTGTTCCTGCGCCATCGGCCGTACCGGTGACCACCGCCGTGTTGCCGTAGACCCGCACCTTCATATCAGAAACCTCATCCGAGGTGAGCTTGGTTTGTCCGGTTTTGAAGTTGTTCACCATTTGCGACTTGTCCGACATTTGGCCGTACACGTTGATGAATGTGTAGTCGTCGGATGTTTGCTTTTCGAGTGTCGCCGCCTCGCCCTTCACAGCCGCGGCAGCGCGGTCTGTCTCAAGTTTCTTCAGTTCGTCCTCTACACGGCGGCCCATGCCAGGCCTAGCAACGCGACGAGAGACAACATTGATGCGATTACGGACACAGTGCGTCTCCGGTTCATGAAATTGCCTCCTTGATTTTTTGCGATCAGACTGCGACTGTTCACGACTCTATGCACGTTTACGGACGCAAAGCTTAGGACTGCACGCCGGGATTGTCAAATTACACAGACGCCTTTGGACTTATTAACCGAATTCCGGGCCTCCTGTGCGCCAGGATTCACTCACATTCCCTTTTCGCGCGCTGCATGAGATTTCCTGAACCGGACTGCTATAATTTCGGCGCTTTGATCACAAGTAGCCGCTGAGAAACCCGAACGGTATGGATCTGACGCACCCCTGGCCAATTGCTAATGCCATTCTCGCCCTTGCAGTGCTGATGGCCGGACCTGCTTCCGCCCAAGAGGATATCCGCAATTCCGGCTTGAGTGGCAAAACCGACCATGCTTCCCTCGATTCCTTGCGCCGCGAACTCGAACAGATTCGAAGCCATTTTCCCGGTGACATGTCGATCTACATGAAAAATCTCTCTACAGCGGACGAGATCGCTCTCGATTCGGACAAGGAGTACGAAACCTTCAGCGTGATCAAGCTGGCAATCGCGGCGGAACTCATGCACCAGGTGGAATCGGGAAAGTTTTCCCTCTCCGATCGCATCACCACCAAGGCAACGGATGAGAGGCTACCCTCGGGCGCTCTTTACGCGCTCGATCCAGGATTGAATCCCACCATTAAGGATTTGCTTACACTGATGATTATCATCAGCGACAACGAAGCCACTGACTTGCTGGCAGACAAAGTGGGCCGCGCACAGGTGACCGCTTACATGCGTAGCCTGGGACTGGCCAACACAGCAATACAATTCTCCGATTTAGATTGGGACCGCACCTGGCTAGGCACACTTGATCCCGGCTACCGAAATGCGCGCGGAGACCAGACGGTCAACTTCCCATTCAGCAACTACAGTGAGGCCCAGGTCGAGCACGCATTCGGTCATACCATCTACGATGCCGGCATTTTCTTCGGTCACAGTACGACCAAGGAGACCGGCCGACTGCTGGAAATGATGGCTTCGGGCAAGCTCGTCTCCAAAGATGCCAGCGGCCTAGTCTTGAGCATCATGGAGAAGCAGCAGATCAACGACCGCTTTCCCCGCTACCTGAAGGACGTGCGAATTGCACATAAAACGGGCGATGGCCAACCATTCGTTGCAAACGATGCTGGAATCATCTGGGTGAACAATCAGCCGATCATCCTGGTTGTCTTCACTGGCCACCATCGTGGTGGGACGGCAACATTACACGACGATGTTGCGCGGGTCGCGGCACTGGTGGTGAGGCATTATGGCGGAAAATTGTCATCTGATTTCAACTCTAAATAAGAACTTCTGACAAACCCCGATTGTTCGGGGGGGGACGAGGTGATCTGGTTAGGACGAGCTTTGCACGCGCGCTTCGTAGCGAGCGCGGAACGCGTGCCTACATAGGCATGAAAGATAACTTTAGCCGCCCAGCTTCTCAAAGAACAAACAGATCGACTCAATCCCGCGGTAGAAGTTCGGGATATGAAACTTCTCATTGGGCGCGTGAAGGTTGTCGTCCGGCAGGCCGAAGCCCATCATCACGCTCGGGATCTTCAATACGTCCTGAAAATCGGTGACGATCGGAATTGATCCGCCAGAACGGATGAACACCGTATCTTTTTTGAACACTTCGTGTAAGGCCTCAGTCGCGGCTTTCACGTATTTGTTGTTCGTGCCCACAACGCACGCCGGACCTTTGCTCCATACTTTGACGTTGGTCTGAATGCCTTTCGGCGTGAGCTTCTTCACATACTTCCTGTAGCGCTCGAGAATGTCTTCCGGATCCTGATTCGGCACCAGCCGCATAGAAACTTTCGCCGACGCCTTCGCCGGAATCACAGTCTTGGCGCCCGGAGCTGTGAATCCCCCCGGCATGCCGTGAACCTCGAGCGTGGGCCGCGCCCACGTGCGATACAGAACCGAAAAACCCGGCTCGCCAGTGAGCACAGTCGATCCCACTTCTGTCTTGCGATAGTGCTCTTCATCGAATGGCAGCTTCTTCCACGCCTTCAGTTCGTCCGCGCTCGGAGCTTTCACTTTCGAATAGAAACCAGGAATCAGCACCCGTCCTTTCGCATCTTTCAATTTGCTGATGATCTCAATCAGACCAAAAAATGGATTCGGCGCCGCTCCGCCGTACATACCAGAGTGCAAATCGGTCCTCGCGCCTACCGTTTCGATCTCCGTATAAACCAGCCCACGCAGGCCCACACACAGCGTTGGTAAATCTGGAGCAAACAGCTCCGTGTCGCACACCAAAGCAAAATCGGCCTTCAGCTTGGCTTTCTGTTTGCGGACATATTCAGCAATCGACTCCCCGCCGACTTCTTCTTCGCCCTCGATAATAAATTTGACGTTCAGCGGCAGCTTGCCACCATGCCCCTTCATCAAGGCTTCGATGGCTTTAATTTCCATCCAGAGTTGGCCTTTATCGTCCACCGCGCCACGCGCATAAATATTGTTGTTCCGCTCGGTAGGCTCGAACGGGGGCGAAATCCACTCATCCAACGGATCCGGAGGCTGCACGTCATAGTGGGCATAACAAAGTGCGGTCGGTTTTCCCGGCGCATTCAGCCAATCGGCGTAAATGAGAGGATGGCCTTTGGTCGGGATAACCTCGACGTGCTCCATGCCGATGCGGCGCAGTTCGCTCGCGACAAATTCGGCCGCTTTCTGCACGTCTGATTTGTGCTCTTCGAGCGTACTGATGCTAGGAATGCGAAGAAGGTCTTTAAGTTCATTGAGAAACCGCTGCTGATTGCCACGCGCGAAGTCGACTGCCGGGGAAGCCATGGGTATGTCCCTTTCTTATGAAGCGACGCCAGCATGGGCGCTGAAATGACGGGAGGTGCTTAGTATAACCGAAGCCACCGACTGCTCTTTGCTCGTTAGGGCAGGCCCGCGCTCATGACGGTGTAGGTCAAGTCTCCAGACTTGTAGGCTTCGAGAATCACATCAATCCCTGCCGCGAAATCCTGAACCGCGCGCGGCATCAAGTTAAGAACGGGTTTTGCCATCGCCACCCGGTCGCGGCAGATTTCCCAGGTATGCGCGACGTTGGCGCTGAGATCCTCGCGCCAACTCACGTGCAGGCCAGCGGATTCCATAGCAGATTGGTATCGCTCTCGCGTCCACAGCTCCGGACACAGAAAAGCCCGCGCCACTGCGGCGACTCTGGGGCTGCGCATCGAACCAGTCCACGCGGCCAGCAATAGCTTGCCTCGAGGACGCAGGGTGTGAGCGACGTTACGAAAAAATCCGGATTTGTCCAACAAGTGCTCCGATGATTCCATCACCCACACGACATCGAAGGCTTTTGGCGGGAACGGGAAGCCGTCAGCATCTGCGACCATGAACTTCAGCTTCTCTGTCAGATGAGATCTGGCCGCATGGTCATTGGCGATCCGCGCCTGAGTCGGGCTGATCGTAAGACCCGTGCCGCTGCAACCCAACATTTCCGCCAAATGGATCAGCGTGCCGCCGTGTCCACAACCAACGTCGAGAACCTCCTCTCCGCCGCGCAGGCCGAGCACTTCTGCGCAATACGCGAGCATCTTCACTTGCGCCGCAGCAGGTGATTCGTTGTCAGTGAAAAGGCCGTGGTGGATGTGATCGCCCCAGAAGGCCCGATAGATGAGGGCGAGCGAATCGTAATGCTCTCTAATTTGCTCAGCTGTAACCTGGTTCTGTGTGGACATTAGAGTTGGAACCGGGTCGGCGAAAATGCCAAGATGTCGTAGTCGGGCCTCGACTCTGTAACCACCTGGGCCATAACATGAGCCGTGACCGGCGTGAGCAGAATGCCATCGCGGAAATGCCCGGCAGCTACAAAATAGCCCGGAGTTGCTGTAGGTCCGAGAATCGGCAGATTGTCCGGCGTCCCAGGGCGCAGGCCCGCCCACGCCTCAAGCATGCGTGCTCCACTCAGTGCCGGCATCAGGCGCAGTGCCGCCCGGTGCATCTGCTCGATAACGGCGGGGTCGGTGCGTTTGTCGTACCCTGCTTCTTCCACGGTCGCGCCAATCAGTACGCGCCCGTCGCTGCGCGGCACCAGGTATATCTCAGGCGAGCGAATCACGTGCCGCGCTGTGTTGCGCGGACCACCGGCGACCGAGAGCATCTGTCCTTTGACGGGGCGAGTAGGAAAGCGCTGCGGCCCGAAATCTCCCGCCCACGCGCCTGCGCAGTTCACAACTGCCAACGCAGCGTAGCTGGTCTTCTCCGTACGCACGCCAGCGATGCGTCCGTCTGAAATCAAAACCTCGGTCACCGCTCTGCCGGAGGAAATGTCAACCCCGCGATGCTTTGCGGCTTTCAGGGCAGCCGCTGCCAGCGCCCGCGGATCGACACTGCGCTCTTTTAAGAAAATAGCAGCCTGTTGGGGATCAGCCAGCGCCGGCTCGAACGCTGACAGCGGCGATGGCAGTTGATTTTCGGTGGAGAACCCAGCCCGCCCCTGCGCATGATCGGGAGGACACAACAGAATCGTTCCATCATCCCGAAGATCGACATCAACTCGGGATTCATCTTGCAGTTCGTGAACAAATTCGGGATACATCTGCGCACTGGCTGTCGCGAGCGGCCGCAAGGCCGGCGGAGTCTCCAAACTGCATTCAACCAACATTCCTGCTGCGGCATAGGAAGCCTCACGCCCTGGCTCTCCGCGCTCAACGATTAGGACTCGCGCGCCGCGTTTCCGTAGCGCAATCGACAGCGACAGCCCGATGATCCCGCCACCGATGATGATGACGTCCCAGGTCCTCACACACTGAATTGTAAAGGAGCATAGGCGGATAGGCGGGCGAGACGCCCGCCCGACAGCCGGCAAGATGCCGGCGCTACACAGAGAGGGTCGGCGCTATGCTACTTAGCCTCACAGCTTGCTTAGGAAATCCACGATTTCCGGCTGTTGCCAATCGACCGGACCGATGAACTTGCGGCGAAGTACGCCACCGCGATCGATGATGTAAGTCTCAGGAAACTTGAAAGTGCCGTAAAGGTTGTTGCTCTTCTGCTCTGGGTCGCGCACCACGAGCAGATCGATATTGTGGTCTTTCAGAAATTTGCGGTATGCACTCTCGTCCACATCAACGCTGACGGCCAGCACATCCACTCCCTTGCCCTTCAGCCTCTGTTGCATTTGCACGAGCGAGGGCATCTCCTCCACGCAAGGGGCGCACCACGTGGCCCAGAAATTCAGCACCACAATTTTGCCGCGCAGGTCGTTGAGACTAACCTTTCGATCGGCATCCTGCACCGTGAACTCCGGCGCGGGGTTGCCAATATGAGGAGGGCGCGAGCCGCTATAACAAGCAGCCAGCAGAAGAGTTAAAGACCCGACCAGAATCGAGGAACGACGCACAAAAGCTATAATATCGGATTTGCCCTATGCTGCCGTCCGATCCAGCTACGGCGCAGCTAGATGTCTCCGTAATCGTGCCCGCGCGAAATGAGGAAGCGTCTCTCGGCGCTTGTCTTGAATCGCTGACACGCCAGATCGGCGTCAGATTCGAAGTCATCGTCGTTGATGACGGCTCAACCGATCGCACTGGTGAAATCGCGCGGTCATTTACTGGAGTGCAAGTTATCGACGCTGGCCCGCTCCCAGAGGGCTGGACTGGCAAAAATAATGCGATGGCCTCAGGCGCGAAGATCGCGAAAGGGAAGTGGCTGCTGTTCACCGATGCCGATACCGTTCACAGCCCGACCTCTCTGGCCCGCGGATTGACTGAAGCAGAACTTCGCCAGGCGCAATTACTCTCTTATTCTCCCGAGCAGGAGCTCCGTGGTTTTTGGCAGAAAGCCGTTATGCCGGTCATCTTCGCCGAGCTAGCAAAAACGTATCGCCCGTCGGAGGTAAGCGATCCCAACTCGCCTGCAGCCGCTGCGAACGGCCAATATCTGCTGATCTGGCGCGAGGCTTACGACGCCGTCGGCGGCCACGCTGCTGTGAACGGAAAGTTGCTCGAGGATGTCGCGCTGGCACGGATCGTGAAATCGTCGGGTCGCAGAATCTTCTTCCGCTATGGCAAAGACGTTGTCCGCACCCGCATGTACCGCAACTTCACCCAGCTCTGCGAGGGCTGGAAAAAGAATCTGACGCTCTTGTTTCCCTCGACGCGACGATTGGCACTGCTGCGGTTGCTGGAATTTATTCTGATTTTAGCGAGCGCTTTGCTGGTGGTCATCGAAGCCATCAGCGGACGCACAAATTCCGCGCTCCTGTTGGCGACTGTTACCGTCGTCCTGTATGCGCTTTTCCTGGCGCGCATTCGCCGTGCACATTTCTCTTGGCGGACGAATGCGCTGGCTCTGCTCGGTCTTCCCCTGTTCGCGTATCTTTTGCAACGATCAGAACTCTGCTACAAGCAGGGTGCTGTAAGCTGGAAGGGAAGAGCATATAGCACGCGCTTGGCAGAACAAGAACCGGAGCGGCACTCTGCCACATCCGCGCACGCCGAGAATGCTCAGGTCTCTAAGCCACTTTCCGTGCTCACTCCGGCAGCGTCCGATCGAAACAATCCGCGCTTGACCCATTGAGGAATAAATGGTCTATCTAACCCGCAAAGCCGAATTCTCCGCTTCGCACTATTACCACAACCCGGACTTCACTCCGGAGGAGAACCAGCGCATCTTCGGCAAATGCAACAACCCAAACGGCCACGGCCACAATTACACGCTTGAAGTCACGGTCAAAGGAAATGTCGACCCACGCTCCGGCTTCGTGGTCGATCTGAAGCAGCTAAAAGAAATCCTCAATCGCGAAGTTCTCGACGCAATGGACCATCGCTTCCTCAACAAAGAAGTGCCCGAATTCGCCAAGCGCATTCCAACTACAGAGAACCTTGCTATTACTATCTGGCAGCGCCTGGCGCCAAAGCTGGAGATTGCACAACTTCACCGTGTGCGGATTTACGAAACTCCCGATCTGTTCGTGGATTTCTACGGAGAGGAATGAGAAACCGTGAGTAATTTTAGAATTGGTAATTGACCAATTTGATTCTCTTTGCGAACTTTGCGGATTTTCTTTGCGGTCTCTGCGGTTAAGAGATCTTTCCGCTAAAAGCGCGACGACTTCGCAAGAGATCCCGATTTTCGAATTGCAAAATTACCAAATCACTCAATTACTAATTGCATGAAAGCCCATCTCACGCGTCGTTACATGTTTTCGGCATCGCATCGGCTGCATAACGCCGAAATGTCGCAAGAGCAAAACCAGGCCACGTATGGCAAGTGCAACAACCCTTATGGGCATGGTCACAACTATGCGCTCGAAGTCACGGTAAGTGGTCCGGTGGATGAAACTACTGGCATGGTTTGTAATCTAACTGATCTGGATGGATTCGTTGAGCGCAAAATTCTGGAACACTTCGACAAGCAGAATCTAAACGTCTTGCCGGAGTTTGAGCGCGAGGTTCCGACAACAGAGAACCTCTGCACCGTCATCTACGATATTTTGCAGCGCGGTTTCAGCCACGCTCATCTGGAAAAGGTACGCATGGAAGAAACTATGATGAACTCATTCGAGTACGCCGGAGATGGCGAAATCCGCCATTAACATTAGCAACACGCACGTAGCGACAGCCGCCCTCGGCTGTCCACGAGTCATTAGAAGGGAACAGCATGACACCAGTCGAAACCGCAACCACCTTAACCAGCGCCACTTTTGAAGAACTTGTCAAAGAAATGCTCATCCGCCTCGGCGAAGACCCTGCTCGCGAAGGCCTCATCCGCACCCCAAATCGCGTTCACCGCGCCTTCGAGTTCCTTACCAAGGGCTACAAAGAAGATCCTGACGCCCTGCTGAAAAAGGCGCTGTTCACCGTCAGTTATGACGAGATGGTGATCGTCAAAGACGTCGAGAT
>Ga0066705_10000411_pt1 | contig 11728 bp, 10 predicted proteins | sample GraSoiAngelo_154_FD_66506 | JGI IMG/M metagenome (GOLD analysis project Ga0066705, IMG submission 66506) | Grasslands soil microbial communities from the Angelo Coastal Reserve, California, USA - 14_1009_13_20cm | ecosystem: Environmental > Terrestrial > Soil > Grasslands | place: USA... | reverse complement strand
TCCCCCTCGCAGTCAGCGCCAGCAACACCTCGCGGCGATCCTCTCCTGCTCGTCTTCTCCGGATGTAACCGTTTGCAGCCAGCCGATTCGCCAGCTCTACTGCGCTGTGGTGCTGGATCTGCAGCCGTTCTGCAAGTTCCCCAATTCGCGGACGTACGCCTTCTGGAAGCCCCTTCAACGCCAGCATGAGCTGATGCTGATGCGGCTCCAGTCCCACTTCACGCGCTGCCCGCTCGCTGAAACATAAGAAGCGTCGGATCTGATATCGCAATTCCGCGAGCGAGTAATAATCCGCGTGTGTAAGTGATTTTTCCATGCCGAGGCGCAAGAAACGCTTATCCCGAATATATCGTATCACGACATATATTGGGCTCGCTTGAAGAAACCTTTCATCAGGATCCTGCACACGTTTGATGAGCTCTGGGCCACTCAGTCTGATAGAAGACATACATCTTATTGGCAGATTGAGCTTGACAAACACACCGTTCGCGCCCATTGTTGCTCGCGTACCGAGCCTTCGTGATAGACCTCACCAGACTCCTCCAAAGATCAGAGCTGTTCTGATTGAGAACCGGCCCCTTTCGAACCTGGAATTCATACGATCCGCTTCTCCGCCAACAACCGCCGGACGAGCCCAGAGTATATTGCGATGACGTTTAGACGGATTTGAACGGGTGGGTCCAATAGCCTTAAAGGACTATTCCATGACGGCAAGAAGAGTGACGCTATGTGTGTTCGCCGGGTTTTTAGCTTCAGGACTTCCGACAAAAGCTCAGCATATCCAGTTTGGTGCTCGGGCGCAGCTTAGTGTTAAGCACGATGTTTCGCAGCCATTAAGAAATACTCACCCCTTGGTGGCCCAATCGGAAAAACGACAAATTATGTTGCCCCACGTCTGGCCTCACGCCGCCGGAATTGGGCAGTTTGACACGGCACTACAGACGACGACAGGTCCGACAGTGTCGGCTTCCGTTGGGCTCAACTTCGAAGGCTTGGGGGATGGTGAGTATGGTTTTCAAGCTATTTCGATACCGCCGGACCCAAATGGGAGCGCGGGGTCCACACAATTTGTCGAAGCAGTAAACCTTTCCTTTGCGGTATTTGACAAGGCGACTGGTGCGTTGGTTTATGGTCCAGCGCTAGGTACGACGTTGTGGGCTGGATTCGGCGGTCCGTGCGAAAACACGGACGGCGGTGATCCTATTGTCCTATATGACAAAGCGGCAGGCCGCTGGGTTATGACCGAACTGGGCCCTTGGTACCAACCCCAGCCACCATATTACGAATGCATCGCAGTCTCCACGAGTTCGGACGCCACAGGTTCCTACAATCGATATGCTTTCGCATTTGAACAAATACCAGATTTCGACAAAATAGCAGTATGGCCGGATGCCTATTATATGACGTTCAACAGGTCCCAAGATGACGTCTGTGCGTTAGATCGCAGCAAAATGTTAGCCGGTCAGAACGCGTCTATTCAGTGCTTTTCGAGCAATCAGAACGGCCTCCCGCTAATTGCTGCAGATCTAGATGGTTCCATACCGCCGCCCATCGGCTCTCCCAATTACCTTTTAGGGATAGACCCCACGAACGTCAGCTTACTCAATATGTGGAAGTTCCACGTAGACTTCACGCAGCCAAGTAATTCGACCCTTACCGGTCCAATCGCGATTCCAGTAGCTCCATTCGTCTTAGGTTCGACAGGAGAGGTCGCTCAGCTTGGTACATCGGTAGAGCTTCTGGCACAAGATGGTTCACTCCGACATCGATTGGCGTACCGCAATTTCGGAACCTTTGAGTCGCTGATTGTCAATCATGCCGTGAACAACGGCAGTGGCATTCGCTGGTACGAGTTGCGGAATCCTGGCGGAAATTCGCCCCTGGTCTTTCAACAAGGAACCTTCGTGCCTGATTCCACCTCTCGCTGGATGGGGAGTATCGCTATGGACAAGCTTGGGGATATCGCGTTGGGATACAGCGTGTCGAGTAGCGCCATGCACCCTGGAATCCGATTTACAGGCCGCGTCCCCTCTGATCCCTTGGGAACCCTGGAGGGAGAGGCGACAATCGTGGACGGGACCGGTTCGCAAACGAATTACCGATGGGGAGACTACAGTAGCATGAGCATCGACCCAGTCGATGACTGTACTTTCTGGTATACGAATGAGTATTTACAGCAGGACGGACAGAATTGGCACACCCGAATAGCAAGCTTTAGATTTCCATCATGTGGCACAGCCGTTGGAGCAACCTCGCCGACCAATCTCGCTTTTGCGCCCCAACTGGTAGGGAGTACCAGTCCAAGCAAACGTGTGGTGCTAACCAACGACGGCAGCTTTCAGATGGATGCGCCCAGCGTCATCGTTAGGGGGGATTTCGCATTACAGACAAACAGTTGTACAGGCGGTGTGAAACCGGGAACGCACTGCGACGTCACTATTGTGTTCAAACCGAAGGTTCCCGGCACGAGAACCGGAACGCTGACATTCGCAGACAATGCCACGAACAGCCCCCAGATTGTGAGTCTTAGGGGAACTGGAACTCAAGTGAAACTCTCCACGACCTCAATCTTATTTAATACGCTCGTGGTGGGAACAACAAGCGGCGCCAGGATCGTGAGCTTTGCCAACCGTGGAACTACAACCGTAACGATCAATGGCATCAGCGTTAGCGGCGATTTCCATCTCCGTGCCGCCAGCATCAATCCATGCCCAACCAGTGGCGTAGTACTGGGAAGCACCAGTTGCAATGTTGGAGTTGCTTTCGCTCCCTCGGCGAAAGGTACGAGAAAAGGAACGTTAACGATCAGCGACTCCGATCCGGCTAGCCCGCAAACAGTGGCTTTGACCGGAACGGGCACGGTGGTGAGCCTGTCTGCGCTCAGCCTGGTATTCCCTGCTCAGCCGGTGAACACGAGTAGTGGATCCAGAAAAGTAACTTTAAAGAACGAAGGTGCTACAGCGTTGAACTTCACTGCTATCACCGTCGTTGGCACAAATGCGGGGAACTTCACTCAGACCAATACCTGTGGGACCAGTGTCGCTGCCGGAGCCAGTTGCACGATCAGCGTAATTTTCAAGCCCACGGCTACGGGCACACGCACGGCGGCGGTGAGCATTAGCGACAATGGCGGTGGCAGTCCGCAGAAAATAAACTTGGCTGGCACGGGAACGTAGGATCAATTCGATTTAGAAGCGCGACCGCGTTTGGGCTATATAGCTGACTGGGCTTCTTCGTAAATTCGAAGCGCCGAACTTACCGCTTCTTTCGGGAACTCCGCTGGCACTCTATCTTCCTCTACATTTAGAATCCTTAGTCCAACTCTCGTGCCTAGGGAGCATGCTTGATCCCGCGCTACACCCGCCCGGAAATGGGCCGCATTTGGAGCGATGAAAACCGCTTCCGTACCTGGCTTGCGGTTGAGATCGCCGCAACCGAAACGTTGGCCGAGGCGGGAATGGTCCCAAAAGCCGCGGCCAAAGCCATTCGCGAGCGGGCGGATTTCAAGCTGGAGCGCATCAACCAAATCGAGGCGGAAGTTCGTCATGATGTGATCGCGTTCACCATCGCCGTGGCTGAAATTGTCGGCCCGGAGGCGCGCTGGTTCCACTACGGATTGACTTCCAATGACGTGGTCGATACCGCTCAGGCTCTGCTTATTGGCCAGGCGTCAAAAATCATCACGGAAGATTTGCAAAAACTTTCAGCAGTCCTGGAGCGCCGTGCCTGGGAGTTCAAGGACACCCCGATGGTCGGCCGCACTCACGGCATACATGCTGAGCCGATCACCTTCGGATTCAAGCTGGCCAACTGGTATTCGGAAACGCAGCGCAATATTGCGCGATTTCAGAACGCAGCCGAAGACATGCGTGTCGGCAAGTTCTCTGGAGCAGTGGGCACGTTTGCGCACCTTAGCCCCGAAATTGAAGAGAAGATCTGCGCGCGACTGGGATTGAAAGCAGCTGCGGTTTCGTCACAGGTAATCCAGCGCGATCGTCATGCGTCGTATTTGGCTACGTTGGCGGTTATCGCTTCCACTCTCGACAAAATCGCTACTGAGGTTCGCCATCTTCAGCGCACCGAAGTTCGAGAAGCCGAAGAATACTTCAGCAAAAAGCAAAAAGGCTCGTCGGCGATGCCGCACAAGCGGAATCCAGTTACGAGCGAGCAAATCAGCGGGCTGGCGCGCATAGTGCGCTCGAACGCGCAAGCCGGATTTGAGAACGTTGCGCTCTGGCACGAGCGCGATATTTCCCACTCTTCGGTCGAGCGCGTCATTATTCCCGACTCCACCACTCTGGTTGATTACATGCTCCAGAAGACGGCGAATCTCATCGACACCATGTTCGTTTATCCCGAGCGGATGAAGGCGAATCTGGAGAGCACGGGCGGACTAGTGTTCAGCGGCCAGCTTTTGTTGGATTTAGTTGAACACGGCGTCTCGCGCGAAGATGCCTACCGCATGGTGCAGCGAAATGCCATGCGTGGCTGGAAAGAAGGATTGAATTTTCGAGAGCTCGTACTCGTGGATACGGACATCACAAGCCGCCTCTCCCGCGAGCAGATCAATCAGACCTTCGATTTGAAGCGGCAATTGCGAAACATCCATAAGATTTTTGCGCGCGTGTTTGCACGAACTGAATCCCCGGCCGCGGGCGGGGCCACCCGCGCCGAGTAAGCCTTACGCGCAAATGACTAGGATACCGTGCCCGCCGAAGTCTGCCAGTTCCCACTTCGCCTCACGTCCTCTTCGCCATCGCTCCGTCCACCGACGCCGCTCCCGGTCCCGACAGAACCAACGCAGCGCAGGCTGCTAGCAGCGTCAGAGGATATTCGAATCCTTTCGGATTGAAGAATCCATTCTTGAGGTGAACCACAAGGACGGCCACCATCATGTCGACCGCAATTAGCGCCGCTGCCCAGCGCGTGACGACGCCAAGTACGAGTGCTATGCCGCCCAGGAATTCAACGAGCGTTAGAATCACCGCCGAAACCGCCGGCACGGGAATGCCCATTCCGCCCAGCATCCCAGCGACTCCGTGAAATCCGAATACAAACAGTTTCTGCGCGCCGTGGACAAGAAAAACAATCCCGACCATTACACGTAGAACTGTGAGTCCCCACTGCTGATTTGAACCGTTTGCCATGAGATCTCCTCTCGCTTAACCTGTTCCTCACTCTTGCGATATCAAATAGATGTCGTGATAACGAATATGTCGGGCACAAAATATCAAACGGCCCGTTCGCGCGCCACTTCCAGCAGCTTGATCAGCCTTTTCAGCTTCTGCTCACCTAAATGGCCCAACATTTTCCGGTTGAACTCCTCGACTGGCCGGTCTAGCTCCTTAAGCAATTCGAGCCCTGCGGATGTGATGCGAGCCGTAACCACTCTCCGGTCTTTTTTCTCCCTTGCGCGTTGCACCAGGCCGCGGCGCTCCAGGCGGTCAATCAGCCGGGTGACATCAGGGTCGCGATTAATCATTCTGTCGGCGATCTCGCTGCACGAGCGCCCCTGCTCTTTGGCGCCGCGCAGAATGCGTAACGCGTTGTATTGCGTGGGGGAGACGCCATACGGCTTCAGCAACTCGAAGATGCGCCATTGCAACTGATCCGCTGTGCGCTGAAGCGAAAGCAGCGCCTCCTCTTCCAGGCTGCTGAACGGCTTAACTTGCTTGATTTCGGCCTGGATTCCAGCGGTCACATCTTTAAACATACTCGTTATAACGACTTATGTCAATACGTATATCGCGCTTCCAGTCACTTCCCAGACTTGCCGGGGCGAATCAAGCATCTTTTTCTGTGACTGTCAGCATCCAATGATTTAACTAACCAGTTAATCAAGGGATGAGGAGGAAAGTGGATTATGAAAGGCATTGGGAAGTCTCTTGGGCCCCTTCTTGCGGTACTTGTCCTGAGCGCTGGGCTGCTTGCGCAGGCCAGCAGTGTGGCGCGCTATGACAGCGCAATCCAGACCAAAGTCATTCAAAAGCTTGCGGAGAAGAAGGAGTTCCGCAACCTGAACGCATCTACCGAGGATGGCATTGTCACCCTGAGTGGAACCGTCGAGATTTATCAACAGAAGCTCGATGCGGCTAAGAAAGTCCGCAAAATCGCAGATGTCCAGGGGGTACGGAATCTGATTGAGGTGAGCTCAACCGTGCCGGACGCAGACCTGGCCGCCAAGCTTGGCCGGAAGCTCTACTACGATCGCATCGGCTACGACAACGTCTTCAACTTTGTCGACGTCTCGGTGAAGAATGGTGTGGCCACGCTGAGCGGAGAGACCCGAACTGACGTTGGCCGCGACTCGGCTGTCGATCTGGTCAGCAGAACGCCGGGCGTGAAGGATATCGTGAATAACATTACGGTTGCTCCGGTGTCGAACTTCGATGACCGGATTCGCCTGAGTGCATTGCGCGCCATCTATCGTGATCCGGTGTTGAGCCGTTATGCGATTGACCCAGCGCTGCCGATCCGCATTGTCGTCGACAATGGCAAGCTGACGTTGTACGGCACCGTCATGAACACGATGGACAAGCAAGTCGCCGGCATTCGCGCCAGCCAGGTATTCGGAGCCTTCCAAGTCCAGAACAACCTGGAAGTGGCCAAGCAGTCGTAAGGTGAGCGGTTACAAAAACTAATGGAGGACGGGCGTCTCGCCCGTCTTTCGTCTCTGCTTCACGCCGCCGGAGTGTGCTCAAAAGGCAGTTTCGTGTAACGGGCCTTCTCCGCCTCGATAATTAGCGCAATGCGACCCTCAGGCTTGCGAAACGGAAAAGGTTTCGCAATATATTTGTTGGAGATCGGGTCCATAATCTTGAGCTCCGGATCCTCGCGCCTCTCGACTACCCGGCCTCGGATTTGGGCTTCGCTGTAGGGATTCTCAAAATCGACTATCGACAACGCAACTCGCGGATCGCGGCGCGTGTTTCTTGCTTTGAGCGATGTTTCTCCAGTGCAGACTATTACGCGGTCTCCTTCACGCCCTACCCATACCGGAACCGATTGCGGTGAACCGTCAGGCATCAGAGTGGCTAAATGCGCGAAATTTGGACCATCAAGCAGTTGCTTGATTTCTTTGGACAAAGAAATGGACATGCCTCTCACCTCTTTCTGAATTATGGAAGCCGATTTATTAATGCTGCCACGTACCCCGCTCCAAATCCATTGTCAATATTCACTACGCTCACATTCGACGCGCAGGAATTCATCATCCCAAGCAACGCAGCCAAGCCATTGAATGCCGCGCCGTAACCAACACTCGTCGGCACTGCGATCACCGGAACGCCGATCAGGCCACCTACCACGCTGGGCAGGGCCCCTTCCATCCCGGCACAAACAATGACTACACGGGCGCGGGCGAGAGTTCCGCGATTTGCCAGCAGGCGATGAATTCCTGCGACCCCGACGTCATAGAGACGCTCGACATCATTGCCCATCAACTCAGCCGTCACCCCGGCTTCTTCAGCAACGGGAATGTCGCTAGTTCCCGCAGAAACTACAGCAATCATCCCTTTGCCATATTTGTTTCGGTCACGCCGCAGAACGACTGCACGCGCGGTCTCCCGATATTCCGCCTTTTCGACCTTCTTCTTGACCGCTGCAAACTGTTGCCGGCTAGTTCGTGTCGCGAGAATGTTGCCGCCGCGCTTGGCCAACCTTGAGAAAATCTGCGCAATCTGCGCCGGCGTCTTTCCTTCGCCCAAGATTACTTCCGGCATTCCAGCACGCAGGGCGCGATGATGGTCCACTTTCGCGAAGCCGAGATCTTCGAACGGCAGATGGCGCAGCCTGGCAACGCCTTCATCGGGCGAAACCTTACCTCTTCGAACTTCTTGGAGGATCTTGCGGATGGCGGCAGCGTTCAAGGAGCACCGTAAGAATATTACAGTGTGACGATGCCATCGCGGCAGCTGCTCGATAGGCAAAAGAGCATCACAAAATTTCTCTATTTCAGCCCGGCCCGTGCGGCGCGAGCCTTTCGCGAGCCAGCAAGCTTGCCGGCGAGCTGCAGATAAACCTCTTTTGCCCGCCCGCCTTCGTCCAGCCGAGTCAGGAACAATTTGCGCAATTCACTGCGGCTCTTACGGCCGGCCAGGTAGTTGTCATAGAGCTGGGTACCGAGCATGTGCCCGACTAGCTCAGCACTGGCCTCAAAATCTTCGCGCGTATCTCCGGCATTTACACCTTCGCGGTTCGGATACAGCACTCGCGATCCAAAGTATGCCAACGCATGCTCGACCGCTCGAGCATGGAACCCCGGCGATTTCCTAGCATCTCCTCGCTCCGGCAGGCCCCGGCAAGCATAATGGAGGAAGCGCGTAGCCTCTTCCGCTGCATACGCCATCTGGAAATTACGGACATAGAACGAATTGATCTGCGGGAAATACGCGCAGCCCTGCTCTTCCGCCCGCAGAAAGGCGGAATCAATTTCTGACTCAGTTAAGGCCCTGCGCAAAAGCATTCGCCGCAGCGCAGCGTCCGACTCGCCGCTGTAGATCTCCGGAAGCAGATCCACAAGAAATTTGGGTTGCGTGCCATTATGCGAACAGTAGCGGTTGATATCGAGAAAGCGAATCAGGCTATCGATTAGGTTGTAAATTGTCGGCGCAACGTCAGGGCCGTCTTCGTCACTGCATCCCCAGCGGCTCAGGTGTAAGCGGTAATTCTCATATTTCTCCAGAGGAGTTGAGTTGAAGACGCAGACAACGTCATCTGCCACTCGAACTGCTTCGACGCGATCTCGTTCTTCTCCGATGGCTTGCCAGTACATGGCATCAACGTTCTGAAGGATACTGAGCAATCGTTCGCCCGGAAGTTGCTTTTGCAGGGCACGCGGGAGATGCCCAGGAGCGAGATGCGATTCCCCAAACAGTACCAGGATTGCAGCGTTCGGATGCTGTTTGCGGAGTTCACCGATTTTGTGCGCGGCGTGCCGATCGCGCGCGCCGATCTTACGCAGGTCTTCACGCGGCATACAGTCGAGGGCATAGATAGCTTCGGCGTGCTCGCGCGCCCCGACCAGCAATTCGTAAAAAGGCGCCCAGTCATAGCCCCAGTCGACATCGAACCGGATTCTGCGCCGCAGTTCTCCCTCGCTTATCTCGCGACGCCACCATTCGTCCAGAACGTGCTGGTCACGAGAGAAGATTGCCTCAATGCCCAGCACTACCGGCCGATCTGCCAGATGTGCCCGTGACTCCAGCAGCGTCGCGGCAAAGCGCTGCGCGGAAGGGAGCGCGTGGTAGTCGCCAATCAGAACTATGTCCGCTGCCGCGACATCCTTGCCTAATTCCTCTCGATCAATCACCGATTGATAAGACCGGAATGCGTTCGTGAAATCCTGAAGATACTTTCGGCGGTTATTATGATCGCTGGCACGAATTTCGCGCTGCACGCCAACCAGCGCGTGCAGCTGTGCTTCGGTACGCCGCGATTGCAAAGTATCGGCCATTCTGTAGCAGCTGCCGTCCTCAGCGGCTGTCTTGAACGCGTCCCGAGCTCGTCTTTACCCTGCTCCGGCAGCTTGACTTGCGCTCCGTGTGCTCCCTATGCTCAATCTCCGGCGCGTACCTCAGTAGGAGCACGAATTGCCCAATCACCCACCGCAAAATTTGACCATCGCCACCACCGGCGCTAGCGGCGCTTTTTTTCTCAAACACTTGCTGCTCACGGTCGACCGCGACGAGCGGATCACCGCCGTCAATTTCATCGCCTCTGACAGCGCCTTGCGCGTCATGGCGGAAGAGCTCGAACTCAAAGGCCGCAGCAAGCTGCTGCCTCAATTGCTGGGCAAGCCTTCCCCCAAGATCAAAGAGCAATCGAATGCCGACATCGGCGCAAACGTTGCCAGTGGTTCGTACCCAGCCAACGCCATGATCGTCATCCCATGCAGCGTCGGAACGCTTGCCCGCATTGCCAACGGAATCGCCTCGCATCTCATCGAACGCGCCGCCGACGTTTGCCTGAAAGAAAAACGTCCGCTCCTGCTTTGTGTGCGCGAGACGCCGCTCAGCAAAATTCACATTCGCAACATGTATCGGGCAGTCGACGCCGGTGCGACCATCTTTCCGCTGATTCCTGCCTACTACTTCCACCCTGCAACTCTCGACCAGATGGCACAGGAATTCGCCAACCGCGTGCTCGCCCACATCGGCCTGCCACAGCCAGACGCGTTCCGGTGGAAAGGGTGAGTTTCACCTCTGAACTTTGGTACTTCGCTGAGGTCAGCCAGTTCTGGGGGGTGAGGTCAGTCTATGGCGCTGGAAGTACGGGAGGCGAGATACCGAGGGAACATGTACCGGTGAGGCGAAATAGCTATCCGAAGATGATCCTGACGGATCGGGTTTTATGCCGCCCCAATGAAAGACAAAATGAATTGTGTAAATCATGTGTCGCCGCAAGGTGAGAAATTCCTCTTTCCGCAAATTAGAAAGTTCCGCTTTTATAAAGCATGGCGGAATCGAGAGAGGGGCTCTGGATGACAGCGAAGGAGCGGGACCGACTGCAGGTCTTGCATGAAGTGAAGAAACGACACATAAACCAGAAACAGGCTGCGGCGGAGTTGGGGCTTAGCGTGCGTTGGGTGCGGGCACTGCTGGTGCGCTGGACCTACGCTAGCGGCCGAGGAGTTGGCCGAGGACTATGGGATGGCGATGAGCCGGGAAACCCTGCGGCAATGGCTGATCGAAGCCAAGCTATGGCGAGTGCGGCGGGCAGGTGTAGAACAAGCCCACGTATGGCGTGCACGGCGGGCGCGTTATGGCGAGCTGGTGCAGTGGGATACCAGTGAACACGACTGGCTGGAAGGACGGGGCGAGAAGCTTTACCTGATCGGGATGATTGATGACGCCACTTCGCAATGGACGGCGCACTTCGTACGCCATGATTCGACGGAGGAGAACCTGCGGCAGCTGCATCGCTATATCGAGCAGCATGGGCGGCCGGTATCGGTTTATACGGATAAGGCCAGCTTATTTCAAATCGCGCCACGGGCCATTCATCATCGGGATGCTCCCCAGGAGCAACTGAGCCAGATCGGGCGCGCACTGAGGGAGCTAAACATCGGTTGGATCGCGGCTCATTCGCCACAAGCTAAGGGACGTATTGAGCGTTCGTTCCAAACCGCCCAGGACCGGCTGGTGAAGGGATTGCGCCGAGTGGGAGCCAAGGACTTAGAAACGGCGAACGTCTATCTAGAACAAGTTTTTATTCCTCTGTGGAACCGGCGCTTTCGTCGCGAGCCGCGGCTGGCGGGCGATGCCCACCGCAAGGTGCCGACAGGAACCAATCTGGATTCCGTGTTGAGCATTCGAGAGAGCCGAACGGTGAGCCCAGATCACACGGTTTGCTGGGAGAGAGTGATCTATCGGGTTGAGCGCGAGCAAATTGCCAGGGGCATGCGCGGAGCCCGCGTGCAGCTAGAGCGACGGCTGGACGGAAGCAGGTGGATGCACTGGCGAAACCGAATCGTGCCACTCCAACGCTGTGAAAGCAGGCCAGGCGTAATCGTCAATCGTCCTCTCAAACCCCGAGCTCTACCGGAGCGATCGGCGCAGGAGAAAGCGCGGGCTCGACAGCGTTTTCTCGATGCGCGCCAGCAATGGAGAGACAGTTACGCCCGTCTTCCCAATCGACCGCTGTGGCAAGCCATGCGAGATTCTTCACAGCGCGCTGGAGCACTTTCATAGCAACTGGGCGAGGGGCAAGGAACTCAACGCCGTCCCTT
>Ga0066705_10000410_pt1 | contig 11732 bp, 2 predicted proteins | sample GraSoiAngelo_154_FD_66506 | JGI IMG/M metagenome (GOLD analysis project Ga0066705, IMG submission 66506) | Grasslands soil microbial communities from the Angelo Coastal Reserve, California, USA - 14_1009_13_20cm | ecosystem: Environmental > Terrestrial > Soil > Grasslands | place: USA... | reverse complement strand
GGAAAAAAGGTTCTCCCGGAACAACCAGACTACCTCGAACGTGTCGCCTCGTTCGGTGATTTCACACCCAAGGTCAAACCGCGGAGTACCAGTCGACCGCATCCGCAGCTTCAGTGACAGTCCGCGAATTTCGACATCGGGGATAGGATGATTTTGCAAAGCAAAGCGCACTTGGAAGATGGGGTTTCGCGTCGGCGACGGATGTTCGCCAACGGCCTGGACAAGTTCCGCGAACGGCATCGCGTTGGCAAACGAATCGACCGTGGTCTGGTGAACGATTCGCACGTGTTCAGTAAACGGGCGATCCCGCTCCACCTGGCCGCGCAACGGAACGATGCCGGAAAAATATCCCATCGTCTCGCGGACATCCTGGCGGATTCGGTTTGCCACCGGCGTCCCGACAACGATGTCGTTCTCGCCCGTCCACCGCGAAAGCGCGATCTGAAATAGCGCCAGTAGCGTACTAAACAGTGTGGCACCATTGCACCGGGCCAGTTCGCGAACCGCGGTTGTTGTTTCAGCCGGCAACTCAGACACCAAGCGTTGCGGCATCAGGACGATGTCGGAATTGTGGGGTGTGGTCCAGAGCGGGCGGATTCCCGTTATGCGCGATTTCCAGAAAGCGATGCGTGGCTCCAGCTCGGCAGCTTGCCAGGTGCTGCGCTCCGTGGCGCCCCATGCCGAGTATGAGGTGAGCACCGGAGGTAATCCGTTCCTCGCGCCGGTACGTTGCAGGACATAAGCGGCAGATAAGTCTTGGACAAAAATGCCTAACGTCCAACCATCGGCGATGGCATGATGAATCGCGAAAACCATTATCTGGTCGTCAGGCGCGCGGCGGATTATTTCCACTCGATAAAGAGGTCCCTGAACCAAATCGAATGGCTGGTAAAAGGTTTGGAGCGCAAGCTCTTCGATCTTTTCGGGCGGCGTATTCGATGGAACGTCACGGAATCGCATCACCGGCTCGCTGCGACTGCGAATGAGCTGAACGGGTCCATTTTTTCCGGGTAAAAACGACAACCGCAGCACTTCCTGCCGGTTCACGACCCGCTGGAGGGAAGCGACGCAATCCTCGGGAGAAATCAGCCCGCGAACGTTGATAACGCAACAGATGTGGTTCGACACGTCGGCTGGCGGAGCCGCAGAGGTTTCCCACAGTTCGCGCTGTGGTAAAGTTAGCGGATGCAGATGGGCCTCACCGCTCTCAAGCCATTGTTTGAAACGAGCGCGTTTGGCGTCAGACATGCGGGGTTGCCTCGAGTACAGGATTTTCATCGCCGCCGAGTAGCCGGCCGATCTGTTCAATCGAAAGTGCATCGAGATCAACCTCAATTGAAGATGGGACGGACTGTTCTGTCGGTCTTGGTGGAGTCGGCGGCGACGTCGCACTTTGCGCGGTGCCGCCAACGTGGCCTGCGATTAAAGTTGCGATTTGGCCAATCGTCCGGGCGCGCATCAAGCTCGTAGGCGGCAGAGCGACGCCGATTGCTGCTTCCAGCGAGTTCTCGATTTCAACGCCCATCAAAGAGTCGAGGCCGAGGTCGGTGAGCGGTTGATCGTCACGTAGTGTGTCCGGTTTTACTCGGAGGACAGACCCGACAACTTCGCGTACAGCGTGGGCGATTACGGTTTCCTTTTCCGCTAGGGCGGCGGACTCGATCTTATTTCGCCAATCGCTTGTGACACCGGCGCTGTCCTGGCCCTCGACCGCCGCGAAGATGCGCTCGAGGAGCGGGCTCCCTTGCATGCCTCGGAAGAACGTTCTCCATTTCGCCCAATCCACTCGAATGGCAGCGACCTGAGCGCTGCCCGCACGAAGTGAGGACTCAACAATCGACAGCACTTCGCCGGGCGAAAGTTCACTAATACCTTGTTTGGCGAGAAACTCGGCTACGCGTTCATTTCGCGCGACATAGCCTTCTCCGCCCAGCACACCCCAGTTTATCGTTAAGGCGGGAAGCCCGAGCGCATGACGGTGATGTGCGAGCGAATCAAGGAACGCATTGGCCGCTGCGTAATTGCCCTGCGCAGGATTGCCGAAGATTGACGAAATCGATGAAAACATAACGAAACAATCGAGGGCAATGTGCCGGGTCCCTTCGTGGAGGAGCCATGCCCCAAGTGCCTTCGGGCCGATTACGCTTGCCATTCGCTCGCGGTTAAGCGCAGCGAGCGGTGCGTCGTCGATGAACATGGCGAGATGAAATATTCCGCGAAGGGGCTGACGGTTGCTGCCGATTTCAGCCAATAGGCGCGCGATGTCGTCAGGCGAGCCAGCGTCGGCTTTTACGATTTGAACTGTGACTTTTCGATCATGGAGACTGTTAACGAACGCCTCAGCTTCCGAAGTGGATGCGCCATTCCGGCTGGGAAGCACCAGATGCCGCGCTCCGCACTGGACCAGCCAATTGGCAATGACTTTTCCGAAGCCACCAAACGCGCCGGTAATGAGATAGCATCCATCCGACCTGATTTCGAACTTCGATGCCATGGGCTCCCCGCGCCGCGGGACAAATGTTTCCGGGAGCGAAACGACGACCTTGCCGATGTGCTTCCCGCCCGCCATGAGCCGAAAGGCTGAACTGATGTTGTTTCCTGGAAATGCGCGGAACGGCAGCGGACAGAGAGCGCGCTGCTCGACGAGGTCAGAGATCTCCGCGAGCATCTTTCTCGTAAGCGTTTCGTTACATGCGAAGACGGCGTCCATCGCGACAACGTGAAACGATGCGTTGCGCCGCAACGGCCGGAGCGGAATACGGGAGTTTTGGTAAATGTCGCGTTTGCCGATTTCGACAAAGCGACCGAACTCACCGAGGCATCCCAGGCCCATTGGAATTGCTTCGCCGGCGAGGGCGTTGAGCACTACATCCACACCGCGACGATCGGTAAGTTCCATCACAGCTTCGGCAAAGTCACCGCGCCGTGAGTCGATTACGTGTTTTACGCCGAGCGTTTGGAGCAACGTTCGCTTGGCCGGGCTACCGGCGCTGGCGATGACTTCGGCGCCCAGATGATGCGCGATCTGGATCGCAGCCATGCCGACGCCCCCGGCACCGGCGTGTATGAGCACCCGTTCACCCTTCCTTAGTCGCGCCACATTTTTCAGCGCATGCCAGGAGGTCATGAACACAACCGGAATCGTGGCCGCTTCCTCAAAGGAGAGATCGTTAGGAATTCGGCGTACGTCGCCGCCGCGCGCGATCGTCTGCGTCGACAACCCGAACACGGCCAGACCAAAGACCCGATCGCCTGGCCTCACGTGCGTAACGTCGGATCCGACGACAATGACGATACCGCCAACTTCGTCTCCAAAGACGCGCGCATCGGGCGCTTCGCCCGGATAAAGCGCGAGAGCTTTGAGTACATCGCGGAAATTCATGCCCGCCGCCTTCACGTCGATGATTACTTCGCCCGGCCCGCACGACGGCTGCCCGAAAGGCGCGAAGCTCAGGGTGTCGAGCTGGCCGCGCTCACGTGATTCGAGTCGCAGCGGGACAGCGCGATCAAACGTTTGCTCACGGCGCGGACGTCCGCGTTCGAGTCGCTGGACATATCGCGCCTCGCCGCGGAAGGCGACTTCGCGCTCCGATTCGGCGCGCAGCAGTTCCATCCAAAGCAAGTTTGCATCAGCTGCGGATGGCGTCGGCGGCAAATCAATCCCGCGACAAGCATAGTTCGGATATTCGTTCAGAACGACGCGCATCAGCCCGACAGCGGGGGCCTGCGCGAGTACGGTTGGGCTGGAATCTCGGCCGACGGCTTCCGCCCCTCGCGTAACGGAGTCGATTCGCAGATTGGTCGTGGGCCAGGTGCTATCGAGGCACTGGGCGAGGTGGAGCATCGCGTCGGTGCCAATCGCTGCATCATCGTCAATTCGTGTATCAAGGTTCCAAAGATAGATGATCCGCTCCGGCGCCGCTTCGCCCGCGCACGCCGCGAAAAGTTGCTGCCAATCTTCCGGCGCTTCGGCTCTTAGCGTGAAGGTGTCTAGTTCGCTCGCTGCGAACGAGGTCCCACGGAAGGCAATTCGGCAACGAATACCCGTCGTGCGCAGGCGTTCGGCTAAAGAGGAACCAATACCTTCTCGGTCGGCAAAAATAAGAAATGATTTTTCCGGCGGAGATTCCACTACAGGTTCGGGGGCGGCCGGAGCCTGCCACGCTTTGCGCGCGAGAATGGTGATCTGGCCTTCGCCGTCCGGCCCCATTAATCCTGGCAAGGAATTAGTCTCGCTGAAACCGGTTTCGCGAAGCACCGTTTCCCATTGCGAACGTCCAAGTAGTGGATGCACTGGGCGCAGATCCCGATCGCTAAAGCGCCACCAACCGCTGGTTAGACCGAAAACCGTTTCCGTCCACAACTGAGGCGTGGCCACGTCCATGAAAACCAGCGAACCGCCCGGAGCGAGCAGATCGTACAGGTTACGCAGGGAAGCGCGAATGTTGGCTACGGCGTGAAGTACGTTGGTGCCGATGATAAAATCGAACGAGCCGATCTCGAAGCCCTGTTCGGCAGCGGATTTTTCAAGATCAAAGATCCTGGTTTCAACTTCCGGGAAGTTTGCGAGCTTCTGATGGGCACCCGAGAAGAAAGCAGCCGAGACGTCGGTGAATGTGTAGGAGTGCAAGCCGCGCTCCAGCGGCGGGAGCACTTGCGCGCTGAGGCCGCCAGTACCGGCGCCGACTTCGAGGATCCTCAAGCCGCGGCCCTCCGGAAGCACACGGGCCGCTTCCTGCACAGCAGCGCTGATAGCTGCAAGCCAGTGACTTGTCAGCAAACCGTCGCCGTAAAATTGGTCGAGCAATTCCGCTCCAGCGCCAGCGAACAGTACCTGCACCGCGTCCTTCTCGCCGCGCAGAATCGGACCGAGCTCAGCGCAATTTCCGGCCACCAGCTGCGCTTCAGGGAGGTGACCGGGGTGATCCGTAATGAACTGTTTCTGCGCCTGGTTAGCGGATTCAGCGGCAGTTGCGAAGGCCAGCTTTGGTCGATAACCGGATTCACTTGATTCGACCAGACCGCGCTTTTGGAGTTTCAACATCAACTGTTCGAAAACTGGTCGCATCGCCACGGCGACACGCAGTGAATCGGCGGTGAAATCAGCGCCGATCGTAACTCCCATTTCGCGGAGGCCTGCGCAGAGCAGGACAGCAGCGAGATCGTCCTGAGCGGCAATCGCACTTTCGAGCCGGGAGCGGCCGCGCATTGCGAGCACATCATCGAGCGCGCCTCGAGCAGCGTCGCGCAGACGGTTCAACGGCAGCGGTTCCAACGTCCCCGCGCGTGATTCGTTTGGTGTGCGCTGCCAATCCACATGATAGAGAACATCGCGGACTCCGCCGGGCGTACCCCGGCGCACCGCGGCGACACTGATGGCGCGGAATCCGTCCACTAGAACACACGGTTTGCCGGATTCGTCATAAAGAGCGATGCGCCCCTCGACGAACTCATCCGTGCATTGGACCACGCTGGCGCGCACCCGCGCCGAGGCTCCGGGAGAGTGGAGAAACAGGATCCGGCCAAATCGGACTGGCAATTTAAGTTGCGAGCCGCGCGCTTCGACCGTTGAACGACCGGCGGAAAACACGTGTAACGCACCATCGAGCAGTACGGGATGCAACGGATACTCACCGGCTCTCGGCGCAATCGATTCAGAAAGCGCCACCCGCCCGGACGATTCGCCATTTGCGGCGGAAAGCTCGCGAACAGAGCGAAATGTGTCACCATACCCGAGTCCCAGATCGTTCATATAACGATAAAACGCTTCGATATCGATGGGCTTGAGCTTGGAGATAACCGGCTGGATTTCACTTTCGAAACTTGATCCGGCGAACCTCGACTCGGTCCGTTCGGCGCGCATCGAGCCGACGACATGCAACGACCAGGATGTTCCCTGGTCCAGCCGACTCTGGATCATGAATGTGCGCTCGTTAGGCTCGTACGAAATCTCGAGCTGAATCCCGGTGCCCAATTCCGGCAAGATGAGTGGTTTGCGAATTTCAAGGTCCTCGACCACGAAAGGCCGGCCCTCGAAGAGCTGCGTGGCGGCCTCGATTACGAGATCAACAAATCCCGCGGCAGGAAAAATAACACGGTTCTCGACCCGGTGATCTTTGAGAAACGCCATGTGACGGCTGTCTAGACGGGCTGACCAGGTAGGCTTCGCGCACGGCAAGCGAAAATCGAGCAGGCCTCGGCCGCCTGGTGCCAGTCGGCCTTCGCGCCAGGCGGGAGCCTCGTTCCACCAGCGGTTCCGATCCCAGGAGTAAGCCGGGAGCGAGAGCAAACGACGCGATGGGGTCATCGCCTTGAAGTTGAACGGCACTCCCGCCCGATGTAGATCCATTGCCGCTTCGAGCAACGATCCGTGTTCGCGCTCCCGGCGAACCGACGAAATTACAATCGGGTTTGCACCGCCGCGGCCAGCAAGACATTCCTGGATTGAATGAGCCAGAGCGGGGTGAGCGCCGAGCTCTAGCCAAATATCCACGCCGAAATCAGCAATCGCGTTTATCGCCGGCGCAAACTGCACCGGTTGCCGAACGCCGCGGCCCCAGTGCGCCGCATCGCCGGCCTCACCGGCGAGGCGATTGCCGGTCACCGTGCTGAACAACGGGACAGTCTCAGATTGCGGCGCGAGATCGGCCAGCGCGTTTTCGAGGGCTTCTGAGGCCGGTTGCATCATCGAATGATGAAATGGGTGATCGACGCGCACCATGCGCGCAAACACGCCTTGCGGCTCGAGTTCGGCAAAGATCGCTTCGATCGAATGGCGCGGACCGGCCAGGGTAAGCGAGCGGGGGCCGTTAAATGCCGCGATTGAAACGGTGCGATCATGTTTGTCGATCAACGCCTGCGCTTCTTCTTCGCCGAGACCGACGGCGAGCATCTTTCCTTCGCCCCGGGCACAGCTCTCCATAAATTGTGCGCGGAGAGCGGTAATGCGCGCGCCTTGCTCCAAGGAAAACAAACCGGCCACGCAGGCTGCGGCAATTTCACTTACGCTATGGCCCGCGACCGCCGCCGGCTGCACGCCCCACGATTTCCAAAGCTCGGCCAGCCCGATCTGCATCGCGAAGATGGCCGGCTGCGCAACTTCGGTGCGGTGCATCTGCGACGTTTCCTCGGAACGAGTGAGCTCTTCGAGTAGAGAGAAGTTCGTGATGCCACGCATCGCGCCATCACACTGTTCGATGACCCGCCGGAAAACCGGTTCGTGTTGCATCAACTCGCGCCCCATGGCCCACCACTGCGGGCCCTGTCCGCTCATGACGAACGCAACGCGCGGAGGGGACTCAGGACGCGGTGTGAACGAATTTCGCACCCTTACGCTATCCTGTTTGATCGCGAAAGCGTCGAGTTCCTGAATCAGATCGGCTATCGATTGGGCGACCAGCGTCAGGCGATGCGGATGATGATTGCGCCGCGCGCCGAGTGTGTAAGTAAGATCAGGCAGGAGCGGCGAATCGCCGTTGAGGTTCAGCCGTTCTATGAGCCATGCCGCCAGTTTCATCGCGTAGCCACGGAGCGCATCCTCGGAGCGGGCAGAAAGCATCACCGGCCAGGCGCGCTCAGGCCAGAATTCTGCATGGGCGAAATGCGGGAGCGGAGGCGGTTCCGTCAGAATAACGTGCGCATTGGCGCCGCCGAAACCAAACGAGTTTACGCCAGCCAAGCATTCACCATTCATTTCCGGCAAAGGCTCGACCGCCGTCGGAATACGCAACTTCAATTTCTCGAAATCGATGTGCGGATTCGGCGTGTTGAAATGGAGGCTCGGTGGAATTTTGCGGTGCTGGAGTACAAGCATCGCTTTCAAAAGTCCCGCGACGCCGGCGGCGGTCTCGAGATGTCCGACGTTGGTTTTTACCGAGCCGATGGGGAGGGGATCGGAGCGGTTCCTGCACAGAGCTTCCGCCAGAGCATGAGCTTCGATTGGGTCACCGACCGCCGTACCGGTGCCGTGCGCCTCGACGAATGCAATCTGGTGCGGCAATACGCCAGCATCTTTGCACGCTTCTTCTACCAGCCGGGTTTGTGCCTCCGCGCTGGGTAGGAAGATACCGTTTGTATGGCCGTCCTGATTGATCGACGTGCCGAGAATTACTCCCTGAATTGGATCGCCATCTGCAATTGCGTGGGTAAGGCGCTTAAGAAGCACCATGCCGGCGCCTTCGCCACGCACGAAACCATTTGCCGTTGCATCGAACGCGGCGCATCGGCCATCGGGCGAGAGCATTGACGCCTGCGAAAAACCGATGAATCCGCCCGGTGTGATTATCACGGTCACGCCGCCCGCCAGTGCGGTGTCGCCGCGTCCGGCCCAAATGTGCTCGCACGCGGCGTGGATCGCAGTGAGAGCCGACGAACAGGCCGTGTCCATCGCGACGCTCGGACCTCGCAGATTTAGACAGTAGGAAATTCGATTCGCGGCGATTGAGTGCGCGCTCCCGGTAGGCGTGTGGGGTGCAATACCGAAGTGGTCGAAAGCGGTGCTCTGAATCCCTTGGTAGTCGTTATGCGAAATGCCAACAAAGACGGCAACATCGCTGCCTTTTTCAAAATCGAGGACGACTCCGGCGTCCTCAATGGCTTCCCAAGAAGTTTCCAGGAGCAAGCGATGCTGCGGGTCGACGTAAGGCGCCTCGCGCGGCGAGATGCCAAAAAACTGCGGGTCAAATTGATCGATTTGTTCCAGGAATCCGCCGCGTTTGGCGAAAGTCTTTCCGGCAATTCCCGGCTCGGGATCATAATACCGCTCCACGTTCCACCGGTCCGCCGGTGCATCGGTTACTGCGTCCCTGCCTTCGATCAATAATTTCCAAAAGGACTCTGCGTCATTGGCACCGCCGGGGAAACGGCATCCGGTTCCGATAATGGCTATGCGGTCTTTTGGCATAAAAAGGGTGCGGGGTTTCCCGACGCTAACGGCGCGATCATTAAAACAATTTTCAGACTATAGCAATGATCTATGATCTAGATAGATGCAGTTTATCGCGTTTGGCAGATAGGCGGCACGTGGCGCACTCAGTCTTCGACAGACCGTGACCGAATTCTTAGACGGCACGAAGGCGCTAATTATTCGCGGTCCAACTATTGAGGCCTGTCGCTATCGGCCAAGCAAACAGTAAATTTTAGAGAAAACCGTTAACCGACACGGGAATTTCGAACTAGAAGAGTATTTGTTTATGTGCGGCATCGCGGGCATCATCGATCTGGCCGGAGAGCGCCTTGTGCCGGAAGGTTGCATTCAGCGAATGGCCCGCGCTCTGTTGCATCGCGGGCCGGACGAAGAGGGTTTTCTGGTGCGGCCTGGACTCGCCTTGGCGTCGCGGCGGCTAAGCATCGTCGGTCTAGCCGATGGCCAGCAGCCGATGGGGAATGAAGATCGCAACGTCTTCGTTGTCTTCAATGGCGAGCTCTTCGATTACGTTGAGCGCCGGGTAGAACTGAGGGAGCGCGGACACCGGCTCGTCACTCACTGCGACACCGAAATCATTCCGCATTTGTGGGAAGATCATCGCGAGCAAATGTGGGAGAAGCTGCGAGGCCAGTTTGCCATCGCATTATGGGATGAGCGGAAACGCCAGCTTCAGCTTGGACGCGACCGCTTCGGCATCGCACCACTTTTTTGGACGCGGCAAGGGGACTGGCTCCTGTTCGCGTCAGAGATCAAAGGACTTCTTGCTTCGGGTATGGTCTCGGTGCGGGCAGATCGTCGCGGCATTGATCATGTCTTCACTTTCTCCGCTGTGCCTGGACCGCGAACGTGTTTTGAAGGCGTCCAGCTTCTCCGACCCGGACATTTCCTGAGCATCTCTCCCCGAAACGGAAACGGTGCTAGTGCCGTGGTGCAGGAGCGAGCTTTTTGGGAAATGAATTTTCCCGATCAGGGTGTGGAGGAGTGGGGCGAAAATCCGAAGCGACTCGTTGACGACTTCGAAAAGGTATTGCTGCAAGCGGTGGAAGAGCGACTACGAGCTGATGTTCCAGTCGGTGCTTATCTTTCGGGCGGTGTCGACTCGAGTATGATCGTGGCGCTGGCCTGCCACTTGAAGGGTCCGGCGATCAACACCTACACCGTCCGGGTGCACGAGCCGGAGCTGGACGAACTGGATGCGGCCAGTCTTTCAGCGCGACACATCGGCGCCAAGCCGCCGATCGTGCAGGACTTCCGCGACGAAGACGCGCTGGCGACCTATCCCCGGTTGATTACCGCCGCGGAAGCGCCGGTAATCGACACGGCCTGCGCCGCATTGCTTCAGCTTTCCGGGCGAGTCCACAGCTGTGGACAAAAAGTAGTGCTGACCGGCGAAGGTGCAGACGAATGGCTCGTCGGCTATCCGTGGTACAAGGCGGCTAAGCTCATGGGTTTTCTCGACCTAATCCCCGGGGTCGGTTTCAGCAATATTGCGCGAAACGCCTACCTAAGCGTGAACAAGGTACCGCATTTTTCCGATGCGTGGCGACAGCAAGTCGAGAATTCGGTCGGCGGTCCCAATGCCTGGATTGATGCCTACGGATTGCTCGCGATTTCCAAGCTGCGCTTTTATAGTGAGCCGATGCGCGAAACTCTCGCGCAGACGAATCCGTGGACGGAACTGGATTTTCCTGTGGAACGCGCGAAGCGATGGGATCCGCTCCATCGCGGAGTCTGGATTGCGGCGCGCGTTCTGTTGGCCGGGCATCTACTCCAGGCCAAAGGCGATCGCGTCGCCATGCATTCTTCGGTCGAGGTGCGATACCCCTTTCTGGACGAGGACGTGTTCGATTTCCTGGCCAAGCTGCATCCACGCTGGCGCCTTCGCGGGTTTCGGGACAAACACCTGCTGCGTCTGTTGGCCGAACGATGGGTGCCAAAATCCGTGGCACGTCGGCACAAAGTTATCTTCCGCGCGCCGCTGGACAGCTTTCACATGCAACCGGAACCGCCGTTTATCGCGCAGCTTTTGAGTGAGGAATCGCTGCGCAAAACCGGCTATTTCGACTTATCCGCCGTTGCTCGATGGCGTAACGATTTTCGTAAAATGCGCGCCGGTTCCCTGCCGCGGCTCTCGGTTGAGATGGGCCTGATGGCGGTCGTAGCAACGCAACTGTGGCACCATCTTTTCATGGGAGGCGGTCTTGCCGATCTGCCGGAGTGGTCAGCTATCCAAACGCCAGCAGCCGCCGAAGCGAGGCCTACCCAGGTCGGCGAACTGGCGAAAACCTAGTGGAGTTTCGCGAGCGTTTCCCGCCCGCGTTCCTTCGTTTCGGGATCATCCTTTTCGCTGTCCGGCATCGCCAGCCCTTTGTTGATGAATCGGCGCGCATCATCGGTCCTTCCCATCTGCGCGTAAATCCGTCCAAGTTCAATGTAATGCATCAGGCGATTCCGATTCAGCTCGATGGCCTTCTGCATGGCGCGCTCGGCTTCGTTGATGGAGCCCTTCGGCAGGTTGCCGTACAACAATCCGGCCATCGTGCGCTTCACTATATTAACGTCGGCTAGCACGCGATGCCATCTGCCCAAAATATGCCATGCTGTGTCGTCGGTGGGATCAAGCTCAAGCGCTTTGTCCACCGATTCCTTGATTCGCGGAGATGCGGATACCTGTTCTTTTGTTGGTAAATAGGGCAGCATTTTTCCGAGCGTAATGGCCGTCGCAAGTTGAGCGTCGCAGTCCTTAGGTCCACACGCTGCGGCGCGCATGGAATAGTCCAGCGCGAGGTGGCCCAGCCGCAGTTTT
>Ga0066705_10000407_pt1 | contig 11759 bp, 9 predicted proteins | sample GraSoiAngelo_154_FD_66506 | JGI IMG/M metagenome (GOLD analysis project Ga0066705, IMG submission 66506) | Grasslands soil microbial communities from the Angelo Coastal Reserve, California, USA - 14_1009_13_20cm | ecosystem: Environmental > Terrestrial > Soil > Grasslands | place: USA... | reverse complement strand
TGAGTTCGACGAGCGATTCCGGGGCAACGGTGCCCTCGAGATGTAAGTGCAGTTCAGCCTTGGGGAGTGCACGGATTAGAGCGCGATTCGCCATCAGCAATCTTGATTTACTGTAGCTGAAATTCGACTACTTCGAGAACGTGCAACTTTTTCGCTCCCGTGTTAATCAGATGTTGTACCAATGTGGTTGTTCAGGAGACGACATGCAGTTCCAAGTCAAACCCGAACCCGATCCTACTTCCTCTCCCTGGAACGACCGCGTCCTGATCGCGGCGGTAGTTGTGACCATGTTGCTCTCGCTGCTCGGGTACATGCACGCTTAACCGTTTAGTCCCTAGTCTCTTTACCGGGTAGCCACCACTCTTGGACCGGATGTAGGATTCCAGCGGTGATCCGTGTAGCTATCGTTGGCGGTGGTATTTCGGGATTGACGACCGCCTTCTACCTTGAGCAGGAGCGCAGACGAGCAACGCCAGTTTCTTTCACGGTCCTCGAGGCCGAGTCCCGTTTCGGGGGCATGATCCAGACGGAACGGGTGAATGGCTGCATCATTGAGGCTGGTCCCGACTCGTTTCTCAGCACAAAGCCCTGGGCTCGCGAGCTATGCGATGATCTGCGCCTCTCCGCTCAACTGATCGGCTCTCGCGATGGGGATCGGAAGACTTACATTCTGATCAACGGACGTCTGGAGCCAATCCCTCCCGGAATGCAGATGATGGTTCCCGCCAGGATCGCGCCAATGCTGACCTCGCGTCTGTTCTCACGCCAAGCGAAGTTCGCCATGGCGCGCGAATACTTCTGGCCTCCACAGGCGCTCAACCCCGATGAAGACGAAACCGTGGCCAGCTTTGTGTCGCGCCACTTCAACTCAGAGTTCGTGGATCGGCTCGCCGATCCCTTATTGACTGGGATTTACGGCGCCGAGGCGTCAATGCTAAGCGCACGCGCAACTTTGCCTTTGATGGTCGATATGGAGAGCCGCCATCGGAGTCTAGTGCGGGGTGCGATAGCGGCTAGGGCATCTCAGAACACATCGACTCCTCCGCAGTCGCTCTTCACTGCAATGCGCGATGGGATGCAACGCATGGTTGAAGCAATTGTGCGGCAATTGCCTCGAGAGTCTTTGCGCTCGTCTCAACGTGTGGATTCCCTTAAGGCGCAGCAAGACGGATGGCAGATCAGGTTCGGCGAAACAACAGAGGACTTCGATTGTGTGATCCTTGCTTTACCTGCGCACATCAGCGCCAGACTGATCGCTGATCTCCCAGGCTCAGAGCGTCCGGTCGAATTACTTTCCGAAATTTCCTATAGTTCTGCCGTAACCGTCGCCTTGGTCTACAGCGCCCCTATCACGCTGCCGCCGGGCTTCGGCTTTCTTGTTCCCCGTAGCGAAGCCAAACGCATGATCGCCTGCACTTTTGTTCACAACAAGTTTGAGAACCGCGCTCCGACAGGCACCACGCTACTTCGCGTGTTCATGGGGGGAACACGAGATCCCCAAATTGTCGATGAGACCGATGAGCAGATTGTTCAAATCGTCCGGCGCGAACTGCGCGAAATTCTGGGGCTCGACGCTGAGCCCCAGCTCGTTCGAATCTTCAAATGGCGTAAAGCCATGCCGCAGTATGCTGTCGGACACTTGTTGCGAATCGCGAGACTCGAAATGCACATGCAGCGCTTTCCCACTCTGCACCTCAGCGGCAACGCCTACCACGGAATCGGGATTCCAGATTGTGTCCGCGCTGGTCGCAACGCGGCAGATGCAATTGTGCGGCGCATTCGCTCGCAGAGAGCGTTAGCGTGAAGCCAGGCAATAGGCCCACAGAGACGTCCCGCCCGTTCGATCTGCTTGAATCCGGAGATCAGCGTTTATCTGCGTGAGCTTTGTTTTTCGTTCGAGGTTGGGCTTCCAAAACAAAAATCGGGCGGACCGAAGTCCGCCCAGTCGCTTGTCTGCTGTTCGTTTTGTTGTCCTAACTTGTAAAACTGTTGGGCAAAATACCCCTCAATAATGGCGTTGGGAGCCAAGCCAGAGAGTAGCCTAGACGGAAAAGGCGCAAAAGTAACTTTGGTCACTTCTGAATCGGCGAACTAAGCATTCGGCAACTTCGTAGCCTTGTCAGGGTTGATCCTTATCGGATTCACGTGGAGGTCCCTTTTTATGAGGTCCAAGCCTTTACTGGCGCTAATTGCCATGGCAAGTCTGCTGCTCATTCGGATGACATTCGCACAGGATCACCACGATCACTCATCGGATGCCGCGCATGCAGGCCACTCAATGACAGGGATGGAGATGCCCAACGACTCTTTTGGCAATTCCGCCGGAGAACAGGAGTTGAATGCCGCCACTCAGATGATGAGTTCGCACCACATGGAAATGGGTCCGCACATGAAGATGACTGAGCTGCGGAAGCCTCAGCCCGGCGATCAGGAGCGCGCCAAGCTACTTGTCGAGCAGGCGCGCCAGGTGATGGACAAATATCAGGACTATCACGCCGCTCTGAACGATGGATTCAAGATCTTCCTGCCCAATGTACCCCAGCGTCAGTATCACTTCACCAATTATTGGTATGGATTCGAGGCGGGCTTCCGTTTCACTCCGGAACATCCGACTTCCCTGCTCTATGACAAGACGATCGATGGATACAAGCTTGCCGGCGTCATGTACACGGCTCCCGCAAAGGCAGATGAAGAAGAGCTGAACGGGCGTATTCCACTCAGCATCGCGCAATGGCACGAGCACGTGAACTTCTGCTTTCCTCCAAAAGGACGCGAAGCCGAAGCCTGGCGGAAGAATGCGAAATTCGGAATGGCCGGATCGATCTCCACCCGCGAGGCTTGCGATGATGCCGGAGGCAGGTTCGTTCCGCTACTGTTTGGCTGGATGGTGCACGTCTATCCAAACCAGCAAGATGTCTGGGCCATGGGCCCAGGAATGCATTGAGAATCGCATGATCGGGCCATCCGGTGACCGCGTGAAGTAAGAAGACTGATGGACTGCTTTTTACTTCAGCTCATCCCCCGATCGCCCGATTCTTAGAAGGTCGTGCTCACTGTAAACCTGAAGGTCTTCTTCGGCTCTCGCAATACGTAAGTACTTCCATAGAGGATGAGCGACCGCTGGTACGTGTAGTCGCCTGCCGCGCCGGCTGGGAACATGTCGCGTGTGATCGGGGACTTGGTAGGAATGTTCGTATTCAAGAGCAGCGGGTTATATGCGTAATAAATGCGGAACGGCGCGTTCACGATCGGCAGCAAGACTTGCAGCTCCATACCGGTGGACATTCGTGGAGTGTAGTTCGTTCCAGGAATCGGCTGCAGCGTCGGAGAAAAATTAATCGTTCTTGCACCCTGGCAGTTAAAGCTCACGTCGACGGAGGGGCATCCGAAGGGCGTCCCGTTGAGGTTGGCAAGGTTCTCCGGAGTGAGCTTCAATTGGTTCGGCAGGGCGATGAAGTTCATGCCGAAGTCGTTGAATGCAGCCAGAGTCACGTGAGTCACAATGGGAATGCGGTATTCAATGTTAGTGTTGACAGTGGTATCGCCGCCCGCATAAATAATTGTCTCTGCCGGAATTGGGATTTGCACTGCACCCCGGCGCGGATTCGTCGGATCAAGCGGAACCAGGCTGCCATCCGGATTCTGCAAGGGAACCGTCACGCGATTGGCGATGAACACGTACGGCGTGACCGTCCGGATATCAAAACCGCGCAGGTCGTTTTCGCCGCCCATGTAGAAGCGTTCATAAGGCGGCGCCACCTTGCCGGCATAGCCAGTGATAAATGATCCTGTCACGCGGAATCCAAGCGAATTGCGCCTCTTGTTGACTGGAATCCAGTGCTTTAACTCCACGATCGGTCGAATCGTGTTCACGTTCCCACCGACGCCGGCAAACTCTCCGCCAACAAAGAGGCTTGTGCCCCGATGCGGCTGATACGGACTATCGATCGAGTTGAACGTGAAGCTCGGCGTGAGCTTACTCGTAATGATTCCGCGCAGCGAGTTTGGCCCACTAACGCCGTCGAAATTGATGGCTTCGAAATACTGTTGCGATGCCGTACTGAAGGTCTGAACGCTGGAACGCGGGTAGGAATATGACAGGCCAACACGCTTCAATGAGCGCCTGATTGGATAACTCGAGGAAACCGTAAAGCCAGTTTGCGACTGGCTGAAATTCTGCAGCGTGTTCAAAACATCGGATGGCAGGTTTACGTTGGTCCCGGTGAGGATCGAGTAATTCTTGGCTGCGTTGTAATCGTAGCGGCTGGTGTAAAGAGTAAAGCCAAGCTGCAGCGGACGATCAAAAGCGTAAGGCTCGGTAAATCCGAACAGAATGCTGCGCTGCAGGTTGCCGAGGTTGGCCGAAACAGTAAGAGTCTCGCCCAGGCCGAGGAAATTGTTGGTCTCGTAGTTGATTCCAATGAATGATCCCGCGAGTCCGCTGACGCCTCCTTGAAGGCCAATACTGTTCTTGCCTTTTTCTTTCACCTTCAGGGTTAAATCGACGGTGCCGTCCTGGACGTTCTGTTTCGCCTCGGAGTCCTGTTCTTCTTTTAATGGCTCAAAATAATTGAGCTGATTCAGGCGCAGCAGGCTGAACTCCCAAAGCTTGCTGTTGTAGACGTTCCCTTCTTCCAAAGCCAGTTCGCGCCGGATAACCTTATCCCGGGTTGTGGTGTTGCCTGTGAACTCAATGCGTCGTACGAAGAACTGCTTGCCTTCATCGATATCGACATCCAGAGAAACCGTCTTCTTGTCTTCGTCGACGGTGGTTTCGGGAACAGCGCTGAAGTTGATGAATCCCAGTTCTCCATACGCCTTGCGAAGATTTTCCAGGCCCTTGGCAATCGATTCCCGGTTGAAGATGTCGCCATCCTTGATGGGGAACTGAGCGCGTAGGGCTTTGACGTTAAAATTCTGCTTTACATTCTTGAAATCAATCTTCCCCAGCCGGTACCGGTCCCCTTCTTGAATGGGCACCCTGATATCTACGACCTTGCCGCTGTGGCGGAACAGGTAGGGGAACCCGGGACTCGTGTCGCGAATCTTGGTCTTCGGATCGTCTACGAGGACTTTGAAATATCCCTTGGTCTGATAGAAGAAGCGGACGCGCTCGGCATCTTCGTCGAGCTTGCTTGCGTCATAGGTGCGGGAGAACAGATTCTCCAGAATGAGGGAATGGGGAATTCCGATCGGTTTGGTATTTTTCATCGCCGCGCGCAGTTCGCGGCTGGGAATCTTCTTGTTGCCGTCGAAGCTGATCTTGCCGACTTTGACCTTCGGACCTTCTTTGACAACGAAGTCGATGCTGACCGCAGCCGGCGGAATCCTGCGCACTTCGGTGCGGATGGTAGCGAACTGCCGCCCATGCTCACCGAGCAAGCTCTTCAGCACCACCTCCGCCTTCTTCACCTTCGTGGGATCATACTGACTCTCTTGCGTAAGCCCGACTTTCTCTTTCTTGAAACGATCAAGCACGTCGCTTTGCGAAACCGAATTCAGGCCGGTGTACTTAATCTCGCGGATGGTCGGCTTCTCAGTTACGTAGATGTAAATGATTACGCCCTTCGGAGTTTCCTGCCGCTCGAAGCGAAGATCGTCGTAGTAGCCGGTATTCCAGAGCGAATTGAAGTCTCTCTCAATAGCCTGCGGATCGTAGACATCGCCTGGACGGGTGAAAATCCGCGCCTTTACCGTTTCTGCAGGAATGCGGCGGTTTCCCCTTATCCGAACGTCTTCGACGAGCGTCTGCTGGGCATGCAAATGCAAGCATGAAAGGATGAGAGCAACTGGCAAAAGAACCAAACGGACGGTGCGAAACAGGCTAGATCGGCGACGGCCGACGAGCCCGTCCGCTGCTTGCTGGCTAATAAAAATAAGAAGCCCCTCTACCAAGGTATGAAATCGTGGAGGAATTCACAATTATATGAGAGCGCGTAGGAACCATCCAAGCGTAGTGACCGCTCTCAAGGTAAAAAGTTGTGAGCTTGAGTCTAAAGAGAGCAGAGGGATGAAAGCGCTGGCGCGGCCCTTGGACTCATATCCACGGCAGAAATTCACTGTTAATTCCCTGATCAGGCAGCTAACAGTGAATTAACAGCGAAAGTATCAGCGAATTTATCAGTGAATTTTGATTTGTTTATGAAACCCGCATAAACGGTGGGCTACCGCTGAAAAGCAGTGAATTAACAGCGAAATTGCAAGGAGTTCCTTGATTGATCCTGCTACCGTCATTGTTGCTCTGCGCCTCCCGTGGCTTCTCTTTGTAGCAGCAAGCTCCGCAGCAAGGGAGCCCCACACCCAATTGTGCTACGACGATTCGATCCCCAAGTCAAGGTTTGTAGCGTCGTTTGCTGGGGAAATCGATTCTTGCGGGTCGAAGGCTTGAGGCTTACGGCAGCTGCGGGATGGGATAAATTCCTGCACGACGAGCGTCGCTGATAGCGATCTGCGTGATCTGCGTCTCGGAAAAACGGGCCAGGCCGCGCTCCGCGCTACGCACAGCGCCTTCGAAGGGGAAACGACCCGTCAGCGCGACGTCGATGAAGAGCTTTTTATCGGAGTTCTCCGCGGACTTCACGCCCACATAGGCGTGCCCCGGTACAAGTACGATCATCGGCTCCATGCCCAGATTTTCGAAGGCTGAGGCAAAGAGCACTGCTGCGTCAATGCAGTTGGCTGAACTGGCGGCGATGCTCTCGCGAGGTGTGCGGATGCGCTCGCTCACAGCCGTATTGGCGCCAAAGGTGAGAGAGCTTTTCACGTACGAGAGCCTCTGCCTTTGCAGTGCCGTATAAATCGCCCGCGCCTCGAGTCGCGTCTCGCGCTCCTGTCCAGCGGCATCCTTCCAGTCTTCATATCCAGGTAGACGTCGTCCGGGCATCAACTCTTTCGCTCGACTCAGCACCTGTTCAACGCGAGCATCGTGCGGTGTCACCCAGGAAGCGATGAACTGTGCGTACTTGAATCCCCTGCCCCAGAAGATGTCTTCCACTGCACGCATGCGGACTGGGACCGTGGTGCTATAGATCGGATCTCCGGCAACGTCGGTCACTCTTACTTGGGCGGTTGCGCCAGTAATCTCGCGGTTCTGATAAAGGCGGGGTAAGAAGGTGGGCGCAAATAAGAAGCTTCGAGCTCCTCCAGCCGGCACGGTGACGATCTGGACTTCTTCATCGCTCCACCCGGTCACGCGGACGGCGATTCGATAGCGCTGCTCGGTATCAGTCGAGTTAGAAACTCTCACCGAAACCACTCCCCACTTTCGCTGATCGGGTGCCTGAAGCGACGCGTAGTTCGCAAATGCCGGAAAGACGTCTCCGTCGATGCCCGATTCGATCTTGAACGTCGGCTCCGGAGTGCGAGGCGCACGCACATTTCGCGTGACCTCCGGACGATCGAAATCTCCGCCAGCGAATGCCGGCAGCGAGAGCGCTAACCCAAGGGCAGCGCACGCGGTGGCGGACATTCTGGCGGAAACCTTCATTGTTTTTCCGAATCTACGCCGCTGAACAGAAATCACAATCCAAGGGAATGCTTAATCGGCTTCAGCGCGGACTAAGGTTTACCGACTAGCGAAGAAGGCACAAGGTCACGAAAGGAGGGAGGCTGTCGGCGTTCAGCATTCCGCGTTCGGCCCGTCGAGGTTCTTTCCCCAACATCGACGAAAACGAGAGCCCGACGAGAGCCGGCCGAAAGCCGACTGTCGAGCGCCAAGAGCCTCCTTGCTATGCAATTCAATACACAAGACTTCCGTTCACCTGTCCAGATGCGCCACTGGCTGTACCCAGTTGATTTATAAGGGCAGTAAGGCTTAAACTTGATATGCGACCCAAAAGGTCGTATATTGCACGTTTTCCAACGGCATGCTGAAGCTTACAAAGAAGGCCGATTACGGACTGATCGCCGTGAAGCACCTGGCAGAGCTAGGCCCGAACGGGTCATGCAGCGCTAAGGATATCGCTGAGGCTTACCGCCTGCCTGCTGAGGCCCTCGCCAAGATTCTGCAGAAGCTGGCGAAGGCGAAGCTGCTGGTGTCGCATCACGGAAGCAACGGAGGCTATGCCCTCGCTCGCGATGCGCGGCAGATTTCCGCGCTGGAAGTGATTCGTGCGATCGACGGTCCGCTCTTTATTACATCGTGCCTGCCGTATGACACCGGCGGATGCGAGCAGAGCGGATGCTGCACTGTACGCGAGCCGCTGCGGCAGGTAAACGAAAGTATCCGGGCACTGCTCAACGACATCAAGATTTCAGACATGCGCGACTCGCGGCAGCGGCATGCGACCGCGGCGCCAAGCACGCAATTAGAGGATTTAGTTACTTTGCGCTGACGCAGTGCGCAACGACTTTGGAGAAATGACGAGTATGAGTACAACGGCAGTTGCGACCCCCACTAACGGAAATGCGCATGCTTCGGTAAAGCTGCCCATCTACATGGACAACCACGCCACCACGCCGGTCGACCCGCGGGTGGTGCAGGCGATGCTTCCTTATTACACCGAGCACTTCGGCAACGCGGCCAGCCGCAATCATCAATTCGGATGGGAAGCCGAGCAGGCGGTCGAAACCGCGCGCGAGCAGATCGCGAAACTGGTGGGCGCCACTGCGAAGGAGATCATCTTTACCTCAGGTGCGACCGAGAGCGACAACCTCGCCATTAAGGGCGTTGCGGAGATGTATCGCGAGAAGGGCAACCACATCATTACTGCCGCGACGGAGCACAAGGCGGTGCTGGATACCTGTAAGCGCCTGGAGAAGAATGGGTATCGCGTCACCTATCTACCGGTAGGCGCCGATGGACTTATCAATCTCGAAGATCTGAAGCGCGCGATCGACGAGAAGACAATTCTCGTCACCATCATGTACGCCAACAACGAAATCGGCGTGCTCCAGCCTGTCGCCGAGATCGGAAAGCTTTGCCATGAGAAAGGCGTGCTCTTCCACACAGATGCTGTGCAGGCGATCGGCAAAGTTCCGGTCAACGTGATTAAAGACAACATCGACCTGATGTCGATCACAGCGCACAAACTCTACGGACCAAAGGGAGTGGGAGCGCTGTATGTCCGGCGCAAGAATCCGCGCGTGCAGATCACCGCGCAAATCGATGGTGGCGGTCATGAGCGCGGCATGCGCTCGGGGACCTTGAATGTTCCGAACATTGTCGGTCTGGGCAAAGCTTGCGAGCTCGCGATGAACGAGATGGCTGAAGAGTCAAAGCGTCTCGCGTACCTGCGCGACCGGCTGAAAAAGAAACTGGAAGACAATCTCGACGAGATTCACATCAACGGCTCGATGGAGCATCGCTTGCCCGGCAACTTGAATATGAGCTTCGTGTACGTGGAAGGCGAGTCCCTGTTGATGGGCATCAACGACATCGCAGTCTCCAGCGGATCGGCTTGCACCTCGGCGACGCTGGAACCCTCTTATGTATTAAAGGCGTTGGGCCTCGGCGATGACGTCGCGCATAGCTCGATCCGATTTGGTATTGGACGCTTCAACACTGAAGCCGAGATCGACTACGTAGCCGACAAGCTGATCGACACGGTCAAGAAGCTGCGCGAACTTTCACCGCTGTACGAGATGGTGAAGGAAGGCATCGATCTGAAGAAGATCCAGTGGGCCACCGAAGGACACTGAAACGGTTTTACTGAAAGACAGTTCTCAAAACAGTTTTGGGAGAAATAGAAAATGGCATATAGCAATAAGGTGATCGACCACTACAACAACCCCCGCAACGTCGGCACGCTCGACAAGAGCAGCAGCGATGTTGGCACCGGGCTCGTGGGAGCGCCGGAGTGTGGCGACGTGATGCGCCTGCAGATCAAGGTCAATCCTGACACCCAGGTCATCGAAGAGGCGAAGTTCAAGACCTTCGGCTGTGGCTCGGCCATTGCTTCGTCATCGCTCGCCACGGAGTGGATCAAAGGCAAGAAAGTCGAAGACGCCCTCGCGATCAGGAACACCGACATCGTGAAGGAGCTCTCGCTGCCTCCAGTGAAGATTCACTGTTCCGTGCTGGCCGAAGACGCCATCCGCGCCGCGATCGGGGATTGGAAGAAGAAGCACGCGTCGGCCGAGCCGGTTACGGTCGAGACCGCTCAAGCGAAAGCCTAGCTGAGGGATTAGCGAAGAGCACCAGCTTTAGCGAAGGCACCAGCTTTAGCGAAGGGCATCAGCTTTAGCGAAGGGCATCGGCTTTAGCGAAGGCATCGGCTTTAGGCAAGGTTTAGGGGAAGGGCATCGGCTTTAGCCGTGCCCGTAAAGGGGCCATATTACCGGGGCTTTAGCCGCTGCGGTTCTTGGCTTTCAAGGGCACCTCAGCGGCCAAAGCCGAAATTTGGGAATTTCGTAAACGGCACGACTGTAAGGTCGTGCGCTTCCCCAAGACAGAAATTCTCGAGCAGAGGAAATGGCAACAACGATCGACAGTCCGGTACTCACGCCCGACAATGCTGCCGCCGGCAGCAAGGGCGTCCAGATCACGCAGCGCGCGCTGGCTAAGATTCGCGCTGCGATGGCGAAGGAGAACGTGTCGCCAGAGCAGGGTGGACTGCGCCTTGGTGTCTCTGGTGGCGGATGCTCGGGGTTGAGTTATCAGATTCGGTTCGACAGCAAGCCGCGTGAGCGCGACCGCGTATATGAGTTCGAGGGAATCCGCGTCTTCGTCGATCCTAAGTCATTTATTTATCTCGCGGGAATGATCCTGGATTGGGAAGAGTCGTTGATGAAGCAGGGCTTCAACTTCATCAATCCCAATTCGTCAAAGTCGTGCGGCTGCGGCTCATCGTTTTCTGCTTGAAAGGGCATGGGCCAGGAAACAATCGGGTGATCGGGTCATCGGGTGATCGGGTGAAGTGAAATCCAAAAGGCTTTCGGTTATCGGCATTCGGCTCTCTGCCAGGAAGCTGTCCTGTGAGTTGCATAGAAACCCAGAGGCCGAACACCGACAGCCGAATGCCGAAAGCCGTTTTACTTCACCCGATGACCCGATCGCCCGATCACCCGATTCTTGTTATGCATCCAGTTGTGCCAAGTCCGGAGACGCTGTCAGCACAGACCTGCTGGTCGTGCGTGCGCGAGATCGAAAAGGCAGCGCATTTCTGTCCGCACTGCAGCAAGCTACAGCCGCCTGCGGATTCTGATTACTTCAGCTTCTTCGGCCTGCAGCGCCGGCTAAACATCGATCTGGGGATGTTGGAGAAGGAGTTTTATAAGCTGAGTCGGCGGTTGCACCCGGACGTCTATGCACGCGCAACGCCAGCAGAGCAGCAATGGAGCACGCAGAAGAGCTCACTGCTGAATGACGCATATCGCACGCTGCGCGATCCGATTGCGCGTACGGAGTATCTGCTGGAACTCGAGGGCGTGAAGCTGGAAGAGCAATCACGCGCCGCCACTGACGAGGCCCGCGCCCAAGGCAAAGAGAAGCAGCAGGTAGTGCCGCCGGATCTGCTGGAAGAGGTGTTCGAGCTGAATATGCAGCTCGAAGAGATGCGCATGGGCAAGAAAATGGGCGAGCGTGATGAGCAGGTGGCGAAGGACTTGGAATCTGCGAAGGGACGCTTCGAAGAGATGCTTTCTTCTTCGAATGATGAGTTGCGGAAGCTGTGGAATGAATGGGATCAGGTCATTGCCAGCGGAGCCGATGCCGAGGATCCAAAGCGAGTAGCGGTTCGCGACAAGATGGTCGCGCTGCTGAATCGGCGGTCGTATGTCAGAAATTTGGTGCGGGATGTGAACGAGGTCTTGCAGACGTA
>Ga0066705_10000406_pt1 | contig 11766 bp, 7 predicted proteins | sample GraSoiAngelo_154_FD_66506 | JGI IMG/M metagenome (GOLD analysis project Ga0066705, IMG submission 66506) | Grasslands soil microbial communities from the Angelo Coastal Reserve, California, USA - 14_1009_13_20cm | ecosystem: Environmental > Terrestrial > Soil > Grasslands | place: USA... | reverse complement strand
AAGGACAGCGGCGGCTACTACGACGAGGAGGAGGCGAGGCGCTCGAGGGCGGACTTCCTGGAAGGCATCATCCTTTTCTTTCCGCACTGCGCGTCGGTCGACGCGTTTCAACACTGGATCTATCTCGATGAAGCCGGACGCGACGATGTCGCGCGCGATCGCAAGTGGCTCGACCTGCGGCGCCGGTTCGAAGGCGACTCGATCGACTGGACGGGGCTGGAGAACGAGCGCATCGCTCGCTGGTACCAGCAGCCCCACTTTTTCGGCAGTCCGTTCTACTACATCGAGTACGGCATCGCGCAGCTCGGCGCCCTTCAGGTCTGGCGGAACAGCTTGCGCGAGCCGAAAGAGGCCGTGCGCCTGTATCGCGAAGCGCTCGCCCTCGGCGCGACCAAGCCGCTGCCGGAGCTGTTCAAGGCGGCCGGCGCCCGCTTGATCTTCGACGGCGAGGGCATGCGCGAGCTGGTCAGCCTGGTCGAGGAGGAGATCGACAAGCTCAACTAGCTTTTAGCTCCGCGCTATGTTGCGAAGCGGCATCTTCGGTCCGAACCGCGGAGCTCCGATGCCGGTCAATCCGATGAGCCTCACGGCACGCGCGCGATGGCCCCTGTACGGCTCGAGCAGCTCGAGCATCCGCTCGTCTGTGGACCTTGGCTTGCCTTCGAGCGCGTAGGCGACGATGTGCGGCAGGTGGTAGTCGCCGACCTGGACCGCATCCGGGTCGCCCAACGCGACCAGGGCGACCTTGGCGGCAGTCCATGGCCCGACGCCTGGGAACGCCTCGAGGCGCCGGCGAGCGCTCGGTAGGTCCATACCGACGGTCTCCTCCAGGCGAGTCGCGCTGCGTGCCGCCCGGATGATCACCTCGGCGCGGCGCCGCTCGATTCCGAAGCGGTGGAACCTCCAGTACGGCGTTCGCGCCAGGACCGCCGCCGAGGGCGGGACCGTCAGGCGAGATGGACCGGGTGCCGGCTCGCCGAGGGTCTCCACCATGGCCCGGTACGACCGGTGGGCCTCGACGCTGGTCACCTTCTGCCCGAGAACCACTGGCACGAGCGCCTCGAAGACTGAGCGGGTCTTGGGAAGGCGCAGGCCCGGATGGCGGCGGTGCGACTCCGCGATGAGCGGATGGAGGGGGCAAAATCCGGAGTTGTCGTCCTCTTCACCGCAAAGCGCCCCGGCGCCCGCCGCGGCCCAGGCGGCACCGGGTCCCCACGCCTCGACGTCGACCTCACCGTTCTTGTGCACCAGACGCAGCGTGGCGGGACCTTCGGGCGTGAGAGTCGCGCGCCATACCTCGCCGTCCCGCACGCGCAGGGAAACGCCGGCGCCGATGGGGGCGACGGTCAGCGCTAGATCGAGGGGCTTTCGTGGTTGGAATCGCGTGTGGAGCAGAGTAGTGATTAGGGGATTATCGGGACCTCGAAGGTGAACGTGCTGCCGCTGCCTTCGACCGACTCGCATGTGATGTCGCCGTCATGCATGCGCGCGATCTCGCGTGAAAGCCACAGCCCCAGCCCGGTCCCGGCCACGTGCATCGTGGATTCATGCTCGATGCGGCCGAACCGGGTGAACAGCTTCGCCTGGTCCTCGGCCGCGATCCCGACGCCGCGGTCGATCACGATGACCCTGGCGGTCTCGCCGTTGCGATTGACCACCACCTTGATGGACGCCTCTTCAGGTGAGTATTTCATGGCGTTGCTGATCAGGTTCCTGACCACGATCTGGAAACGCTCCGTGTCGACATCTGCAAGTACCGGAGTGGCGGGCATGTCGACGTCGAGCTGGCGGTCCGCGAGCATGGGCCGCATGCTGTCGATGGCCAGCTCCGTCAGCTCGACGATGTCGCCCGTCTCCTTGCGAAGGTCGAGGTGGCCCTCCTCGAGGCGTGCGGCCTCCAGCATCTGCTCGATCATCGCGTTGACCTCGTCCGCCTTGGCGATGAGCAGCGGCATCACCGACATCGCCTTCGGTGCAAGGACGCCGAGAGACCCACCCTCGAGCATCGTCAGGTAGCCCTTGATGACCGTCATCGGACCGCGCAGCTCGTGGGAGGCGATGTTCATGAATTCTGTCTTCGCTTTTTCGAGGTCGTTGAGGCGATCGGTCAACGCGACGCGATCGAGCCCGGCGGTGATGCTGCTTGCGTACTGGCGCAAACGCGTCACCTCGTCGTCACCGAAAAGCGGAGTGAACGGACCGGCAACGATGACCATCGCGCCGACGCCGCTCTGGAAGTCGAGCGGGATCACGAGCGTGGTCTGCCCGTGGCGGGGAGATCGCACTACGCCTGCCTCCGAGCTGGCCTTGGCAGCAGCGGCGATTTCTCGAGCCTCGTCCACGCTCAAGGCCCGGGAGGCCAGGATCGTCGCGTCGGAATCGATGATGACGGCGCCGGCGCCACCGACCAGCCGGGTCGCCCACTCCAGCGCCTTTCGAGCCTGAGTCAAGCGGTCCGGGCTGAATGTGAGCAGGCTGTGCAGCCCCTGGCGCAGCTCCTCCTCTTCGGGCTGGCTCCACATCCTTCGCAACCAGGTCGGCGGATAGAAGCTGAAGAAGAGCATGGGCACGATGGCGAGCGCCACGAGATCGAGCGTGACCTCCGCGGCCTGATTGCGAACAAAAGAGCCGCCCAGCGTCCCGAACATGATCACCCCGACCAGCCCCGCATAGCCGAGGCTGAGGGCCCGCAGCCGGGCGCCCTCGACCGCGGGACGGCCACGCGATGCCAGCCAGAAGGTGACGATGGGCTCCCCCACGCAGATGCCCCAGGTGGTGAGCAGGGCGGACAGGGCGAACGTCTGCAAGGGGGCATGTGGGAGTCCCGTGTCGGTGGGCAGCTGGACGATCACGGCCAGGGCCGCGACCAGGACGATCACGGCGGCGACAAAACGCTTGGTGCTCCGACCGAGGGGGATGAACGAGTCCCGGAACATCAGGAGGGCCCAGCCCGAGAGGAGGAACAGCAGGATGCCGGCACCGGTCAGCAGCCGTCCGTCGGGCCCCGGCTGAGAGAGGCTGGGGGACAGGAGAACCAGTAAGGTGATGGATCCGAAGGCCAGGGCAAGGTAGGCGCGCCGGCGCTCGCGATGAGTCAGCCAGTCGGCCGCTGTGGCGACCGAGAGGAGGACGAACGCGACCTCGATCGCCAAGGGCATGACCGCGAGTAGGATCGGCACTGGCCGGAGATTCTAGGGGCGAGGACAATTCGACGACAAGGGGATAGTGAAATGAGGTGGGTCACCCGCAAGAACGCAAGCGTCGACCGTATAGCGTGCCCCTGGCTGATCCGGCGCTTCGTCGACCCCGAGGCCGAGTTCGTTTACGTGCCGGCTGCCGAGGTCGCCTTGGTGGCGGAACGGGAAGGGGCCATCCCCTATGACGTGGCCGGTGCCGAGCTGGGCCACGTCGACGGCCGGTGCAGCTTCGAATCGATCATTCTCAAATACGGGATTGAGGACCCTGCCCTCGACCGGCTGGCCGCGATCGTGCATGGGGCCGACGTCGCCGCCGACATAGATGTCACGCCCGAGGCCGCCGGCCTGAAGGCGATCGCCCACGGCTTCGCCATGGTCCATGGCGAGAACGACCACCGGAAGATCGCCCTCGAAAGTCCGCTGTACGACGCGCTGTACGCATGGTGCCAGCACGATGTCGCCCGGGCCCAGAAGGCCGGCTGAGCTGACTACCCGGCGACCCCTGTAGCGCTGCCGGGCCTCGCCCAAATCAGCTCGTTGCCCTCCGGCAGAGCGTCCGGGAGCGCGGGCGCGACCTCGTCGACGACCTCGAGGAGGTTTGCCAGCGCCGGCGAGGGGTCGTCGCGGAAGTAAGCGGCGCCGTACTCGATCATTGGAGACGGCACGAGCGAACGATAGATGAGCCCATCTTTCTGAGCTATCTCCGCCCTGGGCACCGTCATCAATGCGATCGCGTTCCCGGTTCGCATGAGGGCCGCGGCGATCTGGTCCGGCGGCTCTTCTCGGACCACGGTCGGCGACTCGCCCGTGTGCCTCCCGAGCCAGCTCAAGCTTGCCGCGACCAGAGAGTTGTTCACTCCGGGCGGCACCGAGATCAGTGGTTCGCCCCGCAGGCGCTCGATCGGTACACGGTCGATGAGGGCCAGCGGATGCTGGGGTGTCATCACCACCACCATTTCGTGCCGGTCCAGGGTTCGTATTGCGATTCCGCGGCGCTCGCCAATAGACACCCCTACGAACGCGAAGTCCACGTTGCCCGCGACCAGTCGGTCCATGTTCGCCTGTGAGTAGCCGGTGCTCATCTCCAGCACGACGGCGGGATAGCGACGGCGAAACTCAGCGACGATGTTCGCCGGCGGGCCGAAATCCCAAAGAGTCAGATAGGAGATTCGTAGTCGCCCAACGACGCCCTTGGCGTGATCGTGCAGGGCTCGCACCGCACGATCTTCGATCAGTAGAAGGCGACGGGCGTGCTCGATAAGCGCCTGTCCCGCCGAAGTCAGATTGACGCCACGTGCAGAGCGCGTCAGAAGCGGAGTCCCGAGCTCGCGCTCCAGCGCTTTGATTCGCTGAGTGATGGCCGGCTGGGTGAGACCCACGCTGTCGGCGGCACGACCGTAGTGGCCGTGATCGGCGATGGCGACAAAAGCTCGCAGCTGGCGCAACTCCAAGATGGTGCCAATCCTAGTCAGGGTATGAGGGCGCATCAAGCCCGCCTCGCCGGCCGAGCTCGATGGCCCTCACCCTGATCAATTGATGGTTCAGCCTTGAGGCGCTGGATAGCTCACGACTGTGACCGGGACATCAGGGTTCGCGATGGTCGACGATCCGCCCGTGTTGTCGACCACGTTAAGGATGCCGCCCTTGCCATGCGTCTTGTCCAGAAAGATCGTGAGCAGGTCACGCAGGCTGCCGGCCGGGAGCGTGTCCGGCACCTCGAAAGCACGCGCCGCGTAGATGTTGATGCCCTGGTTGAAGAAGCTGTAGCTGCCCATGCCGTAGCCGTGGAAGCTCGTCACGCTGCCGGCTACCTTGAAGGCGGCGTAGCCGTCGACGCCGGGAGCTTCCATCCATGCCGTCTGGCTTGGCACGTCATACGGCATCTCGTTCTGGAAGAAGACGTCAGTCCCGCCGTTGCCGTTCCAGATCACCTCGTATTTCTGGAAGTGCTCGACGAACAAACCGTAAGCGGTGACATTGTCACCGTTGACGATGACTCCTGTGTCCGCGGTGTTGCTGGTCCATCCGACCCCGTTGCCGTGGTCGGCGCGCCACGCCCAAATGTCGTCGAGGATCACGTTGTTGCTGTTGACGACCAGGCTCGTCGTCGCGCTGCCCGCCGCCGCCCCTCCGACCCGGAAGAACACGTCAGACAGCAGTGATGGGTCCGAAGCCTCGTTGTCGCTGCGTGGGTGGCCATCTCCCACGCGGAGCAAAACCGGCGACGTGATCGCCCCCGCGTCAAACAGCACCCCAGAGATGACCATGCCTTTCGCGCTGGCGACTGTCATCGCCGCATTTCCGTTGGTCGGGTTCAGGGTCGGGAACCCAAGCCCAAGCACCACCGAGTCGGGACGGGTCACGTCGATTGGCTCATCGAGCTTGTAGACGCCAGGCGTGAGGAGAAGGTTCTTGCCCCGGTGAATCGCGGTGTTGATGGTCGCAGCGGAGTCGGACGGTTGCGCGACGAAGAAGCTGTCGATTGGTAGCGAGGTGCCTGGAGTCGGTCCGCCGGCCCAGGTGGTCCCGGAGCTGTTTTGCTGTGCCGACGGGACGAGCACGTTGTAGCTGCCGCCGCCATCTTGATAGAGGAAAGGCGCCTCGCGCGTCACGCGGCTCGTGGCCAGCGTGGTGTACGGATTACCGCAAGGGAAGCACTGGGTTGGTGCTCCGGCGACACCAGAAAAGACCTGGTTCCAGACGCCGTTGGACCAACCCCCGCCGAGCTCGCTGTTGCGGACCAAGAACTGCTGTTGCGAGCCGTTGATGACCGTCTTGGTGAACTGCGAATCGGCGATGAACCCGCCGCTGGTGAAGCCGGTGTTGCAGTAGTCGAACAGGAACAGCAGGCCGTTGATGTGGACTCGCCGGATCGGCGCCGCCTGCGAGATTGCGTACAGGTCGTTGGTGTTGGCGCAGCCGGGATCTTCGGGCGGCGCCGGGGCGTAAGCGGGGTGTGATTTGGGGAGCACGATGTTGAGCGTCAGGTTCGACATCGACCTCCAGAAGTTGTTGAGGCCGGTGCAAGCTCCGAAGCACTGGTTGAATGACACGATCGCGCCATTGATGACGACGTCGTTGGGGCTGAGCCCGAGGCCCGCGACGCTTGTGTAGTAGCCAACCTGGAATACGAGCGGATTTGACGCCGAACCGTATGTGCCCGGCTCGAAGAGAATCGCGGCGCGCTGCGTCCCGAACTGGTTGTTGACCTGCACGTTCGATACCGAATCGAGCGTCTCCTGGACCTTGTCCTGGGGCATTGCGGGACTGAGGATGAAGACGTTCTGCCCGAAGTTCGGCCGGCCAGATGACGTCTCGGCGAGCGCCGGCGTGGCGGCCGCTCCACTGATCGCGGCACACACGAGGGCGACCCCCAACCATCGTGAAAGCAAGTTGCGGATGCTCATTGATTCATCTCCCCATCAGCTCTGATCTGCCGCAGCCAACGTGCAAACCCCCGCGTCGAAACGATCTCTATCTCATCGCAGGACCACCTCACTGCTCAGCCTCAGGTCACGTGAAGAACGGCCGGCGCGCAGGACGTACCGCCCTGGCTGCCACGCCCAATCGTGCCGCGCCTCGTCGTACCGCGCGAACGAACGCGCGGGAACAGTGAGCCGTACCTCGACTCGCTCGCCTGGTTCCGCGCTGACGCTGGCAAACGCCGCCAGCAAGCGGAGCGGACGGGCCGGATCGTCGTCCTGCGCCTCGAGGTAAACCTGGACGACCTCTCTGCCCGCGCGGTCGCCTGAGTTGCGAACAGTGACCACCAGCGGCAGGTCGTGGCCCGACGAGATCGTGTCAGCCGCGGGCGCGAACGACTCGTAGCTCCAGTCTGTGTAGCCCAGTCCGTGGCCGAACGCGAAATGTGGTTCGGAGCCGGTTCGGTCGTAGCCGCGGTATCCGACCAGCAGACCCTCTGCATAGCTGAGCTCGCCGGCGACGGGTAATGCGCTCAGCACGGGTGAATCGGCCTCCACCCGCGGCACTGACAAGGGGAGCCGGCCACCCGGCTCGCGAACTCCGGTGATGACGTCGGCCAGCGCCTCGCCGAAAGCCTGCCCGGGAAACCACACCTGGATGACCGCCGCGACATCCGCCGCCCACGGCATGAGCACCGGCATGCCTGAGTTGACCACCACCACGGTGTTCGGGTTGGCGGCGGCGACGCGCTGGACCAGCTCATCCTGCCGCCCGGACAACGCCATCGTGTCCCGGTCGTAGCCTTCGCTCTCGGCACCGTCCGCCGAGCCGACGACCACCACCGCCACGTCCGCGGCAGCGGCGGCCTTCACGGCCTCTTGAAGAAGGGCTTCATCATCCAGCTGGGGCGTGATGCCCAGCCGCATGTTGGCGAAGCCGCCCTGGTTTCCTCTCGCGTTGGGGCGGTGCTCGAAGCGGATCTCGACCTCCTGGCCGGCCTGGAGCTGAACTGGAATCCGGATCTCTGGCGGTCGAGACAAGGCTTCGACCGCATCGCGCGGAGTCAGCGTGGTGGCCTCACCCAACAGGACGCCATCGAGAAAAACCCGAAGCAGACCCACTCCGGCCGCACCTAAGGTGTGCGGGCCGCTCGTGCCGGGGCGATAACGGGCGCGCATCACGACCTCCGAGCCGGGAAGGTGAACCGCATCCGGCAGGCCGTCCCACCACGTGACCGCGGTGGTCGGAAACGGGCGGTCATGCACCACGGTGCCGCCGGCGAGGCGAACCTCGAGGCGGACGCCGGCATCGCCGCTGACGGGGTCCGTCAGGCTACCGTCGCCAGGGGCCGCCGTCATCGCGTTGGTGATGCAACCTTGGCTCAGGCTGACCAATGCGTCCATGGCGTCGCCAAGCGCTTCCGCGAGGCCCGGCCTCGTGACTGGAAGCACGCGCACGCTGCCGCCGCCCTGTGTCTGTGGGTCGATCGCGTTGGGCCCGATCAGCGCCAGCCGCTGGACGCTGCCGCGCCGCAAAGGAAGCACGTTGCGCGGGTTGCTGAGCAGGACGAAGGATCGCACGGTGGCCTCGCGCAGCAGCTCGGGATCGACCATTGCTCGTGATGGCGGCGCCGAGTGGTGCCGCACTCCATCAGCGGCCGCGCCATTCAACGCGCCGACCCGCCGCGCGAGATGCAGCAGCCGGGCGACTTTGTCGTCGACGTCGGCCACAGGGACCCTGCCGCCGCGTACGGCGGCTAGCAGGTGATCGCCCCATGGGCCGTGCGGGCCGGGCATCACGAGGTCGAGGCCGCCGGTTGCGCTGGGCACAGTGGTCTTGGTGGCCGACCAGTCCGAGACGACCACGCCGGGAAACGCCCACTCCGCCTTGAGCAATTCGCGGAGCAGAATTGGATTGGCCGTCATCGCGGCGCCGTTGACCGAGTTGTACGCGGCCATCACCAGGGCGACGCCCGCCTCGACGACGCAAGCCTCGAACGGTGGCAGGTACACCTCGCGGAGAACGGTCTCCGAGACGCGCGCATCGTAGGTCCTCCGCTCGGTCTCCGAGTCGTTGGCGACGTAGTGCTTGGCGGTCGCGCCCACGCCGGCTTCCTGGACGCCCCGCACATAGGCCACTGCGATTCGGGTGGTGAGCAGGGGATCCTCTGAGAAGCATTCGAAACCCCGACCGCTGAGGGGCGTGCGGATGATGTTGATGGTCGGAGCGAGCAGCACGTCGACGCCGCGCGCTCGGGTTTCCTCACCGAGCGCAAATGCGACGTCGTGAACGAGCTGCTCGTCCCAGGTCGCGCCGAGACCGACCGGGCAAGGCAGTGAGGAGGATGGATTGCGCGAATCGAAACGCGTTCCGCGCACACCGGCGGGCCCGTCGGACATGACGATCGGCCGGAGTCCGACGGCGGCCTCGCCGTGAAGATGCCAGGAGTCCGCGCCGGTGAGCAGCCGGACTTTCTGGTCGAGCGTGAGCTGCAGGACGAGCGCGGCCGGCAAGTCGCCGGCCGCGTCCCCCCCATCAACGTGATGGGTTGTTGCTTCCAATGTCACGAAACGGGCTTGAGCTGCATGAGGATGTAAGGCATCTGCGGGTCGCTGGGTGATGGGTTCATGTAGGGGTGCGATTGGTTGGGCCAGCCCGTGTATTTCGCGCTGCTGAAGACGTTCCAGTCGGCGCCGTAGAGAAGAGGAGCCTCGGGAACGTCGGTCGACATGATTTTCTCGAGCTGCTGCACGATCGGGTAGAGCGTTGCGGTGTCGCTCGGGTCGGTGCTCTCGTACTTGCGAAGAGCCGTGTCCGCCGCCGAGTTGGTGTAACCGATGTAATGCGCGGTCGAGTTCGCGTCCTTGTTGTCGAGCCAGTTCTGGTACTGGATGTAGGGAATGCTGCCGCCACTGCCCCAGTGGATGGCCGTCTGCCAGTTCGCTGCCTGCGATGTGATGTTGGTGTTCCAGTCGGAGTAGCCCTGTGCCGGCTTGGTGGTCACGTCCATGCCCAGAGGCTGGAGCTCCTGTGACATGAGGGCCGCGTTCTCCCAGTAGTCGGAGAACGGAACGGGGTCGTAGACGGAGAACTTGATGATCTTGCCGCCCTTGGTCCAGCAGTTGGCGGTGTTGCTGCCGTCGCAGTTTCCGCCGGACTTGAAGGTCCCGGTGCCGCTGTCGTAGCGAGAGCTGGCCGGAGGAGTCCAGCCGCCGCCCTTGAGGACGTCGTAGACGTCGGCGCCGGCGGGCAGGTTGGCTGCCTTGGCGGATGCCGCGTCGGGAACGCTCCCGCTGATCGAGAGGTCGTTCTTCATGGTGCCGTCTGAGGGAAGGAAGGCGTTCTGGTTGGGCAGGATGAGCGCGCTCGACGAGCTCGCGGGCTGCTCGTAGCCCGATTCGCCCAGCTGGGCCAGAGCGTTGCGGTCGACGCCGTAGCTGACCGCCTTGCGAACGGCCGGGTCGTCGATTCCGGTGGCGCCGCCGTTGCCGGGGTTCAGGTTGAACCAGAGTGTGACGGTGCTGCCGGCCGCAAACCAGGCGTGGTTGGTGAGGGGGTTGAGGTTGACGTAGTTGGCATAGACGTTCGGGATGTCGTTGCCTGCCCAGTCCAGCTGTCCGCTGATGAGCGCGTCACTCGCGGCGGCGTTGGTGGCGATGGAAGGCGTGTCGATCTCAGACTCTGGCGGGGTCCCTCCCCAGTAGTTCGGGTTGGGCTTCCACTTGATCAAAGAGCTCGTGTAGCTCGCAAGCATGAAGGGCCCCGTGCCGAGCGGGACCTTGATCGTCATGGTCGGATTCGAGGCGATCTGCGCCGCCATCGACGCCTTGAGCATGAAGGTGTTGCTGAGGATGTTGAACAGGCCCGTGTACTGGGCCGACGAGAAGTGAAGGGTCACGTTGTTGCCGTTTACGGTCGGCTCGGACGCCTGCGGTGGGACGCCGCGGGTGTTGGTCGTCGGGTTCTGCAGCATCTTGAAGGTGGCCGCGACGTCGGCCGGGCCAAAGGCCGAGCCGTCACTGAATTTGACTCCCTGCCGGATCGTCACCTGCAGGTCCTTGCCGCCGTTCTGGAACGTGTAAGCGGTCGCCAGCCACGGGTGCGTGCCGGCCACGGTCGCGTCGAGCTGGTCGAATTCGACCAGAGGCTCGTTGACCATGCTCCGGGTGCCCATGCTGGATGCCACCGAGTTGTTGTCGTACGGGTTGAAGTCTTCCGAGAACGTGACGCCTGTGGTCGGTTCCGCTATCAGCGGCTTTCCTCCCGAGGCCGTTGTTGGGGTGGTCTGGTTGCAGCCGACTGCGATGAGCAGCGCCGCCATCCCGACCAGGCTGGTCAAGACTCTCCGATTCATCTATCTGTCACCTCCGTGACGCCGTGAACTGACTGACGGCAACTTGCGCGGGACACCCTCGTTGCAAAGACCGACTCCGCCGACCTCGGCGGGGACCGAAACGCCAGACGCAGATCCATCCTTCCTCACCTCTTTTTGGATTCGTTGTCGAGTGGTTGGCCGGCCGTGAGCACCTGGCCGTTTTCGTTCGCCTGCCGCTCGGCAGGGTCGACGTGGAGCCAGCACGCCGCGATGTGGTTCGTATCGAGCGCGATGCTTGGGGGCGCCTGCCGCTTGCAGATATCCATCGCAAACGGGCAGCGCGGGTGAAACCGGCAGCCGCTGGGCGGGGCGCTCAAGCTCGGTGGCGCACCCCGCCCCTCCAGGTGCGGCGGCGTCACGCGATCGGGATCGGGCGCGGCCGACAGCAATAGCTGCGTGTACGGGTGCGCGGGCTTGTCGGTCAGGCTGGCACTGGGTGCGGTCTCGACCAGCTGGCCCGCGTACATGACGACGATGGTGTCGGCGAGGTAGCGGGCCGATGCGATGTCGTGGGTGACGTAGAGAAGCGCGAGCTGCTCCTTGTCGCGAAGGTCGGCGAGCAGGTTGAGCACGCCCAGGCGAATCGACACGTCGAGCATCGACACCGGCTCGTCAGCGATCAGCACGCGCGGGCGGACCGCGAGCGCACGCGCGATGGCCACACGCTGCCGCTGGCCGCCAGAGAGCTCATGGGGAAACTTGCCGGTGAAGTTGCCGGGTGGCTTCAGCGCGACCCGGCGCAAAAGGTCGGCCACCGCGGCATCCACGTTG
>Ga0066705_10000402_pt1 | contig 11816 bp, 12 predicted proteins | sample GraSoiAngelo_154_FD_66506 | JGI IMG/M metagenome (GOLD analysis project Ga0066705, IMG submission 66506) | Grasslands soil microbial communities from the Angelo Coastal Reserve, California, USA - 14_1009_13_20cm | ecosystem: Environmental > Terrestrial > Soil > Grasslands | place: USA... | reverse complement strand
CATTCGGCACCTCCATTTTCGTCTTACGCCCCCGCTCTCCGCGCCATGTATTGCGTTTTTCAGGCCGTCCTCGCCCCCGCTTCCTTGACTCGCAGCTAAGCGGTCTCTTCCGTTGACAAGGGCCTTGCGTCGCCGCCCGCAGTAGTGGGCAACACCGCTTCGTCGGTTGCAAATATCACTGTCGCTGCAGTTCCTGGAGTCAGGATGACTGGCCACCAAAACGGCAAACCACGCCACCCCTTAGCCTCATCTCCGTTCTGACGGAGAAGCATGAGCACGGGAATTTCCCGTGCGCGCGTGAGGGCTGAGTCCTTCTGTTGTTTCGTGTCAGGCGCATTGGAGAATCGCCCCTCCTCGCGATACCGCGCGACATTGCGATCCTTGGCCGCCAGCAACCATGCTTTTCCTCTCAGGTCAGGCCTCTTGCAAATACGGGAAAGGTGCTGAAGGGCTACGATGTGGGCTTGCCGGTCATCATCGGTCGTGTCGTCGAACTCAAGATTCGCATACGCAAGTTCCAGGAGCTTTGTGGCTTCGTCCACGTCAATCAGCACAGGCTCTTCGGAAGATTTGGCCAGTTTCTCAACCCGCCTGTCCAGTTCCCCCAGATTTTTCCTCGCCGTGAACGACGATTTCGCGAGCGTCTGAAAACCGGACAGGACCAGGCGCCGGCCCGGCCGAATGCTGACCACGTCAGAGAACAACAACTTGTTCGGTGAGCAAGGAATCAGCCGATCTGCCGCATCCTTCTGGATGAAATAGACGCCCTGGTCGTGGGCTCCCGATTCGAAGGCTTCCCTCAACGCGCCGTCGAACTCGTGTATCCGCCGCATTATTTGATAGACGTGCTGAGGCGCATAAAACCTTGTAACTGCGAGGTCTGGTGTTGAACGCGCGCCGTACATCCGCGAGTGCTGCAGGACCGTATCCTGCTGGAAGCGATTGGGATTCCTGCCATAGTAGAACGCGATCAGGTTGTTGATGGTGATCCCTCGGTCTAAAATCTGGCCTCCGATAAACATGTTGAATGGTGTCCGCAGCTTTAGCTGCCCATCGTCGGCAAGCAACTTTCGGATCTCATTATCGGAGTTCACTTTCGTGATCATGAGCTGTCCCGTTTCCAGAGCCTCGGCAACCGCCCTTTTGACCTCATCGACGCTAGGAAGCACTATGCCCTCCAGTTCAATCGATCTTTTGAGGTCCATGTAGGCGGCCCGAACCAGCTCATTGAAAAGCGGGCTGTCGGCCCGGGATTGATCCACTAATGCGTCCCGAATGGCGACCGCCACTCTTTCCTGCCACTCATGAGAACTCCGCGTCTGCTCCGTGTGAAAGAGGAAGCTATAACGTTGCGGTTTCTGGCGAGGACCTGCCGCCCGCTGCTGGAGGCGGCGAATCGCACCTCCGACCAGGAAGGTGACAATTGCATCGCGCAGGACCGCCACATTTCTCTCTGTCAGAACTCTGTCAATCTGCAATCTTCGCCGGTCCTCCTTTTTCAACGCATCGCGCTCTTGTAGCGGAACCTCGCGAAAGAAATAGAACGCAGGGGAGTCCGCGTCCCCGCTCTTCTCGAAATATTCATCGCCACCGACATACTTGCCGTGCGTCGGCAGGAGGACCGTGAATGCCGGCCTCTTCGGCTTGAAAATCGCTTCACCGTTGACAACAATTTCGTCACTGGGTTGGAGGTAAAGGGCGTACGGAGTTGCTGTCACTTGCAGGAATGCAGAGTTTGTGACCGAATCGCGGAGCCGATCGATCTGTCTGGAGATGATCCCCGCCGTACCGACGCCGCCAACCCTGCGCCCACTTACGGAGGCAAGATCCGCCTCATCGTCAATGATTAGTACCGACCGGTTCCGCAGTTCCGGATACTGGTCTTGAAACAGGTCCAGCAGTCTTCTGAGATTGTCGTCTTCCTTCTTTACGACAAAAATCAGCTTGTGGGTCAGTTCATAAGGGGTCAACTCAGGGACGGCCAGGATGTCGAAGATCTCGATCTGATCCGCAAAATCTCCAAAGTCATCCTTTACTCGGCTCAGCGTCTGTTCCGCCAGAGATTTCGTACCTTTCGTCAGGATGGCGGCGACGTCGTATCCTCGGTCGAACGCGCGGGCTATTACGCCTAGGTACGCTGCGGTTTTTCCGCTTTGCACTTTCCCCAGCAAAATGCCGGGGCGCTTCGTCGAGGTGGCTTCCTTCTGCAACTTCTCCAGCACCTCTTCGACTGTGGCGCGCAACTCCGGTGAGTCACCCCGCTTGCTTGCCAACTGATCGTAGAAAAGCTCGATTTCGTGTGAGTCGCTGGCTTCCCTCCTCGCCAGCCAGATTTTGATTGCGCTCTCGCCAAATACCGGCCCCGATTTCAGCTCGGCCAGGGGTACCGGGAAATCTGAGAACCGCTTTCGCCAGTTGGCAACGGCAGAAGCACTGACATTTGCCAGCTCCGCGATTTCGTAAACTCCTATTAGTGAGTTTTCTGCCAATTTGATAGACCTCACCGAAATCTTTAATAATGCTAACAACAGTACGTTATTACAATAAACAAACCCCTGTCAACAACAATTTCACCATGGCGTGAATTATCCATACTTCGCTCGGCTCATTAAGCTCAAAACCTGAGATTTCGATCTGGCCATGCCCTCCCAGACCGTCGCGGTCGCCATATCCGGTGGACCGGAGTCCTCTACCGTCTAAGGGGTAGAATCTCACCCGCTTCACCATGAACTCTGTAACAAACTCCGGCTGCGCTAGCATAGAAAATGGGAGGCACCATCCCCAAATGTTCACCTCGCGGCCGATCGGATTTGTGAGTAGTCCGTACAAGGACGCAAGCCAAGTTCCCAAAGGTCTCGGCGCTAAACACGAGGCCGATGGCGTGCTAAAGATCCTGCCTGAGTTTGAGCCGGGGCTTGCTGACATTGAGGGCTTTTCGCATCTCATCGTCCTCTGGGAGTTCGATCGCTCGCGCGGATTCGAATTGCTCGGTACACCGCCCTCCGACAATCGGCCGCATGGTGTCTTTGCGACGCGATCTCCGCGACGCCCGAATCCGATTGGCCTGACAACCGTCGAGCTGCTTCGCCGCGAAGGCATCGAGCTGCATGTTCGCGGCGTCGATTTGCTGGATGGGACACCTATTCTCGATATCAAGCCCTACCTGTCTAGCATTCCGGATGAAAGGCTGCGCCGTGGTTGGCTCGCCGAAGCCGAGGCACGACAGAGGTGATGAGGCTGCAGTGGGACGCCATATGGAAAGCGACAGACGCTCTTACCAAAGCCGCGGAATTACCTCAGAATCCTGACCTTCGATTTACCGAATCGTCCGCATCGTTCCCATGAGCCGGCGCCAGCGTGCTCAATTGCAAATATTTCCTCATGCAACGCATGCATGGCGTGTAGCCTTCGCGAATTGCCTCGCCTGCCGCAATTGTGCGCTGGTGTGCTTTATCGTGAATGAACGGGCAGCCGGCCGCATGAAACGTCTTGCCGTCATCCGCAACCACAACCATCATGTCGGCGGGCACTGCGACAAGCGCGGGTTTCGCGTGTTCAGAACGGAGCGGAGTGTTAAATGCCGAGGAACGTCCGGCCACGCCACCAATGACGATCAGGGCCGCGGCGGCAACAGCCACCATCCAGCCCCAGGCGTTGCCCCGAGGAGCGGGCATCTCCTGCTCTAATCTGCGCCGCAACCGTCCGCTGAAACCGGCGGGGACTTCCAGCAGACGCTCGTCGCCATAAAGCTGGATCACGTTGCGCGTTCCATCCAACACTGCAGTGCAATGCTTGCACTGGCGGAAATGTTCCTCCATGGCCGCCCGCAAGTCCGGGTCTACCTCTTGTTCAATATAGTTGGAAATCTCGCGCCACACTTCTTCGCAGGTGACTACCATGGCTTGTTCCCCTTTACAAAACTCAATCGGCTGCTCCAGCTTCCGCCCAGGCCAGGCGCAAGCAGGTCCCGCAACATGAGGCGGGCACGCAACAAGCGCGTTTTTACGCTGGCCGTAGTGATTCCCAGAGCTTTCGCAGTCTCGTCAATACTTAGGTGCTGCACATCGCGCAGCACGAAAACTTCGCGGTATTTCTCTCCCAGAGATGCCAGCGCTGCCAGGAGCCTTTCCCGAATTTCGTTTCTTTCGGCAGTTTCAGAAGGAATCTCGCGCCAATCGGCGAAATCGCGCGGTGTGTAGTTGCCCTCTTCGCTGGTGCGATCGTCGATAGGTTCGATTAAGTCAGCACGGACTCTCCTGAGCCGCATGCGAGCTTCGTTCACCACAATCTGAATCAGCCATGTGCTGAAGCGCGCCTCGGCGCGAAACTGCCGGATATGTTTGAAGGCTTTCAGCAGCGCTTCCTGCGCGGCATCTTCGGCATCGGCTTCGTTGCGCAGAATCGCAAATGCGGTGGAATACACCCGCCGCTCATAAGGGCGAACCAGTTCGTAGAACAGTTCGCGCTCGCCATCCTGAACCCGGCGGATCAACTGCACTTCCGGGGAACCTTCACCTGGATTCTGCAACGATGGATTAACCATTGCCTCTGACAACATCATCAAACGGTTCCTTTGTATACCTTCGTGCCCTGGGTGGTTAACACTCCGCCGAAACAAAAAGAGATCAAAGATATTCCGGATCCTTTTTCCACCCCGTCACCATGGAAACGAAGTTGTTCCATCCATGCAGCACGACCATGACAAGATGGCCGAATAAAAAGGCCAGAATTGCCCACATCACCGCGAAGTGCCACAAACGCGCCCAATGAAACCCGCCCATCAACCATGCCAGCCAGGAGAACTGAACTGGTTTCCAGATCGCTACTCCCGTGATCACGGACAAGATTCCCAAAAGAATGGCCGAGGTGTAAGCCAGCTTCTGCAGCGGGTTGTAGGCTTCTCGTACATACGGCTCAGGACCAAAGAAAAAATAATGATGGACCATAGGCCACACCCCGCGAATGTCGCGCGGCGTGAATAGAACCTGTCTGTAATTGCGCGAGAAAATCTCGTAGCCGATATACAGAAGCCCCGTTCCGATGTAAATCCACATAAAAGTCAGGTGCCATTGCAACCCGCCGCCCAGCCATCCTCCAAGAGCGTATGCCTTGGGCCAGTGCAATAAATCTTTTTGTGGGATTTTTGCGCCAAAGCTGGGGAATGCCCGAAAAATCTGCAGCCCGCTGAATACCAGTATCAGCAGCGCCACTGCATTTACCCAATGACAAAGGCGCACGATAAACGGATGCTCGTATACCGCCTCGCTGATAGCGCCGGTCTTTACGTTCGTGATTGCGGCAATTTGACTTGACATCTAAATTGTTTCCCTCCGTGTCCTCTGTGTCCTCCGTGGTCAAAAAATGCTCCAGCCTGGGCTACATACCGTAAAACTTCGAGTAACCCTGATCCTCCCAGTATCCGGCCCTCTGCAAGACATGAGTCACCTTCAAATCAGTCAGATACTTTGCCTGCTTGTAGCCGATCTTGGTGGGAATTTGCAGACGCAGCGGCGCTCCGTGCTCGCGCGTAAGCGGCTGATCGTACATTTCGTAGCACAACAGAGTTTGAGGATGTCTGGCCGTCGCCATGTCCAGCGATTCGTAATAATCGTCCGCACACTCAACTTCAACAAAACGCGCCGTCGGGTCGGCGCCGATCATCTTCAGAAAGTCCACCAGCCGTGCGCCGCCAAAGCGCCCGATAACATCCCATCCCTCGATGCAGACGTGCCGCGTGTTTTGCCTGAACCTGGGCAGCGCCTGGATTTGCGCCAGCGTGTAATCCCCTGGCTTCTGCACCGAGCCGCTAACGGTGAGGGTCCATTTTTCGAGATCAATTCCGGGATCGTCGACGTCGTAGTCGTTAATGGGAAATTTGGCAAAGGGCGTAACCTCAGAATCGGCAAACGCATGCGCCAAGTGGCCAGAACGGAAGAGCCGGGCAGAAGCCCAATCGCTGAAACCGAGGCCTGCCTTAAGCAGCGGCTTCTGGAGCTTGGGGATAGCGAAGGCTCCGAGCGCTAACACCGGGCTCAGCTTCAGCAGTTCACGGCGATTTAACCGTTTAAACTGCCGGCTATCGGTTCGGAAAGTCATTCGGTCCCTGGTGAGTCAAGGATGAGATTCATGGGCCAGGCAAAAAGTGACGGTGAAACCGCAGAGGGCGCGGAGGGCTAGAGGGTCCTTCAGAGGCCGCATTGTACTCCGTGATCTTTACTGTTTAGCGCTTTCTGGTGCCCGGGACCGGAATCGAACCGGTACGTCCCTTTCGGGACCCGGGATTTTAAGTCCCGTGCGTCTGCCAGTTTCGCCACCCGGGCGTATTGATTCGCAAGCATTTACTGTATCACCCCTTCTGCTGCTGGTTCGACTGTAGCGAGAACTGTAGCGACTCGCGCGCTTTTTTCCGTGTCTTGCTTCTCCTGGCCTGGCGAACCGCGAACTCTAGGGCGACAAAAGCATTCTCCATCGTTTCGGGTGTCGGGTGAACATACCGCTGTGAGCCGTGATCGAGGAATGCCCCATGATTTGCATGATGGTGAAGGCATCGGCGGTTGGCCAACGCATTTTGGGGATTGCTCCGCGCCAGCAGCCTCGCGCCAGGTCTTGCAAGGTCCGAATTGGGCTTCGGTACCTCGCGCGATGGACTCAAAAAACTGGGAAAAGCCTTCTGGAAAAACTAGCTCCCGTGCCCAGATGGGGATCATCGTCCCGGGCCCAGATTTCCCGCAACGCTTGTTGGGGAAGCTAAAGTCACCTGGGGATTGGTGACCTCGGTAAATTATCGTTCCTTGCCGTTAACACTCTTGTGCCATTTACCCAACGAGCTAACGTACCTATAGTTCCCTAAGCATTCGCGATTTGATGACCTCCTCCCTATTTACCTATATGTGGCTATCAACTATCTGGGTGGCTGTCTCCATCGTGCTCACGTCTGGCGCACACCCAACGACGGGGACCGTCGCGCTGTGCCTTTGGATGCTGCATCGCAGATGGGAAAAGAAGGAGTTAAAGACCCGCCTGGAAAAACTAGCTCCGCGCGCGGAGTGAAATAGCAAGTGATCTTCCCGAGCCGTGTTCGGTTATGGATTATTTCCGAACCATCGTTTGCCGCTCTTTCGAATCAGCTGTAATTTTTGCCTCCTTGATTGCAAGCAGGCGAAGCGTAGTTGCCGCCGCCGTGTATCTCACTACGTCCTTCTCATCCATGATGTAAAGCTCCGCCGTGCCAAGGGCAGAAGGATCGCCACGCTTGGCAAGCGCTTCCAAAGTTGCTGCCCGGACAACCCAGCTTTTGTCGCCAGCTTGATCGGCCAGCACCTTCGTTATGCCTGGGTCCGGGTCTTCGGCCAGCACACGAGCAGACGCGGCGCGCACCGGGGACGAATCATCCTTCCTTACTTCCTTTATTGCCTTCCAGCCCATACCCGCGAACGGAATGAACCCGATCCCTTCTTCAAATCCAAGTTGCGCCATCTTCTTAGGATCACCTAGGGTGGACATCTGATGAGATCAAACCTTTTCCACCTTTTCGCTGCCGGGTAAGCACCTCGTAGAAGACCTCATACGATGACTGGCTTACAGGAATATGCAATCTGGCACAAAGGCCAGTGGGTCGGATTTTAAGTCCCGCGCGTCTGCCAGTTTCGCTACCCGGGCAAGGGTAAAAACTTTCACTATCATGGCATAAAACTTCCGCGGGCGCTTTTGCCGCGCTTCGGGATGGGATTGACGTATAAGCATTAGAAGCATTTGGCTCCCTGTGGTCCACAACATAGGCTGCCAGCCCGCTTTGGGGGCCGTATGCAAAAAATTTGGACGCACAGTTGCACATCAGAGTAGAATCCTCCCCTCGGCGGGTGAGTCATGGCGAACCTCTCTGTTTGCTCCTCCGGCACGAAGCATCCCAAAATCAACTTCCCCTCATGCGCGCGCATTGCGAGATGGAGCTCTACCGCACTTCTTGTGGGCACGGTCTGGACCGGCAGTTCGCGAGCGCAGCAAACACCCGAAGTAACCGGGCAGCAACCTAGCACAGTTTCAGTTGAGGCCGCCCCAGCGGAAAACAACTCCGGCGCCAAACCCGGGACTTATGACCGGAAATACGATATCGACCGCATCGGCGAGCGCGGCGTGGGCAAGGGCATCAATTTTTACTCACTCGAAAAAGAGCAGAGACTGGGCGATACGCTGGCCAAGCGCATTGACCGGCATACCAAATTCGTTCCCGATCTGAGCGTCAGCGATTACGTAAACCGCCTCGGCCAGAAACTCGCCCGCAACTCCGACGCGCAAGTGCCCGTCACCATCAAGGTCATCGATTCGGAGGACACCCAAGTTTTCGCCCTTCCCGGCGGCTACTTGTACGTGGATAGCGGACTGATCCTGGCAGTTGACAGCGAAGCCGAACTCGCCGGCATGATGGCGCATGAGATCGCGCATGTTGCCGCCCGCCACGCCACCCGCTCCGCCACTCGCATGTACGCCTGGGACGCGATCTCGATCCCGTTTACTTACTTTGGTGGGCCGATCGGTATCGGGGTACAACAAATCGCAGGGCTGGGAGTTCCACTCACTTTTAAGAAATTCAGCCGCAACGCCGAAATTGAGGCTGACTTGCTTGGCATCGAATACCAGTACGCCGCCGGTTATGACCCCGAAGCTTACGTCCAGGCTCTTGAAAAATTGCAAAAAAGAGAAAGCTTCATGCATAAGCGGATGGCCAAGCTGCCGGGCTACAGGGTGATGGATAAATTGCCCATGCATCAACTGCTGGCAAAGATTTTCGCCGGCTATCCCAAGACGCAGGAGCGCATCAGCAGGGTGCAAAACGAAATTGCGACTCTGCTCCCGGCTAAATCTGAGTACATTGAAGACACGAGCGAGTTCGATGAAGTGAAAGCCAAGCTCGCCTGGGCGCAGCGTCCGGTGCTGCGCCGCCACGCCCCCGGGGAAGGAAACCAGAGCCGGCCCGTCCTCCGCCGCACCAGGACACAGCAAGAGAACGCGGAGTAATATCCCAAAAACACGAAGAGGCGGGTATGCTCACCCGCCTCTCTTTATCTGCCCGGGAATTTGATGGCTGTCTACATCGCTCCCGCACGACTCAGCACAACCGGCAGAGTCTTAACAATGGTTTTGATATCGAGCCACAGGCTTGCCTTGCTCAAGTATTCCATATCCAAGCGAACTCGTTCTTCGTAAGCCAAGCCGGAGCGCCCATTCGCCTGCCACAGTCCGGTAACGCCAGGTTTCATGCGCAGCAGCGCCGGGGCATAGCGGCCGTATTTCTTTACTTCGGGTTGCACAATCGGCCGTGGGCCCACCCAACTGATCTCGCCTTTGATGACGTTGAAAATCTGCGGCAGCTCATCGAGGCTCAAGCGGCGCAGAAATCTACCCAGGCGCGTGATGCGAGGATCATTTTTCAATTTGTAGTTTTCTGCAAACTCGTGGCGTACTTCCGGGTCGCTGTCGAGCAGCTGCGAGAGAATCACGTCGGCGCCATCGATCATGGTGCAGAATTTGAACATCCAGAACATTCTTCCGTTGCGGCCTAGCCTGCGATGCTGAAAACAAATTGGACCACGCGATTCCAGCAGAATGGCGGCGGGAATCAGCAGAAAGAGGGGAAGCGCGAATGGGAGCACCACGGCTGTGAACACGAGATCGAATATCCGCTTGCCACGCGAGTGGAGCCACGCCGACTCGGCGATCTGCAATCGCGGCGGATGAATCTCGATCAATTCCGGAAATACAACCGCAGGATTTGGTTCCGGGACTAATGTCGGTCTCAAGAAAGGCGAATCGCTCATTCACTGCTCCTTGGGAGTTCTAGAAAGATGGATAAAAAATTGGGTGGGAATTCGCTGGGGGCGCGTGCACTCGGAGAAACTGCAGAACGCAGGGGAATAATCGCGGAGCCTGCAGAAACTATGTGATCTGAACATAGCTCCTCTGCGTTCTCCGCGCACCGGTGATGAAACGCTGTGGCTGCGTCAGACTACGGATCCAACTTCGAGGGTGAAGCCGGCGCGTTGCGCGTCTCCGTAGAACATGCGGACGGTTTCAAGAGAATATTGGTTGAGGTCTTTGCCGAGCAGGGTGAGTTTTTTCAGGATGTCATTGGTAACGGTGATAACGTGACAGCCAATCTCCTCGGCATGATAGATGTTAAGCAGTTCACGGGGGCTGGCCCAGATCAGTTGCGCCAGCGGAGAAGATTCTAACAGCCGGACGGAGGCGGCCATCATCGGGATCGGGTCACGCCCGGTATCAGCAATCCGCCCGGCAAACACAGAAATGAAGCTTGGACTGTCCAGGCAGTCAGCGATTTGCTGCACTTGCTCAAACGTCAGGATGGCAGTCACGTTTACTTGTACTCCCGCGCGGCTCAGACGTTTGATCACGGAAGCCGAGGACTGCCCGTGAGTATCGGTCACGGGAATTTTCACGTAGACGTTCTCACCCCATGAGGCAAGCTCGCGCGCTTGCCGCTCCATTTCGTCGAAATCATCGGCAAGTACCTCGAACGAAACCGGACGGTCAGGAATCGCGCTCAGAACTTTGCGGGCAAATGCCGGGTAGTCATTGACACCCGCTTTGCGCATCAGCGTTGGGTTGGTGGTGAATCCTTTGATCAGAGGGTTGGCATACATCTCCTGCATGCCGTCGTAATCAGCGCCATCGGCGAAGATTTTGATTTTCAAGTCGTGAATCGATTTCATTTGGCCAGAGCTCCTTCGTGGAATTGGGAACCCAAAATCCAGTCCGCAGCTTCTTTCAACGAGTGGACGCGCGCGTCGGGCGAGGCCGAGAGATCGCGGCTGTGCTGATGGCCATTTGTGACCATCACTGCGCGGCATCCCGCATTGCGCGCGGCAGCAATATCCTTCCAGCGGTCGCCTACGAGAAAGCTTTGCGCCAGATCGATGCCCCAATCCTGGGCGGCTTGCAGCAACAGGCCCGGCTTGGGTTTACGACACTCACACTGGTCGGCATCGTCGTGGAAGCAGACGCGAATATCGTCGAGAGGCAGCGCCTTGCGGATGGCGTCGCCGATTTCTTCAACAACGTGGCGATTGAGAGTGCCGCGCGCCACATCCGGCTGATTGGTTACCACGATGAGCAGAAAGCCCGCTTTACCGAGGGATTCGCAAGCGTCGCGTACTCTGGGTAGCAACTCGAGCTCAGCGAGGTTCGATGGAGGCACCAGTTCGCCGTTACGCTCCAGCGCCCGATTGAGCACTCCATCGCGGTCGAGAAAAACCGCTTTTTTCATCTCAAGGGATGGATTCCCACTTGGTCTGATAGTTCTTGACTGCGGGGTGCGAGACCAGCAAATGCCAGACGATTGCCTGGCAGGACTCAGTGTGCGGCGTGACCATGTTGGGATTGACGGTTGGCACAATCACGCAGGCGTCCGCAACTTTAGCCGTGTAGCCACCATTGCGGCCGACGATTCCGGCAAGAAAGTTCCGATCAACACTCAGGTGGCGATATCCGAATTGCAGGCGGCGACGCGGGGAGAACCAGTAAGTGCTCCAGGCCTGAATCCCGGTGCCCGCGCGGCCAATCCAGCTTCCCAGGAGATCGCCATCGTTCGTGTACCCAGAGCGATAGCGCCCATCGGTGTAAACATAGCCTGGACCAAACTTCTTGTAGCGGGCGGATCGCAGCGCTTCAGCGCGGAAATCCAGTTTCGGAATTTTCGGAATCTGTGGCAGGTAGATGCCGGGATTCAGCGTCGGGCGAGTGGAACCGATGGGCGAGACTTCGTCCACCACTAAAGAATCGTTATAGATGCTTAGCCATTT
>Ga0066705_10000401_pt1 | contig 11817 bp, 11 predicted proteins | sample GraSoiAngelo_154_FD_66506 | JGI IMG/M metagenome (GOLD analysis project Ga0066705, IMG submission 66506) | Grasslands soil microbial communities from the Angelo Coastal Reserve, California, USA - 14_1009_13_20cm | ecosystem: Environmental > Terrestrial > Soil > Grasslands | place: USA... | reverse complement strand
TTGTTCAATCCCGGCACCGCGCTGGGCTTGATCATTATGATCCTGCTGACCTCGGTAGCTTTCAACACAATGATGTTTCTGCTTATGGTCCGCGTAGAGGATCCGCTGGTCCCGCGGGCAATGTTCGGCATTTTGAACACATTGCTGTTCTTTCCCAGCGGCTCGATTTATCCGGTGCAAGCCTTTCCGTGGTGGCTGCGCGTCATTGCGACGGCTGATCCGTTTACTTACGCCGTGCATGGCTTCAAATCTCTGCTGCTGAAGGAAACTGGATTGTCCGCAATCGTTCCGGATATGGTGTATCTCACAGCTTTCGCGGTCATCACTTTGAGTTTGGCTACACCACTGTTCAAGAGGACCCTCTAGTGTCGTGTTCGTTGCATACTTTTCAAGTTGTCATCCTGAGTGGCCTTCAGGCCGCGAAGGACCTATGCATTTGGATTCGCAATACATAGATCCTTCACTTCGCTCAGGATGACAATCTGAGCTTATGTTGCAGACTTACGGGACAGCACACTGCAACTGTGGTAGAGCGGCGCTTTAGCGCCGCGTAAGGCGCGCAAAATCACAGAGGCTTTAGCCGCTGAGGAGGCGAATCACCTCAATCCAGACTTTTTCTCAGCCTGCTAAAAGAGTCTTTGGCGCCTAGGTACGTAGGAGCGCCAGGAAATTATCTTTTTTACTGCTCCGCGAACTCAGCGTCCTCGGCGGTGAAAATCTGACGGGAACTTTTATTAGTCCGCCGGAATCCATTATGCTGAGTGCATCATGACGCTGCTCGACGCCAAGCAGTACGACCCGACGGTTGGCCGCCGCCGAAGAAATATCATCGCAACGGTTGTGGTAGTGATCCTCGTATTGGTCTGGCTCGGCTGGATGTACCGTAACTGGCCGGAAGAACGTGTGGTTGACCAATTTTTCGCCGCGCTGCAAAACAGCGATTTCGAAAAAGCTTATGGCATCTGGATGCATGACCCTAACTGGAAGCAGCACCCCGAAAAGTATTCGCAATACCCGTTTAACGATTTCTATCGTGATTGGGGACCAGGAGGCGAGTGGGGGAAAATAAAGTCTTATAAAGTTTACGGGTCAACCAGTCCACGGGGTGGTGGCAGCGGAGTGATTGTCGAGGTGATAATAAACGACCGGGCCGAGCACGATCGCCTGTGGGTCCAAAAGTCAGACAAGACCCTAACGTTCTCGCCCTTCTGAGAACTGCACCCGGAGATCAGGATTTAAACTTTCGTTCCTGCCAGCTGGTCGATTGTCTTGCACACATCATCCGATACGTTCAGACAAGTCTTCGACCGATCAATCTGCCGCATAAGCCCGCACAGCACTTTGCCTGGCCCGACTTCGATAAAGGCCTGTACACCGCTCGCAATCAGCAATCGCATGGACGGTTCCCACTTCACTGCTCCGGTCACTTGTCTGACCAAAGCATCACAGCTTCGTTCTGCGTCATTGATCAATTCGGCGTCGACGTTGCAGGCGACCGGCACTGCAGGATTTTGAAACTGAAGTGATTGCAAATCGGCCTCCAGCCGGTCTTGCGCCGGTTTCATCAGCGAACAATGAAAAGGCGCGCTGACAGGCAACAAGACGGCCCGCTTTGCGCCGCGATCACTGGCTAGCTTGGCGGCACGTTCGACCGCATTCTTATGTCCCGATATCACGATCTGTTCCGCGGAATTTATGTTCGCCGGCTCGCAGACTTCGGCTTGAGCTGCTTCGCTGCAAATTGCTGCGACCTTCTCCAAATCCATTCCCAAAATTGCTGCCATCGCGCCCACGCCCACAGGGACCGCCTCCTGCATATACCTGCCGCGGTTTCGGACTGCCCGAACTGCGTCCGCGAAAGCAATTGTTCCCGCAGCGACGTGCGCCGAATATTCACCCAGGCTGTGACCAGCAACGAATGCAGCTTGCATTCCCTTTTCATCCAGCACTCGCCAAGCTGCGACCGATGCCGTAAGAATCGCCGGCTGGGTAATCTCTGTGAGACGAAGTTGATCTTCTGGTCCGTCAAAGCACAGCTTCGATAGCGCGTAACCGAGTGCTTCGTCAGCCTCTTTGAATGTCTGCCGCGCAATGGGAAACTTCTCCGCGAGGTCCTTGCCCATACCCACGGTCTGGGATCCCTGGCCAGGAAACAGGAACGCAACTTGCGAGATAGTCATAAGCGTTTGCGCTCGCGCGGGCCGATCCCGCGACAAGAAGCGCGTATGATGGCGTCCGGCCTACGTTACTGCCACAGGTATCTGCGCCAATTCCTTCGCAATCTTGTCGTTGATTCGCAATTCGGCAAATTCCGCGGCCACTCGAATTGCATTCTTGATCGCATTCGCATTGGACGAACCATGGGTAATGAAACACACGCCTTTCACTCCCAATAGCGGCGCGCCACCATATTCTGTGTGATCCAGGCGCTTCTTGAAATCCGCGAAGGCGCTGCGTGAGAGCAAGTATCCAACCTGCCGGGTAATCGTCGCCTTCAAACTTTCTTTCAAAGTAGCGCGCACCAGATTGGCGACTCCTTCCGATGTCTTCAGTGCCACGTTGCCCACAAATCCGTCGGCGACGATTACATCCACTTTTCCGCTATACAGATCACGCCCTTCCACATTTCCGATGAAATTCAAAGGCATCTGCCTCAACAGCGGAAACGCTTCTCGCGTCAACTCGTTGCCCTTGCTTTCTTCCTCTCCGATTGAAAGCAGCCCCACGCGCGGACGCCGCGTGCCGAACATGCTGCGGAAATAAATTTCACCCATGACGGCGAACTGCTCGAGGTTATGCGGCTTGCAGTCCACGTTGGCGCCAACATCGAGCAGGATTGCCACCGATCCTACGGCTGTGGGAATTACTGCCGCCAACGCCGGACGATCCACCCCTGGTAATCCTCCCAGCACCATCTTGGCGGTAGCCATCGCCGCCCCGGTATTTCCCGCGGTCACAAATCCGGCCGCTTTGCCGTCTCGCACCAGCCGAAGCCCCACACGGAGAGACGAATCGCGCTTGGCCCGGACCGCCTGGACGGCTTTGTCCTCCATAGCGATGACTTCGCCGGCGTGAATGACTTCTATAGGCAGGGAATTTGCTGCGGGAAACCGCGCCAGTTCGGCGCGAATCACAGGCTCGCGACCCACCAGAGCAACGTGAATTCCGGTATGCCGCGCCGCGTGCATCGCGCCTTCAATTTCAGGCTTAGGCGCGCGGTCGGAACCCATCGCGTCCAGGGCTATGACGCTTGGCATGGAATGGTGAGGCTAGCCGGCTTCTTTGACTTCGAGAACTTCGCGTCCTTTATAGTAACCGCATTTCGGGCAGGCACGATGTGGAAGTTTGCGCTCGTGACAGTTGGGACACTCAGAGAGTGAGCGGCTCTTCAATGCATCGTGGGCGCGCCGGGTGCTGGTGCGCTGTTTGGAGTGCCGCCGTTTTGGATTAGGCATGGATTCCTCTGTCGTGGGCGTTTGTGCCGCCCCTGGTTTAATGTTGCATTTTGCCGCGAATATCTTTCAGGGCCGCCCATCGCGGATCTTCCGCCGGCTCGGCGCACGAGCACTGCTCCAGGTTTAAATTCTTGCCGCAATGTGGGCACAAGCCCTTGCAATCCTCGCGGCAGATCGCCTTCAAGGGTACCGCCAGCAACACCTGCTCACGCAGGACATCTTCCAACAATAACCCTTCGCCCTGGTAATAGCTGATCTCAGCCTCGGTCGTGGTAACCGGCCGCTCGGGCACCCCGGCATCTGCGCCTTGCGGACGATAAAGCAAATCAAAGTCGCGCTTTACATCCTGCTCAACCGGCTCGAGACAACGTGCGCAAGCCAGCTGCATGGTGACCGCCAGCCGGCCATTGAGACGAATGTCTTTTATTATCTGGCGCTTCCCGTGATGCTCCTCAACCACTTGCACCCGGCCCTCGGAATGCAAACTATTCACCTGCTGCAGGTCGGGCCCAAAATCGATCGCGCCTGGGCGAAACTCCTCCTCGAAATCAATAGGATGGACTTTCAACTCATGCAGTTCGATGAACATGGCCGACTCCGCGCCTCAACCCAAACCGCGAAAGACGCGGGCACGCTCAGAGGCGTAAATTCTCCAGGGAGCAAAAATAAAGAATAAAGGGGATGGAAGAGGGGTGTCAAGAAGACGGGCTGCGGGGTAGTGGTGCTTTAGCGTGCGCTATGACCCCACTACCGGGCTGCGGGGTGGTGTCCTAATTTCATGTACCACGAAGGACACGAAGTTACACGAAGGCCGCATCCTAATGGTTTCCTTCGTGCTCCTTAGTGCCCTTCGTGGTTAAATTTAGGACACTACCGGCTGCGGGGTACTGGCTCAGTTTCAATTTTAGATGGTCGGACGTAAACTCCCAATATGCGTATCGTGGCTGCCATTGTTGGTGCGATAGCCGCCTTCGCGATTGCTGATCGGCTCGTGGGTTTCACATCGGCCATTCAAGGACAAAAGACCTTGGTTGTAGCAGGCATGTTGGCAGCGATTGTTTGTCCACTCTGCTATTGGACGGCAGCAAAGTTGAGCCGACGCTAGCGAGATCAGTTTGCCAAACGCACGATTTCCTCAAGACTCCCTACGTGATCGCTTAGGCCAGCCGCCATTGCCGGTATGATTCGCAGCGTCTTGAAATTGAGACACTACCGACTGCGTGGCTGCGTGGAAGCCTACCTACATCGCATCCACCGATGTTGAAATGCATTAGCCAACAGCAGCAGGAGCTGCCCCGCGCGGTTCCCGTCAAATGGCCGCGCGGCTATCATTGGTAAACTGCTTCCACGCTAATGGCAGACTCTTCCACCCTTGAAGGACACGCCACTCCCCAAGCCCGCCCGCAACGCAAAGCGGCAACTATCGACAATTGGCTCGAAACTCGGCCGTATCTCATTGCTGCAATTATCGTCGTAGGCGCATTTCTGCTGCGTCTCTGGATCGCGCACGGAACTTTTCTTAATCCTGATGAAGCCTTGCATTTTCGCGCGGCGAACACGACCTCGTGGTGGCTGACCTATCAGCGAAGCCTGGGCATTGCCCATCCGCCGCTCCTGGTCTTCCTGCTTCACTTCTGGCGCATATTTGGAATGTCGGAATTGGTGCTCCGCTTGCCTTCGGTGATTGCTGGCACACTCTTCTGCTGGATCTTCTACAGGTGGGTGGCGAACAGTTTTAGCCGTACTGCCGCCTGGATCAGTCTTATCTTCGTCAGTTTCCTTCCGCCCATGGTTGAGCTTTCGGCGGAGTTGCGGCATTACGCGTTGCTGCTGGTGTTCTGCGCCGGAGCTTTGTATTTCTTCGACAAAGCGTTGTCGAGGAACTCCGCATGGCAAATGGCCGTTTCGTTGCTTTGCCTTTATCTCGCTCTGCTCTCTCATTATTCGGCAGTTCTGTTCGCGGCTTGGTTGGGAATTTACGCTCTGGTGCGGCTGCGCTCGTCCCACTCATCGGCCAGAGTGCTTATCACATGGTGCGCAGGCCAGGTGGGTGCCTTGGGAATCTGCCGGTTCCTGTACGTGGTCTACATCTCAGGACTATCTCGAGCTTTCAGCGGGTCCAACGTCCTGCATGGTTTCATGCAAGATGCCTATCTCCTCAATTCATACTTCCAGCCTCATCGCGACAATCCTCTCCTGTTCATCTTTGCCCGAACCGGGGGAGTCTTCCAGTTTCTGTTCGGACAGTTAGTCGTCGGCGACCTCATGTTCCCGTTGTTTGTCGCGGGAATCGTGTTAGTCATGAGATCGGGGCCCGATCGTCTCGCGTCCACGAGTACGCCTCGTCAGCTCGGATTTCTTCTTGTTCTCCCATTCGTCATAAATTGCGCCGTTGCCCTGGCCGGGATCTATCCCTATGGAGGCACGCGCCATTCCGTATTTCTCGCGATGTTTGCCGTACCTGCCATCAGCGTGGCTCTAGCCAAGATCGTTCGTGAGAACAATGTTTACGCCATTGCAGCAGCCTTGATCATCGTCATAATCTCCAATCTCTTCGGGACTCCGCATCGCCCGTACATCCCTCGCGCGGATCAGAAAATTGCTCACATGAACCAGGCGATCGCCTTCATTAATAGTGGAATTCCCAGTAGCCAGCCAATCTTCGCTGACAATCAGGCTGCCCTCATGCTCGGCCATTATCTCTGCCACGAGCGGCCCGTGCCTTTCGACAGGACAATTCCCGGCTTCTTGACCTTCCAATGTGACGCGCACAACGTCATCGCCACAGAAGGAAGCACAAACCGCTTCACCGCCGAAAACTTCTTTCCCAAGTGGAACGAAATGCTGCGCACGCACGACCTAAAATCCGGAGAAGCAGTTTGGCTGGTTCAAATTGGATGGGATATCGGCCTGGCCCGCGAACTTCAAACAAAGTTCCCGCAGTATCGCGACTTGGACGTGCACTATTTTGGCCGGAACATCACGATGTTTAAGATGATCGTTGATTAACCAAGCAAGCTCGGCCAGATCGCCGTGAAGCTATACTCAGGAGAATAACCGCTATGTTCCTCCGTGTCCTCTGTGATTTCAGCTCAAAATCGGCAGCGCTCGAATCCGCTTCTTCGTCGCCGCATAAATCGCATTGCACAGTGCCGGCGCCAGCGGCGGCACCGGAGGCTCTCCGATTCCGGTCGGCGCTTCCGTGCTCTCCACGTGGTAAGCCTCAACAATTGGCGCTTCCTTCATTCGTACTGGCGGATAATCGTCGAAGTTCCCCTGCACGACTCTCCCTTTTTCGATCGTGATCTGGCCGCGCAACGCATTCGTGAGCGCAAAAATGACCGCTCCCTGAATTTGCTGCTCCAAAATATTCGGATTCACCACCTGTCCACAATCAACCGCCGCGACCACGCGGTGCACTCGCGGCTGACCATTCTCCATCGAGATTTCGACCACCTCAGCCGCATAGCTACTGAACGAGCCGAAACACGCAATCCCACGATGATGCCCGGCTGCGAGCGGCTTTCCCCATCCAGCCTTGTCCGCGGCCATTTGTAGAACATTGCGCATTCTCGCCGTTTGCCAGCCGTTGAGATTTTGATCCTGCGCAAGCAAGTGCAGCCGCAGCTCTAAGGGATCTTTCCCGCCCGCCGCTGCAAGTTCATCTATGAACGACTCTGCCGCAAATGCTACTTGCAGGGCGTTAACCGATCGCATCCATCCCAATGGAATTGGAGTCTGCGTCATCACGTACTCGACCGAGACGTTCGGAAATGCATAGACAAATGAAGCCTCGTCCTTCACTTCTGGATCGATTCCGCCATCGGTTGGACTTCCCTTTTGGCCATTAATCGACGGCATGACGATGCGATGTGTGAACGCCACCGGCCATCCGCGTCCATCCAGCCTTGCGCTCAACTCGTGATAACTTGCCGGACGATATGTCGAATTCCGCATGTCGTCTTCACGAGTCCAAAGCACCTGCACCGGCCCGTTGATCGCCTTCGAAACCAGCGCCGCTTCAACCCCGTAATCATGTTCCAGCCGCCGTCCGAATCCGCCGCCCGCCAGGGTAACGTTCACTTTCACCTGGTCAGGATCGAGACCAATCGCTTCCGCCACTGAGTCGCGAACATCTTGCGGAACCTGCGTTGGCGCCCACAACTCGCAGTTCGATCCCCGATAATGCGCGGTGCAATTGCCCGGTTCCATTGGCGCATGCGCCATAAATGGGAGCTGATACGCAGCCGTGATCCGCCTTCCCGCAGCTTTGGTCACGTCGCCAGCTGAGTAGAGCGATGCGGCTTTACCCGATGCAGCCTTCTTCAGCGAATCGTAAATCTGCGCCGAATTCAGATCTTTGTTCGGCCCCTCGTCCCAACTCACGTTCAGCACGCGGCGGCCTTCCATCGCGGCCCAAACGCTGCTTGCCACCACGGCTACCGCCGAATCGCCGATCTTTCCGACGTAACTCACACCGGAAACTTTCTTCGCCTCCGCATCATTGAAGCTGGCAACCTTGCCACCGAAAACCGGACAACGCGCCAGCACGGCGTATTTCATATCCGGCAAGCGGAAATCGATACCGTAGGTCGCGGTGCCCGTCACTTTGGACGGTGTATCGAGGCGCGGCAGCGGCTTGCCTATAATCTTGTAATCCTTGGCCTGCTTCAACGGCGGATCGGTTGGAACCGGCAACGTCGAAGCTCGTTTTGCCAACTGCCCGTAGCTCAACCGGCGATTCGTCGCGCTGTGCAAGACGCTGGAATTTTCCGCCTTGCAAGTGTCGCGGCCCACGCCCCACTCCAGCGCTGCCGCGCTGATGAGCATCTCACGCCCTGCCGCTCCTGCCTTGCGCATTGGATCCCACGTGGTCTTTATGCTGGCGCTGCCGCCGGTGCTTTGATCGCCGAATAGCGTGCTTGCGCCCGCCTGTTCAATTTCGATCTGCTTCCAGTCGGCTTCCAGTTCCTCGGCAAGAATCATGGGCAGCGCCGTGCGTACCCCCTGCCCGATTTCTGAGCGCGCCACCATGACCGTAATCTTCCCGTCTGGGGCGATTCTCAAATAAGCGTTGGGAGCAAACGTATCTTTGCCAGTCGCAGTGCCATGGGGGAGGTAAAACCCGATCACCAGTCCCGTTCCCGCGGCCAGACCAATCCCGATAAACTCGCGGCGCGAGAACGACGGCCCTTGCGCTTTAGCCGGTGCTGATACGGGAGAACTCATCGCGCACCTGCCACGCCAGAAGCGCGATGTATGGCACGCCGGATCCGGTCGTATGTACCGCAACGGCAGATGTTGCCATTCATCGCTTGCGTAATCTGATCGTCTGATGGTTGTGCCGCCTTCGCCAGCAGTGCCGCTGCCGCCATGATCTGGCCCGTCTGACAGTACCCGCATTGCGGAACTTCTTCTGCGATCCAGGCTTGTTGCAGCGGATGCAATCCATTTGCTGACAACCCTTCAATCGTGGTGATGTTCTTCCCCGCAACCTGCGACACTGGCGTCGAGCAGGAGCGCACCGCATTGCCGTCGACGTGGACGGTGCACGCTCCGCACAGTCCAGCGCCACAACCAAATTTTGTTCCTGTAAGTTGCAGGGTGTCACGCAGAACCCAAAGCAACGGCGTGTCCGGCGAAACGTCCGCCTTACGCTCATTGCCGTTTACTCGCAAAGTGAAATGCGACATGGTGCCTCACAATGTGTTTTGGATAAGGACTACATGGTATCGAAAAATCGCTGGAAAAAGGAACGCGAGATTCACCAGATCGTCTTGAGCAAAGGGCTGCTTCGAATCATTTCGTCGCGAGTCACCAGTGCAAGACCTTCGGCGCGGGCTGTAGCTCCAATTAGGCGATCCAGAGGATCTTTTGGGTAACCGTCAGGGAACTGGGACCGCCGTGCGAAACCTTACGATCCATGCCGCAACCCGCCTAAACGCCTCGCCGCCTCATCCAACGTCTCATCGCGCTTGCAGAACGCGAATCGCACCTGCTGTGCCCCATCCCGCGGATCGTTGTAGAAGCTTGACCCCGGCACTGCGGCAACGCCTATCTCTTTGACCAGATATTGCGTAAAAGCCACATCGTCTGGAAATCCGAATCCGGTGATGTCGGTCATCACGTAATACGCTCCGCGTGGGCGAAAGCAGCGGAACCCAGCCTTGATCAATGCCGGAACCAGGCGGTCGCGGCGCCGACGATAGCCCTCCGCGAGTTGCTGATAATAACTCGGTGGCAGGCTCAACGCCGTCGCACCCGCCTCCTGCAGGGGTGCAGGCGCTCCCACCGTGAGGAAGTCATGTACCTTGCGTATCGCATTTGTGATCTCCGGAGGAGCCACGGTCCAGCCAACCCGCCAGCCGGTCACGGCATATGTCTTTGACATTCCATTTATCGTGACCGTGCGCTCGCGCATGCCATCGAGCGAAGCAATCGAGACGTGCTTGGTGCCGTCGTACAAAATGTGCTCATAAATTTCGTCCGTGATCGCGAGTACATTGAACTCTACGCAAAGGTCACGAATCAACTCCAGTTCGGCGCGCGTAAATACCTTGCCGGTCGGATTATTTGGGGTGTTTACGACAATCGCTTTTGCATTGTTATGGAACGCGCTTCGCAGCTCACGCGAGTCGAACGTCCATTCGCCTTCGGGCGCTTCCGGCGGGCGCAGTTTCACAAATCGCGGCCGTGCGCCTGAAATGATCGAATCCGGGCCATAGTTTTCGTAGAACGGCTCGAAAATGATCACCTCGTCGCCTGCGTTGCACACCGCCAGCAGCGTCGAAACAATCGCTTCCGTCGAGCCACAGCAGACCGTAAGCTCTCTCTCAGGATCGACAGTTATTCCCTGCCACTCCTGCATCTGCCGGGCGATTGCATCCCGCAGATTCTTTGCTCCCCAGGTGATTGCGTACTGATTGATGTCTCCCGCGATCGCCTCCTGCGCTGCTTCTTTGATTTCGCGCGGCGCCGGAAAATCGGGGAAACCCTGAGCCAGGTTGACCGCGCCATATTGCATCGCCTGACGGGTCATTTCGCGGATTACCGATTCGGTGAAATGCGCGACCTTGCTGCTGAGGAACGACTTTGATTGGGTGAGGATTTCAGGCATGGAGGTCAGGGTAACAGGATCGCCGCAGGCTTTGCCATCCCGAACTTCCACATTCACAAGCCCTTGAGCCTATGAGCAGAAAAGCAATTTTACGTGCAGGGCGAGTGGAGAGTGCCGCGAAGAAGCGAACGTCCTTCGCGGCGCAGGCCGCCAGTTCTAGCGCGGGTATCCGGTCAGACCACGCGTCGCCCGCTCAGCAGGTTGATGACCAGCACGACAATCGCCAGCACCAGCAGGATATGGATGAACCCGCCCAGCGTGTAGGAACTAACCAGCCCGAGCAGCCACAGAACCAGCAGAATCACGAAAATCGTCCAAAGCATGTTTGACCTCGCGGACAAAGTTTCACTACTTCGTGCTGCCATTCTGATGCGACGATTTGAATTGGCGTCGGTTCCGCAGAAATAGAAAGCAGAAATTACAAAAAAATGTCGATGTCACTACAGAAGAACCTGTAGTTGGGAGGGCACAGCGCCTACTGAGGCGGCGGTCAACGCTTGGCGGCGACGAGAGCTTGTTTAAGAAGAAGCCCGGCAGCATCAGACAGGCTTAAATCATCTGGGACACGTTGAAAGTTGGTGTGAAGCTCTTTCTGTTGTACGGAGATGGTTTTGAACAGAAGCGCTTTGCCTCGCATGTTCACAGCGATTTCCGTTAGTTCCCAATGGCCAGGAGCGATCTCGGCTCGTTTTACCGCGAACAGGCCGCCCTTTTCGAGGTGCCCCAGCAGCCCCCCGGCGAACTTAACCGGGTTCATGAGCTGGCCATTGATGCTGGCCAAGCGCTGCTGCTTGGCGTTAACCCAGATCTCTCCCGCCATTTCGTGAAGAACCTTTCCCTCACGAGAAGAGGGCCGGAAGCCAGGATTGGGTTTAAAAGTCATTTTTGTTAAGCCGCCGCTTTCACCAGCGTACTCAAACAGAAACGCCTCGGGGATCATCTGCAGAAACGCATTGCATTGCTCAGCATCCTTTCGACGGGTCTGTTCCAGCTTGCGCTGCTCCTCAGGGTTGTGAGAGAGCCTCAGGATGCGTTCGGTCTCATCGCGCTGCTGGGCGTCGGTCAAAGGCTTACCCGCAATCGCTATCAAGCGATCAAGCGACCCCGACTTGGTTTCGATCACCTCTCTGGTCTGCTGTTTACCGTCCACTTCTTTGTCCAGCAGATACTTCCACCGGATCGCTGTGACGTCCGAAGTGTTCAGTTCGCTGCGGATTACGGCCTTAACCAGATCGGCGGGAGAGA
>Ga0066705_10000399_pt1 | contig 11833 bp, 15 predicted proteins | sample GraSoiAngelo_154_FD_66506 | JGI IMG/M metagenome (GOLD analysis project Ga0066705, IMG submission 66506) | Grasslands soil microbial communities from the Angelo Coastal Reserve, California, USA - 14_1009_13_20cm | ecosystem: Environmental > Terrestrial > Soil > Grasslands | place: USA... | reverse complement strand
GCCACCGACGAGCCGCAGATCGCGGCGAAGCCGCCGCAGGCCGCGACGGTGGCAATGCCGAGCCCGCCGCGGAGATGGCCGACAAAGCCGTTGGCGGCGCGGAACAGTTCGCGGCTCATGCCGGAATTGCTGACGAACGTTCCCATCAAGAGGAACATCGGGATCACGCCGAAGGTGTAGTCGGTCACCGTGCGCATCGAGGTCTGGCCGACCAGTTTCAACGCGGGCGTGCCGCCGACCAGGTAGCTGAAGCCGGAAACGCCGACCAGCCCCATCGCCATTCCGACCGGAACGCGCAGCAGCATCAGCACGAACAACGCGACAAAGCCCAGGATCGCGACAGCGTCGGTGCTCATGCGTCCCTACTCCGTCGCCTTGATCGTGGGATCGTGCATCTCTTCGGGGTGGAAGATCAGGCGGTAGGTGCGGATCGCGATCAACAGCACCGCGGAAATATCGCCGATCCAGGCGATTGCGAAGAACGGCCAGGCCGGCATGTGCAGATCGAAGGTCAGCACGTTGTCATTATAGGTGCCGCGCACCTTGTCGAACAACGTCCAGGTCTGCACGCTCACCACGAACAGCAGCACCAGAGTGGCGAACACGTCGATCACGCGTTGGTATCTCGGGCCGACATTGGCCCACACCAGGTCGACGGTGATGTGGGTGCCGCGATAGCTGGTGGCGGCGATGCCCCAGAAGATCAGGATGCCGAGCAGCATGCGCCCAATGTCGAAGGAATCGGGAATCGAATAATTCAGGGTGTTGCGCAGTAGCACGGAGAGGAAGATGTCGGCGGCGACAATGCCGACGATCCCGGCCGCGATCCATTCGATCGTATCGATGAAACGATCCATCCAGGCGCGCGTCATGTCCGCTTCTTCATCGCCGGTGGTTGCAAGGAGAATACGGCGGCAGGACAATCCCGCCGCCGCACCGAAGCGTGATATCAGCCTTACTGCGTCAAGGCGTTGTATTTGGCTAGTGACGCCTTCAGATCCGCCATCGCCGCGTCGGCGTCGACGCCAGTCTTCCTGACGTTGTCAGCCCAGGACTTGACGAGCGGTTCGGACGCCTTCTTCCAAAGCGCGGTCTGTTCAGCCGTCAGCTTGTAGAGCTCCTGACCGGGCTCGGCCCTCACCTTGTCGACGCCGGCGTCTTCGAACTTGCCCCAGGGTTCGCCGACGCGGCCGGCGGCTTCGGTGCTGCAGTTGTCGTCGATCGCCTTTTTCTGCACGTCCGACATCTGGTTGTACTTGTCCTTGTTCATGACCAGCACAAACGTCGTGACATAAAGTGGCGCCTCCATGTGATATTTCGTCACCTTGTCGATGCCGAACAGCACCAGCGATCCCCACGGGAAGGTGACGGCGTCGGCGACGCCGCGCTCGATGATGTCGCGCACTTCCGGCGCCGACGACTGCACGTTGGTGCCGCCGAGCAGCGTCACGAAATTCGCGATCGTTGCATCGGCCGGGCGGACCTTCATGCCCTTGATATCGTCGGGCACCACGATCTTCTTGGTGCGCGAGTGGAACGAGGACGGCGAGTGAATGAAGGCGAGGCAGAATTTGACGTCCTTCATCTCCTTGTCGACGTATTTCCGGTACCAGGCATCGAGCGCCTCCGAGCCGCCCTTGGCGTCCGACATCAGGAACGGAAGCTCGCCCGCGCCGATGATCGGAAAGCGGCCGGGCTGATAGCCGGGATTGACGTAAGTAACGTCGGCGATGCCGTCGCGCGCCATGTCGTAATGGTCGAACGCCTTGCCGAGCTGCTGGGCGGGAAAGACGGTGGATTTGATGGTGCCGCCAGAGGCCTTCTGGACCGCGGCGCCCCAGTCTTCCAGCGCCTTTTGCAGCGGATGCGACGCCGGCACCCAATGCGAGATTTTCAGGTCGAAGGTCTTGTCCTGCGCGCAGGCGGGCGTCACGCCCAAAGCCAGCAGCAACCCCAATAGCATCTTCCTCATCGACATCTTCTCCCTCCTGGCACAGGCTTTACGAGGCCCTTTGCAGGTATTGTTATATGATATAATTATCATGGCAAGTCGGCGGCAACGACCGCGGGCTTAAGGTTGAGCCTATAACATCGGAGGGAGCAAGTATTTGCGGACGAAAGTAGCAATCATTGGCGCGGGGCCGGCGGGATTGCTGCTGGGGCAACTGCTTCACGCCTCAGGCATCGACAACATCATCCTGGAACGGCAAACGCCGGAATATGTGCTCGGCCGCATCCGCGCCGGCCTTCTCGAAGAAGGCACCGTGGCGCTGCTCGACGAAGTCGGCGCCGGCACTCGTGCGCACCGCGAGGGGCTGGTCCATGACGGCATCGAGCTTGCGTTTGGCGGCAGCCGTCATCGCATCGACATGAAAGCCGCGACCGGCAAGACGGTGATGATCTACGGTCAAACTGAAGTGACGCTCGACCTGATGAATGCGCGCAACGCGGCCGGCTTGACCACCATCTACGAAGCGAGTGACGTCCAGCCGCACGATTTCGACACCGATCATCCGCGCCTCAGCTATGTCAAGGACGGAGCCGCGCACGAGATTGCCTGCGATTTCATCGCCGGCTGTGACGGATTTCACGGTATCAGCCGAGCCAGCGTCACGCCTCAGGCAATCCAGACCTTTGAGCGGATCTATCCGTTCGGCTGGCTTGGCATCCTCTCCGAAACGCCGCCAGTCAGCCACGAGCTGATTTACAATAACCACGAGCGCGGATTTGCGCTGTGCACCATGCGCTCGACGCACCGCAGCCGCTATTACGTGCAATGTTCGCTGGACGATCACGTCGACCAATGGCCGGACGAGCGTTTTTGGGATGAGTTGAAGCGACGGCTGGACCAGAAGGCGGTCGATCATCTCGTCACCGGACCCTCGATCGAAAAGAGCATCGCGCCGTTGCGCAGCTTCGTCGCCGAGCCGATGCGATTCGGCCGGATGTTTTTGGCCGGCGATGCCGCGCATATCGTGCCGCCGACCGGCGCCAAGGGCCTCAATCTCGCCGCCAGCGATGCGCATTATCTGGCGGGCGCCTTGCGCGAATATTACGACGAGAAGTCCTCCGCCGGCATCGATGCCTATTCCGCCACGGCATTGGCGCGGGTCTGGAAGGCGGTGCGCTTCTCCTGGTGGATGACCTCGATGCTGCACAAGTTTCCGGACACCGAAGGTTTTGGCGCGCGCATTCAATTGGCTGAACTCGATTATGTCGTCAGCTCCAAGGCCGCAATGACGTCGCTGGCGGAGAATTACGTCGGGCTGCCGTTTTAGGCATTCATACGCCCGTCATTGCGAGGAGCGAAGCGACGAAGCAATCTGGCCTCGTCATTCCGGGATGGTGCGTTAGCACCAGACCCGGAATCTCGAGATTCCGGGTTCGATGCCTTGCATCGCCCCGGAATGACAGGGAGAAGCATGCGCCATGCTCACGCTTTATTTTGCACCGGGTGCAAGCTCGTTTGCCGTGCATATCGCGCTGCATGAGGTCGGCGCAGCCTTCGAGGGCAAGCCGATGTCGTTCAAAAACAACGACATGCGCTCGCCGGATTTTCTCGCCGTCAACCCGGAAGGCAAGGTGCCGACGCTGCTGATCGACGGCCGCCGGCTTACGGAGGTCGCGGCCATTCTCTATTATCTCGCCAAGCGCTTTCCGGAAGCGGGGCTATTGCCGAGCGACGATCTTGAGGCCGACGAGCAGGCGCTGTCCTGGATGTCGTTCATCGCCTCGACCTTGCATCCGGCGCGGGCGCGCGGACCGGACTACGCCATCGAGGTCTATCGCGTCGCGGATCGCCGATTGGGAAAGGGCTGGGCGCTCGGCGAGCGCTATTCCATCGCCGACATCCACCTGTTCCGGCTGTACTGGCGGCTTTTCAATTCGCTCAAACTCGCACCCGGCACCCTTCCGAATCTCGATGCGCATTATGCGCGCATGATGGCTCGATCAGCGGTGCAAAAGACGATCGAGATCGAGTCCGCGATCGGATACGAATTGCCGACGTGATGCCACGTTTAAAACTTTGTATGCGGTGCATTTCGCGACGGAATCGCGTCCAATGGCGGCAACGATTGCCACTAATTTGAGCGCTACGCATGACCGCTATCAATATCGACATCCCCGCAGGCTTTGAGCGCCAGTCGCGGCGTAGTCCCCTCACCGATCCCTGGGAACCGATCTACTCGAAGCAAACGCCCGATGCGATCGTCCTGGGGCTGCGGCTGGCCGCGCCGCATACGAACGCGCGGGGATTTGTCCATGGCGGATTGATTGCCGCGTTGACGGATAAAGCCATGGGGCACAGCTGCGGGTACAAAATGCGCGGCACTCATTCACTGGTGACGGTCAGCATGTCCATCGATTTCATCAGCAGCGCCCAGATCGGGCAGTGGCTCACGGTCGAAACGGACGTCATCAAGACCGGCTCTACGATCTGCTTTGCGCAGAGTCTCGTCAAAGCCGACGACGCCGTGATCGCGCGGGCCAATGCAACGTTTCGCGTGGTGCCTAAGCAGGCCTAGCCAAAATGCCAATCGCTGGTCTCGACCACGAGATCGACGAAGGCGCGCACCTTGGCCGACAACAGCCGCGACGTCGGATAGACGATGTGGATCGGCAGCGGCGGCCGCTGGAATTTCGCCAGCACAACTTTGAGCCGGCCGGCCTTGATCGCATCGGCCGCCTGGTAGGCCATCACATCCGTGAGGCCGCCATCCTGTTCGGCGTACTGGATCGCGGCGTCGGCGATGTTGGTGGTGAAGCGCGGTGTGCAGGTCACGCGAAGCTCGCGGCCACCCCTGATGAAGCGCCATTCCGGCGTGCCGCCAAACAAGATCGCGTCGTGCGAAGCGATCGCCTCCGGCGTCTTTGGCTCACCGCGCGCCTTGAGATAGCCGGGCGATGCGACCACGATCCTCGGCATCTCGCCGACATGGCGCGCCACCAGCGAGGAATCGGGCAGATGCCCGATCCGGACCGCGAGATCGACACCCTCCTCGACTAGGTTGACCATGCGATCCGACAGCCGCAATTCGGCTGACACCTCGCCATAGCGCTTGAGATAGACCGACATGATCGGGCTGACATGGCGGCGTCCAAACCCCACCGGCGCCGAAACCACCAGCCGGCCGCTCGGCCGCGTCCGCTCTCCCTCGGCCGCGCCTTCGGCTTCCTCGATATCGGCGAGGATGCGCCTGGCGCGCTCGAGATAGCGGGTCCCGACATCGGTCAGCGTCACGGACCGCGTCGTCCGCTGCAGCAGCCGCGCGCCGAGACGCTGTTCCAGCGCCGCGATCAGCCGCGTCACCGCCGAGGGCGACAGGCCGAGCTTGCGCGCCGCGGGCGCAAAACCCTTGAGGTCGGCGACAGCGACAAAGGCCTGCATGGCGTCGATGCGGTCCATAGCATCATTGCATATCCTGCAATGATGAAGTGTCAATCCGGCCGATTGCTTAAATTTCGGAAAAGCGCATTTTAAGCGGCGAGGGATCGGAGATACCCCCGGAGACACCCCAATGCCAGACACTGTCACCTCTTCCAGCGACGTCGCATTCACGCCTGCGGTGAAATCGATCCAGGCCCGCAAGGGATCGCGCGAGGCCTATGCCCACGTCGAGCAGCATGGCGGCTGGCGCACCGAGATCGACGACAATCTTGCAGGCTTGCTCGGACAGACCAACAGCTTCTATCTCGCGACCGCCTCGGCCGACGGCCAGCCCTATATCCAGCATCGCGGCGGACCGAAGGGTTTTATCAAGCTCCTGGACAAGACCACGCTGGCGTTCGCCGACTTCAGCGGCAACCGGCAGTACATCACCCAAGGCAACCTCTCGGAAAATCCAAAGTCATACATCTTCGTGATGGACTATGCCCATCGCCGCCGGGTCAAGATCTGGGGCGAGGCGCGCGTCGTCGATGACGATCCCGCGCTGACGGCCTCGCTGATGCCGCATGGCTACAAGGCGCGGCCCGAGCAGGCGATCCTGTTCAAGATCGCGGCCTGGGACACCAACTGCCCGCAGCACATTCCGCAGAAATTCGATGCCGCCGACGTGGCGGCTGCGCTGGCGCTGCGCGATGCGCGCATCGCGGAACTCGAGGCTGAGCTGGCCGCGTTAAAGGGCCAGCCCGCGCCGGCCCATTAAGCCCTAAGCCGCAACCGCCTCGCGCAGCGGGGTCCACGCAAAATCCGGATAATATTGCAGCATCATCCGGTCGACATATTCCGTCAGATTCTGAAACTGTTCGGTCCGCTCGCGCAAACTGGACGCGAAGAACGGCGTCAGGATGCCGGCGAGCGCGCCGAAGGCGGTGGCGTCGGCGCCGCACGGCTTGTCGCCGAACAAATAGGGGCGGCCGGCGAGTTGCACCGACAACGCAAACAGCGAGCGCGCCGCGAGCTCGAGGTCGCCGTCCGGGGCGTGGCGGCCGAGACCGCTCAACAAATAGTTCTCGGCCACGCGGAATTGCGCGTCTTCGCGGAGTTTTTCGCGCAAATGCGCGGGTGCTCCGTCGAAGAAATGCGTCGGCCCCTTGGCAAAGTTGACGGGATCGACCCAGCGCGCTCCAACCAGCGCCCAATAAACGTGATGCTCGATCATCCGCTCGAACGCCCAGGCCTGCGCCCGCTCCCGCAAATCAAGACCGGCGTCGAAATCGAAGCCATATTTGGCCTCGATGTGCGCCCGAATGAAGGTAGAGTCGGCGATGCTCTGGGCATCATCGACGATATAGGGCAGTTGGCCCTTGGGAGAGGCCGGCGGCATCGCCCGCTCCTTGCGATAGCCAAGCCCGGCCATTTTCAGCTGGACTTCGGTCTTGGTCACGAACGGGCTGATTTCCGGCAGGCCGAATCCGGCGCCAAATCCGTAGAGGGTGATCATGCGAGGCTCCCGATCGCTCGAAACAGAGCCTGAACTTGAACACCCCCTGCTGCCACCGTGGTGTCAGCAGTAGCAGCGAAACGGGCGCCCCGCAGCGCGCGGCTGATGACGTCCCGGGCCCAGGCGGTTAGCTGCTTCTGCAGGACGGCCTCGACTGCTGCGAGCGCACGTAAAGCGAGGGCAACGACCGCCCAGCGGACATCCCCGGAGTGGAATGGAACGGCACCGGCACGCTCCAGCGCCCAGGCATGGACGCGCCAAAGCGGCGTGAGGCCGCCCTGGACAGCGAATTCACGAGAAAACATCATGGACAAGTTCCCTTCAGTTGAAGTGTTGTCCCGTTTATAAAAACCCCCTGCTGCCAACATGCTGTCAGCATCCCGCAAGGGCAGCCCGCAAAAAGCTGCCCAGCAAGACGAGGAGACGAGACGTTCCATGAGACGCGCCGACCGGCTGTTTCAGATCATTCAGGTGCTCCGGCGCACCCGCCAACCGCTGACCGCGGATGCGATCGCGGCTGAACTGGAGACCTCGAAGCGGACGATCTATCGCGACATCGCGACCCTGATCGGCCAGCGCGTACCGATCCGCGGCGAGGCCGGCATGGGATATATCCTGGAGAAGGGATTCGACTTGCCGCCCTTGATGCTCACCCCCGATGAAATCGAGGCGGCCGTGCTGGGCGCGCAGTGGGTGGCAGGACATGCCGACATCGCGCTCGCGCGCGCCGCCGACGACCTCATTGCAAAGATCGCCGACACCGTCCCCGAGCGCTTGCGGCCGTTCGTGCTCGAACCTGCGAGCCGCGCCCGCCCCGGCTGGGGCAGAGAGCCTGACCGCATCGACATGGTGCGGACACGGACGCAGATTCACGAGGGCAAGAAAATCACGCTGCACTATCGCGATGAGCAGGGCCGTGACAGCGAACGCACGATCTGGCCGATTGCGGTCGGCTATCTCGAAGCGGTGCGGCTGCTCGCGGCCTGGTGCGAGTTGCGCAAGGATTTTCGGAGTTTTCGGACCGACCGTGTCGTCAACGCCGATTACCTCGACGAAAGATATCCGGAGCGGCGCGACATCCTGCGCGCGAGATGGCGCCAAAGCCTGGTCTGGGAACGGCCAAAGGAAGCTTAAGGCAGCATGGCAACAAACGATCCATCCGTTGTGGCGGAAAGCCCCTGCCAGGCTTGCGGCGCCTGTTGCGCTTATTCGTCGAACTGGCCGCGCTTCACCACCGAGGACGATGCAGCGCTCGATCGCATTCCAGCCGATCTCGTTAACGAAAAGCTGTCGGGCATGCGCTGCGAGGGCGAACGTTGCGCGGCGTTGCAAGGCAAGGTCGGGATCGCAACCTCATGCGGGATCTATGCCATACGGCCGGAGGTTTGCCGGACCTGCATGCCCGGCGATGCCGAATGCGCAATGGCGCGGAAGAAGCACGGCCTGCCCGCCCTCAGCGGATTCGGCGCCTAAGCCGTCACGGCTTGCGCCACATCTTCGTCGTCGAGTTCGTCCTCGATCGGCGAAAAGGTAGAAAGCGGCTTGGTCGAGAGCGTGATCGGCTTGCGGTTGCCGTAGGATAATGACGGCGCCGAACGCGCCGCCGGTTCACGCGACAGCGCGTAAAGGGTAGAGCCGACGCGGCCGCCCAACTGGATCAGGTCGCGCTCGCTGCAGCTTGCGGCAATCGCGAGCGCGAGCGAATAAAGGTGGCTGCGGCGATAGCAGAACAGCGCCAGCATCGCGCGGACATCGGAAGCGACGCTCTCCACCAACCTCGGCAAGCCCTGCGCGCTGGCGCGGTACATTTCGCCAAGCAGTTCGTCCCGCACCGGGCAGAAATCGTTGTCGTAGGCGTCGCGGCTTGAAAACATCGCAGTTCCCCCTGCTTGCGAAGATGCAATGCAATTATCTAACGAAGAGTTAACCACGGAAGCCGGTAGTCGCACGGAGGACTTGCGCGAAGGCTCGCGAATCAGAGCCGCCGCGCACGCTCAGCGCGAATGGGCTTTCATCCACGCCGCGATCGCTTGGCCAATAGCCGCACCGGAATCCTCCTGGATGAAATGCGACCCCGCAACCGTCACCTCGGTTTGGTTTTCAAAACTCCGGCAGAAATCCCTGACGCGTCCGATCAAGATCGCGCCAGGCTCGGCATTGACGAACAGTTTCGGAATCTCGCTCTCGGCCAGCCACTGCGCATACTCGGATACGATCTGCGCCACGTCAGCGGGCTCGCCAGCGATCGGGATCTGGCGCGGCCACGTCAAGGTCGGCCAGCGGTCCTCGCGCTTCGAAAAGGGCTTGCGATATTCCGCCATCTCGGCCTCCGTCAGCTTGCGCAGCACCGAACCCGGCAGCACCCGCTCCACGAACATGTTGCGGTCGAGGATCATGCTCTCGCCCTTGTCGGAGCGAAAACCCTGGAAGATCGGCGTCGCGGCCGCGCTCCATTCCTCCCAGCGCGCCACCGGGCGCACGATCGCTTCCATATAGGCGATGCCGCGAACGCGATCGCGGTGGTGGTTGGCCCAGTCAAATCCCAGCGCCGAACCCCAATCATGGACCACGAACGTAATGGGCTCGCTGGCGCCGATCACCGCATCGAGGAAGCCTGCGAGATATTTGCGATGGGTGGTGAAACGATAGGTATCCGGGCCGGGATCGGCTAATTTGGCGGAATCGCCCATGCCGATCAGGTCCGGCGCGATCAACCGGCCGAGCCCGTCCAGTTCGCCGATGACGTCGCGCCAGAGATAGGACGAGGTGGGATTGCCGTGCAGGAAGACGACCGGCGCGCCGGAGCCGCGCTCGTGATAGGCCATGCGGGAGCCATGCACCTCGACGGTCTTTTTTGTCAGTGGTTGTTCTGTCATGGGTATTCCGGCCTCCACAATTGAAACAGCATGACGCGCGATCGCGCGGGACGCAAATCAATGTCGCTTGCTTTCACCATCACCGATCTGCGCGAGCGCCCGGAATTTTTCGACACCGTCGCGCGCCGGATCTGGCAGGCCTGGTGGGAAGCGGAAGGCGCTTCGCTCGACTCTATCTCCGGCCGCCTGCGCGAAAACATGAGCGAGGCACCAATCCCGTTCGCGCTGGTTGCCCATGACGGCGGAGCATTTCTGGGTACCGCTTCGGTGATCGCCTCCGACCTCGCGGAGCGGCCGAAATTGACGCCGTGGGTGGCGGCGGTGTGGGTCGAGGAAAAGGCACGAGGCCACGGCGTCGGTGCTGCGCTGGTGGAGCGCGCCGTAGAGGATTGCTTCGCACTTGGGATTGTGCGCACCCATCTCTGCGCGCGGCCGCGAATGTCGGGCTTTTACGAAAAGTTGGGCTGGACCCTCCTGGAACGACAGGTCGGGCGCAACGGCCTCGACGTATTTTTCCGCAATGCCAGCGCCAGTGCCCGCGAGTTTAATTCGCCGCCATGAAGATCGACAGGCCAAAGCCGGTGAGATGGTGCAGCGCCTGGTCGATGCCGATCAGCCACCAGAACCATTGATGCTCCATCGTCACGTTGAAAGTCGAGACGCAAAGGCCCTTGGCGCGATCGATGGTGATGTGGATCGCGAAATCGATAAAGGCAACGAACCAGAATCGCGGCGCGACGATCAGGATGAACAGGAGCGCAACCGCAAGGTGTATCAGGCAATGCACCAGGAGCGGCAACGCCCAGCCTTTCTTTTGGTCCTTGCCCTGGGCCATCCAGGAATTCTGCAGGAGGAAATCCGCTATGACGTGCTTGACGGTCAAAAGCAGCATCCAGCCGATCAACAGACCAACCGGCACCGATGACGACATGGGGGGAAACAACAAAGCTGACGCCCTCGCTGGCTCGGACCTAGAACGCACGGGGATAACGAGGCGTTCAGCGCAACTTCCGCAGAAACCTGGCCAAATCGACCCGGCATTGACCTTTTATGACATCTCCCGCGCTGGATTGCACCTGCAAGGAACCGGAAAAAACGAAGGTGTGGCCGAACGGCGATAGCGCCTCCATGGGCTCGGGCCAGCCAGTAAGGTTACCGGCGCCGGCAATTTGCAATTCGCGAGGCGCTGCGGATATCATCCCACTCGCAAAAATTGTCGTTCTTTTTTAGGCATTTGCGATCCCGCCGGACGAGCCCGCGATGCCGCCGCCGCGGCCCGACTAAACCTGACATTGGGTAAGAGCCATGAGCGCTGAGATCCCAACGCCGCCGGCGCCGCCGCCCCTCCCACGCTCGCAGGTTGTCAAGAGCAACCGCCGGCAGGTGCTGCTATTTGCGCTGCTGACCCTGATCCTGACCGTTGCGACGGTGGGAGGCGGCCGCGTCTGGTTGCGAAACTCCGAGACGCTGACCATCGCTGTTGGCGACGCCAAGAGCGATGAGGCGATGTTTGCCGCCAAGCTCGCCACGGTTCTCAAGAACGCCTCCTCGCGGCTGCGCCTGAAGATCACGTTCAATGCCGACAATGCCAAGGCGCTCACGCAGTTCGACCGCAAGGAGGCCGATCTCGCAATGCTGCGCACCGATGCCAAGGTTCCACCGCGCGCCCGCGCGCTGGCGATCCTGGAGCACGATGTGCTGCTGCTGATCGGTCCCGGCAACAAGAAGATCAAGTCGCTTGCGGATTTGAAGAAGACGAAAAGGATCGCGGTGCTCGGCGACGGCGACAACAATGTCGCCTTTGTCCGCAATATCCTCGAGGTGAGCGACGGCACGGATGCCGCTTCGCGGGTGCAAATGGCGCCGGCCGGCTCGACGCTGGACAAGCTGTTCGGATCGGGCGGCTTCGGCGCCGTCATCGCGATCGCGCACGCCTCGAAGGTCATGAAGGACAAGAGTTACGAGCAATATGCCAAACGCGGCGGATTCACCTTGAACGCGATCGACGAAGCCAAAGCGCTGGCGCGCAAGATCCCCGGCATCTCCGAAGAAACATTGTCGACCGGCATG
>Ga0066705_10000393_pt1 | contig 11885 bp, 10 predicted proteins | sample GraSoiAngelo_154_FD_66506 | JGI IMG/M metagenome (GOLD analysis project Ga0066705, IMG submission 66506) | Grasslands soil microbial communities from the Angelo Coastal Reserve, California, USA - 14_1009_13_20cm | ecosystem: Environmental > Terrestrial > Soil > Grasslands | place: USA... | reverse complement strand
CCGGTGCGCCAGCGAACCCAGTAATAACCCGCAGTGCAACATCCCAGCGCGTAGCACGTGGCCAACACGAGCAAGTCTCGCCCTGTGAAAAGGCTCGTGTGCCACTGGACCAGATTATGCATGCGCTTTGGAACCCGCGAACCAATCGAGGGACAAACCATTACCCGGAGAGGCCGATTGCGTTAACATAGGGGTGCCGCGCAAATCGCTCTCGACTTTGGCTCGACTGTGAATGTGCATTTTGTAGCGAACCAGTTCGGCTGTGCGCAATCGCGCTCTCCAACATGATCTAGCCTGACTCGTTCACATTAATTTCCAGTCCCAACGCGGAGTATTGGCTCAGTTTCCCGACCTTTGCAACCCCTTATGCGCCGACCGGCATTCTCAGCGCCCTGCCCTCTGAACGAGAGAAGTCACGAGGCGACGGTTCGGCCCATTTAGTCGGAGTACTGCACAGAGTGGGCCAGGTGCGCCTGCCAATTTGCCTTGTATTTGGCCGCCAATGCCGGGTCATGGATCACGAGCAGGTTCTCGGCATTGTTTTCTTCAGCCGCTTTGGTGAAATTGAACGATCCGGTAAGCACCGCCGCCCCATCAATGATCATGATTTTGTTGTGCGCTATCGCGTGCTTTGAATCGATAAATGTCGCCACGCCGGAATTGCGAAGAAAATCGGCCGAAGAATATTTTTCGGTCTTCTGGCTCTTGTCCAGAATGACCGCGACTTGCAAATGCCGTCGTTGGGCATCAACCACTGCTTTGGCAATCGGCGCTGAGGTGAAACTGTACGCCTGGACCAGGACAGAATTGGTCGCTCGGTTCAGCGCTGCGACCACCGCATCGGTGCAGCCTCCATTCGGAGAAAAATAAACCTGCCAGTCCAATGGAACCGTTCCAGCCTGGCGGTATGGTTCACAGCCGCAGAAGAGCAACGTCAGCAGGAGGGCAATGCGTTTCATCATGTTGCGAGAGTAGGACGCGCGCGCGAACCGTTCAAAGGTTTAAAACGCGTTGCTGGCGACGATCTACAACTGACGAATTCTCACTCTGTGCTAGACTTTGGCTCATTAGAAAGACTTGAGATGAACACAAAACTCACGATGGTCTATTGGAAATCGAAAAAATTTTGGCTCGGCAAGCTGATGGGACATCCGGAAATTATGACTCAAGGACGAACCGTTGCAAAGTTGGAGCAGAACATCAAAGATGCATACCGGCTGATGGTCTGAAGGACGTCCGTGAAAAACGCCAATTCAAACAAGTCCTGGTGTGAACCGCCGGGACCTGTCCGAGACTAATCGTCCCGAGTTATTCTGACATTTAGCAGTGGAGCTATGGCCGAGACGCTGGTCATTAACGAAATCTACTTGAGCCTTCAAGGTGAGAGCACGTTCGCAGGGTTGCCTTGCGTTTTTGTGCGCCTGACGGCCTGTAATCTCCGCTGCTCTTACTGTGATACTGCTTATGCTTTTACTGAGGGGCGCAAGATGCTGGTCAGTGAAGTTCGGCAGGAAGTGCTCCGGCTGGCTGAACCTTTCCGCGGCGCGATTGGCGGGGTTCGCCTGCCAATCGTTGAACTTACCGGAGGCGAACCGCTGCTCCAGCCCAACTGCCTGCCGCTCATGAAGAACCTCTGCGATGATGGGCTGACCGTCCTCATCGAAACCAGCGGAGCGCATGACATCTCAAAAATCGATTCCCGCGTTCGCCGCATTATGGATTTGAAATGTCCCAGCAGCGGCGAAGTCGCTCGCAATCGCTGGGAAAATCTGCCGCACCTCAAGCGCGATGATGAGGTTAAGTTTGTCATCGGAACCGTAGAAGATTACGAATGGGCCAAAGCGACGATTGCGGAGCATAAGCTCACTGAAATTTGTCCGGTCTTGTTTTCATGGGTTGCGCCATTAACTGCCGAGCAGCAGGATAAATCGCTCAAAAAAGTTCCGCCAGGCCAGACCTCCCTGAGCAGACGGGAATTGGCAGAGCGAGTCATCGCGGATGCGTTGCCGGTCCGCTTCCAGGTGCAGATGCATAAGGTCATTTGGGCGCCGGATGCCAGAGGCGTGTAGCCCCCGAACGTAAGGAGGGGGACTTTTCGCAAGTCTTTGTCGTGGTGCTCTGTCGATATCAGCTCCATGCTCTATTCCGCGAAGTGAGCGACAAAGTTTCCGAGAAAGTGCGGCGACAAAGTTTGGGTCAAGGCTTCAAAGATTTGAAGGATACCCCAGCGGATGTCCCATGGGCCATGCCAGAATCGCAGCATTGAATTGACGAACTATGATTAGTCTACTATCACAAACTCGAATCAATCCAAAGATTATGCCTGCCAAAATTGCCGAAAAACCCGAACGAACAGAGAAGGTGGCCGAACCGAAAGTCGCCGAAGTCTCGCGCATCAACCCCGCGCGCCAACGCGAGCTGGATGCGGCCATTTCAAGCATCACAAAAGCCTACGGTGAAGGAAGCATCATGCGGCTCGGGGATGCCCGGGCCTTGAGAAAAATCGACGTGATCCCCACCGGGGCGCTGGGAGTCGATCTGGCGCTCGGAGTAGGGGGTTTGCCGCGAGGCCGTGTGGTGGAGATTTTCGGGCCCGAATCGTCAGGCAAAACCACACTCATGTTGCACGTCATCGCCAATGCGCAAAAGTCGGGCGGACTCGCGGCGTTCATCGATGCAGAGCATGCGCTTGACCCCGGTTACGCGAAGAAGTTGGGCGTGAACCTGGACGACCTGCTCGTTTCCCAACCCGACAGCGGCGAAGAGGCGCTTTCAATCTGCGAGACTTTAGCGCGGTCCAACGCGCTGGATGTGATCGTGATCGATTCGGTGGCGGCGCTTGTGCCGAAGTCTGAGTTGGAAGGCGAAATGGGCATGGCCACGATGGGTATGCAAGCCCGCCTCATGAGCCAGGCCTTGCGCAAGCTCACCGCCATACTGAACAAAGCCAAGACTACCTGTATCTTCACTAACCAGCTTCGGGAAAAAGTTGGGGTGATGTTTGGCAATCCAGAGACCACTCCCGGCGGCAAAGCCCTAAAATTCTATGCCAGCGTCCGTCTCGATATCCGGCGCAAGGATACCCTCAAAGATCCCGCCGGAAATGCCATCGGCAACGTGACTCGCGTGAAGGTCGTAAAGAACAAAGTCGCCCCGCCATTTACCGAAGCGGAGTTCGAGATCATCTACAATCACGGGATTAACAAAGAGGGAAGCATCCTGGACGTAGGCGTCCAAACCGGGGTGGTAGAAAAGAAGGGTGCATGGCTGCAGTTCAACGGCGAATTGATCGGGCAAGGCAAAGATTCGGCGCGGCAAGCCCTGGCGGAAAAGCCGGAGCTGGCGAAAAAGATCGTCGATGCGATCATGGCCAAGCGGAATGGAACCTCGAATGGCGCTTGAGCCAGTCAGGATCTCGGGCTTGTTGGAGCCGTCGCCGGATTGGCGCAGTCAGCAAAAGGGTAGCAGGGACCTTGGCGAACCTCTGTGAAAAATGCGACGTTATTCCTTCGAGATCACCGCTTGCCACAGTCTTGCTGGCCGGCAATCCAGCTCCGCAAACGACCGAAAAAGGATTGAGTTTGACGACCGGCAGGCTGCTCCAACCTCAGTTGAGGTGAAACTTCGACCGGACAAAGCTCTGCCTGGGCTGAGTCAATTAGCCGGGTGATTGCTGTTAGCGCGGGCTCTCCCGGCTTGGGCTGCCAGTCTGATGGATATCTGGGGAAAAAGATTCTTGGCCGAGCGCTCGACGATTCCAGTGTCTTCCGGACACCGGTTACCACGACTTCCGGCGGGATGTCGCAAAGACAATGCACCTTGCTGAACCGACACTGCCAATTGCAGCCAAAACAATCCAGCGGCAGGCTCACGATTGAAGTTAATGGCGAGTACGGCAGGAATCGTCCAAAATGCCCGCCACCCATGACGACGACGTTTGGCAGCCCAACTGCACAGGCCAGGTGGGCGCCGGCCGAATCCACTCCGATATAAAGGCGGCAGCGACGCATGCAACTCGCCAGTTGCCGCAATGTCGTTTGTCCAATGAGATTGACGAGTCGATTCGGAACCTTGGAAAGGAGTTCCTGCACGATTGGCGTTCCCGTTTTGCCGAAGACGACGACATCGTAGTTTGGAAATTGCCGGAGCACCTCTCCAAAGTGAGGATAATCTTTGTAGGATTCCTGCGCGGAGGGAAATAGCGCGAACGTCCGCTCGCGGTCAAGGCGATGTTTTTTGAACGTTGCTTCAGCCCAACTCTCATCGTCCTGGGTCGTCCAGACGATCGGGTTCAGTTCATCGGCTGAAATGCCAATGCCCTGCAAAAAATCGCGGTGCCGATCGAGTTCCGGTTTTGGCTCTGGCCCGGTTGAAATCAGCCGTTCATAAACCTTCTTGCCTTGGGCAGCCAGTTGCGGATTGAGGTTCGAGCAATCGCCCTCAAAGGCAATGCGTTCTCGCGCACCGCAGAGCTTTGCGAGTATATCGGCGACGTCAGTGCGTGAGTAAGTTGAATTGAGGGCCAAATCGAATCGTTTGGCTTGTAGTTCAGCAGCGATTTTCTTTCGGTAGCGTTTGTCTCGTTGGATTCGGCGGCGCTCCAGGGGAATGATCCTGTCGATGAATGGGCAGCTCTCATACAGTTCCGCCACATGGTCCAGACAAAGCACCGTAATCTCGGCAAATGAATATTTTCGACGGAGATGTGGAAGCATCGAGGCCGCCAAGACGCTATCACCGATCGCATCGATCCGGATCCAAAGAATCCGTTGCGGTTCATCCGCCGGCGGCGCTTGCGCGCGAAAACGCCATTGCCCGAGAATGTTTTTCCGAGCAAGCAGGGCTAGGTTTTGCGATTCGACGGTATCCACGGCGGCGCCATCCTTCACCCAGGGAAAGAATTTCCGCAGCAGGACGGGAAAAGTTGTTTGTTGCTGCAACTCCCGCCAATGCTTGACCGCATCTTTGTAACCGTAGTAGAGTTCCTTGAACTGAAGCTGCTTCTCGATTGCGTACGCGAAGTGCTGAAAGACCAGGCCGAGCGGCTCAGTATCAGCGTGGCGAAACGGCTTGGTTGAGGCTATGTCAGACCATTGCCCGTCGGCGGCCAATTGACCAAGGCGCGGCGGTTCATGGGCCATCCAGCGCATGCCCGGTTTAAAGCGCCAGGTCCGCAGCCACTCGAAATCGGTATGGTTTCCGTAAGTATCGCGACTGGTTATCAGGAGGTTTTCACCAACCAAGTAGTGGCACAGATAAAACGCGGCGGTTCTCTCTGGCCGTTTGCCGAACATCGCGTGAGCCGCGCAGATTTGCTCGGTTGTCCAAAGTTCATCTGAATCGATCTGCCAAAGCAGGCATTCAGTTCTGATGTTCGCCAAGGCGGCATTGACCATCTCGAGTTTCCCGTCCCAAAAGTCGCCCGGCGGTTTGCGGTAAATAGTGACGTTCTCAGGAGACTCGCGAGCAAGCTGGTCGAGGTATGCGGAGGTGCCGTCGTTGCTCAGTCCATTGCGATGCAACTGGTCGGTAATCCTGCCACCGAGCTTGAGGCTCCACGCCGTGTCGTGTTTTAAGTCAGCAACGCCTTCCACAATATGCCAGTGCCAGGAAAATGGGAGCCGAGGAAAGACCTCAATGTGATGGCGAATAAAAGGCTCGCCATTCAGCACAATGGTCAAGAAGTGGCCTGGCAAGGACGGCGACATCGACTCAGGGTTTGGGTTGAGAAACAACGTTCTCTTGCCGTCGCTTTTTCTTTGCAAACCAGCGACGGAAAGCGGAAAAGGTGAGCAGCATCCTATGCGTTCCTTCGTTGTCCCTTGGTCGGTCGAACGCAGCGTACCCGTTGCGCAGCTTCCAGTCTTCGGCGATCAGACGATATTGTGGATCAGAGCGGAGTCGTTCATAGTTAGAACGGTTCTTGATATCGTTAACGTCATCCAAAAGTATGATACCCGCTCCATAGACTTCGTTTAGTTCGGCGGGACCAGAAAAAGCGGAGCCATCAATCAACACCAGATCGAAAGTCGCGATATCGTGTTCCTCCTTGATCAACTGAATGCCGTGCATCGGTAGCCCGGCATGCCTTAGGTATTCTAAGTCCTGCCGCAACCATTCGAGTACGTCGTCGAGCGGATAATTGTTCAGGTTGCTCCGAGATTTGCTGTAAAACGCTGCAACTTCCGCTTCACCGGGAAGGCTCTCCGGGGATACAGTTGACACGTTGTAGCAGTGAACGTCCGACCGTCCGGCATAGCGCTGTTTCAGAGCGGCAAATCGGACTCTAGACATCTCGATACAATGCAGCACGGGATGACTGGGATTTCGATCCATTCCGCTCACAAATGCGGCCGTGCTGCCCTCGCCAGAGGAAGAGCCGATCTCCAAAATCGTTCGCACTGTCTTGCGGCGGGCTAGGCGCTCGATGAACCGATAGAATCGATCGTGAGAAACTTCGGGCGGAATAAGTTTGTCGTAGCTGGTCACTTCGATTGCTGGTTCTCGGTTGCGCCTTTTTTGGGCGAAGCATTCAAGTTCAGGCGGTTAAAGAGAAACGAGTATCGCCGACTTATGCTTGCTTTGCACTGATAAATTCAAAACTATTATCAGAAACCCTGTGAGTGAGACACAAGCTGAGCTCCGATTCGAGAACGATCGCGAGGCCTGACATTGTACGATTGTAGACGACCGGTGATTTATCACGGAGTTAGACTCATCCCTAATGTCGTCAAGAATTAGAAACAAGCTAGCCGCTTTTATTCCGCTGATCAGGGCGCGTGGTTCTTCGCAGTTCGAAGTCGAGGCTGCGGAATGTTCCTTTTATCTTTCGTACCTTGAGGAAGGGATGGTGGTGTTTGACGTGGGCGCTTATGTTGGGGAAGTGACTCTGCTATTTGCCCGCTTCGTCCGTCCAAAGGGACAAGTCCATTCATTCGAGGCAAGCCCCGAAACGTTCGCTCGCTTGGAAACGATCTGCAGAGCGGCGGGGTACCAGAACGTTACCCTCAATCGCACGGCCGTTTCGGAGAAGGAGGGGGAGGTCGATTTCCACATTTATGGAGGCGAACTGCAGAGCTGGAACACTCGCGCCGACCGGCCGCTCGAGAGGTACGGCATCCATGTGGAGAAGCCGAAGTTGTGCCGAATTTCAGCCACCACGGTAGATGCGTATTGCGAACGCAAAGGAATTGAAAGAATCGACCTGCTGAAGGTGGATGTGGAAGGGGCTGAGCTGCACGTCTTGCAGGGTGCCTCGCGGATGCTGCAGGAAAAACGAATTCGTTGCTGCACGTTCGAGTTCGGGCAGACAACGTTCGATATGGGCTGCACTCCAGACGCAATCACAAGCTGGCTCGGCAAATTTGGATACCGAGTTCGCAATATTATCTCGACTGATCCGGTGTTTCCCGGGGGTAACCGGGCCGACCGCGCGCAGTTTTCAATGCACCTTGCGAGTTATGACCGACTATGATCATCGAAACGCTCTGGACGCTTCGATATGCTAACCGGCACCTGCGCAAAAGTATCAAAGGCATTCCCCAACGCGTGGCCGAATGGCGCCGCTTTTGGCGAAGTTTCCGGGAGCATCAAAAGTCCGCTCCTCCAGGTTCCGAGATTCAGACAAAATTCCTTCTTCCATGTTTAGGCGATGACACCGCTCAGACGCAAATCGAGCCAATCTACTTTTATCAGGATTGCTGGGCTTTCGAGCAGATCGTTCGAGAGCGCCCGGAACGCCATGTGGACGTGGGCTCGCACCACAAATACGTGGCGTTACTCTCAAAGGTTGTGCCGGTCACGATGGTAGACCTGCGGCCCCTATCTCTTCCCTTGGCGGGGTTGAAATTTCAGCAAGGAACCATTCTGGAGCTGCCCTTCGCAGATCGCTCTCTAACCTCAATCTCAAGCCTCTGCGTGGTGGAACACATCGGCCTGGGCAGGTATGGCGATCCGATTGATCCTCTTGGGACTGAAAAAGCCATCGCAGAACTTAAGCGTGTCGTCCGACCGGGCGGAGATCTCTACCTCTCTGTTCCGCTGGATGATGAAAACCGGATTTATTTCAACGCGCATCGCGCCTTTAAGGAATCGTATTTGCTGGAACTATTTCAACCCTTTGAAATCGTTGATCAGGCCTACATCTATGGCGATCGGTTCGGCCGGCAAATTCAATCCGGGTTTGGGGTTGGTTGCTACCGACTGCGACGGCCCGCATGATTCCTCTGCATCCAGTGCCAGCCATTGAGCGCGTTTGCCCAGACTGCGGCCAGCCGCTTCGGGTGAACGGTTGGTACATGCCCGGAATGCGAGTGCTGGCCGATCTGGATTGTCCCAGGTGCGGTGAAACCTACTATGCCGATCTGCCAACCGGCCATGGCCTGATCTACCCGATGCTGATCGAGCAGCGGACAGGTCGCGTGATCGATGAAAACAATGTTTCCTGGTTCGCAGACCTTCTGCGAAGGAGCTACGAGCAACGCGACCACCGAGACATTCCTTTCAACGTGGAGCAATTTCGCTCTTTAGAAAATCCGCTGTTGTTAAGCTGCCTTGATTTCCTCTACGGACATGCGCTGCTGAAGCTGCTCAGTGCCCAATATTATCTTGACCATCAATCCAAATACGACCTCATCCTGCTGATTCCGCAGTACCTGCGATGGATGGTTCCCGACGGCGTTGCTGCTGTTTGGACCGTCGGCCAGCCACTGCGGGAGGGATGGACCTGGAACGATGCTTTGGCCAGACAGATCAATCAACAAATCAGCAATCTCAAACGCTGTGATCTCGCGATCGCATTACCTCACCCTTTTTTGGCCGAATTCGCTATTGAGCGGTTCACGCGAGTCAAGCCATTCAATGTCACCCCCGAAACCTGGGCGGCTCAAACTCGCAACGCCCCAACGGTCACGTTTATCTGGCGTGAGGATCGCTATTGGGCTCCCGGCGGAAAGCGCTGGTGGCGGCATCGCAAGGACCGCCAGGAGGACTTGCTGGCAGCACTCGCGGCCGATTTGCGCAGAACATTCCCTCAAATGCATTTTGCGGTTGCGGGCCTGGGTGCGCCAGGGCGGCTTCCCCGCTGGATCGAGGACCACCGCACCAGGGATATAAGTCCAAAAGTTGAAATTGATTGGTGCGCGCTTTATTCCCGGAGCCAGATCGTTATTGGGGTCCATGGGTCAAACATGCTCCTCCCTTCGGCCCTAGCAGGCGCGGTAGTGGAACTTCTTCCGGATGATCGGCTGGGAAACATCGCTCAGGATTTGCTGCTTGGCACGGATGATCCGCGTGAGGCGCTCGTTCGCTACCGTTTTATTTCAGCCGAGTCACGCCCGAAGGCTGTGGCAGCAGTTGTTGCTTCGATGTTGCGCCAGATGCCTTCTGTTCTCGTTCATTTCAACAAGCCATGGGAAAATCACGGACAAATGGCTACTCATCCCCGAGCCGTGAGCAAAGCGTGGCGGCAAATCGCCTGAAATCATTCCGGTGGCATTGTCTACTTAGGATGCATCAGCAGCCCTGCGGTCACCCAAGAGAGTTTTGTATAGTCCGAGCATTCTTCGCGTGCCTGTGATAAACGAGAATTGCTCGGCGATATTTCGGTGCACTTCCTCTTTCTGCATCTCCTGTTTTGGCGGCTGTTGCGCCCAATTCAGCATAGCGGAGGCAAGCCCTTCGATTGAGCCGGGTGTGACCAATTGGCCGTAGTTGCCGAAGCTGAAGGCTTCAGGGATGCCGTCGAGGTTCGAGGCGATGACCGGTTTGCCGCAGGCAAAGGCTTCGCAGAGCACCAGGCCAAAGGCTTCCGTGCCGATAGCGGGGTGAACGAGGCAGTCGATGGCATTCATTGCCGCCGGCATATCATCACAATAGGGAGTGAGCCATGCTTTGCCGATCAGGCCGAGGCGAATAATTTCTGCACGCAAAACATCGGCCATGTTGCCGCGCCCAATAATGAGGAAACGGGCTTCTGGAATTTTGGTATGGATTTTGGAGGCTGCGAGCAGGAACTGGCGCTGTCCTTTGCCGCGCGGGAGTTGATAGGCCCCGGCGACGCCAAACACAAAGTTATCGCGGTTTAGGCTCCAGAGTTTGCGTTGCGCCAATGCGTCGAATGGACGAAAGCGATTGGTATCGATGCCGCCATAGATAACGTGGATTTTTTTGTGATCACCTTGTAGAGGGGGACGCGCCCGCCTTTCGGGATCGTCGGTCTCCGGCTCATAGACTCCTTCGCACAGCACTTTTTGCACAAATTTGGAAACTGCGACAACCGCGTCGCAATTCTTCAGCAGGAATCGGCGGCTGAACCAGGAGCTTGGGCTTTTAGCCATGTGCCGGCTGATCACAATTTTTGGCCTTCGTCCGGAAAGCCGAGCTGCGAGAATCGTTGGCCAAATGTCGCGCCCGTGATGCGCATGGATGATCTGAATGCGTTGAGTCCGCATCAGTCGGGCTGCCCGCCAAATCAAAGGAAGACTCGCCAGGTAAGGGCCCTTTACCGGTTCGAAGCAAATTCCCTTCTCTCTGGTGCGCCGAAAGGCCCAAGGGCTGTCTGGACCGACGATCCAGACGGACTGCTCCAATTCAAGTAGCCCCTCCGCAAGACCAAGGCATTGTTCATCGGTGCCGCCACCAGTCAAACGCGAGTTGAATTGCAGGATGCGAAGCGCCGCTGTTGAGCCCGACTGCAAAGGAGTGGCGGGTTCGGTTCTCGTTTCAGCCTCCCGGCCGCAGGAAAACAAAGTTATTGATATAGTTTTCTCCTTCCGGATTGCCGTGCGTGATCACGTTGAAGTCACCGACCGGAACGCGGCGGTTCTGCGCGAAGAAGAAGCCTTCGTAGCCGAGATCGGTCAAGTATCTGAACACCTCGCGATTGGAATAGCGGCGGTGGTGCCGTTCTTCACACTCGAAAAGCAATGCAGGCTTATCCCGACGGAGAACAGTTGAAGCGCCCTCGAAGACAGCCAGCTCGTGTCCTTCCACATCGCACTTAATCAATGCGATGGGCTTGGACGCTGTTTCAAAGTAGCTATCCAGCGTAACGGTTCGGACAGGACGCGATTGGTGCTGTCGCAGGATCAAGCCAGTCTCCATAGTAGCGCCTGGATCGGGACCGTCTCCGGGAACTTTCAAAGAAGCTGAACCGTTTACGGACGAGACCGCGCAATTCTCAACCGTGAGGTTATCGAGCTGAAAAAGCGATTTCACCCGCTGCAGGTATGCGGCCAGATCAGCTTGCGGCTCGAACGCAAACACCTGTCCGCTCTGACCAACCGCCCGGCACATCCAGTAGCTGTAAGCTCCCTTATGAGCGCCAATGTCGACCGCCATATCGCCAGGCCGTAACTGCTCGAGAACGAATCGGATCTCGGCGCGATCGAGCCGGTAGCGATACTTCCACGCCCGGAATTGCATCCGGAGTTTTTCAGCGAGACTCATGGGTTCGAATTGCGCATGGCGCGAGCTTCTTTGACTTTTGCGTATCGGGTGGCTGTCGCAAAGGCAATTGACCACGCGATATAATAGCCTTGCCAGCCATCCAGAAAACCCAAGCGCAAAATATATCCGCGGAAAAAACGCCACCATGGGCGCACGGCGAGATCGAGAAAGCCCGCCGAGCGCTGCTGCGAAAGCGAGTGCTGCACAAAATCGGCGCTGTATCGTGGAATTTTGCCGATGAGATGATCGATACTTTCAACCGTGTGGTGCAGCAGATCGCCGCGAAGACGTCCAACCCCGCCCTCCACGACGAGCTTATCGTGCGGATTGATGCCGCCCCATTTGGCTTTGCCCTTCCGCCAGAGGCGCGTGCTCCGGTCGGGATACCAGTCGCCATGCCTGATCCACCGCCCGCAACAGAAGGAGCACCTCGGAAA
>Ga0066705_10000390_pt1 | contig 11905 bp, 8 predicted proteins | sample GraSoiAngelo_154_FD_66506 | JGI IMG/M metagenome (GOLD analysis project Ga0066705, IMG submission 66506) | Grasslands soil microbial communities from the Angelo Coastal Reserve, California, USA - 14_1009_13_20cm | ecosystem: Environmental > Terrestrial > Soil > Grasslands | place: USA... | reverse complement strand
CGAGCACCCGCCGCTCCATCCGCGGTATCGAGAGCGCAGGCAACGACAGGATCGCGTCCGCACGGGGAATCCCGATGAGCACTGCCGCGCCGTGTGCGCGGGTCGAGAGGAACGCCGTCAGCATCGCGTCGGTTCGGCCGGTCGCCTCGATCGCGTAGTCGACGCCGCCGCCCGAAGCCTCGACGACGGCAGCCGCCGCCTCCTCGGGCGAGCCTACGACCACAACCCCGCCGCTCGCGCCGAACTCCGCGGCGTCTGCGAGCTTCTGCGGATTGACGTCGACCGCCAGGATCGTCTCGGCGCCGACGGCCGCAGCTGCCATCACAGCCGAGAGCCCGACCCCGCCGCACCCGATCACGGCGACGCGGTCCCCGGGACGAACGCCCGCCGTCCGCCAGACCGCGCCGACTCCGGTCGTCACCGCGCAGCCGACGAGCCCTGCGACGGCGAACGGGACGTCGGCCGGAATCTTCACGCACGAGCGCTCCGGGAGCACCGTCGCCTCCGCGAACGACGAGATGAACGAGTAGTGGTACACGGGCTCGCCCTCGCGCGAGAGCCTGGTCGTTCCGTCGAGCAGGCCGCCGAGGCCCATTGCAGGCCACGCCGTCGAGCAGAGCTGCGGCAGGTCGCGCAGGCACTCGGGGCAGTGACCGCACGACGGCGCCCACGACAGGGCGACATGGTCGCCGACGTCGACGCGCGTAACTCCGGCACCGACGGCCTCCACGACGCCGGCGCCCTCGTGCCCGAGCACCGCGGGGCACCGAGTCGCCGCGGTGCCGTCGATCGCATTCTGATCGGAGTGGCACACGCCGCTCGCATGCAGGCGGACACGGACCTCGCCCGGGCCGGGCTCGGCCAGCTCGAGCTCCGTCACCGTCATCGGCCCGCCCGTGCGCTCGAGCACGGCCGCGCGGATCCTCACGCCGTCGCGACCTCCCCGGGAACGAGCTGAAGGCGACGCAGCTCGTCGATCGGAATGTGGCAGCGCATGAGGTGCCCGCCCTCGACCTCGACGAGCGGCGGCTCCTCGAGCTCGCACACCTCGCCGACCTTCCGGTGGCAGCGCGTGTGGAAGACGCAGCCCGACGGCGGCTCGGCCGCGCTGGGGATCTCGCCCTCGAGGCGGATCCGCTCGCGCCCACCGCCGTCGACAGTCGGCACGGCCGAGAGGAGCGCTTCCGTGTACGGATGGTGCGGGCCGTCGAACACGACCGCCGCGGGCCCGAGCTCCATCAGGCGGCCAAGGTACATGACCGCAATGCGGTCGGAGAGGTACCGCACGACACCGAGGTCGTGCGAGATGAACAGGTAGGCCGTCCGCCGCTGCGCCTGGAGCTCGACGAGCAGATTGAGGATCGCCGCCTGCACGGAGACGTCGAGCGCCGAGGTCGGCTCGTCGCAGACGACGAGCTCGGGCTCCCCGGCAAACGCACGCGCGATCGCGACGCGCTGCTTGAGGCCGCCGGAGAGCTGGCTCGGGCGCGCGCTCACGTAGCGCTCCGCCAGTCGCACGGAGTGCATGAGGTCCTTGAGGCGGTCTTCCGCCGGCTTCCCGGTCAGGTTCGCGAGCTTCTTCAACGCGCGCCGCAGGATCCGCCGAACCGAGTGCCTGCGGTTGAGCGCGGAGTCGGGGTTCTGGAAGACGATCTGGAGCTTGCGGATCTCGCTTTGCGTGCGCCGGCCGAGCCGTGGCGCGAGCGGGCGCCCGTCGAGCTCGACCGCGCCCGTCGTCGGCTCGACGATGCCGAGCAGCGAGCGGGCGAGCGTCGTCTTGCCGCTGCCGGACTCGCCGACGAGGCCGAGCGTCTCGCCCGGCCAGATCGCCGCCGAGACCCCGGTGAGCGCGTGGATCGACTGGCCGTGCTGGCGGAAGACCTTGCCGAGCTCCTCGAACTGGACGAGCGGAGCCGTCGTGCGGTCGACGGCCGGCAGCTCGAGGTTCGCCGCCGTGGCGCGCGGCAGCTCACGCGCCTGCTCGTGGAAATAGCACCGGCTCGAATGGAGGCCGCCGAGCTGCTCGAGCGGCGGCTCGTCCTGGGTGCAGATCTCCTGGACGAGCGCGCAACGGTCGGCGAACACGCAGCCGGGCGGCGCCTCGCCGATGTTCGGCAGGAAGCCGGGGATCGTGTCCAGTCGGCCGTGATCCTTGCGCACGCCGCCACGCGGGATACAGCGGAGCAGTCCGACCGTGTACGGGTGGCGCGGGTCCTGCAGCACGGTCTCGACAGGGCCCTCCTCGACCACGCGGCCGGCATAGAGCACGCCCACGCGCTCGCACATCTTCGCAATCACACCGAGGTTGTGGCTGATGAAGAGCACGGACGTGTGAAACTCGCCCTGCAGGTGCTCGATCAGATCGAGCACCTCCGCCTCGACCGTCGCGTCGAGGCCGGTGGTCGGCTCGTCCAGGATGAGCAGCGTCGGGTCCTTGGCGAGCGCCATCGCGATCACGACCCGTTGCTGCATGCCGCCGGAGAGCTGATGGGGGTAGCGGTGCATCACGGAGCCTGCGTCGGCGATCTGCACCTTCTTGAGCGCCGCCTGCGCGCGCTCCATCGCCTCCTTTCGCTCCACGCCGCGCACGGTGAACACCTCGGCGACCTGCCCGCCGACGCGGATCGCAGGGTTCAGCGCCGTGCCCGGGTTCTGGTAGACCATGCCGACGTCATTCGCCCGTAGCCGGCGGAGCTGACCCTCGGACAGCCGGACGACGTCCTTGCCGTCGATCTCGATCGACCCACCGCGGACGCGCCCGTTGCGCGGGAGATACCGCACGATTGCGAGCGCGGCGGTCGACTTGCCGCAGCCCGACTCGCCGACGAGCCCGTACGACTCGCCGCGGCCGACCGAGAACGAGACCTCGCGCAGCACCTGCCGGTCGCGGCCGCGGACGCGGTAGACGACGTCGAGGTCGCGGATCTGCAGCGCCGGGCTCGAGCCGTTCTCGCTCATCGGTCGAGCACCTGCTGGAGGCCGTCGGCGATCAGGTTGACGCCGATGACGAGCGTCGCGATCGCGAGTCCCGGGAAGAGCACCGTCCACCAGTACGAGCCGCCGGCGAGCAGCGCGTAGTTCTCGGCGATCTGGAGGCCCCAGTCGGGCGCGGGAGGCTGCAGTCCGAAGCCGAGGAACGTCAACCCGGCGACGGTGAAGATCGCGTACCCGAGTCGAACCGTCGCCTCGACGACGATCGGCGCGACGATGTTCGGAAGGATCTCGACGAACATGACGTACGGCGCATGCTCGCCACGGAGCTTCGCCGCCTGCACGTAGTCGAGATCTCGCTCGGCGAGCACCGCCGCGCGCACCGTGCGCGACACGATCGGCATGAACACGACGCCGATGACGACGATCAAGGTCCCGAGCGACGTGCCGAGCGCGACGATCGCCGTGACGGCGATCACGATCAGCGGCAGCGCGAGCACCGCATCGATCAGGCGGCTGATCGAGTCGTCGACGATGCCGCGGAAATATCCGGTGACGAGCCCGATCACCGTCCCACCGGCGATTCCGAGTACCGTCGCGAGCGGAGCGACCTTGAGCACGCCCGTTGCGCCGGCCAGGACGCGCGAGAGGACGTCGCGACCGAGCGTGTCGGTGCCGAGCCAGTAGTGGCCGAACGGCCGCGCGAGCACGGACGACGTCTGGTCGAGCGGATCGTGCGGCGTAAGACTGCTGCCGACGACCGCCCAGAACACCCACCAGCCGACGATCAGCACGCCCACGACGAACGTCTTGGAGCGGACGAGCGCGCGTAGCCGCTCCCGCCGCGCGACCGAGACCTCGCTTCGCTGCGCGATCGCGGGAGCGATCGCGGTCATTCCGCCGCTCCGTAGCGAATGCGCGGGTTGAGCAGCGAGTACAAGAGGTCGGCGATCAGCGTCGCGACGAGGTACACGATGCCGACGATCAGCACGCCCGTCTCGAGCATCGTGAAGTCCTTGTTCTGGGCGGCCGTGTAGATGCGCAGGCCGATTCCCGGATAGTTGAACAGCTTCTCGATCACGATCAGGCCGCCGATCAGGTATCCGACCTGCGTCGCAACGACCGCGATCGTGGGCAGCAACGCGTTCCGCAGCACGTGCTTGCGCAGGACGGTCCGCTTGGACAAGCCCTTCAGGACCGCGGTTCGCGTGTAGTCGGCGTCGAGCGCCTCGATCGTGCCGGCCCGCGCCATCCTCGCGATGTAGCCGAACAGCACCATGGTGAGCGCGAGCGCGGGCAACAGCAGGTACTTGACCTGGACGAAGACGCTCGAGCCAGGCGGCGCCTGCGCCGTCACCGGGAGCCACTTCAGCGCGACGCCGAACACGACGATCAGCACGATCGCCGTCACGAACTCGGGGACAGCCGTGAGCGAGAGCCCGCTGACCGTGATGATCCGGTCCGTCGGACGGCCCTGGCGGAGAGCCGCGATCACGCCTCCGACGATGCTGACCGGGATGCAGAGGATGAATGCGAGCAGCGCGAGCTTGAACGAGTTTCGGAGCGCCGGCCCGATCAGGCCCGAGACCGGGACGTTGTACTCGAGCGAGGTGCCGAGGTTCCCGTGCAGCAGGTGCCCGATCCACCGACCGTACTGGCTGTACACCGGCCCGTACACGCCGTGCTGGTGGTTGAAGAGGTCGACCGACTGCTGCGTGGCGAACCCGCCGAGCACGTTCCGGCCCACGTTGCCGGGGAGCAGCTGCGCCGCGGCGAACGCGATGATGCTCAGGAGCACGAGCGTCACAATCGCGAGGCCGAAGCGCTTGAGGAGGAATCTACCCATCGTTCACGCGGGGCCGAGCCTCCGCTTGCGCAGAGGCCCGGCCCGGTGGGTTTCCGTCCTGTTCGTCAGGCGAGCGACGTCTTGCTCAGGTAGATCTCGCCGAGGGCGTCGGCCTGGTAGCCCTTGACCTTCTTGTTGCCCGCAGCGAGGTAGTTGTAGAAGTACGGGATGATCACCGGCGTGTCGTTGAGCAGGATCAGCTGCATCTGCTTCTCGTACTTCCGCTGGTCCTTGAGCGCGACCGCGCCGACATAGGACTTCGCCAACGCGTCCAGTCGCTTGTTCGAATAGTGCGCAGCGTTCCAGACGCCCTTGCTCTCGAAGGCGCTGACGAGGTATACGTTCGGCACCGCGCGGTGGCCCCAGTCGGTGATGTTCATCGGCGCATTCAGCCACGGCGTGTTGCCCCAGCCCGACGGCGGGCCGGTCTGCGTGCCGGCGAAGTAGGCCGTCGCCGTCAGGATCTGCAGGTTCATCTTGATCCCGATCGCCTTCACCGAACGCTGGATGATCTGGGCGAGCTGCGGAATCTCGCCGGTCATCTCGGTCGTGAGCGTGATCGAGAAGCCGTGCGGGTACCCAGCGGCCGCCATCAGCTGCTTCGCCTTCCTGAGGTCCTTGTGCCTCTGCGGCACGCTCTTGTCCGTCGACGGGTACACCGGCGCGAACGGCGAGTCGTTGCCGATGTCCGAGAGGTTGTTGAACAGCGTCTTGATGATCGCCGGACGGTCGAGCGTCAGCGCGATCGCCTGTCGCACGCGGTGGTCCCTGAGCGGATTGTGCAGGTCGACCCGCATCGGCACCTCGCGATGGGTTGCGCCGTGTGCCGAGAAGATCTGCACGTTCGGGTTGCCGAACAGCGGCCGCCCGGTCGCGAACTGAATCTGGCCGATCAAGTCGATCTGGCCGCCGAGCAGGGCGGCCGTCACGGCCGCGTCGTCGGAGTAGTACGTGACGTCGACACCGTCGAGCGGCGCCGTCCCTCCCCACCAGCCCGCGAACCGGTCGTACTTCGCGCCGTTGCCGGGCGTGTACGAGGTGAGCTTGAACGCGCCGGTCGCCTGCGGCGTCTTCTCGAACGTGCCGGGCTGGTACCCGGCCGGCAGGATGATCGCCTGGTAGGTGGTCGAGCTCGTCAGGTAGGGGAAGCTCGCGGTCGGCGATTCGAGGTCGAACTCGATCGTCACGTCGTCGACCTTCTTGACGCCGTCGGGCGAGAGCACGCCCTTGAACGCAGACTGGGCCTGCGACGCCGGGTCGCCGACGAGTCGCTTGAAGGTCGCGACGACGTCGTCGGCACCCATGGTCCCACCGTTCTGGAACTTGACGTTGGGCCTGAGCTTGAACGTCCACTTCGATGCGTCGGCGTTCGGCTTCCAGCTCGTCGCGAGCTCCGGCAGCAGCGTGAGGCTCTGGGTGGCCCGGGTGAGGAACTCACCGGCGATGCCTCCCGTCTCGAGCGCGCCCTGGTCCATGTAGGTGTACGGATCGAGCCCATGCGCCGGCGGCGGGATGATCCCGACTCGGATTCGTCCGCCGGCCTTCGCCGCCTCAGTGCCGGCAAAGGCGAGGGGAGCCTCACCGAGTGCGCCGAGGAGCGTGCCGATGACCGAGGCCGACACACCGAAGATGCCGGCGCGGCGAATCAGCTCCTTGCGGTCGAACTCACCGGCGGCGAACTCGTCGATGAGTGTGTTCTCGATCGGCCCTGCCTCGTTACGGCGATACTCCTCGAGTCGCCTGCGAGCTTCCCGATCCATTCGTGCCTCCCGGTCCGTTGACGTACGGGCGATAGAGTTGGCAGAGGGGGAATATGCGACGCTGACAGCCCGCTTCCACCCTGTCAAGTCTGTCGGTCCCCCCAGAGGAATCTCGGGCGCGCTTCCGGTCTACGCGCTGATCTTCACCGCCGGAATGGTGAATTCGGCGCTCGCCCCGCTCGGGCCCGTCTACGCGCACGACCTGCACCTCACGCGGGTGCAGGTCGGTTCACTCTTCGCCGCCTCGAGCGCGGCGATGCTGATCACGGCGCTGCCGATCGGCCTCGTGACCGACAGAATCGGCGCGAGGCGGCTGACCGTCGCGTCGGCAGTGCTCGTCGCGGCGTCTGCTCTTGGCCAAGGCGTCGCGCGCGACTTCTGGTTCCTGCTCGCGAGCCGCGCGGCATTCGGAGTCGCCTTCGGCGCAGTCTGGACTGCCGGGGTGGCATTCATCGCCGAGGAGCGCAGCACCGGGCTCGGGGCGATCATCCCGGTTGCGGGCGTCTCGGCGGCCGTCGGGCCCGCCTTCGCCGGCGTCGCCGCAGGGCATTTCGGGCTGAAGGTCCCGTTCGTCGCGATCGCCGCGGCAGCGGCTCTCGTCGCACTCGCGCTCGCGCGCTCTCCCGCCGCGCTCCGGCCGAAGGTCGGCGGTCGCCCGAATCTCCGCGCGATGGTTCACGCGCTGCGCGAAAACCGTCAGGTGCTCGGCGCGGTTGTGCTGCTGACGGCCGCCGGCTCGTCGATCAGCCTCGCGTCCCTTCTCGTTCCGTTGCGGTTGCGGGGCAACGGCGTGTCGGTGACGGCAATCGGCGCGATTCTCGGCGTCGGCGCGCTCGTCTACATCGTGACCGGCGTGATCGCGGCGCGGCTCGGCGCCCGGGACGCGGCGACGGCCGGCTGGGTGATGCTCGGGCTCGCGCTCTCGCTGGTGCTGCCCGTGCTCTGGACCGCGACGGCCTCGCTCGTCGCGTTCGTCGTCGTGCGCTCCGCTTGCAACGCCGCGATGACGACGATCGCCTACCCGCTTGCGTCGGCCGGCGCAGCGGACGCCGGTGTCGGCGCAGGCGCGGCGATCGGGCTCGTGAACGCGGCCTGGGCGACCTCGACGGTCGTCGTGCCGCTCGCTGGCGGTGCGATCGCCCAGTCCTCCAGCGACCGAGTGGCCTTTGCGGCGCTGGTGCCGTTGACGGTTGCGGCTGGCCTCTGGCTCATCCACGGGCGAGAACGAGCGCCGTTCGAAGCAGCACGTTCGCTCCGTTGACGCAGTCCTCCCAGGCGGTCGATTCGCCCGGAGCGTGGCTCAGACCGCCGATCGAGGGCACGAAGATCATTCCGGCCCGAGTCACGCCGGCGAGGGCCTGTGCATCGTGGCCCGCTCCGGACGGAAGGCGCATCGTCCTGAGCCCGAGGTCGGCTGCGACCGCCTCGATCGTGTCGCAGACGGAGGGATCGAAGGCCGTCGGCTCCCACCGGCCGACCGGCTCGATCTCGAGCTCGACGCGCCCCCGCCCGGCGGCGGCGCGCGCGGCGTCGAGCATCGCCCCTTCGAGCCTCTCGAGGCCGACGTGGTCGCCCGACCGAAACTCGAGAGCGACGCGCGCCGTTCCGGGAACGACGTTGTAAGCGCCCGGCGCAAGCCTGACGTCGCCGATCGTCGCCACGCAGCCGGGAAAGTCGCGCACCACGATCTCGTGCGCTGCGAGAGCGAACGACGCCGCTGCGAGCCCGGCGTCGCGGCGCGCGTCCATCGGCGTCGTGCCGGCGTGGGCGGCCGACCCGCGGAAGACGAGTGCGAACGACCGCGCGCCGACGATGGCAGTGACGACGCCGATCTCGACGCCGGCGCGCTCGAGCAACGGTCCCTGCTCGACGTGGAGCTCGAGGTAACCGGCGAGCGTCTCCGGCGCGCGACGTGCGGACGAGAGCTCACCTTCTCGGAGCCCTGCGCGCTCGAGGCCGGCGACCAGCGCGTCGCGGCCGCCCCGCGGTGCGAGCAGTGCCTCCGGCGTGAGGGCGCCCGCGAGCGCCTCGCTGCCGAGGAGGCCGACGAGCGTCCCTTCCTCGTCCGTGAAGTCGATCGCCTCGAGCGTGACCGGAAGACGCGCGCCCTGCAGCGTGAGCAGCACGTGGAGCGCGGCCACGACGCCGAGCGCGCCGTCGAAGCGGCCGCCGTTCGGGACCGAGTCGAGATGCGAGCCGAGCAGGAGCGTCGGCCCCTCCGCAGGAAGCAGCGCCGAATGGTTGCCGGCGGCGTCCACGCGCGTCTCGAGCCCGGCGGCCGCCGCACGGTCGAGGAACCACCTCCGAGCCGAGAGGTGGGCGTCGCCGAGGCTCGGCCGGTCGACACCTCCACCCTCCACCGCCCCGATCCGCGCGAGCGCGTCGAAGTCCTCCCGCATCCGATTGCCGTCGACGCGCATCTCAGCCCCGTTCGACGAAGCGTCCCCGACCCGCAGCGCCGAGGAGCTCGCCGCCGGCGACGATGACCTCGCCGCGACTGATCGTCGTCACGGGATAGCCGTGAACCGTGATCCCGTCGTAGCTCGCGAACGGAAGCTCGGAATGGAGCGTGTCGGCCGACAGGGTCACCTCCCGCTGCGGGTCGAAGACGACGATGTCGGCGTCGCACCCAGGCGTGAGCCGCCCCTTCCGGCCCAATCCGAAGAGCTCCGCCGGACGCGTGCAGCACGACTCCACCCAGCGAGGCAGGTCGATCCGCCCCGTGTTCACACCGAACGTGTGCACGAGCGCAAGCCGGGCCTCGATGCCGGAGACCCCCGCCGGATGGGAATCCCGCTTCGGCAAGCGCGGGCAGTGATCCGACTCGACCACGTCGATCGTGCCGGCGATAAGAGCGGACCAGAGCGCGTCGCGCTGCGCGGCCTCGCGTAGCGGCGGTCGAACCGCGAGCGAGTCGTTCCCGGCGAGGAGCGCAGACCGGTCGAGCACCAGCCCGTGCGAGGTCACCTCCGCGGCGACTGTCTGGCCCCTCTGCTTCGCGTCGGCGATTTCACGCGCCGACTCGCCGCACGAGAGATGGAAGACGAGGAGCCGCGCGCCGGCGATGCGAGCGAGCGTGATCGCGCGGTGAACGGCTTCGGCCTCTGCTTCGGGCGGACACGCGTCAGCGAGCAGTCGCGGGCCGGGAAAGCGCTTCGAGAGCTCGACGATGACGTCGTCGTTCTCCGCGTGCAGGACGGCGAGGCCGCCGTTCGCCGCGAGCGCCTCCATCGCCCGGAAGATGGCGTCGTCCGGGATCCGGTAGCCCTCGTACGCCATGTAGAGCTTGAAGGAGGGAACGCCGCGCGCGAATACCGCCGGGATCTCGTCCAGCCGCGCCGGGTCGGGATCCCGCAGATTCAGATGGAGGCCGTAGTCGATGACGGCCTCGCCCGAGGCATCGGCGAGCCGGCGGTCGAGACCGTCGAGCAGCGACTGCCCGACCTCCGGCTGCGCGAAGTCGACGATCGTCGTCGTGCCGCCGAACGCGGCGGCGCGAGTCCCGGTCGCGAAGGTGTCGGCGGTCAACTCGGCATACGGCGGAAAGGTCGGATCGTTCAAGTGGACGTGGCCGTCGACGGCACCGGGGATCACGTAGCGGCCGCTCGCGTCGATCTCGACCCGCCCGTGCAGGTCGCTCCCGATCGCGGCGATCCGTTCGCCGGCAACGGCGACGTCGGCGACGGCCGCGTGCTCCGACGTGACGACGAGGCCGCCCCTGACGACGAGGTCGTAGCTCAAGTCGCCGTACTCTAGTGCGGTGACCGAATGGGCCAGGTTCGTCCGCGCGACGATGCACGACCTGCAGCCCTACGAGCCCGGACCGCGGATGCCGGAGCTCGAGCGGCGCTACGGCCGCGCGCTCGTGCGGCTGAACCGCAACGAGGATCTCTTCCCTCCGTTCCCCGGGATGCGCGAGGCGGTGGAGGCCGAGCTCCCGAGCGTCTGGATGTATCCGGAGGAGTCGTACGACGAGTTCCGCGCGGCGGTCGCCCGCCGGATCGGGACGACGCCCGACCGGATCGTCCCGGCGCACGGCTCGCAGGCATTGATCGGCACGCTCGCAAGCCTGTTCCTCGACCCCGGCGACGTCGCCGTCACCTCACGGCCGACGTACGGCCTGTACGCGAAAGCCTCGGCGGCGCGAGGCGCGACGGTCGAGTCCGTGCGCCTGCGGAACCACCGCGTCGACTTCGAGGCCCTCGCCACAGCGGCCGCCGCGGCGAGGGCAAAGGTCGTCTGGATCTGCGACCCGAACAATCCGACCGGCTCACTCGCCCACCGCGACGAGTGGGAGACGTTTCTCGACGCCCTGCCGGAGACGTGCGTGGCGATCGTCGACGAGGCCTATGCCGATTACGTCGACCCCGAGTCGAGGCTTCAACGCGAGGGCGACGTCGAGGCGGGTCGCCCACTCGTCGTCCTGCGCACCCTCTCGAAGCTCTTCGGAATCGCCGGCCTGCGCCTCGGCTACGCGATCGCCGATCCCCAGCTGGCTCATTACATGGACGTCGTCCAGGAGCCGTTCAACGTGAACCGCGCAGCGATCGCCGCCGGGCTCGCGTGTCTCGCCGACCCGGAGCAGATCGAGAAGCGGCGCCTGGCCGTGGCGGAGGCGCGCGACGTCCTGTGCGAGCGGCTGCGGGCCGTCGGCGTCGAGCCGCTCCCGTCGCAGACGAACTTCGTCCTCGTCGACACCGGGGCCGACGGCGCGGCGCTCGCCGCCGCGCTCGCAGAAGAGGGACTGCTCGTCCGGGCGGGCGGCGAGTACGGCCTCCACGGCTTCGTGCGCATCACGGTCGGTCCCGTGCCCCTGATGGTGCGGGTGGCGGACGCACTCGGGCGTACACTCGCGCGGTGAAGCGTGTCGCGTTCATCGCGCACTGCCTGCTCAACCAGAACGCGAAGGTGGAGGGCGGCGCGAAGCGGCCCGGCATGTGGGAGCCGGTGATCGAGCTCTTGCGCGATCGCGGTTATGTGATCCGCCAGATGCCGTGCCCGGAGCTCGCGTTCGGCGGCGCCCGCCGCTTCTGGGGTGTGCGGGAGCAGTTCGACACGCCGCTCTACCGCCGGCACTGCCGGCGGCTCGCCACGCTCGTCGCGGCCCTGATCGAGCAGCACGCAGAGGAGGGAGACGACGTCGTCCTGATCGGCGTCGACTCGAGCCCGACGATGGGCGTCGACTTCACCCCCTCGGCGCCTCACTGGGCCGGGAGGCCGGACATCGCCGAGGACGATTCGACACTCGTCCGGGGCGACGGGATCTTCATCGAGGAGCTCGAGGCCGAGTTGACCGCGCGCGGGTTGCCGTTGCCGCGCCGCACGGGCATCCGCCACTGGTTCCCCGACTACGACCCGCAGGAGGAGC
>Ga0066705_10000387_pt1 | contig 11927 bp, 10 predicted proteins | sample GraSoiAngelo_154_FD_66506 | JGI IMG/M metagenome (GOLD analysis project Ga0066705, IMG submission 66506) | Grasslands soil microbial communities from the Angelo Coastal Reserve, California, USA - 14_1009_13_20cm | ecosystem: Environmental > Terrestrial > Soil > Grasslands | place: USA... | reverse complement strand
TGAAACAGACGCGGTGCGATTAGTAGATTGGCAACCTGAAGAGGATGATAATTTCTTCATTCAATTACTGGAGATCTCTTTACATGCGTAAATCAGCAATGACGCCGGATGCCTTGCCGCATCGCGGCACGGCCGCCCCTTTCCGTGTCGCCATCGGTCTGGCGCTCGCAGCGAGCGCCAGCGTGATGTTGTGGGGCGTTAGCGCCCACGGCGTCTCCGCGAGCGAGTTTGGTCCCAACGTCGCCCGAGAAACTCCCATGACGCTCGAGGACCGCGTAGCTGCCCTGACGGCAGAGCTCGCCCACGTCAAGATCGAGACGGCCAAGCTGCGCGACAGCCAGAACGACACCTCCGAGGAGCTTTCCCATGTTCGGGCGAGCCTCGCCAATGCCGAGATGGGCTTTGCGGCGTTGCGCACCGCCACCGACGAGAACGAGGCGCACCGGCGCTACACGGCTGCCCAGGTCGCGTCGAATCTCGCCCAGCTGAAGGACGAGACGCTCCACCTCCGCATGGCGCAGGACGACACCGCAACCGAGATCGGCTCGCTGCGCGCCGGCGTGGCGAAAAGCCAGAACGACACCTCCGAGGAGCTTTCCCATGTTCGGGCGAGCCTCGCCAATGCCGAGATGGGGCTTTCGGCGCTGCGCACCACCACCGACGAGAACGAGGCGCACCGGCGTGACACGGCTGCCCAGGTCGCGTCGAATCTCGCCCAGCTGAAGGACGAGACGCTCCACCTCCGCATGGCGCAGGACGACACCGCAACCGAGATTGGCTCGCTGCGCGCCGGCGTGGCGAACAGCGAGATCGGCCTCGACTCGCTCCGCGCGACTACGGGCGAAATCCGCCGGCAGATCGAGCGCATCGACAACGCGACCGGCTCGATTGCCAAGAGCCACAAGCCTAACGGCCATAGGAAGTGGGTGGCGCAGCGCTGAGGCGCGGGCACTACCCTCCTCTCGAGAGTGACGTGGAGGGCTAGGCCGGCTCGTGACGAGCCGGAGGTGTGCGGGTGTGAGGCGAGCCGGCGGCGGCGGAGATCCCAGGAGCGGCTAGCGCGATTCCGCTCCGGCCAAGGACGTGCCAGGACCATTCCACTATCCAGGGCTGACCTCCGTCCACACCTTGCGCGGTTGCCGGACGAGGACTTGGCTGTCCAACGACATGATTCATTTTCAGGCGCCCAGGGATGATCGGCGGCCCAGTCGATCCAAAAAGCCCATCAGGCCGATGGTCGATCGCTGTTCGGCTAGGTCATGGAGTCGACGCCATCGCTCGTAGGTGCGCCAGTGCATGCCTTTCGGCTTATCGGGGAACTCCTCAAGCATTTCGGGCTTCCGCCCAGCCGCATTCTGATCTTTTGTGATTTCCCAAGTCCCCGCCGATGGGCCGATTCCTGCTGACTAGCGTCGGCAAGCTGGTAGCAATGGCGGCAGGCGAACAGGCGCCCTGCACCGTACAGCTTGGTGACGCTGCGACCGCAATACATTCCATTTGCAGCCGCCGAACAAAAACCACGGACGTTCTCCACCGAACCGACACGGCGTCCGGGCGATGGTGACGCGCTGCTCAACATCGGTCCAATCCTCACCATATGAGCGGCTTTGATATTTCAGCATCATTGCATGGCGCTGGGCCCGGACAAGAATCGACGCTACCCGCTCGCCGCCCCTGGTCCAGGCGCATGAAAAACGCCCGGGCGATCGAAGATAACCGAGCCGATGCCATTGCAGCACATCGATGGATCGGCAACTCTCGAGGGTATTTTTGCCGTCGCCCGAATAGCGCGCCATCTATCCCTCCTTGCTCGTCGCGCGAATTGGGAACGGACCAGCCCTAAAGTGACCATTTGCCCGTGGTCGAGCCTAAGCCTGAACGAGGGTTGGCAGCCCTTTTGATCGCATGTCCGCCTCGGTATATTTTATGCAATCTGCCCCTGTGCGCGGAGGCGAACCGATGCGGCGCGAGTTCATTACCCTTGTCGGCGCGGCTGTCGTAGCGTGGCCGATGGCGGCGCGCGCTGATCGCCCACTCGATCACGTCCTCTATTTCACCCGCTCGGCCGGTTACCGGCACGAGGTCATACCGCTTTCCCAGACGATCCTAGAACAGCTTGGAAGAAATTCTGGCGCATTCGACGTCACGGCAACAGAGGACACGTCTGTCTTCACGGCTGAAAACCTCGAACGCTATGCCGCCGTCATTTTCTATACGAGCGGAGAACTACCCATGAGCCAAGCCCAAAAAGAGGCGCTTCTCGACTTTGTGCGGTCGGGCGGAGGCTTCCTTGGGGTGCATTCCGCCACCGACACATTCTACACTTGGCCGGATTATCTTGATCTGGTCGGCGGCTATTTTAACGATCATCCCTGGCATCAGGCGGTGACTATCGAGGTGGTCGACCCTGGCGATCCACTGGTGGCGTTTCTCGGAAACTCTTGGCAAATAAAGGACGAGATTTACCAAATCAGCGACTTCGATTATCGAGGATCACACGTGCTTTTGCGCCTCGACCAAAGCTCGGTGGATCTTGGCAAGACCGGCGTGCATCGACGATTCTATGGTTGGCCTCTCGCATGGACCCGATTCTACGGCGAGGGACGAGTATTCTATACGGCGCTGGGCCACGAGCCGTCAGTTTGGCAGGACGCCCGCTACCAGCGAATCCTCACCAACGCTATCCTCTGGTCTATGCGAAGGTCGCCCTAGTCCGCTGTATTGCGACGACGTTCAGGGCGGTTTCGGTCATTCTACCCCGATAGGCAGACAATTTCAGAGTTCCGCTGGACTTCGCGTTGCGGCCAACAGCAAAACGCGATGAGATATTGAATCGTCATACACGTATGAAGGGCCGGGTTTCGTGTGGTGCAGTCGCCGACGACTGTAGCAGTTATCTGCGGAGCATGGTGCGGCATTGGGCCTTTGCGGGTCTTTTCGCCGCTTCATCAACAGTCTGCGCGCTTCCCGCAGCGGCGCCGGAACGCGCTGTTGAGCCCGGCCAACTTCCGCCCGTCAGCATCACCGCCGCGGAAAGTCTGCCGCGTAAACGGGGTCAAGTTTCTCGCCAGCAACGTGATCGACTGGCCTAGCTTTCGCCGCAGAACACCGTGAGAGAAAGGGTCCCGGGAAGCCGAGACCCTTCTTCATTCGCCCTACCGGGTGCTTGGCGCCCCTGCTTTCCGCAGCGGGGAGTGCGGGATGTCACCAATTATCGGGTGGCCGGCCCCTCATAGCTGATGGCCCAAATCACGCCAGATTTCGGCACCGTATAAAACTGCGGCGTCATCTGGAAGTCGGTATAGACCTCGCCGTAATCCACCACATACATGGTGCGGCCTTCATTGCCGAACACCACCTTATTGGGCCGCTCCAGGCCGCCGCGATTCTCCGGTTTTTGATAGGCATTCGGGCCGGGTTCGATATTGTGAGCGAACTGCGACCACTTTACCCCGGCCGGGTCGAGGAATTCGAGGCGCAGCACGATCGGCCAAGTGGGGACCAGACTCTCTGGGCCGGTATCGAGAATGCCATATACAGCACCGAACAGATTGTTATCCGCACCGAAGCCGCTCCCGCTCCAGGCAATCCCGTCGATCGGGTTGTTGGTGTCCCATTCGAGCACCGGGTTGATGTAGCCGTTCGGATTGGGGTTGGCAGCAATGAGCGGAACGCCGCGGCTGCCGTCGACGTGGAACTGGAAGCGATAGGGTGGCATCTTCGGCACAAACGGCTTGTCGCCGATGTAGAGCTGTGGCAGAGGCCGGTCGACCGGATTGCCACGATAGGCCTGCCAGGCAAACCGCTTGTTGGTGACGAATCCCATTCCCTCCTTATCGGGAAAGCCGGCGTCTTGGCCTTTCTCCGTCACAATAAAAACCTTCTCCGGTGAATTGGCGATGCGCCGATGGCCCAGATCGTTCGCACCGTTGTCAGTCACCGCCAATGCGTTCGCCCACTTGGTGCCGGGCGGGCCAAAGGCGACGCCGGATTGGTTGCGAAAGCCCATGGCAAAGACTTCCATTTTCTCATGCGGATAGATCCCGTCAGGACCCGCATCGGTCATCTTTACGCGCATGATCGAGCCGCCGCACGGCACCTGCGCCTTGATCACCATGCCGGGCTTAGCGGGTACGCCCACCGGCAACAGCGCTCCAGTGGTGCGACCGTCTGAGGATCTGACGTTGAGGCCGGTATGCACGATGTCGCGGCACACCGGATCATGCGGCGTGGTGCCCTGGCCATCCTGATGCTTGACCCAGAAGGGGTCGTTCGGAATGTCGGTCCAACCGTGATTGTCGGGATCGGCAAAGCCACTATTGCTCGGGAATCCGAGCGCAAAATAGATGAAGCCGTCCTTGCAGGTGATTCCCCCGTTGCGATGGTCGCCGATCGGCAGATCTTTGATGATCAGTTTCAGCTCGCCATTGACGCCGTTCATTTCCCAAATTTTCTCGCCGTATTCGGGAATATAGGTCTTCCCGTTTTCCGCACAGTAGCCGATCTCATTCATCACGGTCTTGAATGTGCCTTTGCCGACCTCGCGCACAAGCTTGCCAGTTCTGTCAAATATTTTGACATGCGCAGGATCGATTTGGTCAGCCTCCGGGCTACCCAGCAGGACACCCGAGATTGCGACCCAGAGGTTGCCGTCCTTGTCGACGGTTGCGGACGATGGGGTGTCCAGCCCGGCCTTGAAGACCTCAACTTTGTAACCCGGCGGCACGACCACTTTTGTGGGATCTGGGTTCACGGGTAGGCGTCTGATCCACTCACCCGCTTTTGGATTTTGTGCTGTGGCCGCCTGCATAGTGCAGATCGTTGTCGCAGCAGCCACCATTAAGCTAAAAAAGACTTTCACATCGCTCCTCCTTAGTTTTGGTTATTGTACCTGCGGTTCCATTATTGTTGTTATCCCACCTCCATCTTTGCTGATGTCACGGTGTAAGCACCCGGCATCGTCTGCGCTCGTGAGCCGAGCCCGCTAATACAAGGGAAGCTTGCGGATGTATTCGATCACATCGGCAATGTCTTGTTTCGACAGCGTCGTCTTCCAGGACGGCATGAAGGCGCTTTTGCCGACCGCTTCGCCCCCCTCGGCGATGATCATGGTCAGATATTCGTCCTCCAACAAATCGATGTACCCCTTCTTCGTTAGGGCGCCGACGTGAGGCATAAAGTTCTTGGCCCCTCCTTGACCATCAGCGCCGTGACACCCCGCACAATACCGCTGATATAGTGGTTCGCCGCGCCCAGGATCTCCCGCCGCCCTTGCGCGCATCACCGACAGCATCAGACATGCCGTAACCCCTAGTGCCAGTGCCGGAACCGCTTTTGCCCAGAAGCATCGGTCATCGCGCCTGCATGCATCTTTACTAATAGTGACCATTATTCGGCGTCCATTCGGAACTGACCTTTAACCGCACCAACCAAAGCGTTCGCGGCATCGCGGTAAGCGGCGGGCGCCCGAATTTTTTAGTTATTGAGCGGCGCCGCTGATTGAGCCCTAGAGAATCCGTAAATCGTCCACATGACGGCCAGGTTGCTCGATACGAGGCGTCTGGCCGCCACGCAGGACCGAGTTGCCCTCATACAACGTCCTCTGGTCGATCGCTGCTGGCGCGAGCCAATGCAGCTCGTCCATTTCGCCGTTCAATCCATACACGGCCAGCGCGTTGATGTAGACGACCTGATGAATAACTTCAGCGCTTACGCCGCGTTGCGCCATCAGTCGCGCTGTCTTGGCGACCGCCAGCGGGTCCGACACGCCCCAGTCGCACGCGGAATCGACAATCAGCCGCTCAGGGCCGAAGCTCTCGACCAGCGCCGCCATGCGTTCGCTGCCCATCTTGGTCTGCGGGTAAATCGAAAATGCACACCAATAGCCACGGTCGAGAACCTCGCGGATCGTCTCCTCATTATTGTGGTCGATCACGCAGCGCGCGGGATCGAATTTATGCTCCCTCAATACGTCCATCGTGCGTTGCGTGCCCGCGCGCTTGTCGCGATGCGGCGTGTGGATCATGATGGGGAGCGCGAATTCCTTCGCCAGCTCGATCTGCGTTCTCAGCGCCTTGTCTTCGAGCGGCGTTTGTTCGTCATAGCCCAATTCGCCCATCGCAACGACGCCTTCCTTGACGAGAAAGCGCGGCAAGGCGTCTATCACGGCTTCCGCCAATGCTTCGTTGTTGGCTTCTTTCGGGTTCAGGCCGATCGTGCAGTAGTGCCGAATACCGAACTGGCCGGCGCGGAAGCGCTCGAAGCCCGAAATCATGGCAAAGTAGTCGACATAGCTTCCAACATTGGTGCGGGGCTGTCCAAGCCAGAAGGCAGGCTCGATCACCGCGACCACGCCGGCTTTGGCCATTGCTTCGTAGTCGTCGGTCGTCCGCGAGATCATGTGGGCGTGGGGATCAATGATCATCCCCGCAGGCTGGCCGCCATTCGAAGAAGCATGGCCCGGCTGATCGCTCGCAGCCGCCGCGAGGCGTTGCACGTCGCTCAACAGGCGGGCCAATTTTTCGGCCGTCAGCGGGCCGTCGCAGCACGGACATCTGAGCGTCTTGCCGGCCATTAATTCCTGCAATGTGCCTGCATCGCAGGCGAACGATCCAAGAGGAGGAGATCCCGTCATTTGTCCAATGTCCTCACATAGGCGACGATCCTGAGCGTCCTGCTTCATGCCGCGGCGATGGAAAGACGGCATCGCGCCGCTGACTCCGCCATAGATGATAGAAAACATTCCGGGATCCGTCAGCACCTGTTTGTAGACGACATCCTTGCCGACCAGAGGTCCGACCCATTTTACCGGTTCCATCGGCGTCATGGCAGACGATGCAGTTCGATACGTAAAGCTTCTTGCCATCGGCGATCGCGTCGGCGTTGCCGCGATAGTCGTTGCCTCCTGTTTCCTTGAACTTCTTGACAGCCGGCGTTTCGACCTCGCCTGGCTGGAGTTTGAACGTCATCGGCGAATTGTCCAGCGGGCCCTTGAAGTCGATTGAAATTGCTGTAAGAAAGATGGCCCCAGCCCAAAGGGGGAGAGCTGAGGCCAGTTAGTGATGCTAGATGCTAGCGCCGGGGTACGCCCGGCTGCCCGTCCAAGCAGGAAGATCGAACCTCGTTCCCGCAATAAAAAACCCTTTCGTGTTCTAGCGAATAGCCGCAACCGCCCGGCCGGCTTTCCGTCAGTTCGTGCAGCACATCGGAAATGTTGACCGTGTGCGGCGTCAGGAATCCGGACGCGACCAGGCGTTGATAGCGTCGCGAGCACGTTGCCGACGGTATATCGCTTGCCCTGTGCTGCGATCTCGCGAAGCAATATCAAATCCTCAACATCCATCGTTCACTCCATCTTTAAAACGCGGCGAGCGCGCGCCGTATGTATGGCCGAGACATACCCCGAACCGACCGAGATGGAGCAGCGGGGCTTCCTAGGTTCGGCGGAGGCCGCTGCGGGTGTGCCACCTGCCGTCCTATCCGCGCCTTTAGAGCTCACCTTGAGTCGCACCGTTTTCAGTTATCCGCCGCGTAAACGTTCCCCACTGATTTCTAAAACACGATGCGGGCCAGCGATTATCTGCCTTTCTCTCGATGCGATGCTGAAAGCCGTTAACGCAAGAGAGTTCGATATGGTCGCCAGCTGGTCGGTGGACCGCCTGGGACGCTCGCTAACCGATCTGCTGAGCATCCTGCAGGGCCTTCACGACAAAGGCGTCGATCTCTTCCTACACCAGCAAGGGCTCGACACTTCCACCACGGCCGGCAAAGCAATGTTCCAGATGCTGGGTCTTCGCTGAGTTCGAGCGCGGCATCATTCGCGAACGTGTAAATGCTGGGCTTGCGAGGGCGCGGGCGAACGGTACGCGCCTGGGCCGCCGTCCGGTAAAGCCTTCAGTGGAAGCCCGGATCCGCGACCTGAAGGCCAAGGGAATGGGCATCCTGAAGATCGGACGAACAGTTGGTGCGGGTACTAGCGTCGTGCAGCGGGTAGTGGGCGCAAATGCATAAGCAATGAACCACCGCCGATCAGCAGGCTAGGCACGGCACGGCAAAAGCCTTTGAAGTTTTCGGACCATCGGTCGCTCCGGTGGTCCTTTTCGTTTGGCCGCTAGAAATGGTCTCCAGAGGTTAGGTGACTTAGGCGGGCGTGCAGTGATGTTCGTCGGCGCGCGGCCTGCTGCTCTATCGGGGGCCGATGCTTGTTTCGTCACTGGCGCGTGTCGCGCGATCCGAAGCGATCAGTTTTTCTCGAGTGGCATGAACTCTGCATGGGCTGCACTGCCGGGTATTCCTCAGCAACCAAAGTCATCACCATGCTTGTTACTCTTGTCGCTATTCTCTGCAACAGCCAGCTCTGCTGGAGAAAGTCGTTACCACAAGCGAGCAGTCCGGTATCAGCATGACTGCCTGTCAGGTAAACGGGCAAATTGGAATTGCCGGCTGGCTCGCGAATGGTCCGTATCACGGGTGGAGGTTACAAAGTTACAAGTGCGCAATGGGGAAATACATTCCGAAAGCCGCCGCGTGAAACACACGCCAATGCCACTCAATTGAGGGCGTCTGTACCTGAACAACGATTGCTGAAGCCTCTCAACGCCGCCTTGCTTTCACGAGCTCGGGCCTTCAGGCGCCCAGGGATGATCGGCGGCCCAGTCGATCCAAAAGCCCATCAGGCCGATGGTCGATCGCTGTTCGGCCAGATCGTGCACGCGACGCCATCTCTCATACGTCCGCCAGTGCATGCCCTTGGGTTTCTCCGGAAAATCGTCAAGCATGTTCGGGCTTCCACCCAGCCGCATTCGGACCTTTTGTGATTTTTAAGCCCCCGCAGATGGGCCGGTTCCCGTTGGCTCGCATAAGCAAGCTGATAGCAATGGCGGCAGGCGAACAGTCGCCCGGCACCGTACAGATTGTTGACACTGCGACCGCAGTACATGCCCTCTGAAGTAACCGGACAAACAAACCAGGGCCGCTCTCCCCCGAACCGGCACGTTGTCCATGCGATGGGGATCCGCTGTACGGGATCGCTCCAATTATGGTTGCATGAGCGGCTACGGTATTTAAGTGCCACGAAATGGCGCTGGGCTTGTACGTCGATCGAGGCCACGCACTCGCTGTCGCTCGCCCAGGCACACGAAAACCACCCCGGCAATTGAAGATGGCCAAGCCGATGCCATTCCAGCACATCGATGGATCGGCAACCCTCGACGGTATTCTTGCCGTTGCCCGAATGGCGCGCCACCGAATGGTCCTGCATTAACGTGTTTCAAGCTTCGCCTTTGGGAATGTACTTCCCCATGACGCACTTGTAACTTTGTAATCTCCAGTCATGATACGGACCATTAGCGAGCCAGTCGGCAATACCTATTTGCCCATTTACCTGACAGGCAGTCATGGTGATGCCTGACTGCTCACTTGTAGTAACGACTTTCTCCAGGCACAGCTCGCTGTTGCAGAGAATAGCGACAAGAGTAACAAGCATGGTGATGACCTTCGTTGCTGAGGAGCACCCGGCAGTGCAGCGCATGCAGAGTTCATGCCACCAACCGCGCGCGCCGTGCTCCCTCGGAAGATTCCACGCCCGAACATTCCTAAACGCCGGAAAGGCTCGCGCTTCTCGGTAATCGCCAATTCGGCCGGTCCCACCCATGCCCGCCGATTTGCATCCGGTCTGGCGCACCGCATCACACATTTGCAAGGTTTACCCGCAGCAGGCCGCCCTTGATGTGGGCAATTTCAACCTCGCTGCGCGCAATGCGCTGCACGCGAATGGTCTCGACATGAACAATTTTGGCCGGTCGCGCCGACAAAAAGAACAGCCGGTCACCGAGACGAACCGCATCGTCGAGATTGTGAGTGACCAAAAGCGTCATCACAGCGCGACTTGCGATCAGAGACGCAATCTGCTCGCGCAGGCGTGCGGCAAGCGCGTCGTCGAGAGAGGCGAGGGGTTCGTCGAGAATGAGGAAATTCGGATTGACGGCGAATGCGCGCGCGAGCGCGACCCGGCGGGCAAGGCCGAGCGATAACTCGCCAGGATAATGAGTGCGATGGGCGTTCAATTCCAGATCGCTGAGCAGGGTCGCGAGCGTGACTTCATCGATGAGCGGGGCGGCAAGACGGACATTTTCCTCGACGGAGCGCCAGGGCAATAACCGCGGTTCCTGGAATACCATGCCGAGGCGTGCACCGACCGGACGAGACACGCGGCCCCGAAAATCATGGTCTAGACCAGCGAGAATTCGCAGCATCGTGCTCTTGCCGCAGCCGGAAGGACCAAGGATCACGCCAACCTCGCTAGCACCGAGCGTAAAGTTGATACCAGCGAGTACGTCCTGACGTTCGCTTGCCGCGTTCAGGAAGGTCTTGCTTTCAATATTGACCTCAAGCTGCACGGGGTCTCCAACGGGCGCAACGAGCTTCAAAGGGCTGCACCAATAGCGTCTCGATGACGAGAACGACCGCTGCAAAACTTAGCGAATAGGCTAGCAAAAGCGCGATGTCGAACAGCTGGAAGGCGATGCCGATCTCGAAACCAACGCCGTTTGGACGACCGAGCAATTCGGCCACCAGCACGATTTTCCAGATTAGGGCAAGTCCGGAGCGCATAGCGGCGGCGATATAGGGCGCGAGCTGCGGCAGGATCACATGCTGGAACGTCCTCCAGCGCGGAATCGCAAACACCGTGGCCATTTCGTCGAGCGCGAGATCGAGTGCGCGCGTTCCTTCGCGCAGGGTGACGATGGCGGTTGGCAGTTTGTTGATGGCAATCGCCGCAATCGCGGCGACTTCGGTCAGTCCGGCCCAGATATAGGCCAGCACGATGATAACGAGCGCGGGCAGGTTGAGCAACAGGATCAGCCAGGGATCGCCCAGCCGGTTGGCGAGCCGTACCCGGCCCATCAAGTAACCGATCGCCCCACCCAAGGTCATCGCCAGAATGAACGCGATGGCAACGCGCCCCAGGGTCACGCCGAGATTGAAAAAAAGCGCGCCTGAGCGTGCCTCTCCAATGATCGCCGCGAGCACGATGGGCGGAGGTGGTAACTTTGAAGGTCCGACAAGAAATGTCGCTAACCACCAACTGGCCAGGAACACAAGGATAGATAGCAGACGGAGCACCTCAGTCTCCGAGGATCGCGTGGTAGTAGGTGCCGGGCTCAAGTTCTTGCGCCGGCCCAACCAGTTCGCGACCGCCGATATCAGCCAACACGCGATAAAGAACGCGCGCGTCGGCTTCCTCGTCGGCGATCGAGCGACGCGGGATACCTTCCCGATAACGATCGCGGTAGACGCGGAGCGTGGCAGCATCGGGGGCTCCCGTAAGCGGCGCGATTTTCTCCCACGCCTCATCGGAGGTCGACAGAATCTCTTTGGCCTTGCCCGTCATGGCGATGAAACGGCGGACCATATCTCGGCTACGACTTTCCCATCCCTCGTCAAAGACGTAGCCGACCAGTGCGATGCGGCCTTTCGCGCCGAGTTTCGGCAGAATGTCCTCAATGCCAGCGATGCGGCGAAAGCCTTTGGCCTCCAGCGCGGCTGAGAAATTCCAGTAATTAATCGTCGCGTCCATTTCGCCGTCGAGCGTCTTTGCCGCCAGCAGCGGCGGCGCGCCGTAAGCGATCGTTGCCTCCGCTTTCAGGTCGATGCCCTCCTGCTTCAAACGGGCTTGCAGCAGCACCCAGCTCTTGTCGATCGGGCCACCGGCGACCGCAAGCTTACGGCCCCTGAGGTCGCCCAATGTGCGGATCGAGGATGCAGCCGGCACCACTACAGCACCGAGCGCGCTCGAATAGGGGTAGAATTTCAGCTTGGCGCCCATGGCGCGTTCGCGCGACACCCACAGCCAGTCGGAAAGTATGATGTTTACATTCCCCCCGCGAAGCGCGATTTTGCTAGCTTCGGGGCTCGCCAGTTCGACA
>Ga0066705_10000384_pt1 | contig 11940 bp, 11 predicted proteins | sample GraSoiAngelo_154_FD_66506 | JGI IMG/M metagenome (GOLD analysis project Ga0066705, IMG submission 66506) | Grasslands soil microbial communities from the Angelo Coastal Reserve, California, USA - 14_1009_13_20cm | ecosystem: Environmental > Terrestrial > Soil > Grasslands | place: USA... | reverse complement strand
CCGACGGTGGTGATCGACATGACAGTGACGGTCAAGAGCTTCAGCACGACGTACAGCGAGTCGCAAACGCTGCGCTTCTATCCACGAGTGACCATGCCATGAAAGGGCTCGGGCCAGTCTTCAAAGATCGCCGGCGACGCCAGCGGGGCAGCGTGCTGAGCGGCCTGCTGATCATCGTCGCATTCCTCGCCATCCTCATCGGCTCCATCATGTCTGAGCTGACCAGCTCGTTCCTGATCTCCCGAACCCTGGTCACGCGCGTCCAGCGTGAAGCGACGGTGACCTCAGCGGTCGAGGTCGGCATTCACCAGCTACAGGGCTCGACGGTTCCGGCAGTGTGCGCGCGCGACAGCCGCGGGCCGTGGTTCGCCAGCGTGAATGGATTGGAAGCCGCGGTCACCCAGTCGTGCACCGCGATCGTGCCCGACCTCTCCCAGTCCCTCGCGTCGGGATCATTCGCTGTGGATGGGATCCACGACACCACAGCGGGGCGCGACCGCTACCTGGTCGGAAACGCGTCGGGGCGTGTGTACTCGTACGGCTTCGGCCAGACAGCCCCAGCGTGGTCGATATCGGTCGGCGGACCCGTCACTGCACCACCCACCGTGATCCGGGACTCCAGTTTCATTGATCTGCTCGTCCCTGTCGCCCAGGCCGGAGCAGGGTGCTCCGGCCACTGCGTCGCGGTCTTCGACGATCGCGGCGGAACTCCCAGCTTCCGATGCTACGTCCCTGCTCCGGCGGTCGTACGGGTCCAACCGGGTGCCGAGACGGCCGCGGGCACCTCACTCTTCCCGAACTACGCGTTCGTCGCCGATTCGGGCGGCAGTCTCGCCGTCTACAACGTGGACGAGGACAGCCAATGCGTCCTGCAGGTCGTGGCTGGCCTGGACGGAACGCCGGCAGGCCAGCCGATTGTGTTCCCCGGCACGGTCACGAGCCGCCCGCACGACATCACCACAAGCGACGAGGTGTTCATCGTCGTGACCGGCACCCGCGGCACCGTGCTCGAGCACTGGCGGTACTCAGAGATGGTCGCGACAGACAAGAACGGCAGCTCCTCGATCACGCTGGGCGAGGTCGGAAGCCTGGCCGTGGCGGCCGGGCCGAACGCGGTGGGAGATGCGGTCAGCTCGAGCGTGCCGAGCATCGGCGCCCGGCTCACGCTTGCCATCGCCTCTGCGAGCGGCGGCGTCGCGCTGGCGCGCATTACGGTCGGCTCCGGCCCCACCTACTCGATGGCCTCGGTCGCCAGCGCGGTCCTGCCGGGCGCGATCGGGCGCCCGCCGTACTGGTGCCACTGCCCGGGACAGGACCTGATCGGGGTCGGCAGCACCAATGGAGTTCTATACATCCTCGATAGCGGCCTCGGGCTGCGATGGCAGTACGACGGGCAGGCCAATGGCCGGCCCTCGATCGTCACGACCCCGTCGGCCGATGTCAACGGCGATTGGTATTTCGGCGCCGACGACGGCTACGTCTACGACGTCGAGATACCCACCGCAGGCCAGCAGATGTTCAACGCGGCGCGGTTCGGTTCGGGCAGCATGATCCGCAGCTCGCCCGTAGTTGGCGGAACGGCAGACGGCTGCAGCACCGGCCCGTGCCTCTACTTCGGCTCGTCCGGGGCAGGCAACAGCTATTTCGTCCAGCTGGGGTCGACCCGGATCATGGACCTCCGGGCTTGCGTGAGCGCGGGCGGCGGCTCGACCGCCTGTGCAGCCAACCCGCGGCTGTGGGCGCGTGTCGAGGTCGGATCGCCGTCGATAGTTGGTGGCAGCGGGGTCTACGTGCAGGGATGGTCTTACTACAGCCCCTAGCGGCGCGCGAGCCGCGCCTGGCAGTCGATCTATCCGGCAGGTCCGTGCGCGTCCTGCAGGGCGCGCCAGGCGGCGCCATGCGCTGTGCGGAGACGGCGGTGTCGACGCGGGCTCTGTCAGCCGGCCGAGTGGTCGACGCCGGCCTCCTCGGCCATGCGCTTGAGAGCCTGTTGTCCGCGAACGGGATCACCGGCACGCGCGCCATGTTCGCGGCCAGCGATGCCATCGCCACGTTCCGGGTCCTCACGTTCCCGGCCGGCACGCCCGACGCCGATGTCGATGCGGCGGTCACGGCCGAGTTGCCGCTGGGCGACGCGCGCTTGGGGATACGCCAGATCGAGGTCGCGAACGGCCATGACGTGCGGACCGTGTACGCGATCGTGTGGGACCGGAGCCAGGTGGACGCGATCTCGACCGCGGCCAAAGAGGCCGGCCTGAAGGCAGCCGTCGTGGACCTCAAGTCGCTCTGCGTGGCCCGTGCGGTGCCGATGCGGTCGTATGTCATCTGCGACTTGACCGCCGAGCCATGCGAGGTGGTCCTGATCGACGACCGCGTTCCGCGCGTGCGCCACACCTTCAATCTCGAAGCCAAGAACCACGTCGCGGCCGCGCTCGCAGGCGAGCTCAAGCCGGTGCTTAGCTTCTATCGGGGAGCGGGTAACACAGCCTTCAACTCCGAGGCGCCGATCCTCCTTCGGTCGGAGCAGCCGATGGCACCGGAAGACATGCGCCGCCTCGAGCAGCTGATCGGTCAGCCGGTCGATGTGGTGCCGAGGCCGCAGCGGATCGACCCGGCGATCGACCACAGCCATTACCTAACTTGCATCGGACTCGGCATGCGGAGGCAAATGTGAGCATGTTCGGCAAGGACCGTCGCGAAGAGCGCCGCCGGCCGCAGGTCGAGGTCAATCTGCTCGACGGCGAAATGGTGAAGAGCGGCTTGCTGGCCAGGGCGCGCCGCGTCTGGAGGCTTCCCGTGCTCGGAGCGGGGCTGGCGGTGGGCGTCGTACTGGCGCTTCGCCTCGGAAACCACCTATGAGACGCGCTAGCCCAAACGATCACGGACATGCGCCCATCGCCGTGGGCCATCCATCTATTCAGATTTGCGGGGCCGACAAATACATTGGCTTTGACGAGCGGAAGTGCTGACGCGGTCGGGCGCTCAGCTGCCAGGCCGACACGAGGAGTGATAGGTATGCAGGGTGGGCTTTACGGCTATTTCGCAAGGAACCTGAAGGGCAAAAAGGGCCAGTCGGGCTTCACGCTGATCGAGCTTCTCGTGGTCGTGACCATCCTTGGGGTTCTCGCCGCGATCGTCACGCTCAGCCTCGTCGGCCTGACCACCAATGCCGAGTTGAAAGCCTGCCAGCAGGAGTACAAGACCGTGCAGGCCGGCATCGACGCATACATGGCCAACAACAACTTGAACACTGTGCCGGCATCGTCGGGGACGAGCAACATGCAGAGCCCAATCCCGCTCTACAACCCGAACTCATCTCCAACCTACATTCGCAACACTCCCACCCAATGGGCTTATGCGTGGAATGTCAACGGCCAGATCACGTCCATCATCCAGAAGGACCAGCAGAGTCCGGCGGTGCCGGCAGGCTGTACGGTTTCGGGCTAGGTCACGAGGGCGATCATGCTCGCCCTCCAGGCTTACCTGATCCTGGTCGCGCTGCTCCTGGGGAGTTTCATCAACCTGGCCGCCGACCGGCTGCCGCGCGGCGAATCGCTGGTCCGGCCGAGGTCGCATTGCCGCTCCTGCGGGCGGCTCCTGACCATCGTCGACCTGATCCCGGTCGCGGGTTATCTCATCCGTAAAGGCCGCTGCGCCACGTGTGCCGTGGCGATCGGGGCGCTATCGCCCGCCGTGGAGGCCCTGTGCGGCGTCGCCATGATCGCCGCCATCGCCGCCTTGGGGATCGAGCGTGGGGCCGCGGTGGGGTTCGCGCTGGTGGCCGTGGTCGGCGTCACCGCGATTACCGCCGGGTTCGCGCGGATGAGGGCTAAGCCCGGATCTCAGGCGGATTGACCGACTGGCTCCGCGCGTCCTCATCTGTGATCAGCCCGGATGCGATCAGTTGGTTCAGTGAGCGCTCCAGGGTCTGCGATCCCTCCCTGAGGCTGGTCTGGAGCACGGAGCGGATCTGATCGGTCCGGCCCTCTTTGATCATGGAGCGGATCGCGGTGTTCGCGACCAGGATCTCGTAGGCTGCCACGCGCCCGCCGCCCACCGCGCGCAGGAGCTGCTGGTAGATGACACCCGCCAGGCAGCTGGCGAGCTGGATGCGGATCTGCTGCTGCTGCGCGCCGAGGTAGCTGTCGATGATGCGGTCGAGAGCCTGGGGCGCGTCCTGCGTGTGCAGCGTGGCCAGGACGACGTTTCCGGACTCGGCGAGCGTGACCGCCGCCGTGATGGTCTCGAGGTCGCGCATCTCGCCAATGAGGATCACGTCGGGGTCTTCACGATAGGCCGACCGCAGGCCTTCGACGAACGAGGGCGTGTCTTCGCCGACCTGCCGCTGGTCGACGATCGACAGCTGGTGCTTGTGCACGTATTCGATCGGGTCTTCCAGCGTGATGATGTGATACGGCCGTGTCCTGTTGATGTAGTCGACCATCGCCGCCTGGGTGGTGGACTTGCCGGATCCCGTCGGCCCCGTCACTAGCACCAGGCCGTGCGTGCGGTCGAGGAGGCGATGCACCGACTCGGGGATGCCGAGCATTTCGAAGTTGGGGATGGCCAGCGGCAGCAGCCTGAAGGCGGCAGCGAGCGAGCCGCGCTGGTGAAAGGCGTTGGCGCGAATGCGCGCCTTGTCGCGCCAGGTGAACGCGAAGTCGACGTGGCGGAGGCGTTCGAGATCCTCCCACTGCTGGGCATCGAGGACCTCGCGCAGCATGCGCTGCGTATCGTCTGGCGTGAGCGCCGGAGCGCCTGGTTCAAGGGGCTCCAGCAGGCCTTCGCGGCGGATACGTGGGACGGTGCCGCAGCTGAGGAGGAGGTCGGATCCGGACACGTCCAGGAGCCGGTCGAGGGCGAGGGCGATGTTCATCCAGCTTCCATTTCAGCGGACGCCAGTCCAGGCGTTAATCGGCTCGCGCGGCGATCCCACTGGGATGTCCCATGCGAGGGTGGGCGGAGGTCCCACACACTCCTGTTTGACCCGGCCAAATCGATCTGGGGACAGCCGCCTACGCCTTCGCCGGCGCTGGGACCAGCGTCCCATTGACGCTCGAAGTGGCGCAGGTAGGTTTCGAATTGGATTAATGCATTCATCCAACGGCGCCCACCCGCGCATCGTATTTCTAGTTGCCGAGGAGGTCGGAGATGCTCCGGACGAGGGCTACGTCAAAGTCGTCCAGGAGCTCACGCGGGCCCTCGGCAAGAAGGCCACGGTGATCAGGCACCTGACCCCGGAGCGCCCGCGGGCCGCACCCGACACCGCGCGCTCGCCCCGGGTGCGCACCGGGCTCAGCCGCATGCGTGCGCTGCTGAACAAGCGCCTGCGAGCCGCGCTTGCCGAGGCGAGGCCGGAGACGGTCGTGTACGTGTCACGAAGCTCGATTTCGCTCACGGCCCTGATGCGCTCTCGCCTGCTCAAATGGATGGGCCGGCAGGCGAGGGTCGTGATGATCGCCCTGCAGCCGCGCAGTCAGAGCTGGTACAGCCGGCTTTTGTCACGAATGCTGTGGCCCGACCTGGTCCTCGTGAGCACGAATGCAGAGGTCCGCGGAGTCGAGGCCCTCGGCGCGCGCGCGGCGCGAATGATCACGGGTGTAGACCTCGAGCGATTCCGGCCGCCACTCGCCGGAGAGAAGGACGCGTTGCGAGAGAAGTGGGGAATTCCCACCGGCAATCGCGTGGTTCTTCACGTCGGCCACCTGACCGGCGGCCGCAACCTCGAAGCGCTGCTGCCGCTGGCGTCGCGGCCCGGCATCACCGTCGTGGTCGTAGCAAGCAGCCATCTGGACCGCGAGTCAAAACGCCTCGAGCAAACCCTTCGCCAAGCGGGGGTGATGCTGATCCATGGCTACCTGGCCCATGTCGACGAGATCTACCGATTGGCCGACTGCTACATCTTCCCGACCATCTCCACCGACTACGCCATTGCGATGCCGCTGTCGGTCCTCGAGGCGATGGCGAGCGACCTACCCGTGGCAGCGATGAGGTTCGGTGCCTTGCCCGAGCGTTTCGGTGATGTCGACGGTGTCGTGCTCGTGGACAGGTCGGACGACCTGATCGGCGCCGTCACGACGCTGATGGCAGGGCGGCCCAGCACCAGGAAGGCTGCGGAGGTCTATTCCTGGGCCGCGGTCGCCGACCAGGTGGCCGCCACGTGAGCACGAGGACCGACAGGCTCCGACTCGCCGGCCGCCTCGCCGCGGCGGTTGCCTGGCGAACTGTGTGGGCGGTGGAAGACAAGGTCCGCTCGTTCCTGTGGGGCGGCCGGCTGGGCTTCGAGATGAGGCCGACGTCGACCCAGTGGCTGTCGGTAGTCGAGTCTCGACGCGTAGGGCTCGCGGCCCCCTCGAGCCGACTGCCGCGCACCTCATGCCTCGGCGTCATCGCTCGCGATCCCGGCGGCGGCCGGCTCGTCCTCGCCGAAACAGGACGGTTCTACGGGCTCGAGGTCCGCCAGGCGGCCATCGATGGAGCAGCCGCGCTTCTCGAACGTGCCGTTCATGAGGGCTGGTCGGTGGTTGGGCTCGCGATGGAAGGTGTGGAGTCGCTGCCCGAGCGTGCGCTCGAGCTCGTGCACGAATACCTGGATGACGGCGGGACGGTGATCATCACCGGATTGACCGCTTCGGGAGGCGTTCTGCACGCGCTCTCCGAGGAGCTGGGCATCGCGCTGCCCGAGGGCCGGTCTCTGGACCGGCCTTCCACCGAGGTCGTCTTTTCCGCGCGTCACGCGGCCTTTACTCAGGAATTCGCCGGGTTCGGCGTCGAGGACTCGTCCTGTCGCTGGTCGCTCAGCCGCGCGATCGGAAGCGAGACCCTCGCATGGATCCGAAGTGGAGGCAATCTCTATCCAGCGGTCGCGGGAATCGCATGCGGGCATGGCCGCGTGGTGCTCAGCGCCGGCTCTTCCACGATCAGCCGGCTCAGCCAGGCGATGGCTCCTCTGCAACCGCTCACGGTCCTGCCGGTGATGATGGCGGTCCGCCAGGTGTACGGAGAAACGGCGTGGCGCCCGCCGATGTCGCTCGCGAACTTCCTCATCGACGATCCCGCGCTGCGCGGCGGCCGGCTCGGCCTCGATTACAAGCGCATCCTCGAGCAAGCTCGCGAGCATGGCTTCCACGTGACTGTGGCCACGATTCCACGCGAACTTGGCGTCGCCAGCCCGGACGTCGTCGCTCTGATGCGAGCGAACAGCCGGTGGCTGTCGGCCTGCTACCACGGCAGCGACCACAGCGGCTACGAGTTCTACTTGCCGGAGGCGCACGGCAAGCGCTATCGTGCGCGCCCACTTGCGGCACAGCAGCTCGCGCTGCACCGGGCGGTCGACCGCGGCGAAGGCTTCGCTCACCAGAGCGGTTTCGCACTCGACCGCGTCATGGTTTTTCCGCACGGGGTTGGGTCGCCGCAGATATTCGCGACCCTGCAGTCGCTTGGATTTCTTTCCGCGTGCAACTTCGACGACCGGTATCCGCTGGGCGCCCCGCCGCCAGAGGATTACGACCTGGGGATGCGTGCCGCCGACCTCGGCTGGGCCGGCTTCCCGTTGATCTGGCGCCGCGGCCTGCAGGACCCGATGTTCGTGCTCGACCTGTTCCTAGGCCGACCGGCGATCACGTTCGGTCACAAAGGCCTCGCCCCGGATCTGGCGCCTTTCGCTCAGCGAGCTGATGACCTCCATCGCGTCTCGAACGGAAGCGTGCAGTGGGCGAGCCTCGAGGACGTCTCCCGCCACTGCTACCTGCAGCGGTACGACCCCATCCGAGGGTGGGAGGTCTCGATGCTCTCGAACGAGATCTGCATTCACAACCCGGACTCCAGGTCGCGCACCTACCGCGTCGAGAGGCCGAACCGCCCAGAGGGCTACCTGCTGACCGCCGGGTCGGTCGTCGAGAACTCGGCCGGGCTCGAGGTCACCGTGGCGCCGGGCGCCAGCCAGACCGTCAGGTTGGCCGGCTCACACTCGAGCCTCCTATCCCCTGCTCGCGTGTGCTCGCTGGACGGCGTGGCGGCGCAACGCTCGTCGGCCTGACAGGGACAAACGCCCAACGCCCCTTCGGATTGGAGCGAACAGCACTATTGATCGATTTCCGGCCTCATTGCTAGCCTGCGGACATGGCCCAGCTCATACGAATCCATCAGACCGCCGAGGTATCGCCTACCGCCGTGGTGGGCGCCGGAACGCAGGTCTGGAACGGGGCTCAGCTCAGAGACGGGGCCATGGTCGGCTCAGATTGCGTCCTCGGGAAGGGCGTCTTTGTCGATGTCGACGTGGTCATCGGAGACCGCGTGAAGCTGGAGAACAACGTCTCGCTGTTCAGGGGAGCACGCATTGCGGACGGCGCTTTTGTCGGGCCGCACACATGCCTTCTCAATGACAAGCGGCCACGAGCAATCACGCCGATGGGCACGCTCAAGGCACCCTCGGACTGGGTGGTCAGTGGCGTGACGGTCGGCGAAGGCGCGTCCATCGGCGGGGGCTGCACCGTGCTGCCAGGCGTGACCGTGGGCCCTTTTGCGCTCGTCGGCGCCGGAGCGGTGGTCACAAAGGACGTGCCGCCATTCGGCCTGGTGGTCGGCAACCCAGCGAGGCTCATCGGCTTTGTGTGCGAGTGCGGCGAACGGCTCGATGCAGCCGGTACGTGCACCGTGTGCTCGCGCCAGCACCACATTGGCGTTCACGAAATCGCAGGAGTGCATTCATGATCCCGATCGCGCGACCGCAACTCGGCCTCGAGGAAGAGATGGCTGTTCTCGAAGTGATGCGCTCGGGCGCGCTGGCCCAGGGGCCGCGCGTTCGCGCGTTCGAGGAGGCCTGGGCTGCGGCCACAGGCGCACGGTTTGCGGTAGCGACATCCAACGGGACCACTGCCCTCTACCTGGCGCTGGTGGCGCACGGGATCGGCCCGGGCGACGAGGTCATCACTAGCGCCCTCACCTTCATCGCCACCGCCAATGCAATCGCGCAAACAGGGGCGCGGCCGGTACTGGCCGACGTCGACGATTCGCTGAATCTCGACCCCACTGCAGTTGCAGCCCTGATCGGTCCGCGCACAAAGGCCATCGTCCCCGTCCACCTGCATGGCAACCCCTGCGACATCGCTTCCTTCATGGGGCTTGCGCAAGAGCATGGGCTCGCTCTGATCCAGGACGCATGCCAGGCGGTGGGCGCCACGATCGCGGGGGCGCCGCTGGGCACGTTTGGCACCGCGGTCTATTCGCTGTACGCGACCAAGAACATCACGACCGGCGAGGGTGGCATGGTGATCACAAACGATCCCGCCATCGCGCAGACATGCGCGAGTCTGCGCCACCAGGCCTACTCGACCAAGCCATATGTCCACGAGGCGATTGGCTATAACTACCGCATGACCGACATGCAGGCGGCGATCGGGCTGGTCCAGCTGTCGCGCCTTGGCCAGATCACGGCGCGGCGGCGCAGCAATGCCGCCTACTACGACCGCCACATCACCTCGCCGCTGTTCCGCCGACCACGGGTGTCGCCCGACAGCTGCCACGTCTACCACCAGTACACGCTGCTGGCGCCGGCGACCGGCCCTGTGACGCGCGACGAGGTGCGCAAGAGCCTCGAGGAAGCCGGCATCGGCACTGGCGTCTACTACCCCGTTCCAGTGCACTTGCAGCCCGCCTACTCCAACCACGGCAACCCGCCGTGCCCTCGCGCCGAGGCCGCCTCGGCCGAGATGGTCTCGATCCCCGTGCACCCCGCGGTCTCAGACGAAGACCGCGCGACGATCGCCGCCGCGCTGAACGGGCTCTAGCTCAACCCCGTCCTGCGCCGCTCGGGTAAGCGACGGAGTGGTGAAGCTTCTAGCTAACCCTCTCCCCTTACGGGGAGAGGGGATCAACTAGGAGGCGGTAGGTAGTCCCAGCTGAGCGGGCGTGAGCCGGGCCAGCTCGGCCCCGGGCGCCGCCACCGCCAGCGTCGGCAGGTCAATACCAACCCGCCGGCCGCCGTGCTGCAGTGAATCGGTGGCGGCTTCGAGGACGGAGACCACGGCCAGACCCTGCATGCCGTCGGTACGAGGCTCGATGCCGGTCCTGACGCACTCGACAAAGTGTTCGCACTCGAGGCGCAGCGGCTCCTGCCATGTGATGTAAGGGATTCTCACCGCGCCATGCCGGTACGAGAGCTGGAACTCGCCGAAGCTGTTGGTGATCGGCGACTCCACCCCGGTGTCGTAGATCCTGATTTTCTCCGTAAGCGAGACGTCGTTGTAGACGGCCATTTGCCGATCGCCGACCACTGTGATCCGCCGCACCTTGGCGGGGTCGAGCCAGCTGACGTGCACATGCGCGCTCACGCCGCTCTCGAACAGCAGCTCCAGGTACGCGACGTCGTGGACGTCGTCCTGCACGCAGGCGCTGCCCCGAGCGCTGACCGCAACGGGTGTCGCGCCCATCACGTACATGAGGATCGAAACATCGTGGGGTGCGAGGTCCCAGATGACGTTGGCCCGCCGCTGGAACAGGCCCAGGTTGAGACGCGCCGCGTCGACGTAATAGATGCGTCCGAGCTCGCCGTCCTTGACCAGGCGGCGCAACTCCTGCACGGCCGGGTTGTACAGGAACGTGTGCCCGACCATGACCTGCTTGCCCTGGAGGCGGGCGAAGTTGATCAGCTCCCATGCCTCGGCCACACTCGCGGCCAGCGGCTTCTCGACGAGGATGTGCTTGCCGGCGGCGAGCGCCTCCATCGCGATCTTGTGATGGGTGTGGATCGGCGTCGCGATGACGACTGCCTCGACGTCCGTCTCCAGCAGCGCGGTGTGGCTGCTGAACGTCTTGATGTCGCGGTGGTGATGTCGGACGAACTCCAGACGCTCCGCCTTGGCGTCCGCCACGGCGGTCAGATGTACGTTGGGCATGTCGCGGAGGTTTCTGACGAGCTGCGGCCCCCAGTAGCCACAGCCGATGACGCCCACCTTGACGCGGCGGCCTTCCCGGTGTTGACCGGAGCCGTTCGACCCACCGTTCTTACGGACGATCGCGATTGCCATCAATGAATCTCCGATATGAATTTGTTTGGGCCGGACACTGTCTGTTGAGTGTCGATTCCGGGCCGGATCTTCAGCAATGGGCGTAGCAGAAGCTGAGGGGACATCCGATCTGGGGAACGCCCGGCCCGAACAGGGACTCGACCCTAAGTACCTGGGCTTTATGCCACGCGATGTGGGACAGGCGCCGCCGCCCGTGCAGCCCGCAGCACCGCGGCCAGCTTGCCGATCCCGCGCGCATCTTGCGCGGCGAGCATGGTGAGAAGGAGACGCGAGCGGGGCTCGAGATTCGTGAGCTTGCACGCGGCGCAATTCCCTGGGCGGTGACCGATGAGGGCTTCGACCGCTTGGGCCAGGCCCCCCTGGCAGGGCCGGTTGAAAATGCGAACGCCCGCCGCGCGCACCGCAGCATCCGCGTTGGCCGGCGCCGCCGCGAACCGCGCCGTCCGCATCATCGGCAGGTCCTCGGCCGAATCCCCGACGGCCATGGCCATCGGTTCGTCCCCCGCTAGCAGTCGAAGGCCCGCGGCCTTGTCGATGGTGTTGACCATGAAGTCTGTCTGCGTGTCGCCGTGAATCGCACGAACCGTCCCCGCGACCCCGGCCGCGAGCAGGACGGCGGCGGCCGCCTCGGGCTCGAGGCCATGGCGTCGGCCCGATTCGTCGAACCTGTACGCGCGCACCGACCGCCGGTACTCATCGTCGATGACCACGCTTGGAGTTTCGGCGAGGGCGGCCCGGACCATCGCCAACTTCCGGCGATCTTCGGCCGTCAGCATCTCGTGCACGCAGCCCGTACGGTGGTCGTAGACGGCCGCGCCGTACTCGGCGACGCCGCCCGCCAGCCGGTAGGCAAAGCAGCGCCCGCGCACCTCGTCGAGCGATCGCCCGGAGGCGAGCACGACACTGTAGCCAT
>Ga0066705_10000383_pt1 | contig 11941 bp, 9 predicted proteins | sample GraSoiAngelo_154_FD_66506 | JGI IMG/M metagenome (GOLD analysis project Ga0066705, IMG submission 66506) | Grasslands soil microbial communities from the Angelo Coastal Reserve, California, USA - 14_1009_13_20cm | ecosystem: Environmental > Terrestrial > Soil > Grasslands | place: USA... | reverse complement strand
CCGGGCAACACGGTAAACAGCGCCAAAAAACAACGGCTACATTGCAACAAGTTCCGCTAAACAGATTCCAACGACTCCTCAAGTAAAACAATGGCAACGCCGGACGGACCGCCGCGCGGGATGAGGGTTGAGAATGCTTGCCAATCGCCGCAGAAGCGAACGTCGTCTGTGCAGGAGAATCGCTAAAATCCAGTCCGGCGCCGGTTCGTTACCGCGCGACTGCACGATCACGGACATATCGGATGGCGGCGTGAAGGCGATTGCCGAATATTTGGAAATCCCCCCTCACTTCACCCTCATCTTCGCACCTGACCATTCGCGCCAATGTCGCCTTGCATGGCGGATTGGTGCCGAATTCGGCGCTGAATTCATCGATTGAATCGAAAAGTCGCCTCAACAGGTCGATTTCGAATCGGGCCGCCAGTCTTGAGCATCCCGACCGATCAGGACGCCCTTCGGCGCTCCGCGGCTCTATTGCCCCGCAGCTTCCTGATGATCGGCGAGAGGAACGAACCCCGCGGCTTCTTGAATTCGCCGCGGCCCGTCAGTTGCTCCGCGATCTGCCGAAATATCTGAGTGGTGCGGTGGCCGGCGGAGATTTCCGCGATCATCTGGCCATTGTTCGCAGCCGTGCCGAACATCCGCGAATCGAATGGAATGACTGCAAGGGGCGGGCTCTCGATCGCCTTGGCGAACCCGCCCACGTCGATTTCCGGTCGCTTGTGCATGCCGACTTGGTTGAGGCAATAGAGCGGCGCACGGTCGTTGGGCCGCGACGCTTTCATCACGTTGAGCAAGTTCTTGGCGTTGCGCAAATTGGCGAGGTCCGGTTCGGCAACGATCAGGATCTCATCCGCGCTCATCAGGACCCGCTTGGACCATCCCGACCATTGGTGTGGAACGTCGAGCACGATGCACGGTGTGGTCATGCGCAACGTATCGAAGATCGCATCGAAGGCTTCGGCGCCGAAGTCATAGACCCGTTCCAGCGTGGCTGGCGCCGCCAACAGGCTGAGGCGATCGGTACATTTCGCCAGCAGGCGTTCCATCAGCATCGTGTCCGGTCGATCGGATTGGAACACGGCATTGGCGATGCCTTGCAGGGGATCCTGATTGTAGTCGAGACCGGCAGTGCCGAACGCGAGGTCGAGATCGATCACGACGGAATCCAGCGCGAGGTCGCGCGCGATCATCCAGGCCACGTTGTGCGCGACAGTGGATGCGCCAACGCCGCCTTTGGCGCCGACGACCGCAATGATTCGGCCGGTGGTGACGGCTTCGGATGCCGAGAACAAGCCGCAAATCGATCGAACGACGTCAAGAGTATCGACCGGGCCAACGACGTAGTCGTTGACGCCGCGACGCACCAGTTCGCGATAGGGCGCGTCATCGTGTTCACTGCCGATGACGACAACGCGGGTGCCGGGGTCGCATACGGTCGCGAGTTGATCAAGGCCGGCCAGGATATTGATGCCCGCCTCGGATTCCAAGAGGATCACGTTGGGAGTGGGCATGGCGCCGTAGGCTTCAATCGCGGCGGCGAGACCCCCCATCTTGACCGTGAGATGGACCTTGCCGAGCCGGCGATCTTCACCCGCTGACTTTACGGCAGCTGCGGTTTCGGCGGTCTCGCAGAAGGCCTGCACCGACACGCGAGGCGCCGGCGCGATGTGTTCGCCCGAGGGGGGCGGGAGGCGATCTGCGGTTTCTTCGGCACTATGAACGGCGGAGCTGGTCATTTTCCTGCATCGCTGAGTTTCGCCTTGTCGGCTTCGGGATAGTCTGTCGTGGTCGCGGCGCCCTTGCGATATTTCTCGAACGCGGCCGTGCGACGCGCGGTGTAGGCAGGGGTTTCTGATCGCGGCTGCACGAGGTCCGATGGATTGTCGATCATCGCCGCGAGGTTGCGCTGGGTCGCGCAACCAAAATTGTGGTACTGCTTGTTCTCGCTATAGCGGTCGTTCAAGATCGAGGGTCCAAGGTCCTCGGGCCACAGACCACAGGGGCCGGCAACCGCGGAGATTTTCGGATAGCTCAGCCGGATCGTCGGCAACGTTCGAGGATCGTCCGGGTGGTAATGGTGCAAGACGATCCCGCGCGAAGGCACGCCGCCTGCCGCAAGTACCGCCTGAATCTCGCGGAACGCCGTTGCTGCCGCCCATGCATTCGGGGTGTCGACGGGCACGTCCGCCACGATCGCGCCGGTTGCTTCGCGAACCCATGTCTGCGCCAGCCCCGCGACATCGGCGCGCTGCGATGCGGACAGGCCGCCGCGGGCGTGACCGACGAAAACAACGATCGAGCGGTCGGCCTCCTGAACCGCGATGGGATGACGGAGGCGGTAGTCGTCGGGAACGCTCGCCGTCACGACTTCGCCGCTGGTGTAGGTGCATGCACCCAGCGCGACTGAAAGACCAGCGAGCGCGCCCAACAGATGCAGGGCGCGGTAGCGATCGACCGCTATTGTCTGTTTCATCGTTCTGTCCTTAAGCCCACATTGGTCGATTAGCTCTTTTCAATCGATGATAAAGCCGAAGCCGCACCGGCAGCCGGCAACTGGTTCGATGCGGCCGGCGATGCCATAGACTCGATTGATTTGAGCCAGCAGGGTCGATTGGGAATCGGAGGCGGGCGCGAAGCCGTCATCGGGACGGGACAACTCCTTCTGAGCGACGGCACGAACGACATAGGGCGTGACCAGAACCACGAGTTCGGTCTCGCTGTTGACAAAGTTCTGGCTGCGGAACAGCGCTCCGAAAATCGGCAACGAGTCTACGCCTGGCAATCCGTTGATGGCCTGCTTGGTCTGCTCCTGGATCAGGCCCGCCATCGCCATCGAGCCGCCCGACGGAATCTCCAGCGTGGTTTCCGCGCGGCGGGTCTTGATCGAGGGAATCGTTGTTCCATTTTGACCGCCGGTCAAAGAGTTTTCGGTCGAGACTTCGGATACTTCGGTCATCACGCGCAGGCTGATCCGCCCCTCGGTCAGCACCACCGGCGTGAAGTTGAGCGAGATGCCGAATTTCTTGTAGCTCACCGTCTGGACGCAATTTCCGATAGCGCCCGCCGTCGTCGTTTGGCAGGTCACGCCGGTCGGAATGGGAAATTCGCCGCCCGAGATGAATGTCGCGGACTCGCCGGAGATAGTCGTCAGACTGGGTTCGGCGAGTGTCCGCACGACACCGGCGCTTTCCATCGCGCGCAGTACCGCCTGGACCGACACCGGCGAGCCGAACGATGCGCCAAGGCCGTTCTCGGGAACGAGCGGCCCATTGCTTGCGGTGAACGGATTGCTATTGTTGAATCTCACGACCGTGGTGCCGTAATTCAGGTTGGCGCTGAGATCGATGCCCATCTGCTTGACAATGTCCCGCCGCACTTCCGCGACCGTGACCTTCAACATCACCTGATCGCGGCCGCGGACGGAGATGCTGTTGACGACCTTGTCGGCACCTCCGACCAGCCGGGCCGCCAGATCGCCCGCTTGCTGTGCCTCGATCGGACTCGACACCGAGCCGGTCAGCATCACGCCGTCACCGACGCCTTCGATCTGGATTCCCGGCAGGGTTTGCCTCAACGCGGCGCGCACGCCGTTGAGGTCGCGCTTGACCGCGATGTCGTAGGCGGCAACCTGCAGGCCATCGGAATCGAAGAACACGACGTTGGTTTGACCGACCGCTTCGCCGATGATGTAAGCGCGTTGGGCGGAGCGGATGACGGCATTGGCGATCTTCGGATCGGCGACCAGCACGTCCTTGACGTCGCGCGGCAGGTCGATCACGACGGATTTGCCGATGCCAAGCGGAAGAAACCGTGTTTTCGCCGGTCCGCCGGCAACTACCGGCATTGCCGTGGCTTCGGCTGCCACTACTGGCGCCATAGCCGGATTGAGCGCCAGGGCAGCGGCGGCGGAAAACGACAGGGCACGAACCAGCAGGGTCCGCATCGCCGGTTTATTTTCCGTGCATTTCATTTCTGCTGTCCTCTCGGTCACTTCTGTGCCGTCGTCTGGATGGCGATGCGCCGATGCACGCCGTTGACGCTTTCTCTGCATTTGGAAGCTTGATCCCGGCTGCCTGTTTGGGCTGACCCACCGGCGGGAGAGGCGGCAATACCGCCGGCGCCGGGGGCGATGCTCAGGACCACGATGCGGACGATACTCATACGCTTTACTGTCACTCTTACGCCGGGATGTTTGGACCGCATGGTGGCGACAAACTGTTCCCTCACAGGCAGAACTAACCAGCAAAGGTATAAGGGAACTTGCGGGGCGGCTGAGTTTGCCAAAAGCAGCCGGGAGAACTGGTCTCATGGTGAACAGACCGTTATCGTTAACGCTCGCCTATCGCCCGGCCATCCGCGTCTCCTGATGTCATCGCCCGGCTTGCCCGCTCCGCTAAAGCTTCGGCGCGCCAGCGCAGGACATACTTCCGCGCTCTCGCGGCCCAACTCGCCCGAGCTTTGCAAAGACAATGTCCCTCGAAAAACAGAGGGCGCAGGGAAAGCCGGGTGCCCGATGCACCCGCAGCCTCGCACGCAACAAAAAAGCGCACGAGTGTCGTCACCACAGGTTCACCGAAACAGTCCCGGCCTTCCCTGCGCAATGGTTTTAACGGCTTATACCGCGCTCTCCCCGGCGACGAATTCGTCTTGTCACCGTCGTCCACGGATTAAGGCTGATCAACCCGGTCGGGCCGATTTCGCCTCCGTGGACTTGGCACCAGCAACGGGTGTCAGGACCACACGGTTTTGCCGTCCGCGCCCGCCTTTCGAAAAAGCCGCTCGACGGATTTGGTACCAGTCCGCCGAAGCTTTAGCGAAGGCGGATCAGCGCCGTTCGTCTTGCGCGTTGTGAACCGCTCACGAAAAAATCGCCCTGCGACCACTCATGCGCCCGACGCTGCCGCGTCCACCGCATCCCACACCCAACGTCCGTGACGATCGCGAAACGCCCCTCTGACGGGTGCGGGATGCGGCGGATCAAATCGCTGATTTGGGGTCTTCGGCAATGCCAGAGGCCTGCGACAGATTAACACGACGGGCAATTTGCGCATGGCGGCCATGTGCGAACAGCCCGACGGGCAAGCGCCTTCTTTCGATCTCATCGATGACTTCATCGGCACGGGCTAGAAATGCCCGGAGCAGCAGCACTGGGCCTTGTGGTTCTCCCGGCGATGCGAAGCATCGTCCGGAGACGGCGCATACCCGCCTCCTCACCACGATGAGGGTCTAATGACGCAGTAGGGTTAGCGCGGCGACGGATGCGCAGCCGGCGAGGGCAGCGTAGCCGGATCGTCCTCGGCGTTTTGCCTGGCCGGCAGTTCGCCCGCGGCGTCGAGGACGGGATAGGCCACCGAACAGATATGCGAGTGGATTCGCCTGAGGTCGCGCAGCACGTCCAGATGCAGCGAGGTTGTCTCCATCGTCTCGGGCCGACCTTCGCGCAGACGGTCCAGATGACGTTCGGTGGCGGCAAGCTCGGTGTTGCGCAGAGCCGCCTTCTCGGCAAGCAGCTTGCGTGCTTCCTTGACATCGCCCGACATGAATACGCCGAACGCGATCCGGAGCGAGTCCATGGTCCGTTTGTGGAAAGTCGCCAGTTCGTCTGCGCCCTCGGGCGAAAATTCGAACCTGCGCTTGATCTTCTTGGTCGCAAGCTCGCTGAGATTCTTGTCGATGATGTCGCCGATATGCTCCAGATTGATGGCGAAGGCGATGATCTCCATCGCCCGCTGGCCCTCGCGTTCGTCCAGGCTGCCGCGGGTGAGCTTGGTGAGGTAGAGCTTGATCGCCTCGTCCAGACCGTCAACCGCGTTGTCCATCTTCGATACCTGATCAACCAGCGCGCGATCGTTGGTCATCATGGCCATCATGACTTTCCGCAGCATGACTTCGACCAGGTCGCCCATGCGCAGGGTTTCACGCGCGGCGTCGGCGAGCGCGAGGGAGGGCGTCTCAAGCGCGCTCTCCTCCAGGTAGCGCGGCCGCGCCGGATCGGCCTCTTGCACGCGATCGGGCAATAGGCGCTTCAATAGCTGGGCCATGCCGTCGAGCAGCCCGATGAAGAGGATCGCGGTAGCCAGATTGAACGCGATGTGAAATTCCGCGGTCAGCTTGGCGAGGTCAGGCTGCCAGGCTTGCAAAAGGTCGGTCACCGGACGGAGCAACGGCAACACCAGCACCACGCCAACCAGTCGATTGATAAGGTTGCCGAGCGGCAGACGATAGCTCGCGGGATTGTCGCGGCGACCGCCTTCAATCAGCGGATTGATCGCGCTGCCAAGATTGGCGCCGAGCACGAGTGCGAGAGCCGCAAACGGCGTGACGAAATGCGCGTAGGCGAGCGACATGATCAGCAGCACACTGGCGACGCTCGAGTGAACCGCCCAGGTAACGGCTGCGGCAATCAGGATGCAGAGCACGGGGTCGCCGGTGATCGCGTTCATGACGACGCGGACCCCGGGCGCGTTCTCCGCCGGCGCGAGCGTGTCGAGCAGGATATGCAGCGCCAGCAGCATCAGGCCGAGACCGATCAAGACACGGCCGAGATCCTTGATGCGTGAACGCGCGCCGCCGCGGAAGGCGACCAGGCCGAGGACGAACAGAACCGGCGCGGCGGCATTGATATTGAACGACAGCACTTGCACGATCAGGGTGGTGCCGACATTGGCGCCCAGCATGATCGCCAGCGCCGCAACCAGGCTGACCAGGCCTCCGGCGGCAAACGAGCTCGTGATCAGGGCGGTCGCGGTACTGCTTTGCAAGAGCGCGGTCAGGCCGATGCCGGCGGCGAAAGCCGTGATGCGGTTGCTCAGCGCTTTCGACAGCAGCCGCCGCAGGTCCGGTCCGAACGCGCGCAGAATTCCACTGTGGACCATATGCAGGCCCCACAGCAGCAATGCCACGCCCCCCATCAAATCAAGAAGAACCAAGCTTCCCATCAAGCTCCACTTGCCGGATTTGAATCGAAAGAACAGGCTACCGCTAAACAACAGCAGATCAATCGTTTTGTTGCGAAGATATTGCTGAAACCGGAACGTCAACGCGTGACGGCGCGTTCCCTGGTCGAGCCAGCCGCGTAGCTTGAGCCGGAAGTCCGCTCGCGATGATCATCGGGCCGATCGGTCAGTGCGCTGCAGGAGCAGCCCGACTTCTCGTGTTGTGGAAACTGGCGTAGCGTCGCTGCAAGGGAGGGCTGCGTCCACGAGCCCTAGTTTCCCGCCCGGCTGTCAGGCAATATTCGTCGAACAAAAACAGGTTTCTGCGCGGCCACGGCGGCGCGAGCCCATGTGGGAGGTTGGCATGCACGACATCGTTATTCGTGGCGGCACGATCATGGACGGCACCGGCAAGGCTGCCTTCAGCGGCGATGTTGCCATTGCAGGAGGCCGGATCACGGCCGTTGGCGGGAAGCAGGGGCCTGCCCGGCGCGAGATCGATGCCACCGGGCTGATGGTTACGCCGGGCTGGGTCGACGTGCACACGCATTACGACGGTCAGGCGATGTGGGATCCGCTGCTTGCGCCGTCATGCTGGCATGGCGTGACGACCGTCCTGTTCGGAAATTGCGGCGTGGGTTTCGCACCGGTGAAAAAACATCATCGCCAGGCCTTGATGGATTTGATGGAAGGGGTGGAGGAAATTCCGAATCCCGTTTTGGCCGCAGGATTGACCTGGGAGTGGGAGAGCTTTCCCGATTTCATGGATGCGCTGGAGCGCCGCGAGCGCGTCATCGACATCGCGGCGCAGGCCGCGCACTTGCCGATGCGCGTCTATGTGATGGGTGACCGCGCCATCCGCCGGGAACCTGCGACGGCAGACGACATTGCGCAGATGCGGCAACTCACCGTCGAGGCGTTGCGCGCCGGCGCGTTCGGCTTCACCACGTCCCGTACGGATTCGCACAAGACCCCTGACGGCGAGCTCGTGGCTTCGCGCAATGCCGACGATTTGGAGCTGCTCGGTATCGGCTCCGCGCTGACCGAGACCGGCACCGGCGCGTTCGGCATGAACAGCGACTTCGACGACGAGGAGTATGAGCTGCGCTGGATGCGAAAGCTTGCCCGGGAGACCGGTCGTCCGGTCTGGTTCCTGCTCACCGATCGCTACGAAGACCCGCAGCGCTGGCGGCGTTTGATGAAAGCAGTACATACGGCGCGCGCCGAAGGATTGCCGCTCACAGCGCAGATCGCCGGACGTCCGATTGGCGTGATGATGGGCATCGGCACCGCGCTCAATCCGTTCACCGTGCGGCCGAGCTACAAGGCGCTCGAAAGCCTTCCCATTGCCGAGCAGCGCAAGCAGCTGCGCGATGGCGAGCTGCGTCGGAAAATCCTCGCCGAGAAGCCTTCCGAGGCCGAGGTCGCGAAGCTGTCTCAGTTCCGCCAGCTCGTCACCAGCCGCTGGGACAAGTTCTTTACGATGGACGACCCGCCGGATTACGAGCCGGATTCCGACAAGAGTGTTGCGGCGATTGCGGCACGCACGGGACGTACGCCCGATGAGGTGGCCTACGACTACATCGTCGAACAGAACCAGTTCCTGTTCTTTCCGGTGGTGAATTACGTGGAAGGCGACCACGAGCCGATCCGCGAAATGCTCAATGACCCGGCTTGCCTGCTCGGCCTGAGCGACGGGGGCGCGCACTGCACTTCGATCGTGGATTCAGGCCTGCCGAGTTTCATGCTGGCGCATTGGGGTCGCGACCGCCGCCGCGGGCCATTGCTGCCGCTGGAGCATCTGGTCAAGCGGCAAACCAGCGAAACCGCCGACTTCTTCGGTCTGTCGGATCGCGGCCGGCTGGTGCCGGGCTTGCGCGCCGACGTGAACATCATCGACTTCGAGCGCCTGCGGCTGCACAAGCCGGAGCTCGTGCACGACATGCCGGCCGGCGGCCGGCGTTTCGTGCAGCGGGTCGATGGATATGAAGCAACGCTTGCGGCAGGCATTCCCATCTTCGAGCGAGGCGAGCATACCGGCGCGATGCCGGGGCGCCTCGTGCGAGCAGGCCGCAATGGTCATCGTTGAGCCTCCGAGTATGTTGAGCGCGCGGTTGAGGTCCGGGGCGCGGAGATCGAAGGCAAAGAGTGAGCCGCCTGTCGGCGTTTCTCCGGCGTTGAAGCGACAATCTCACCGAGCTGATGGGCGATCCGCCGAGACGGCCGGGCCCATGAAGTGCTAGGTTATCCCCAGGGCGCGAACCCGTAGAATTCGGGGGCGTCAGCGAGCGATGACATTGCCGGCCGGTTGCTGTAGGTTATTTCCACGGTGGTTCACAGTGGGTAAGTAAGCGGTCCGGTGGCCGCCAGGCCATTTCCCAGGCGTTATAGGGAGCAGCTTATGGGTAGCTTCGGTGAGCAAGACCCCAACGATCCTGAGTTCTATGCGCCCCTCCGGTTGCGCGAAAGAGCAGCGAAGCTAGGGCCATCCCTCTCGCAAGAAGCAAGATCGGAGTCCATCGGGTCGTCCCCAATCTCCCCTCCTGCCTCGCGCGATAATGCCTTGTGGAAGCCGCTCGACCCCGAGGTGATTAACGAGCCTGCCAGGCGCGCATGGGAGCGGCGAACTGCGCAGCTCAGCGTTGCCGCTGCGGCCGCCGGCGTCGCGACGGTCGTGGTACTGCTCTTCGTCCTCATGATGCCTGCTTCACGGCAATCGGTCGCCAGTTCAACCTCTTCCGAAATAACGGGATCGACGAGCATCGCTCCCCGTCAGCCCATCCAGGCAGACGTCGGGTCGACGCCCGCGCTTGCAGAGTTTCAAGCGTTCCTCTCATCGGTCCCGCCTGGCCAGCCTGCTACCAGCCCGCCTGCTACCAGCCAGCCTGCTACTCAGGAGCAGCAGTCGCTTGAGCAGTTTTTGCAATGGCGTAAAAAAGCCAGCACAACCGACAAAACGGTGGAGTGAAAGCGCGGAGGCGGTAGGCCGCCCAACGGCGGTTGTGTTGCTTTCAGGCGATGATGCCGCGGCCAATGCCGATGTGGCGACGCTCATCAAGAGGTTGGGATTCTCCGGAATTGATCTCGGCAAACTCGCGGAAAATGCTAGTTTTTGCTCGTCGCACAAACCGGATCCGTGCGGACGCATCGCGCTTGCGCCGGACGTCATCGTGAGCGGGTCTGGCAAGTGGAGTTCAGACCGGACTCGGCTTAATGTTGCCGTTCGGGCTTGATCACTGTCTGTCTGACTTCGGTTCCACAGTCAAAGCACTCGTAGGTTAAGTCGATCTTCGCCATGCTCCAATGGGGCTCGACGTCTCTTACGTACATAGGAAGTCCTAGGCAGTTGGGACAAACGATTACAGCTGCCTCAATTTCGCGATGCTGGACGTAGGCTGGCATATCAGGTCTCCTTCACAGGGGAAGCAGTCACCTTGCCCTTGGCCCGAAGACCACTCTAATCGCGGGTGACAGTCGCTCGTTATCAACTCTTGCGAACACACGAAGAACGAACGCGCTATCTTCGTGACTGTGACTAAATCCACACAGCTGCCCAGGAGGTCCGCTAAACGGTCGCTTTCGAGGGGAAAGCGCGTCGCACGAACAAGCCATTTCGGTAGCGATTGAACCTAACCGGACAGGTTGGGATGGGCAGAGCACTGCCGCTCTGTCCACCTACTTCAGACATTAACTTGTTCGGCAATTTGGTCTGCAGCACCAAGTCCGCTTCGTGCCTATAAGCGGCCGTTCGGCGATATCGCCAGTCCCGCAAATACGAGATTACATCCGCCCGAGTGCGAGCTGTGAGGCGTAAACTGCTAAAATCAGTCGCGTTCGAAGATCTTGGCGCCGGGGTAGACGCGCCGGGCGTACGCCACGACCAACTCCCGGTCCTCAGTCTCCAGGAACGGAGTTCGGATCTGACACGACCCGACGATGAGGTGCCACAGGCCATTAAGCTTCTGAATGATGATGTTCATTTGAGTGTTCCTCGAAGCATGCATTCCAGCAAGCACTTGTTTATCGCGACAGTCCTGCGATTCACTCCTCGGAGCAGTGATCACAGATTTTCGGAACGCAACTCGCGCCCGATGTAGAACGACGATTGCTATCGTTAGTCGCGCTTCCGGAGAGAGACGTTGTGAGCTGCTTGTGCGTCCGTTTGGAATGGCCACGAGTATAAAAACCTCTCGCCGTCGCTCAATTGTACGAGCGTAAGCACAGGGCATGAGAAGGGATGAACGAAGTATACAAAGGTATGCTGATGTCTGTCCCGGAGGCGCGTCAGCGGGCGGCGCGCCGTTTAGAATCTTGTCCACGAAGTATGCGGGGCTGTTCGCTGAGTACACCTCCTACGCCGCATTGAAGGCGGCGAAGCCGCGTTCGAGGTCGGCTTTGAGATCATCGACATTCTCAAGCCCGATGTGGAGCCGCAATGTCGGGCCGCCGGGCGCCCATTTGGTCGCGGTGCGATAGCCGTCGCAATCGAAGGGAATGACGAGGCTTTCGAAGCCGCCCCACGAATAGCCCATGCCGAACAATTTCAGGGTATCGAGCAGCGCATCGACGGCTTTCTGCGGCGCCGGCTTCAGCACGATACTGAACAGGCCGGACGCGCCGGTAAAATCCCGTTTCCAGATCGCGTGCCCGGGATCGCTCTCCAGCGCCGGATGCAGCACCCGGATCACCTCGGGGCGCGCCGCAAGCCAGCGCGCCATCTCCAGTCCGGAACGATAATGCTGGTTGAGCCGCACGGCCAGCGTGCGCATGCCGCGGAGCGCCAGGAATACGTCGTCCGGCCCGGCGCAAACGCCGAGCAGTCTGATGTTCTCGGCAATCGTCGGCCAGGTCTTGGCATTCGCGGAGATCGTGCCGAACATGATGTCGGAGTGGCCGCCGATATATTTGGTCGCGGCCTGGATGCTGATATCGACGCCGGAATCGAGCGAGCGATGAAACAGCGGTGTCGCCCAGGTGTTGTCATCGATCACCAGCGCGCCCCG
>Ga0066705_10000379_pt1 | contig 11969 bp, 16 predicted proteins | sample GraSoiAngelo_154_FD_66506 | JGI IMG/M metagenome (GOLD analysis project Ga0066705, IMG submission 66506) | Grasslands soil microbial communities from the Angelo Coastal Reserve, California, USA - 14_1009_13_20cm | ecosystem: Environmental > Terrestrial > Soil > Grasslands | place: USA... | reverse complement strand
GGCGGCATCAGCTCGGGACGCGCGAAATAGGCCTTGAGAAATTCATCCGTCACCACCAGCCCGCCATTCGCATTGCGATCAAGCAGATGATGGCCGCAGGAAATCCAGAAATCCTTCATCGGCGGCGCGGCTCCAGGCTCATATCGGCAAGCCTAAGATCGCTGTCCGGCTCCGGGTCATCCTCGACCTCCATGAACGAGAACGCGTTGCGGTGGCCGCTCCCCTCCTTCAGCTGCAATCTACGGAATGACTCGCGGACCTCGCCATCAGTCGCCGAACGGTGGACGGCGATGAGAGTACTGACAGGATGCGTGCAGAGCTGTTCCACAAAGGCGACTTCCTCTTCGGCGGCAACGCGCGCGATTGCAAGATCCGGCGCGCCGAAGCGGTCGACAAGCTGCGCGGCCAGAAGTTCCACCAGGTCTCGGCGATCGTCCTTCGTCGCGTGGACGATCTGCACCAGCGTCGACCAGCCCCACGACCGCACCCCAAGAAAGCCACTGCGGAACGCCGACCGATCCTTGCCGGTCAGCCCGGCCGGATCGCGGTCGTAGAACCGGAACGCGCCCGATACGGCCCAGTCCCCAGGCTCGGCCGCCGCGTCGAACACGAACGTGTCCGATGGATCGAGCGCGATGGTGCGCAGGAGCTTCACAGGCGTGGCCCTCCGAGCTTCGGATCGAACCACGACGGCGCGGCCAATGCCGTGAGCAGATCGTGCCGCTCGGCCTTCTCGGCACCGATCCGGTGCGTGACAAGATCGCCGTTGTCGTCGATACGGCGGCTTACTCGGCGTTCACGCGAAAGCCGACTTAGGTATTCGCGCGCCACCGCGCCAAATCCGTTCACCTGCCAGGCATCGATGGCCAGCATCAGGTGTCTCGCAAAGCTTTCCGTCACCTGAACGGCGCCCGCTTCGCCAAATCCCTCCTGCTCCAGCGCGGAGCTGAGCGGAAGAACACCAGCCTCCCCGTCAGTCATCGCGACGGTCCGGATCATGGCCCCAAACACCAGCCATGGCGGCGGCTCATCCTCCTTCGCGGATGTGGGCCAGCCAAGCCGCCCGCCACCGACCAGGCCGCCGTCGATGCGGATCGCGTCCGGCCAGTCGATCGCCACCTCCTTGTTCGGCGGCGCATAGGCGCGCAAAGCGTCGGTCAGCGCCACCATTGCGGCGTGGAAGGCGCGGCGCGCGGTGCGCAATGCTTCGTTCGGTTCGAGCACAACCGCAAACTCCGCGAGGTCAAAGCGGCCGACATACACCAGCGTACCGGCGCCGCTCGCAGCCGCGATCTCAATCGCATGGGTGAAGGCATCACCGCTTTCGCGCAGCCTCACCAGGGTAAACGGCGGAGGCAGATCGATCCGTTCCGAGAGATGCGCGTGGGTGCTTGGGGTCGGCGACAGATGGCGCTCCAGCTTCCTTTTCGCTTCTATTGGGAATAACTATACGAGCGGGACCGCTGGCGCGCGAGTCCGCGCGCTGCCGTTCCGCGCCACTTTAGTCGGAGTTGTTAGGCAAGGCATGGTCCATCCTCCTCCCAAGACGATCTTGTTGTGCTCGTGCGAAGACACCATGCACCTCGATACGGCAGCCGTTCGGAGCGGATGCCGCAAGAGCGAGATCGCCACGTTCCGTCAATTGTGCCGGGTCGAGCTCGATCAGTTTCGCAGTGCCGCGAAGGCGGAGGGATCGCTTACGGTCGGCTGCATGCAGGAAGTTCCGCTGTTTTCGGATGAAGCAGGCGAGCGTCCGCGGCCGATCGACTTCGTCAACCTGCGCGAGACCGCCGGCTGGTCCACGGAAGGAGATCGGGCGGGACCGAAGATGGCGGCCCTGCTCGCCGCCGCGGCAGAGCCCACGCCTGATTTTCCGCTCGTCAATATGTCGAGCGAAGGCGTCATCCTCATCTACGGTCGCGATGAGACTGCGATCGAAGCCGGCCGGCTGCTCGCCGATCACCTCGACGTCAGCGTCATGATCACGAGGCCGGCGCAGATCGCGCCACCTTCCACAATATCCTTCCCGATCGTCAAGGGCACGATCCGCAACGCCAAGGGTCACTTCGGAAGTTTCGAACTTACGATCGACGACTACGCGGCCCCGCGCCCGTCCTCGCGGGATGCCTTCATTTTCGAAGCTCCCCGCGATGGCGCGGCCTCGCGCTGCGATCTCCTGCTCGACCTTTCAGGTGGGCCTCCCCTGTTTCCCGCGCATGATCTGCGGGACGGCTATCTGCGCGCCGATCCGCGCGATCCGGCGGCGATGCTGCGTGCGGTGCTCAAAGCACGCGACCTCGTCGGAAATTTTGACAAGCCGAAATATATCAATTTCACTGCGGATCTCTGCGCGCATTCGCGTTCACAACTGACCGGATGCCACCGCTGCCTCGATCTCTGCCCGACCGGGGCAATCACGCCGGATGGCGATCACGTCAAGATAGCTGCGGAAATCTGCGCCGGATGCGGTCAGTGCGCCGCGGCCTGCCCGACCGGTGCGGCCTCCTACGCGCTGCCACCTGCCGATACCCTCTCGCACAAGCTTCGTGCCATGCTGCTGGCCTACGACCAGGCCGGCGGGGCTCAACCGGTTGTTCTGCTGCATGACGGCGCGCACGGCACGCCGCTGATCAATGCGCTTGCCCGTCATGGCGACGGACTGCCGGCCAACGTGCTGCCGCTTGCCGTCAACGAGGTGACGCAGGTCGGTCTGGAAATCGTCGTCGCGGCATTCGCCTATGGCGCTGCGAATGTGCGGTTCCTCTTGCGCGCAAAGCCGCTGCACGACCTGGCGGGACTTTCGCAGACCATCGCGATGGGCGATGCCATTCTTTCCGGACTGGGGTTTGCGGGACGCCGTGTTTCCACAATCGAAACCGACGATCCGGATACGTTCGGCGAGGCGCTGCGCGGGATCGAGCCTGGCGCCACCGTTCAGCGCCCCGCGACTTTCAAAACGGTTGGCAAGCGGCGCGATCTGCTCCGCTTCGGCCTAACTGAACTGCATCGAATAGCGCCGGCTCCGACCGACGTCGTCGCGCTGCCAGAAGGCGCGCCGCTTGGCGCGATCAGCGTCGATGTGGGTGGATGCACGCTGTGCCTTTCCTGCGTATCGGTGTGTCCGACCGGTGCGCTCTTGGACGATCCCGATCGTCCTGCGCTCAAATTTGTCGAAGACGCCTGCGTTCAGTGCGGCCTGTGCAAGAGCACGTGTCCGGAAAAGGTGATCACGCTGGTACCGCGGATCGATTTCACGGCGGAGAGCGCACGCACGCGGATCATCAAGGAGGAAGAGCCCGCACTGTGCATCCGCTGCAGCAAGCCGTTCGGCGTCAAAAGCACCATCGACAAGATCGCCGCAAAACTCGAAGGCCGAAACTGGATGTTTCCAGCGGGCGACAAGCGGCTGGATACGGTAAGAATGTGCGCCGACTGCCGCGTGATCACCATGAGCGAGCAGCAATTCGACCCGTTCTCTGGCATTGGCGAACGCCCGCCGGTCCGTACCACCGACGATTATCTCCGCGAGCGCGAGAACAAGAATTAGGCTGTGCACCCGTAAATCCGGGTGCGCAGGCCAGATGCGTCGGCCTCGTGCATCGGCCTAAAACCCGGGCCACTGCTCGACCGGGAGATCCGTCAAATTCGGATGTTTCTTAAGCAATTGAGTGACATCTATGTTGGGATGGTCCTTGAGAGCGTCTGCGACGCAATGATTTACGTATTTCCGGCGCGCAAGCCACTTGACCTTCTTGCCCCTCGCCTCCGCTTTGCACGCAACGATCGCCTCCTTCAAGGCAATCTTGTCAGCCTTGGAGACACTCGCTGCCTCGGCAGAGGTGGGCATCAATCCCGTACTGCGGGCAAGTACCGTCACGATGACGCACATGAATAGAGCGCTGGCGAAACGAGACATCACGCGTTTTCCCTGGTTTTGCTGCTGCACGCCGAACTTAAGGCAAAAACAAAATTTCCGGCAGGGCTAAAACCGGAACAATCTCAAGCGAGCATACCGAATGAATTTTCGGGTGCATCGCACCAAACCCTCGGGGGGTCCAGCGCTCTGGCTATCTGGCAGTCGCGCGGGCGAGAAAATCGGTAAGCGCCTTGCGGTCTTCCAGCGAGCCGATGCGCTGCTCCGGCATCTTGGTGCCCGGCGTGTAGGTGTTTGGACCGACTTCGAACAGTTTTGCCACGGTCTCGGGCGACCAGACGATGTCCATCTCCTTCAGCGCCTCGGAGAATCGGTAGCCGGGCAGCGACGCGATCCTGCGGCCGTACAATCCGGCGAGAGTGGGGCCGGCGCGTGGCACCTCCTTCTCGGAAAGGGTATGACAGGCGACGCAGGCCCTGAATATTTCAGCGCCATGATCCCCTGCATAGCCGGCCAGTGGATCAGCCGAAGTGCCTCTCAGTGATGATCCTATCGGCTCGCCAGTCAGCGCATTCCAGCGCCGGATCATGCCGTCGGCGCCACCCGTCAGCAATGTCGCGCTATCGGGCAAAAACGCCACGGACCAGACCGGAGGCCCCGGGCCGACCAGAGTTCGCACCACGCTTCGCGCCTTGCGATCGATAATCGATACGGCGCCACCGATACTAGCGGCCGCGATCAGCGCTCCGTCCGGAGATATCGCCAGCGCGACGATCGGCGTCGGACCGGCCTGGACTTCGCCGGTCTGCCTGGCTGCGGCCGTGAGGAGCCGCAGCCATCCGTCGGCACCGCCCGTTGCGATCTCGCCGTCGGGGGCGACGGCAACCGCGTTCAGAGGCGATGGAAGCGTAGTGACCTCCGGCGAGCCCGCCACAAGCGGCCAGATCCTGAGCGTAAGGTCGTAACCGACGCTGACGAGCGATTTTCCATCCGGAGTGAATGCAACGCCGTTGACGTTCTGCGAATGACCTTCCAGCACGCGCTTTGAACCGGAACCGAGCGGCCAGAGCCGTACGGTCGAATCCCAGGATGCGGATGCGAGCGTCGAACCATCGGACGATACAGCAAGGCTCACAATCGGCCCGCGATGACCTTCAAAAACCTCATCCGGTTGCTGGCGGCCCGCCGTCCAGATCGCTATTCGCGCATCCGCTCCCGTGGTGGCCATGCGGCCGTCTGGTAAGAAGCTTACCGCATTCACTGCGTCGGAATGAAAGCGAAGAACCTGTTCGGCGGATTCCGTGGCGAGCGACCATCGGATCGCCGAGGTGTCGAAGCTGCCGGACAGGACGCTCTTGCCGTCGGCCGAAGTCGCCAACGCGCGAACCGGTCCACCATGGCCGGAAAGTTGAGCCGAGGCAGCTTCTACACCCAACGACAGCGCTGCCGCGATTGCGCAGAAGTACAGTCGCCAATTCATTGCTTGTCCATCGCTGTCGAGCCGTTTCGCTAGCCGCGATAAATGGTCCACCGCCTCGTTGCAAAATGTCGTGCTTCGAACGGGTCGAACGTGTTTTCGGTTCCATGTTGCGCTGCGACGAGAGCGGGCTCTCTCATGCGCTGCCAGGCCACATCTCTATCATGTTGAAGTTAGGCGGCGCGCCGCCTATCGTGCACCTCATTCGTCAGAAGGATCGGCAGATGCAGATGCGATCCAAGGCGTACGAGCACTTCATTTCAATTTGCCGGTCGTTTCGCGATCTGGTGTCGCCGCACGATCAGGGTGTCCGGACACCGACCTCGCCTGCTCTCGTTTATGCTGCGACCGTGCTGTCACTGCTTTTGGCGATATTGGAAGTCGACCTGCATCGAGCCGACTTGCACCTTATGGGGCTTATGAGTGATGGGGATCAGGTTGATCCGATTTTCTTGAGTCTTGTGGGCCTTTAGCTCTTTCTCAGGACGCCGGATAACTCGCGGGGCGGTGCGATTAGTCGGGAAGACCATCGAGGTGCTGCGTCTCGTTGACCCCTACAACAGTGATGCGCCCGCCAACCACGTCGATCTCGTTAATGCAGCACGGCGCCTGTCCAAGGCGCCAATAGGCGGACAGAGGTTGATCGAGCAATTGCAGGAGCAAGGCGCGGTTCATGCTGCTGTGACCAACCAGAACGACGATGTCCTCGGCGTGCCGGGTGAGCGCGAGCCTGAGCGCGTCCGCGGTCTGCGCAACCATGTCCTGCAGCGACTCGCCGTTGGGAAAACGAACCAGATGAGGGGTTGCAAACCACGATGCGAAAGCTTGAGGATCGGTCTTCTCGATCTCCTCGTAGCTCTTCGATTGCCATGCGCCATAGTCGATATCATTGAGGTGATCGATGGCCTCTGATTCGACACCGCACGCATTGGCGATCGCGCGTCCGGTCTCGACGCACCGCTGCATCGGACTGGTATAGACCATCACCGGACGCCATGCCGACGCAATGCGGCGCGCAACGGCTTGAGCTTCCAAAACTCCGCGATGGGTCAGAGGCAGCTCGGTTCGACCGCGAAAGCGTTCTGGTTTGATGCCTTCGACGTGGCCATGCCGGACCAGGAGGATTTTCGTCAATGCGAGCCTTCCTCGTTGGGTGAATTCCAGAAACTAGTCCACGCACAACCGACCTGGAAACGAAGGCGTCATAACCGATCTTTTATGCCGCGGTCCGCGGCCATGTCGATACTGATGCCGTCAGTTTGGCCATGCCGTTCATGCCGCGAGCACATGTCTTTTTGAGCTTGCCACGGGTCCGTTCCGGATTAGAATTGCGGCGATGACAGGGGATGGAGTCCCCCGCAACCGCCGATGAGGCTGATGACTCCTACCAGACGCTTGGCGTCGGTAGGAGCTTGCCCCGGCACTCCCGCTGCCGCCAGGCTTGTACCCTCTCAACTGCATGTGAAGTCGTTCATGTGCACCGCGAAGAAGGCGTAGCAGGAGGCTTGCGGATGACCGGAGTTTGGGCGCTTGCGGCATTGTGGTTGGGACTGGCCCTGGTAGCGAGCCTGCTGTCGATCTGGTTCCGCATTTCCACCGCCTTGTCCGAGATCGTCGTCGGTACGATCGCGCAATTGATCATTGGCGCGGCGATCGGCTCGGCTGTGCTCGGGACAGACGAATCCTGGGTTAAGTTTCTCTCCGGCATAGGCGCGATCGTTCTCACCTTCCTCGCGGGAGCGGAGCTCGATCCGATCGTGTTCAAGCTGAAATGGAAGGAAGCGGCTGCCGTTGGCCTTGCAAGCTTCTTCTTTCCGTTTCTGGGCTGTGCTGCAGCCGCGCACTATTTGCTCGGGTGGGAGGTGATGCCGAGCTGGCTTGCGGGCGTCGCCATGTCGACGACCTCGGTCGCCGTCGTCTATGCCGTGATGCTCGAATTCGGATTTAACGTCACCGAGTACGGCAAGACCGTGCTGGCGGCGTGCTTCGTCACCGACCTCGGCACCGTGGTCGCGCTTGGCTTGATCTTCGCCCCGTTTACGGTCAAGACGCTGGTATTTCTCGGCGTCGGCGTCGTGGTGTTCGTCGTCCTGCCCTGGCTCACGCCCCGGTTTTTCAAGATGTACGGTGGCCGTCCCTCGGAGCTGGAGACGAAATTCCTGCTGCTCTGCCTGCTCGGAATGGGCGCGCTCGCGACCTGGGCCGACAGCGAGGCCGTGCTTCCGGCCTATCTCATCGGGATGGTGTTGGCCGGCACCGTCGGCAAGGACCACGCGCTGGTACGGCGATTGCGCACGCTCACCTTCGGACTGCTGACGCCATTTTATTTCATTCGGGCAGGCTCGTTCGTCTCCATTCCGGCGCTCGTTGCCGCGCCCGCCGCCTTCATCTTCTTTCTTGTCGTCAAGATCGCCGCCAAGGTCGTGGGCGTTTATCCGGTCACGAAATTTTTTGGCTCGCCGAACAAGGAGGCGATGTACACGACATTGTTGATGTCGACGGGCCTGACGTTCGGCACCATCTCCTCGCTATTCGGGCTGTCGCATGGAATCATCAACCAAAGCCAATACTCGGCGCTGGTCGCGGCGGTCATTGCGAGCGCCGTAATCCCCACCGTGATTGCCAATGCGCTCTATCTCCCGCATCACCTCTTGCCGGAAGCCGAGCCGGAGCACGCATCTGACGAGGGCAGAGAGGTCAGGCCACTTCGACCGATGACAGGAAGAGCCGAGTAACAAGGGGAACGCTATGTTCAGGAAGATCCTGCATGCCAACGACGGCTCCGAGCCTGCGTTTCATGCCTTCGCCTTGGCGCTCCAGATCGCGAGACAAAATAGCTCCGAGCTCCACATGGTGTGCGTGGAAGAGATCGATTACATGCCGGAATTTATCGAGGAGGTGCGCGAGGAAACCGGGACGGCGGCGCGACGCTTTCATCCGGTCGTGCAACGGGCGCGAGCAAAGGCCGACGAAAATCATGTCAAGCTTCACACCCATGTCATCGCCGGGCATCCCGTACGCGACATTGTTGACCTCGCCCAGGATCTCAAGGTCGAACTGCTCGTCATCGGCGCAACCGGCCATTCGGCACTCTACGAACGATTGATCGGCAGCCGCGCCGATCGGATCGTGCAACTTGCGCACTGTCCGGTATTGGTGGTGAAATAACGACAGTCGCGGCGGCAACACGTTAACCGACGTATGTATCGTCGGGTTCCGTCGGTCGTCCGGACAAGCCGCTTTATCGCGACGTTGGTGCTGTCGAATTCAGGGTATGCTGACCGCTGGCATCGGCCCGGTAGGTCGCGGCGCGAAATGAGGCTGCCCTTGCATCATTGAGAGCACCACGATGGCAACAAACAGGATCACAAGCCCGCGCATACGTTAAAACTACAGCAGAATTCATCCCAGCACTGTGAACCACATCACCGCGCGAAGCTCGCCACAGGTCATCCGATGACAACCGTTGCCAACCTCCTTGCACGAAAGCAGCTGCTGCTGGAGCGGCTGCAGGAAAATCCCGGCCCGCACGAGCGCGGTGAGATCGAGCGGCTGCTGGCGCAAATCGAGACCGCGCTGGGCTTGCTCGACCAAACGGGGCCCGACGAGACTGGCGATGAGTGATAAGTCGATTGAGCCGGCAAAATAAAATGGCCCCGGTTAGGGGGCCATTCTCCACTAGTAGTCATCCCAGCGGTGATGTCGCTTGATGATTACCGTTCGGTCGCCATCACGATCATACCAGCCGCGGTGCAGCCCGCGGTCATGGCCGTAGAACTCGGCGCGAGGGCCGCGATAATCGTCACGGTCGCGATAGTAATGGTCGCGATCGCTGCCGATGCTGAAGCCAAAGCCCTCGGCGCTCGCTACCGTAGGCGCTGCAACCGTAATGGTCGCTAACGCGGCGAGAACGCATGAAACCTTCTTCATTCGCTTCTCCTGTCGTAGTTTGCGCGAGGAGAAAACGAGTGGGGCGCCGCGACGTTCCGGAAACCGCCACGGAACTTTTTTGAATGGATATTCAGCTGGCTTGCCGATTGAAACCATTTCGCGCGACATGGCGACGGTCTGCAGTTGATCCAAGGCTAAGACGCTGGAACAGCGGCTGTTGGATGAAGCGATAAAGGTCGTACGGGGTGTAATAATTCCATCACCCTTCATCCAAAACTGGCACTTGTCCACAGAAGGTCCACAGAAGCTTGCGTTTCGGTTCTTGATTCCGCTGCGCGCCTTTGCTGCAGTTCGCCACGGGCCGAGGTGTTTCATGAATTGGGAAAGAGAACGCGACGCGCTGCTTGCGCGGACGCTGGAATTTGTTCAAACGGTTGCTCGCAAGAAAGAGAACGCCAGGCCGGGGGTGCGGTCGGACGACGTTGGGCGTCACGTCGAAAGGCGCCACGTCGACATGGTGCCACCAGCGCCCTTGCGAATTGCCGAGCCGACCGCGGACAACCCGCCTCCAGGTGCGCCGTTATCGCGGCCCAAAATTCCGAGCGACCTCCAACGCGAATTCCGGGATCGGATCGAAGGGTTCCGCAAGCATCAAGAGCGTTTCAACCGTGAGCGCGCGGAATATTTCAACGCAACCCTGGCAAGGCTCCGCGCTGCCATCGACGAGGGAGCCGCGCCGCGCGTCGACAAATAGCGCCGCAGGATCATTGCGATTGTTGCGCGTCGATTTTTTCCAGCACCGGCAGCAGGTATTTCAAGAATTCCTCCGGGTTCTCGCTCATCGGAAAATGTCCGAGGCCTTTCATGATGGTGGCCTCGCTGCCGGCAATGCTGGCCGCGACGCCAAGCGTCTCTTCCGGCGTGCAGGAATAGTCGTATTCGCCTGACAGCAGGAACAGCGGGCAGCGTTTGGTATCGATCTCGGCGACCCGGCCGCGAATGTCGCCGTCGATCTTGTAGAAATAGAGATCGCCCTTGAACACGCCGGGGCCGCCCTGCATGTAGTGCCACAGCGTTTCCCAGCGTTCGCGCTCCGGCGCGTCAGGGCCGACCAGGCCGGAGACGATGGCGGCGGCGACCTCGCCGCCATGCACGTCGGGCCGATGCAGGAAATTCAGGTCGTAATAGGGATCGACATGGGCGCCGGCCTGCAAACCGATGATGGCGCGAAAGCGGTCGGGGTGTTCGAGCGCCAGATGCAGCGCGATGCGCCCGCCGATCGAGCACCCGATCAGGATCGGTCTGTCCAGTCCGAGCGCGGCCATGACCGCGAGGATCATGGCGGTGTAGTGCGCCGAGGTGAGCTGATATTCCTCGTTGTGCCAGCCGGGCGGCGGCGAGGATTTGCCATGCCAGGGCATATCGAAGGCGATGACGCGATGGCTGCGGATGATGCGCGCGTCATTCATCAGCGCGCGATATTGCCGCCCGTCGCTGCCCGCGGTGTGCAGGCACAAAAGCGGGGTACCCTCGCCGGCCTCTTCGACATAGATGCGATGGGGCCGGCCGAACAAATCAAGATGCATGTAGCGGCCGACGACCGGTTCGAACTGCACGCTCATACCGAGCCTCCCCCGGGGCGCAGCTTGGCAAGCGCCTCCTTGAAGTAGCGCAGATGAGCCATGAAGATTTGCAGGTCGCCTTCGGCCTTGAGGACCCGCCGCTTGATCAGCGCCATCAGATCATTGGCGCCGGGCGGCGGCCGGTCGCTCCAGAATTTTTGCCACTCGGCCTCGCTCGCGCGCAGTGCAAACGACGACGACGGCATCACGAACGGCCCGCGCATCACGGAGACGACCCTGCCCTCGAAGATCGAGATCAGCCAGGCGGTCGGCCCGACTTCAAGGAGAAAAGTTGTGCTGAGATAGCGGCCGCGCCTGACCAGCGCCGCATCGTCATTGACCCGCTCTTTGAGCGCCTCAATCATGGCCGGCCTCCGGACCGTCGGCAGCCATGTTGCTGCCCTTGTTGCGGTCGCATGATCAGGGGAACAGGCGCGGCGTCAATTACAGCCAAGCGCATACCAGCATGACGTTGGCCGCGGAGGCCATGAGCAGCGCTATTGTGAGCGTGAGGTATACCCGTTCGCAGGCGGTATGCAGCGTCGTTCCCATGGCCGGAATTTTCCGGCGATTCTACTCGGAGAGTCCCGGGGATTCTTTTTTTCGGGATTCAGGACTCGTTAAGGACTCAAGCGGACTCCCGTTCACACGGGGTCAAAACGGCCGATTTCCCCTCACCCACCCGTGAAGCCGGGACAGCCGGAAGGAACTGCAACTCCAGGCAGTCCCAGGCGTTAGCGGCTTTTGCGGGAGTCCCTGCGATGCCCTATGCGCTGTTTTGCAACGACGCCAAGTTGAGTAAGGCCTATCCAACCGAGGCCGACGTCTGGAAGGAGGCCCAAAAGAGCGGGCTCGTGGTGGATGTGACGTCGGACGGAGACAAGCCGGCACCGCGGCCGCTGCTCGAGAACGACTACGAGATCAGGTCCTGCCCGCCAGACCCGGATGAGGATCCCGCCAAGAACAAGGCCGAAGCGGAACGCCAGGCCAGGATCGACCTGGAGCTCAGTTCATAAGGCCGGGCTGGCCGTTGTCGCGGCTGGGGCGAAACCAAAACAGGTGCAAGCGAACCTACGGCCTGGCGGTGGCCAGCGAGGCCTGCTCG
>Ga0066705_10000375_pt1 | contig 11982 bp, 10 predicted proteins | sample GraSoiAngelo_154_FD_66506 | JGI IMG/M metagenome (GOLD analysis project Ga0066705, IMG submission 66506) | Grasslands soil microbial communities from the Angelo Coastal Reserve, California, USA - 14_1009_13_20cm | ecosystem: Environmental > Terrestrial > Soil > Grasslands | place: USA... | reverse complement strand
CACGGCGGCGACCCCAAGTCGGTCGAGTTCTGCCACGGGCTCGGCCTCGACTACGTCAGCTGTTCGCCGTACCGCGTGCCGCTTGCCCGGCTCGCGGCGGCGCAGGCGGCGCTGAAGGACGGCGACCGTGCCGCGTACGTCGCTGCCGGCGGCTAGCGGTGCGCTACGAGCTCCTCGTCGACGGCCATCGCGAAGCCCGCGTCGAGGACGAGGCGGCCGCGCGGGCGTGGATCCGCGAGTACCGGTTCGAGCACATCGACTCCGACCGCGACGCGGCGCACGTGCAAGTGCGAAGGCTGTCGCGCCTGTCGTGGCTCACGGGCGGGACGCTCGTGCCGCCCGAGCAGTTCCTGGATTAGCTCTAGGCGAGCCCGCGAACTTTCCAGTACGCGATCGCGACGCTGGCGACCGCGATGACGACGAGCCCCGCGGCCCCGGCGAGCCCGAGCCTGCCGTAGGCCGCATGGCCGCGACCCCAGCGCGCGAAGGCGAGCGTCGCGAGGATGCCGCCGATCAGGCCGCCGACGTGGCCGCCCCAGGAGATGCCCGGTATGGAGAAGCTGATCGCGAGGTTGATGACGATGAGCGTCATCGCCTGCCCGGCGAGCCGCCCCGTCGCCTGCCACTCGAGAATGAGGAGCGCGCCGAGGATCCCAAAGATGGCGCCGGAGGCGCCCACTGTCACCGCCGTCGGTGCCTGGACGAGCGCACCCGCCGAGCCGGCGAGCCCGGCGACGAGGTAGAGGCCGAGGTAGCGCGCACGGCCGAGGTACTGCTCGACGGGCCCGCCGATCACCCAGAGCGCGAACATGTTGAACGCGATGTGGATGACGCTCGCGTGCAGGAATGCCGCGGTGATGAGGCGCCACCAGTCGCCCTGCTGCACGAGCGGCCCGTAGAGCGCGGTCTTGTCGAACAGCGAGCCGGCCGGGGAATTGATCCCGTTCCCCTGCACGACGGTGACGAGATAGATCAGGAGGTTGAGCGCGATCAGCGCCTTCGTCACCGGCGCGTACGTCGACCCCATCTGCCGCTGCGCGCGGACGATAGGACGCGGCGTCGGGAACGAGCGGCGCGCGCCGCCGGCGTGATCGGGGCAGCGGATGCCGACCGGCGCCGCCGTCATGCACTCGGTGCAGATGGGACGGCCGCACTCGGAGCAGGACAGCCCCGTCTCGCGGTCGGGATGGCGATAGCACGTCGGCATGCCGCACTAGGGTAGTTGCGTGCGGGTTCACGTCGCGTTCACTCCGGGCGAGCCGACACCCGCATCGGTCGGCATCGTCGTCGACGTCCTGCGCGCGACGTCGACGATGGCGCAAGCGCTCGCAGCCGGGTACCGCCGTGTGCTCTGCTGTGCCGAGATCGAGGAGGCGCGCGCGCTCGCCGAGAGCGAGGGGCCGGCGAGGCTCGCCGGTGAGCGGCGGCTCGAGCACATCGAGGGCTTCGACTTCGGCAACTCGCCGCGCGAGCTCGTGGGCGAGCCGGCGGCCGAGACGCTCATCCTCACGACGACGAACGGGACGCGGCTGCTCGTGGCTGCGGCGGCTCGGTTCGAGGTCGTTCTCGTCGGCTCGCTCCTCAACCTCGTCGCGGTCGCGGCCGCGGCGCGCGAGACCGGGGAGGACGTCGCCGTTCTCTGCGCCGGTGTGCTCGGGGAGCTCGCGCTCGACGACGCGTACTGCGCGGGCCGCATCGTCTCCGTGCTCGGCGGCGAGCACATGGACTCCGCCGTTGCCGCCGCGCGGATCGCGGCGAGCTTCCCCGACTCGCTCGCGGGCCTGGGAGCGAGCCGGAGCGCGCGCAACCTGCGCACGCACGGGCTCGAGAAGGACATCGAGTGGTGCGCCCGCGAGAGCGTGCTCGACGTCGTGCCGCGGTTCGTCCGTACGGTCGGGCCGGCGGCCGAGGTCGCGCTCTCGCCGAGTTCGTCGTAGCCTTTCTCCATGGCAGTCTGCGCGAGCTGCGGCAGCGAGAATCCCGCCGGCTTCCGCTTCTGCGGCAGCTGCGGCGCGCCGCTGGACGCAGAGCCGCAGCGAGAGGAGCGCAAGGTCGTCACCGTGCTCTTCGCCGACCTCGTCGGCTTCACCGCCCGGGCGGAGCGCATGGATCCGGAGGACGTCCGCGCCGTGCTCGCTCCGTTCTGGGAGCGGCTGCGCGGCGAGCTCGAGCAGCGGGGCGGCACGGTGGAGAAGTTCATCGGCGACGCGGTGATGGCGCTGTTCGGCGCGCCCGTCGCGCACGAGGACGATCCCGAGCGCGCCGTCCGCGCGGCGCTCGCGATCCGCGACTGGGCGAGGGAGGAAGAGGGCGTCCAGGTGCGGATCGCGGTGAACACGGGCGAGGCGCTCGTGCTGCTCGGTGCACGTCCGGTCGAGGGTGAGGGGATGGCCGCGGGCGACGTCGTCAACACCGCCGCCCGGCTGCAGTCGGCAGCGCCCGTGAACGGCGTGCTCGTGGGCGAGACGACGTACCGGGCGACCCGGCACGTCATCGACTACGCCGAGCGCGAGCCGGTGAGCGCGAAGGGGAAGGCCGAGCTGATCCCGGTGTGGGAGGCGGTGCAGGCGCGCTCGCGGCTCGGCGTCGACCTCGCGGCTCCGGCGACGCCGCTCGTCGGCCGCACCCGCGAGCTCGACCTCCTCGTCGACGCGTTCGAGCGCGCGCGCAACGGGCCGGCGACGCAGCTCGTCACGCTCGTCGGCGTCCCCGGCATCGGCAAGTCGCGCCTCGTCGGCGAGCTCGCCGAGCACATCCGCTCGGGCGAGGAGCTCGTGTACTGGCGGCAGGGACGGTCGCTGCCGTACGGCGAAGGCGTGAGCTTCTGGTCGCTCGCCGAGATGGTGAAGGCTCAGGCCGGCATGCTCGAGTCGGACGACGAGGAGAACGCGCATGCGCGCATCGCCGAGGCGGTCGCCGATCTGCTCGGCGACGACCCCGACGCCGACTGGGTGGAGGAGCGGTTGCTCGCGCTCGTCGGCGGTGGAGGGGAGACGGATCTCACCGCCGACCGCCGAGACGACAGCTTCGCGGCGTGGCGTCGCTTCTTCGAGGCGATGGCGGAGCGCCGCCCGCTCGTCCTCGTATTCGAGGACCTGCACTGGGCGGACGAGGGTCTGCTCGACTTCGTCGACCACCTCGTCGACTGGGCCGGCGCCGTCCCGCTGCTCGTGCTCGGCACCGCGCGCCCCGAGCTGCTCGAGCGCCGCCCGGGATGGGGCGGCGGCAAGGCGAACGCGCTCACGCTCTCGCTCGCGCCGCTGAGCGACGTGGAGACGGCGCGCCTCGTGCACGGGCTCCTCGAGCAGACGCTGCTGCCGGCGGAGACGCAGGCGGAGCTGCTCGCGCATGCGGGCGGAAACCCGCTCTACGCGGAGCAGTACGCCCGGCTCCTGTCCGAGCGCGGTTCGCTCGACGAGCTGCCGGAGACGGTGCAGGGGATCATCGCCGCGCGGCTCGACGTGCTGGCTGCGGGTGAGAAGGCGTTCCTCCAGGATGCCGCAGTCGTCGGCAAGGTCTTCTGGGAGGGGGCCGCGGCCGCTGTCGGGAACCGGCGGCCGGAGGACGTGCGCGACTTGCTGCACGGTCTCGAGCGCAAGGAGTTCGTCGTGCGCGCCCGGCGGACGAGCGTCGAGGGCGAGACGGAGTACGCGTTCCGGCATGTCCTCGTGCGGGACGTCGCCTACGGCCAGATCCCTCGTGCGGCGCGCTCCGGCGCCCATCGCGCAGCGGGCGATTGGATTGCCTCGCTCGGCCGCCCCGACGACCACGCGGAGATGCTCGCCCACCATCGCGTGTCTGCGGTGGAGCTCGCAGAGGCGTCCGGTCTCCCGGTGGACGATCTCGTTCCGGCCGCTGCGCTTGCGCTGGGCGCGGCCGGCGATCGCGCCGCACGACTCCAGTCGCGGCCGGCCGCGCTCGGCTTCTACCGCCGTGCGCTGGAGCTCATGCCGCAGAGCGATCCACAGCGGGGCCTCCTCCTTCTTCGCGCGGGCGAGGCCGCAGTCGAGCTGGAGACGGACGTCGTCGAGCTGCTCGAGGAAGCGTCACACGTGCTGCAGGAGCAGGGCGACATCGCATCCGCGGCCGAGGCCGAGGCGGCCCTCGGCCTGTATGAGTGGATGCAGGGCGGCGACGGCGCGCTGGCGCGGTCGCGGCGTGCAGCCGCGCTCGTCGAAGGCGAGCCCGACTCGCGGTCGAAGGCGTATGTCCTCGCACAGCTGGGCCGCATGCTCGCCCTCGGCGAGCAGCGAGCGGAAGCCGTGGAGCTGCTGCGGGAGGCGGCGGGAATCGCTGAGCGTCTCGCCGTGGTGGAGATCCAGCTGTTCGCACTGCACTACCTCGGCCTCGCCCGCTTCAAGAGCGGTCTCCCGGAGGGGCGGGCCGAAATCGAGGAGAGCATCGAGCTCGCGCGGACGCACGATCCGACGTTCGTGCCGCGCGCCCTCAACAATCTCGGCTACGTCCTCTTCGAGCGGGGCGACATCCGCGAGGCGCTCGACGTCTACGAGGAATCGCTTCGGCTCGCCGAGCGGCTCGGGCTCACGGCCCAGGTGCGCTGGCAGCACGTCGTGCAGATGGGGATGCGCTCCGAGATGGGCGACTGGGATGGTGCTCTCGCGATCCTCGAGTCGGATCCCTCGTTGCTCGAGCGCGGGTTCTACAACGCGCCGGCGGTGCGGGGCATGCGCGCGATAATCTCGTTCGCGCGCGGAGCCGACCCGGTCGACGAGATGCGTCTCGCGGTCGAGGACGCGGGCCGGCTCACGGATGCGCAGGCATCGATGCCGGTGCACGCGGGAGCGATCTTCGTCTTCGCCGAGACGGGGAACGAGGAGGACGCCCGCCGTTCGTTTCGGAGCTACGTCGAATGCGCGAGAGCGATGGTCCGACCGCACTACGGATATTTCGTGCTTGCCACGCTGGGAACGCGGCGCCTCGGACTGGTCGAAGAGCTGCGCGCGGCGTTCGCGCACCACGCGCCCGGCCGCTGGCACGATTGCCTTCTCGCGCTCCTCGACGGGAAGCTGGCAGAGGCGGCGGTGCTCGTCGACGAGGCGGGATGGACGGCCATGGCGGCGATAATCCGGCTGGAGGCCGCGGAGGAGCTGATCGAGGCCGGGCGCCGCGCCGAGGCGGACGAGCAGCTCGCGCCCGCGCTCGAGTTCTTCCGTCGCGAGCGCGCAGTCCGCTTCCTCCAGCGGGCCGACGCCCTCCTGGCCGCGACCGCCTGACGTCCCGGCGGCCGAGGCCGCGCTTTGATTGGATTCCGGCTCGGGTCGGATGGAACACTTCGCCGGTGCACGCGCGCGGCTCTACCGCGCACAGGAGCAGACACAGGTTCTCCAAGCGGAGTTCCAGGAGTTCGCTGCACGCTCGCCGCACGCCGTGCGCGAGATCTACGACGCGGCGACAGGTCGAAAGCGCGCCGTGTATCTCGTGCTCGAGGAGTTCCCCGACGCGTGGTCGGCGGTCGTCGGCGAGATCGCGTACGACCTGCGGTCGGCACTCGATCACGCCGTCTACGACCTGACCTGCATCGAGAACGGCGGCCCGCTCGGCCAGACCGGTTTCCCGATCTTCGAGGACGAGTCGAAATACGACGAGCTGACGACGCGCGGCGAGCCGGCCATCGGCAGCGGGGTCTTCAAGATCCGGGGCGTCAATCCGTACGCGAAGGCGGCGATCAGGAGCCTGCAGCCCTTCGAGGCGCGGAAGGCGGTGCCGTTCGACGAGCCGGCGCTCAGCCTGCTCGGCGAGCTGAACGCAGTCGACCGGCAGCGGACGGTCCCGCTCTGCCGGCTGCGCTGGACCGGCAGCACGATCCGCAGCCGCAGGCCGGTGCGCGACCTCCGGTTCCACTGGGAGCCGACCCTCGAGAACGGCGCCGTGCTCGCGACGTGGTCGCCGGCGGGCGCACTCGACGGGCTGGACATGGCGGTCGACCTCGACTTCGACGTCGGCTTCGGCACGGAGGAGCCTGCGCCGAGCCGGTTCCAGGGCCGGCCGGTCGTCGAGATCCTCGAGCTGATCGGGGATGCGGTCGCCGAAACGGTGCGCGTGCTCGAGGCGACCGTCCGCTTGACAGGGGAACGTATGTTCGTGTAGAACATACGTTCCCGTGATCGCCTGTCTCTCCATCCCCGGTTTCGAGCTCACGGCGGCGCTGCGCAAGACACCCTCCCTCGCGCTCCGCCCGGCCGCGCTCGCGCCGGAACCGGGTGGCGAGCCGCTCATCGGACCGGTGACGGCGGCGGCCGAGGCGACGGGCGTGAGACCTCGGATGCGCCTGGGCGAGGCGCTGGCAACGTGCCCGCGGCTCGTGCTCGTCGATCCCGACCCGGCCGCCGCCGAGCAGGCGTGGGAGGAGATCGTCCGCTCGCTCGAGGACGCGGGCTTCGCCGTCGACCCGGCCGCGGCCGGCGTCGCGTACTTCGACACGCGCGGCGTCGAGCGGCTGTACGGCGGCCTCGAGCCGGCGCTGCGGCGCGCGCTCGGCGCCGTCGGAGCTGCATGGGACGCACGCCTCGGCGCGGCCGGCCGGCGCTTCGCCGCGCTCGCCGCCGCGTCGGTGGCGAAGCCGGGTCAGCTGCTCGTCGTCCGCGACGAGGAGGTGGGGCGCTTCCTCGCGCCGCTGCCGCTGACGCTGCTGCCGCTCGACCGGCAGCGCCACGAGGAGCTCGAATCGCTCGGGGTTCGCCGGCTGGGACAGCTTGCCGGGCTCCCGGGTGGCGCCGTCGCCGAACGTCTGGGGCCGGACGGCCGGCGCGCCTGGAGCCTGGCGAGGGGCGGGGCGGCCGCGCGCGTGCGCGGTCGCCGTCCGCCGGCCGAGCTCGCCGAGACGCTCGCGTTCCCGGAGGCGGTCGCGAATGAGCTGACGCTGCGGCGCGCGCTCGGCGCGCTCATCGAGACCGCGCTCGGGCGGCCGGAGCGGCGCGACCGCTTCGTTCGCAAGGTCGCGCTCGGCGCCGGCCTCGTCGGCGGAGGCTCGTGGCGTCGGACGTTGACGCTGCGCGAGCCCAGCGCCGACGCCGGCCGCATCCGCATCGCGCTCGCCCCCAAGCTCGCCGAGCTTCCCTGCCCCGTCACCGAGCTGCAGATCGAGCTCGTCGAGCTCACCGAGCCCGCCGGCCGGCAGCTGGAGCTGCTCGCCGCCGGCGCCGAGGACCGTCGCCGCCTGAGCGACGGCCTCCGCCAGGTTCGTGCGAGCACCGGCTCCGGCTCCGTCTGCACCGTCGTGGAGGTGGCGCCCTGGTCGCGGATTCCCGAGACGCGCGCGCTGTTCGTACCGCGGGACGACTGAACGCGCCGCGCCCGGCGCGCGTCCGGGCGCGCATCGACGGCGCGCCCAGCGAGGTCAATCACCAGCCGGTCGCCGTGCTGCGCGAGGAGTGGCGGGTGCTCGACCGCTGGTGGACGGAGGAGCCGGTGCTGCGCCGCTACTTCGAGGTCGTGCTCGAGAGCGGCGAGAACACCGTCGTCTTCCACGACGGCTCACGTGGAGGATGGTTCACCCAGCGCGGCGCGTAATCGGCGCGCGGCGGCCTCGGGATCGTCCGCATCCCGGATCGCGCGCACGACCGCGACACCGGGCGCGCCCGCCGCCGCGACCTCCGCGACGTTGTCGAGGTCGATGCCGCCGATCGCGAACCACGGGATCGTCACGCGCGCCGCGGCCGCGCGCACGAGCTCGAGCCCGGCCGCGATCGATTCCGTCTTCGTCGGCGTCGCGAACACCGCGCCGACGCCGAGATAGTCGGCGCCCGCGACCGCGTCCAGCTGCTCTTGCGTCTCGATCGAAAGACCGACGAGGAGCTCCTCGCCGACGTGGGCACGTGCGTCCTCGACCGACGCGTCCGACTGGCCGACGTGCACGCCGTCGGCGCGGCACGCTGCGACGAGCTCGGGGCGGTCGTTGAGGACGAAGAGTGCTCCACTTGCGTCACACGCCTGCCGGAACGGCTCGGCCGCGCGGACGAGCTCGTCGTCGGCGAGCTCCTTGTCGCGCAGCTGGACGACGTCGACGCCGCCGCGCAGCGCCGCCTCGAGCACGCCGGCCGGCGGCCGCCCCTCGAGCACGAGATACAGACGGGCCTCAGCAAGCCTTAACCGTCGGTTCATGGGGTGAAGCCTAGGGTGGCAACGTGTTCCAGCTCCTCGCAGCCATCGCGAGCGTCGCGTCCCTGCAAGCGGCGCCGCTTCCCGGCGCGCTCCTGATCGCCGACCGCGGGAACGACCGGATGCTCCTCGTGGGCGCGCGGCACCAGCTGTTGTGGCATTTCCCGACCGCCCGCGACCGCGCGCGCGGCATCCACCTCAACTTCAACGACGACGGCTTCGTCGAGCCGGGCGGCACGGCGATCGTCTCCAACGAGGAGGAGGCCCACACGATCGTGTCGGTGAACATCCGCACGCATGCGCGTGTTCACCTCTACGGCACGCCGGGCGTGAAGGGCAGCGGAGCGAACGAGCTGAACACACCCGACGACGCGTACGTCCTCCCGAACGGGACGTTGACCGTCGCGGATGCGTACAACTGCCGTGTCCTGTTCATCCGTTCACACCGGATCGTGCGCCAGATCGGGACGACGGGCGTCTGCCGCCACGACCCGCCCGGGTATCTCGGCGCGGTCAACGGCGACACGCCGCTGCGCGACGGCGGCGTCCTCGTCTCCGAGATCCAAGGGTCGTGGATCGACGACATCTCCGCGAGCGGCCACCTCCGTTGGGCGGTGCAGGCGCCCGTGTCGTATCCGTCCGACCCGCAGCCGCTTCCCGGCGGCCGCATCCTCCTCGCCGACTACGCGAAGCCGGGAGCGGCGCTCATCATCGACCGCCGCGGCAAGGTGCTGTGGCGCTACCGGCCGAGCTCGGGGCTCGGAGCACTGAACCATCCGTCGCTCGCGCTGATGCTCCCGAACGGGAACATCGCCGTGAACGACGACTTCAACGACAGGGTCGTCGTCATCGACCCGCACACGAACCGCATCGTCTGGCAATACGGCCATGCCGGCGTCGCGGGCCGTGGGGCGGACTTCCTGAACACGCCGGACGGGCTCGACTTCGTCCCGCTCGGGGCGGGCGGCGTGCCGCTGTGGAACGCCGTCCACCACCCCTAGCCACACGAACATACGTTCGTATAGCGTAGCGGGGTGGCCCTAGCTCCGCAGCGACTCGATGAAGCCCACGTTCGGGGCGTGGATGTTGAGCACGGAGATGGGCCCTGTGCCGGCGGGGCGAAAGCCGTGCTCGACGTTCGGCGGCGCGGAGACGAACGTCCCCGGGCCGGCAAGCCGCCACTCGCCGTCCAGCCAGAACTCGACCTCGCCGTCGAGCACGTAGAACGAGTCGGTGTGGTCGGAGTGGCTGTGCGGAGGGACGCCCTCCCAGTCGGGCTCGAAGGTGAGGATGATCGCCTCGAGGTGCGGCAGCTCGGCGAGCACGCGGTGCTCGCGCGCCGTGACGCGCTCGCCCTCGCCCGCGGGTGTGAAGAAGGGCGCGTCCATCGGCGCGAATCATGACGTACGTCGAGCTGCACGCGCACTCGGCCTATTCGTTCCTCGACGGTGCGTCGCAGCCGGAGGAGCTCGCCGCCCGCGCAGCCGAGCTCGGGTACCAGGCGCTCGCGCTCACCGACCACGACGGCGTCTACGGCTCACTCGAGTTCGCGCACGCGGCGAAGCACTTCGGCGTGCGGCCGATCACCGGCGCGGAGCTGACGCTCGAAGGAGGCGCGCACGTGACGCTCCTCGTCGAGACCCCGCAGGGATACGCGAACCTCTGTCGCCTGCTCACCGCCGCGCACGCGCACACGCGTGACTCGACGACTCGCGAGCCGCTGCCGCCGGCGCTCGATCCGGCGCTGCTGGAGGAGCTGAACGAGGGTCTCGTCTGTCTCTCCGGCTGCGCGCGGCACGGGATCGGCGTCCACTACCCGAACGCGGCCGCACGGCTCGCCGCTGCGTTCGGCCGCGACTGCTTCTTCGTCGAGCTGCAGCGGCCGTACGAGCGTGGCGACGCGCGGCGCAACGCCGCGCTGCGCGACCTCGCCGAGTCGCTCGGCGTGCGCACCGTCGCCACCGGCGACGTGCACGCGCACGACATCCGTCGCGCGGCACTCCAGGACGTGCTCGTCGCCGTTCGTTGCCGGACGTCGCTCGACGGCTGCGAGCGCGAGCGGCGCGGCAACCACGAGTGCGTCCTCGCCGCGCCGGCCGACATGCTCGACCGCTTCGCCGACGACCGCGGCGCGGTCGAGCGCACGCGCGAGCTCGCCGAGCGGCTCGAGTTCGACCTGACGCAGGAGCTCGGCTACCGCTATCCCGACTTCTCCGACGGCGCCGACCCCGCGATCGCGCAGCTCACCCGCATCTGCAGCGACGTGTTCGTCGAGCGCTACGGCAACGACCAGGCCGCGCGCGCCCGCCTGGACGAGGAGCTGGCGCTCATCGACGAGCTCGGGCTCGCCGGCTTCTTCCTCCTGCACTGGGAGGTGCTCGAGCTCGCGCGTGAGGTCGCGCTCGAGGTGCGCGGGCGAGGCTCGATGCGCCACCTGCTGCCGCCGGGCCGCGGGCGCGGCTCCTCCGTCGGCTCGCTCGTCTGCTACCTGACCGGGCTCTCGCACGTCGACCCGGTGCAGGCCAACCTCTCGCTCGGCCGCTTCATCAACCGCGAGCTGTCGTCGGTGCCGGACATCGACCTGGATTTCCCGCGAGACATCCGTGAGAAGCTCATCGTCCGCGTCACCGAGCGCTACGGCCACGAGCACGCCGCCCTCGTCGCCAGCTTTGCGACGTATCGGTCACGCGGCGCGATCCGCGACGTCGGCAAGGCGCTGGGCCTCCCGTTCTCCGACCTCGAGCGCCTCGCGAAGCTCACCGACGGCTGGAATGCGTCCCGCGTCGCCGAGGAGGTGCGGATGCTGCCGGACGCGGAGCGGAAGCTTGCGTCACCGCGCTGGCGTGCGTTCGCTGAGCTGTGCACCGAGATCGCAGGCCTGCCGCGCCACATCTCGCAGCATCCGGGGGGGATGGTGATCTCGACGCGGCCGCTCGTCGAGCTCGTGCCCGTACAGCCGGCGGCGATGGCCGGCCGCCAGATGTGCCAGTGGGACAAGGACTCGTGCGCAGACGCGGGCTTCCTCAAGATCGACCTGCTCGGCCTCGGGATGCTGTCGGCGGTGGAGGAGTGCATCGACCTCGTGGCGCGTACGCGCGGCGAGCGAATCGACCTCTCGCGCATCCCGCTCGAGGACCGGGACGTGTTCGCGCAGATCCAGGAGGCGGACACCGTCGGCTGCTTCCAGATCGAGAGCCGCGCACAGATGCAGACGATCCTGCGCACGCGGCCGGAGAACCTCGACGACATCACGATCCAGGTCGCGCTCGTCCGGCCCGGCCCGATCCAGGGCAAGGCGGTGCATCCGTACATCGAGCGGCGGCAGCGGCTGCGGGAGGACCCGAGCTACGAGCCGCCCGCCGACCATCCGCTGCTGAGGGAGCCGCTGCGCGAGACGCTCGGCGTCGTCGTATTCCAGGACCAGGTGCTCGATGTCGCCATCCACCTCGCCGGCTTCAGCGTCGGCGAGGCGGAAGGGCTGCGGCGCGCGATGAGCCGCAAGCGCTCGCACGCTGCGCTCGAGTCGTACCGCGAGCGCTTCGTCGCCGGTGCGCGCGCGAACGGCGTCGACGACGGCACCGCGAACATGGTGTACGACAAGCTCGTCGCCTTCTCGGGCTTCGGCTTCCCGAAGTCGCACTCGGCCGCATTCGGGCTGCTCGCGTACCAGTCCGCATGGCTGCGTCACCACTACGGCGCCGAGTTCCTCGCCGCGTTGCTCAACGCGCAGCCGATGGGCTTCTACCCGCCGGCGACGCTCGTACGCGACGGGCAGCGGCACGGGATCGAGACGCGCACGCCGGAGGTGAACCGCAGCGACGTGCAGTGCACGATCGAGGACGGCGCGGTGCGCATCGGCCTCAA
>Ga0066705_10000374_pt1 | contig 11989 bp, 7 predicted proteins | sample GraSoiAngelo_154_FD_66506 | JGI IMG/M metagenome (GOLD analysis project Ga0066705, IMG submission 66506) | Grasslands soil microbial communities from the Angelo Coastal Reserve, California, USA - 14_1009_13_20cm | ecosystem: Environmental > Terrestrial > Soil > Grasslands | place: USA... | reverse complement strand
TCGAACCACCAGTTGAATTCGCGGCGGCCATCTACGCCGCTGATTCCGCCATTGTCAGCGTACATGCCGCTCCCCATCAGCACTAATTCCTTCGCTAAAGTTGGAACCTCCGGATCGAGCCGCAGCGCTAATGCGATGTTGGTGAGTGGGCCTCCCGCCCATACCACGACTTCACCGGGATATTTACGCACCATGCGAACGATGAAGTGAGCCGCGGTTTCGTCGTGCGGCTTTGTGTGTGGCGGCCCCTCGACGAGCGGCAGGGCCACATCCGGCTCGTGATAGCCGGCGCGGAATGCGGGAGGGGTACTTGCAGGCCGATCGGAAAAATCGCTCCAGCAGCCCTTATAGCGGAATTTGCCGTAGAGACCTTCCCAGCGATCGCTCTCTTCTTTCGAGTTCAGCAGCGGGAACTCAGCTCCCTGAACAACGCGAACATCGGTGCGCCCGGCAATTTCCAGCAGGCGCAACGTACGCTGAGTTTCTTCTTTCACCCATTGGTCTCCGCTGACCGTGGTGATGCCCAGCACATCGAATTTATCCGATTGCAAAAAAATCAGAATGGACTGCATGTCGGTCGTGGCTGGTCCGCGCGCATCCTCATCCACAATCACTTTAATCTTCTGGGCGTGTAGGTGATTCGCTGTCCTCGCCAGCAAAGCAACAAGCAGAATGGTCGTTACTCGTGCCTTCATCACGAATATTTCCCTTCGGTTGTGAGCTTATCAACAGATTGTGTTGCGTCTTCCTGTCTCGTGCTATTCGTAAGACAGCCACAGATACAACACACAGCTTGGAAGGACCTTGCATTCTAAAGCCTGACCGGCTGGCCTGTCAGCAACGAATTGCGGATTGCAGCCGCAGTGACTAGAATTCGTTGCAGTGTGGGATTACGGGTCGTACATCGATTCGCAAGCGTGAGCCGTACAGCAGCTTTTATGCTGGCCGGAATCATGTCAGCGGCTCCCTCTTTGCTTCAGGGACAATGCCAGCCGATTCCGGACTCAACTAGAGCGCAAGTTTCGGCGCCGCAGAGTTCGTCCACTATTAAAGAAACGTCCGGAGCGCCCGAGTTTTACGACGCACCCAAATTCACCGTGGCGGGCGTCACTGACCCAACGAATCTAGGCGGGCACGGTTCTGGGGCGGCGCAGCGCAACACTGAAGCACTCGCCAAAGAAACAGTTCTGCTTAAAAAAGATTCGCCTGCCGGTTTACAGCCGGGTTCTCTTGATGCCGACACCGAAAAATCTCTGCGGGCATCATTGGAGCACGATCCCGGAAACGCCGCGCTTCATCACTCGCTAGCCGAAATTGAGGAGAAATTATCCAACCCTCTAGAGGCTGCTCGCGAGTATCAGCGTGCGGCAGAGTTAGATCCGAACGAGCCCAATCTGTTCGATTGGGGCGCAGATTTGCTGCTGCATCACGCGCCTCAGCCGGCGATGGAGGTGTTCGCTAAAGGCAATAGGATATTTCCACGCTCTTCACGCATGCTGATCGCGCTTGGCGTAGCTTTGCAGGCGCAAGGCGCAAATGATCGCGCTCTGCGATGCCTGTTCGAGGCTTCCGATTTGAATCCCAGCGATCCGACTCCTTACCTGTTCCTGGGTAAAATGCAGAACGTCGAAATCGTCCATTCGCCAGGCTACCTGGAGAAAATGGAGCGATTCGCCAGGCTTCAGCCTGAAAACGCCTTGGCCAATTACTATTACGCGACTACTTTGGGGAAGCGCGCAAATGATAATGCGGATGCGCCGACTTCGGCTCAGAGCGAATCTCTGCTTAACAAAGCCGTTCGTCTCGACCCTCGGCTCGGTGCCGGCTACCTGCAACTCGGCATTCTTCACGCGTCCAGAGGTGATTTCCCCAAGGCCATTGCCTCCTATCAAAAGGCAAGCGATCTTAATCCCGAGTTAGAGGAGCCGCACTATCGCCTTGCCGACGCTTACCGGCGGGTCGGTGAAAAGGCGAAGGCTGAACACGAGCTTGGGCTCTACAAGGAATTATCAAAGAAGAATTCAGAACAGGCTGAGCGTGAGCGGCACGAGATCCAGCAGTTTGTCTTTGCATTGCGCGACCAGCGTCCAGCCACGCCAGCGCCGCAGGCTGAACATCAATGAGGGGCAGGCGTCGGCGCGCTCATCAAGTTTACGAACATGCGGTAGAACTTTTCTTTATCTAAATCCATCTGAATCTCGACCAGGCGCACTGGAACTGCTGGTTTGTCTTTCTCTGACCACGTAAGCGTGTCGCCGTATCCTGCGGCTCGGTCGAGATTCACGCTCATATAACGCATCTCCCGCTTAGTGATTATTGCCGGATCTATCCAAGCCGCTGCCGCGAGTTCGTCCCACATAATGTCGGCGCCGGGGGCGGATTGATAGAAGCGCGACACATACCGCGCCGGCGGCGTGCCGCTCGCCTCGATTTGCTTCACCATGGCATGCGTTAAGCTGGTCTTGACCGAAATGTCCACCGGCGTGCATACAATCTTTTTCCACGGCACGCGCAGCACGATACTTGCTGCCTCCGGATCGAACCAGAAGTTAAACTCATGACGCGGCCTGTTGACGAACTCTGGATTATCGGTCTGAGGACTCAAGCTTCCACCCATGAAGACCAGCGCCTGTGCGAGCTGAGGGAATTGGGGATCGAGTGATATGGCAAGCGCCAGGTTGGTCATCGGCCCACCTTCGTAGATCGTGACTTCGTGCGGATACTTATGCACCATGCGAATCAAAAAATGCGCCGCGTCTTCCTCAGCGGGCTTGGCAGTGGGCTGTCCTTCAGGGAGCGCCGGAATGACAAATGGCTCGTGCCACCAACGCTCGTCCCAGGCGCCCGCGTACGCGACCTTTCCGTAACGCGCCTGCCATAGCTGAGATTCTTCGCGCCCGCGCACCAAAGGAAAGACAGCTCCCGGCACTACTGGAATATCGGTGCGGCCAATGATCTCAAGCAGGCGCAACGTGTGCGCAACTTCTTCGTCTCGCCACTGATCTCCGCTCACGACAGTGATTCCCAGGACCTCGACCTGCTGAGACTGGATCATCACCAACAGAGTTTGTAGGTTACTACCGCCGGGTCCGGAGCAGTCCTCGTCGATAATCACTCTGTGGCGAGGCTCGACGGAGGCAAACGACGTTGCGAGAAGGACGATTGTGAGAGTGAACGGGAAAATGCCGCGCTTGCTCATTGACGTGGCGGCCGGGTCATCAAGTCAATATAGATCTTGTAGAACTTCGCCGCATCAATATCGAACTGCACATTGGCCAACCGCAGATAGGGCGGAACCTGCGCCTTGGGATCCCAGAAAAGAGTTTTTCCGTAGCTCGCACCGTGATCGATGTCGATATCCATATAGAGCTGCTTCTGGCCGGTGATAATGGAAGGGTCAATCAACGCTGCCCCGGCAATTTCGTCCCACATGTAGCCGGGCAAGGAGTATTTGTCGAGATATTGCGTAATAGGAGTTCCGGCTTTGGAGATGGTGGCCTTCATCTCCGGCGTGAAGCGCGTTTTGACGGAAATATCAATTGGCGTGATTGTGACTTTTTTCCAGGGAGCGCGCAGAACAATGCATGTTGCTTCCGGATCGAACCACCAGTTAAATTCGCGGCGGGCATCGATGGCTCCCGGATCAATGGCGCCTTTGTTGGCGTATAATCCGCCGCCCATCATGACAAATTCTTTCGCCAGCGTCGCCACTTCGGGATCGAGCTTCAGCGCCAGCGCATAGTTGGTCAGAGGTCCGCCCGCCCACAGAACGACCTCGCCGGGATACTTGTGTACCATCTTAACGATGAACTCCGCGGCCGTTCCCGGCGCCGCCTGAATGTGCGGCGCGCCTTCTTTCATCGGCGGCACGATATCAGGCGGATGGTAAGGCTCGTCGTAAACCGTCGACCGATTAGCTGCGAAGTGCTCCGTCCAGCAACCTTTGTATTCAAACTTGCCGTAAAGCGCTTCCCAGCGTTCGCTTTCTTCTTTGGAATTAAGCAGCGGAAATTCGGCGCCCTCATAGACAGGAACGTCGGCGCGCCCGGCGATCTCCAGCAACCGCAGGACGTGCTGTGTTTCTTCTTTTACCCATTGATCTCCGCTGACGGTAGTAATGCCGAGGACGTCGAATTTCTCCGACTGTAGAAACACAAGGATGGCCTGCTGATCGCTGGTGCCCGGCCCGCGAGCATCCTGGTCAACGATGACTTTGATTTTCTGGGCAGAGGCGGGGGAGATCAGGGCGGCTAGTATCGTAACCGTCAGCCGAACCTTTGGAATTGGAAGCCTCATGAGTTTCCCCGCGCCACCGTCCATCGATGGAAGAAAAAATAGGCAGACTGCCTAATAACCAGTCTGCCCTGAATCGAGCAAATTATTGTCTGTCCTCAGAAGTTGAGCTTGAGGGCAAACTGAATCAGTCGCGGGTTGTTCACCGTGTATGTGATCGTTCCAAGCGTAGAGTTGAGCGGTTGTTTGACTCCAGCAACAGTCCCCGACGCAAGGTCGGCGTTCGGCAATCCGAACTGGGCATGGTTAAACAGATTGAAGAACTCTGCCCTGAAGTCAGCTCCCACGCGCTCGGTTACGCGGAAGCGCTTGATCAGTGAGAAATCCGTGTTCACGAATCCTGGACCTGAAAGAGGCGTCCTGGAGGCTGTCCCCAACTCTCCGACCGGTGCTTGGGTAAAGCAAGCTGTGTTAAACCACTGCTGATGCGTCTGGTGAATGCTGGTCGGATTACAAACCTGGATCGGCCGGTTGTCGGTGGCGAAGTTATCTTCGAAGTTCACTCCCGACTCGTTGACGCTGTTTACGATGAACACTGGGAACCCGGAAGTGATTTTCTCGATCACGGTCGTCTGCCAGCCTCCCAAGGCTGCATTGACCGGACCGCTCCAGCCGCTGCCAATCGCCTTCCCCTTGCCGAAGGGCAGGTCGTAGATGACGCTAGCGGTGAACTGCTGGTTTAGGTTGATTTGCGACAGGGCCCAGTCGGCTCTTGAGGTTCCGGGGAGTGGCCAATAGGTCGCCCCGCTTGAGGAACCTAGACCATCGGGGTACCCCGAGTCGAACGTATGCGACCAGGTATACCCGAGTAGAGCGTAAAGACCGTGCCGCGCACTCTTTGTCTCGGCCTTGAGTTGCAGAGAGTCATAGCGAGCCGAGCCCGTGTCGCTGATGTTTGCCACGTAGAAGATATTGTACGGCGCGCTGAACGGCGCCCCACCGGGGCCACAGCCAAGCGTGTAACCTGGGGTGCCGCATGCCGAAGGCGATCCAACGTTCAGGTTCAAACCGTCCACCAGGATGTGTGTGCTGTGAGAACCTGCGTAACCCGCTGTCAACACAACATTAGCCGGCAGTTGGTGTTCAATGTTCAGGTTGTACTGCTGAACAGTTCCCTGCTTGAAGTCTGGATTTTGCGACCACACCGTACCACCAAACGTGCTTACCGTCGGAGCTGTGGTAAAGATCGGAAACCCCGCTGAGATGTTGCAGATATTTGGACCTGCACCCGGTACGACGCTGGGCGGCATACAGAAGAAAGGACCCTGTGCCGATTCCGCGAAAAATGGAGGGTTCTCCCATAGTCCCTGAGCGCCCTGATTCCATGACGAATCATGATAGATGGCGTAACCCGCGCGGACAGCCGTATCCTGCCTTCCAAGAACTTTCCATGCCAGACCGATGCGAGGCTCGACGGCCCTCTTGTCGAACTGAATGCCCACCCGCCCGTCGGAGTTGACACCCGGAATTTGCTGGTTGCAGTCCGGGCGAGGCGTGCAATTGTCGATGAACTTGAAGTTAGCCTGGCGATTTTGAGCCTCGGTGATCGGCGGCACTAAAGCCCAGGCGACTCCAAGATTTAGCGTCAAGTTCGGCGTCACGCGCCAATCATCCTGGACATAGGGCCGCCAAAGCTTCCAACGGCGTCCCGTAGTCGCGCCCTTGAAGGTTTGATCGTGAAGCGCGAACGTGTAAAGGCCCATCAACAGATCGGCCATGGCGTCTCCAGACTGCGCGGTAACGCTGAAGGAACCGTCCTGAAAGGCGTTGGTCATCACGTTCATCTGGTTTGCGCGAAAACCCATACCGACGCGGATGTCGTGCTTGCCGCGAATCATGTCGAAGGAGTCGGATATGGAGAAGACGTTGGTTCCCCCTTGGAACGGAGCGAACCCGCGGTCACCTAGACCCCAATACCCTTGATTTAGCTGAACAGCCGACAGACCACAGCTGACGCAAAACTTCGTCGATTGGGTCAGTCCCGGCGGTGCGCCGGGAAAGCACTTGCTATTGATGTCCGCACCTGGGATGCCCGGTCCGACTTTGGCCGCCTCGCAGGAGCCATCGCCCTGCGATTTGATCACATTGAAGATGCGGTTAAAGCCGGCGTTGAACTGGTTGATGTTGCGATCGGAGAAAATATGGGTTTCGGAAATCGATACGTTCCGCCCGTGGTTGGAAATGTTCTGATTGCTGGCGAATGTGCTAGGTTCTGCGAATCCCGGCGAACCGCCCGGGACAAAATTAACCGCCTGGTCGTAGCTGAAACGGGCGAACACCGAATCCTTGCTGGAGAAGTTGTGGTCCAAGCGCACATCGAATTCCTTCTCGTCCAGCTTCCGCACAGGGACACTAGCGAAGTTGAAGCCGGCGTCCGCAGCGGCCGTGCCGGAGAATAAGGCGCCGGGATAAAGCTTCACCAGTTCCGCGCCTACGGGATCCTTTAAACCGTCCGGAATCACGCTGCAAGGCGTGCCTGATGCCTGACTGCCATCTGCATTGATGCCGAGCGGTGTAACATCGTCGGCTTGGCACTGGAAAGGTTGTCCGGAGTATGGGTTCGTCAGCGGCTGCGTGCGGGCGATCCCGTAGGCGTCGTTGTTAAAATTACCCGTCAAGTCCCCAGCCGTAGGAACCAATCCATTGAACGGGACACCCCTCCTTTGGTTGCGGCCCTGGTAGTCGATGAAGAAGAAGGTTTTGTCTTTTACGAGGGGTCCGCCGAGCGCCCCACCGTACTGGTTGAGATTGAATTTCTCGCGCGTGGTTGCGAAAAAGCTGCGCGCATCGAGCTTTGTGTTGCGGAAAAACTCGAAGAGTGAGCCGTGAAACTGGTTCGATCCCGATTTTGTCGTGACGAGCACGGTCGGACCCGAACGGGTACCATATTCGGCCGAGTAGTTGTAAGTGAGAACCTTAAACTCCTGGATGGCATCGATCGAAGGCAGAATCGCGATGCCGCCGGCAGTCAGTTCGTTGTTGTCGTTGCCATCGAATAGCCAATCCGTACTTTGGGCGCGCGACCCGCCGACGGACAGTGAATAGGAGCCACGGGTGGAGACCTCGCTACTGGGACCACCGTTGAAGAAGCTGTTGGGGTTGGTTTCCTGGCTCACTCCGGGAGTCAGCGTCGCTAGCTGAACGAAGTCGCGACCGTTCAACGGGAGCTGGGAAACTTGCTGCGCTGTAATCACCTGACCCAGGGTCGGAGCGGACGTCTCCACGGCCACTTCGGTCGCACTAACTTCAACTGCCTCTGTGACGGCGCCCGGCACCAAAGTGAAATCCACTTCGCGTTGCTCATTCACTTGCAGCCGCAGGTCCTTCTGCTCGGCTGCTTGGAAACCCTGGGATTCGACTCGGACCGTGTAATCGGCTACAGGAAGCAGCGGCACGAGGTAGTGCCCAGTGTCGTCAGTTTTTGCCTCGCGAGATAGACCTGTACCTTGCGAGGTGACTTTTACTGTCGCCCCCGAAATTACGGATCCAGTCTTGTCGGAAACGGTGCCGGAAAAGCTGCCGTTCGCCTGACCGTACATCAATGGACAAATCGAAAGAACAACGCAACAGAAAAGGAATACGAGCAGCGCCTTCTTAGTCATCAAACCCCCTCGCGTTTTTCCCGCTGGAATCTGGAGTTCCCCTTGTGCCAACGCGGCCATTGTCTGGCCGGTATTCTGAGATTTTGCGCTCTCCGCCTAAAAAAATTACCCTACATCGTCATGGCAGCGAATGTGCCACGAAACTCGATTTCCAACTTTAATCTTTGCGCGAAACGATATTCCCATTGGCCATCGACTGTCAACCAAATCTCGCATTAAAGCCGCCTTAAGCTTGGGGTATCGACCACTCAGGGAACGCCGAGGCGCTACTTCTGGGTAGCATTTGGCCAATTTGAGGACACATGTATTGCGGATGGCTCATAACCTTTGCGATTTCAGTACATGATTGTCTTCGTCAAATGATGTGGCCAATGCGTGGTGTGATAATGGGTCCATAGGCGCGCATCGATCTGCGGAATGATAATCTGCCGGTCTTTCGGACGAATGTTGTTGATTTCTTCGGTGAGAAGCGCCGTGGCATAGATGCAGTGTGCCCGAATCTCAACTTCCCACCGGCTGTCCCGTGGGATCATCCGGTACGAGTTGATCGCGTGCTCAAGTTTCGGCGAATAGCTCGTGATTCCCAGAAGCCGCAACGCCACCGGGACGATGTAATCGGCAAATGCCGTCATCTTGTCGATGTCTTCGACAGCGAGTTGACCACCCTTTCTCAGTGATGAATAAGCCAGCCAAATTCCCAATTGCGGCAGCTTGTAAATCTTGATGGTCTGGCCGTCGTACGGGCTTACGTCGTCGAAGCGCGGGAACTCTTTTACCAGGCGATCAATCAGACCGGCGCCGTTGTCATACAAACGGGGAGAGCAGGACTTCACGAAATTGTGAAAGCGGCCGTCGTATTTTTCTGCCAGCACCGATCCCACCTGACGCCAGACCTGCAGTTTCTCGTCGAGCATCGGCATTTCGATGTTGCCGGAGAAAATGCGTTCGAGTTGCGGTCGGGTCAGCCGAGCCAAGAATTTGCCGTCGAGAATCGAAAATCCATCGTCCATCGCTCTTTTCATGCATGCGAAAAGAGCGTCGGAATCCGACCAATGCCGCCCGGCATAATCCACCTGGAATTTCACGTGAGTCGAAAAATCAGTAAATGCCGTGTCCACGGAATCGGCAGTGAGGATGAAATCGAGCACGTCATCGGCGCTGCCCTGCCCCACGCCGAAAGGGATCTGATACTCGGGCATTGGCAGTTCTTCGTAAGCCATCCACCCAGCGACTTCTACAATTTTTTCGACATGCGTGTGAACGTCGCGTGAGCGCTCAATGACGGGATGTAGGCTGTCGAGAACCGGGCTGCCTTTTAGTTTGGGCCAGCGAACTGCGGGAGCAGGAGAACCCGCACGGAGTTTCCCACTTGCCGCTGCCATGGCTCCGACGGCAGCCGCAGCCTGTAGAAACTGCCGTCGAGTCTGAGTTTTCCCGGACACCGTTCGCAAGCTATTTGCCTCGGATTCTGGAAACAAAAAGCTGCAAGAATCGATCTGCATCAACCCCCGTACAAACCTTTGCGTTCGGCTTGACCTTGTCGATACCCTGAATCACATAGCGGTCACCGTAAAGCACGTTTCGCTCAACCATGCCACGACGATTGGCAACGGTCTCGCCCCGCGTGAAATCGCCACGGGTCTCGACATCTACATGCATCTCCGGCGCCTTTACTAGCGTTGCGTCGATGGCTACCCCGACCGCGAGAGGATCGTACATGGGTGTTCCTGGTAAGCCGAATTGCCCCGCGAGATTGATCAGATACTTGGCGACCGAGTAGATGAAGTCATCCACCGGGCCGTGAGCCTGAGCTAATTGATCGAGATATTTTTGCGAGAGGAGCGTTTTGTCTCCAACATCGAGTCCGACCATCGTCAAAGGCCAGCCGGCCTGGAAGACGATCTGCGCCGCGTCCGGATCGTTATAAATGTTGGCTTCCGCTGCGGCATTGACGTTGCCCCCGCTGATCGAACCTCCCATGAGAATGACCTCTTTGACGAGCGGCACGATGGAAGGATCTTTCTCAACGGCCAGGGCGATATTGGTCAGCGGTCCGACCGGAACCAGCGTGATCTCATGCGGCGAGGCGTGTACTAGCTGGATGATGAGGTCCCGCCCAAAGCGCGAATCTACTTTGCATTTGCTGGGCGGCAGTTCGACGTTCGCCAGGCCATTCTTTCCGTGCCAGAACTCGGCAGTGATGAGTTTTTGAAACAGCGGATGCTGCGCGCCAGCCGCAACTGGAATGTCACAACGATTGGCCAGTGACATCATGCGCAACGCGTTCTCAAGTCCCTGGGCCGCGGTCACATTGCCGGGAACTACGGTGATGGCGCGCACGTCCAGTTCTGGCGAGTTCAGCGCCAGCATCAGTGCCATGGCATCATCGGTGCCGGGGTCAGTATCGAGAATGATTTTTTTTGCGGCGGAGGCAGGAAGGGCGAGGGCGCAGCAGATCAGGACTGCTGCCGCGCTGGATGAGAGTTTGAAAGCGAAGTCTTTTGGATGATTCAGAGCTGGTTTTCTCCCCGAGGGAACGCCGCGATGTAGCGTAGCTTTGAATCCGAAATCGTGTCAAGGCGAAGTGCCCAAAAGTGTGCTTTCGACCTCATCTGCCGTACAATTGCATTCGCGCATGTCAGTTGAGAACAGACAACGTTACGGCCTTGCTGATCGCTTGCACGATGGCGCTGCGGAGACACTCGCGGCTGACTCAAACAGGCCGCTGGCGACACTCGCCGGACATCCACTTATCTCGAACCGTGGAATTCCCCTCAACCTTGAATGGGTCAAACAAGTCCGCGTGAATACCAGCGCCGTCGAACGCAGAGCGCAAACTCACGTTGCGCGTCGCACGGTGAAGAAAGATTGGCAGGCTGCCTGGCTGCTGCGCGCTACCTCATGTATGGATCTCACAACACTCTCGGGGGACGACACCGAAGAGCGTGTGCGCCGGCTCTGTGCCAAAGCCCGGCAGCCCATTCAGCACGAATTAGTAAAGCGGCTTGCTGTCGAAGAATTGAATCTTAGAGTCGCCGCAGTCTGCGTGTATCACACCTTTGTGGAAACTGCGTTGCGCGCGCTGGAGGGAGGCGGAGTACGGGTTGCCGCGGTTTCCACCGGATTTCCGGCTGGCCTTTCTCCGCTGGGCGAGCGTGTGGGGGAGATTCGCCGCTCTGTAGAAGCGGGAGCACACGAAATTGATGTAGTAATCACTCGCGCTCACGTGTTCGGCGGCAGATGGCAGGCACTCTACGACGAAATTGCTGAATTCAAGCAGGCCTGTGGCACTGCTCACATGAAAGTCATTCTGGGCGCCGGCGATCTGCTCACGCTGCGCAATGTCGCGCGTGCCAGCTTTGTCGCGATGATGGCCGGCGCGGATTTCATCAAAACATCTACTGGCAAAGAGCCGACGAACGCTACGTTGCCAGTCGGTTTCGTGATGACACGCGCGATTCGCGAATACGCGCAGGAGACCGGCATGGCCGTGGGATTTAAGCCCGCCGGAGGTATCCGGACAGCAAAACAGTCCATCGAATGGCTGTCACTGATGAAAGAAGAACTCGGCACGCCGTGGATGAAGGCAGAACTGTTTCGTTTCGGCGCGAGCGGTCTGCTGAATGACATTGAGCGCCAACTCGAACATCATGCGACCGGGCGGTATTCCGCGGATTATCGGCACCCGATTGCATAGTGCGAGTGTCTGGTGGTCTCTGACAGAGTGATTAGTTCAAAAGCTTTCACCACAGAGAACATGTCGCAGAGGAAATCATTCGTGCTAAATGCTTAAAGCTTGGCAGTACTGAGATGTACGCACCCGCATGAGCATCGCTGAAAAATTCGTAACCATGGAGTACGGGCCCGCACCGGAGGATCCTAAAGAGGCGCTGAGCTGGCTCGATCACTATCATCGCCGCTTCGGGCATTTCATCAACGGCGCATTTCAACCACCAGCCGATGGTCGATACTTCGACACTGCTGACCCTTCGACTGGCGAAATACTCGCAGCCGTAGCCCGAGGATCTTCAGCGGATATCGACGCCGCTGTTCGCGCTGCACGCGCCGCATGGCCGAAATGGCAGGCGCTTACA
>Ga0066705_10000371_pt1 | contig 12034 bp, 10 predicted proteins | sample GraSoiAngelo_154_FD_66506 | JGI IMG/M metagenome (GOLD analysis project Ga0066705, IMG submission 66506) | Grasslands soil microbial communities from the Angelo Coastal Reserve, California, USA - 14_1009_13_20cm | ecosystem: Environmental > Terrestrial > Soil > Grasslands | place: USA... | reverse complement strand
CTTTGCCGCAGGAATGATGAGGAACGCGCTTCCGTCCATCACGTGAGCGAAAAGCGCAAGCCGCTCGCTCACGCTCATCACTTCCTGCTGCAACCGGTCCAACGGCTTTTCCGCTCTGCGCAATTCGTGCGCCTCATTCGCCAGCCGGTTTAACTCCGGCAGTGCGGTCAACTGTGCGAACGAGAATCGGCGTTGCGTTTTATCCAGCCCTAGTTGCTCCTTCAATTTGCCAAATGAAACCAGAACCATCGGCTCAGCTTTCCAGTCATGCGTTTCAAGTAATGCCGACAAGAGGAAATCATTCGATGGCCATTTCCTGGCGCCGCTGGTATAGGTCGATCTTCCCGTGATTCGGATCAGCGTTTCCTTAGCGAAGGTGTCGATCGGTTTGCGTCTCCCGTTATCTTGAATGGCAAGCAGACCGAATTGTTTGAAATTCAGCGCGCTGCGGTCGCCGGCGGCCTGCTCCGCATGACCAACCTGGCCGGCGAAAACAACCATCAGAAAAGCCAGACGACAGATCATTCGCGGTTTCAATTTGTGCCTCACTTTATCCGGGACTGCCGCTTTCGACAAACAGATCCCTGGTTCGCGAAAGGAACCGTTGTGTTTCGTGAAAAGCCGGCTATACTACCGCCGTTATTGGATTGTTCTGTTCTGTTCGTAGCATGGTAGATCGTCGGCTGAGATTCCTCAGTGGTGATTTGAAACCCGATTCCCGGGAACGGCTTTGTAGCTGGCAGTTTTTCCAAATCAAATCACAATGAAACTATACGTAGGAAATCTCTCCTTTGAGACTACCGAGAACGATCTTCAAGATCTTTTCGAGCAACACGGCAAAGTCAGCGAAGTCGCGCTGATGATGGACCGCATGACCGGCAAATCGCGCGGTTTTGCGTTCGTCACCATGGGCGACAACGCCGAAGCGAGCGCCGCTATGACCGCTCTCAACGGCAAGGAAGTCGGTGGGCGCACGCTCACCGTCAACGAAGCCCGCGCACGCGAAGAGCGTCCGCGTCCGTTTGCCGGAAATCGCCGGTAAATAATTTGATCGCGCGCAGTCGGCCTCGAAAACTCGGGGCCGGCTCGCCCGGTCGATGAAAAGTCAATCTTTCTAATCCGCAGCTAGATCGACAATCATGAACGCAGAAAAAGCAATCGAGGTGGAAGGAACGATTATGTCCGTTCTCCCCGGCACCATGTTCCGGGTCGCGCTCGCCAACGAACATCTCGTGCTCGCGCATATTTCTGGTAAGATGCGGAAACGCTTTATTCGCCTCACCATCGGCGACCGCGTCAAAATGCAAATGTCACCCTACGATATCGATAAAGCGCGCATCGTTTATCGACTCGGCTAAATGGAAATTTATTTATGAACTTTTTTGGACCACCGACCGCGCCGAAAACAAAGGGACCAGTTATTAAACGCCTGCTCATTCGCTGCCCCTCGACCGCGAAGCTGACGCCAAGCGGCCAAACCATCCGCGAAGAACTCTGGGCAAACGCAAAAATCAAAAGCAGCAAAATGACCTGCCCACATTGCCGCCAGGTCCACACCTGGACAAAAAAAGACGTCGTCCTGGCGCGATAAACGCCGAAATGCCCGGCGTTTGGGCAGCCGCAAATTCAGAGCACGCCAACGGCGCGCGAGATCAGGATGATAACAATCGTCAGGGAAATCGTAATCTGAAGTATCGCCAGGATTTTTGCCCAGCGCGCGAGCAACGGTGCGTCGGTCGGCCCAAAAGTCGAACTTTGGGTGAGTGCGACGAAAAGGTAATCAACGAAATGCGGGCGCCATCCGTCGATCCCGAAGCGGCTCCGCTCGATCTTCTCAATCTGCATTTGCGGAAAAACGAAACTGCGACTGCCGAACTCGCGCTGCTGCTGACGGCAGGTTGGACCGCCGCCATCGAGGCGCCAATACCAAAGCGCGAAAACCAGAACGTTCGTGAACCAGAGTTCGGCGCCTGAGCACAAAAGCGCGACCGGCGGTTCTTTGTGCGCCGGCACGGCGAGCACGAGCAAAATGACCGAGGTAATCAAGGCAAGGGTGATGACCGAGCTGGTGATGATGCCGAGGGCGCGATTCAAAGAGTACCGCCCCATCCGATGAGCAACGATGGTCGGCGTAACCAAAATCACGATTACGATCGGCAATAGCCAAAACGGACCGACAACTAACGTCTGCGGCAAGGCCAAATAGATTCCGCCCACGGCGAGCAACGCCAAAAGCGCCTGCCAACGCGGCTCAGGCTTGTCGATCTTGCCAGCAGGCTCGGCCACGGCAGAGCTATAACACCGCCAAGATCAACATGCGAACTCCCTCATGCTTGATAATATAAGATTGATGCGCATTCAGTTTTTTCGATTCGCCGCAATGCTCGCGACGATGTTTGGGTTGAGCGGGGCGGATTATCCAACGCCGACCGAAGGCGATTACATGATCCGCGACTTTAAGTTCGCGTCGGGCGAGACATTGCCGGAATTGCGGATTCACTACCGGACGCTTGGAAAACTCGAGAAGGATGCGCAAGGCAAGACCGGTAATGCCGTGCTCATCATGCACGGAACGACCGGCAGCGGCGCGCAGTTTATCCGACCGGAATTTGCGGGCGAACTTTTCGGGAAAGATCAGCCGCTCGACGCGACCAAGTTTTTCATTGTGTTGCCGGATGGGATCGGCCACGGCAAATCGACTAAGCCGAGCGACGGAATGCACGCGAAATTTCCGCGCTACGGCTACATCGACATGGTGGAAGCACAGTATCGGTTGCTCAGGGACGGGCTCGGCGTCAATCATGCGCGTCTGGTGATGGGCACTTCGATGGGTGGAATGCACGCTTGGCTGTGGGGCGAAATGCAACCCGAGTTCATGGACGCGCTCATGCCGCTGGCGAGTTTGCCGACGCAAATTTCTGGGCGCAACCGCGCCTGGCGGCACATGATCATCGACGCGATCCGGAACGATCCCGCGTGGAGTGGCGGCGAGTACAAAAGGCAACCGCCAAGTCTGCGCACGGCAGCCGAGGTGCTCTGGTTCATGAGCAGCAATCCGGTGTTACGGCAAAAAGAAGCGCCAACGCTGCATGACGCGGACGATAAGATCGACAAGTTCGTCGCGGACTATATGAAAACCGATGACGCGAATGATGTCCTCTACGCGCTGGAAGCATCGCACGATTATGATCCGGGTCCGGGCCTGGAAAAAATCCGCGCACTATTGCTCGCGATCAATTCCGCTGACGATCTGATCAATCCGCCCGAACTCGGCATTCTCGAGCGCGAGATCAAACGCGTCCCGCACGGTCGCGCCATTGTAATTCCGCTCAGCGATAAAACCCGCGGTCACGGCAGTCATACGATCGCGGCGTTGTGGAAGGATCACCTGGTGACGCTGCTCAAAAACTCGGGCGATTAATCGTGTTCGTCTGCGGGAGCGGCATCGGGCGGCGGCAATCGGGAAGTTTCAACTTTGATGTAGTGCAAAACTACTGGAGCCAGCATCATTCCCGGTATCCCCATGAAGCGTTCGCCGATGATCAGCGCCAGCAAAGTGAGCCAGACCGGATTCTTGATTCGGTCTCCAATGATTTTGCTGTTCAGAAAATATTCGAGCTTATGGAGCACCACCAGGAAGACGAGTGCCGCGATGGCTACCCGCGGCGAAATGGTGAAGGCAATTCCGACGATGATCGAATTGCTGATCAGATTTCCGACGATCGGCAGGAGGCCGCAGAGGAAGGTCAGACCAACCACGAAAGGTCCGTACTTGAGCGAAACGGCAAGCACAAATATGGCCGTTAAGAACGTGTTGATACTGGAAATCAGAAGTTGCGCTCCCATCACCGTTTCGAAACTGTCGTAAAATAACCGGAAACGGATTTTGATTTCGTCGGTCGCCGCCGTAAAAAGGTTTGGGTTCTTTGGTTTGGTGGGAAATTTCTGGATCCCCGGGTTTAAGAACAAACTCACCGCCACCACAATTCCAATCAAACCGAAGACAAACTGCTTGGTCGCTGCTCGCGCGAAATTGCCGACGAACAGGAATTCATCCTTAATCATGTCGAGCGTCGCCCCTTTCAGGCTGTCTAGATCCGAAAACGGAAGCTCAATCCCATGGCTTTGAGCATAGGCAATGATCGGAGGGATCGAGTCCGCGGCTATTTTTGGAAAAGCAATGAACGCCTGCCGGATGAGGAACCCGAAGCCGTAGAGCGTTCCGGAAAGGACGATTAGAAATAAGGCAACGGAGAGCCACTTGCGCCTGCCAAAGTAAAGCTTGCGTAAAGCAAAATAGGAAAAGAGCACGGTCAGGAGCGGCGTCGCCAGATGAGTCGCGCCCGCCACCACGATTACTACTACAATGAAGAGGTAGGAGAATCGCGCCGCCCCCGTCATAGTCTGAACCATGCTAGACCTGCTCGGCCCAGACAAGTGAGAACCTCGCATCTCCGCGGATAAATTCGGCTTTTCCTCAATACGAGATCGGTGAAATCTTGGAAGTTATCTCACCGTGAATAATCGCTCGTTGGCCAAAAAGTTTTCCCAACTCTCGACGCCGCTGATCGCGGATGCGGCGCTGGGGTTGCATTTGTCGATTCGATTTGCGCCGTTTGGAACTCGAGCGGTGATTTCTGAAAAGCGGGTCGCCGGACGGGCGTTGCCGGCAGAACATTTCGGGAGCGTCAATGTTTTTCTGAAAGCGAATCGCGGCCGGCGAGACCTTGCGCAAACAAGTCAAGTTTGGCGATTACCTAAAAAAAGCGCTCCGCGAGTCCGGGATATATATTTCGCGAATATTTGCGCGATGTCGGTGGCGCCATCGAGGAGTAGCGCGCCGGGACTAAATCGACAGTTAGCGGTGCGCGGTTGAAACCGAAGGGCGCGCAGGCGACGTTGGTTATTCGATGGAATCAAATCGCACAATCAGGTTGCGGTGGCTGCATGGGGCGGTCCAGGACGTGACGCATCAGCTGGCGGGGTTGCGCTTTTCGCGCTCCGGTCCGCACGCGTGGCGGCCAGCGATCAACGCCTATCGCTGCGAAAAATGCATCACGATTTGTGTCGATCTTGCCGGAGTCGAGCGCTCGGATATCGACCTGGCGATCGAACCTCAGCGGTTGTCGATCCGGGGTGTGCGCGACGTGCCCGAGCCGCGTGGCAAGGAAGATCCCGCTTTGCAAATGATCGCGATGGAAATCGATTACGGCCCGTTCGAACGCGAAGTGCGCCTGCCCGGTGAAGTCGATGTAAAAAAAGTGCGGGCGGAGCAGAAGAACGGTCTGCTCTGGATTCATCTGCCGCTGAAAAAACCATGAGCGCAGAATTATTGGAAGCGCTTCAGCCCGGCGGCGGGGGCAATCAGTTGCCATCCTACGGGCCGGCGATTGGCGGCGCCGAGCAAATCCAACCACCAAAAATCCCCGAGACATTGTCGATCTTGCCGTTGCGCGGGTTCGTCATTTTTCCGGGAACAGTCGCGCCGCTCAATGTGCGCCGGGCGGGATCGATCAAGTTGCTCGATGAAACCCTGGCGCTGACGAAGATCATCGGTTTGATCGCGCAGCGCAGTGAGAGCAAGGAAGATCCGGAGGCGCACGACCTCTACACCGTCGGCACCGCGGCGATTGTGCTGAAACTTCTGCGGCAGGCTGACGATCATGTCGTCGCGCTCGTCCAGGGCCTGCGCCGGTTTTCGCTCCGCAAAATCGTGACGACGCATCCGTACTTGCGGGCCGAGATCGCGTTGCTGGATTCGATTGCACCGCCGCAAGCGAAGGAGTTCGAGGCCGAATTTCGAAACCTGCGCGACTCGGCCGCCCAGCTCCTCGATTTGACGCCAGAAGCGCCGGAGGGAACGGGCACAATTATTCGTAGCATCGAAAGCGCGGAACAATTGGTCGATTTTCTCGCGCCCAATTTGAATGTCGATCTTGCCAATAAGCAGGCTCTTCTCGAAGAGCTCGATGTCGCGAAGCGGTTGCGCGCAGTGCAAACGCACGTCTCGACGCAGCTCGAGATCGCGCAAATTCAACAAAAGCTGCAAAAGGACGTAGCGTCACAATTCTCCGATGCGCAACGCAAGGCTTATCTGCGCTCGCAACTGAAGGCGATCCAGCAGGAACTCGGCGAAGGCGATACCGGCACCGATCAGCAGATCGCGCAACTGCGAACGCGGCTCGAGGAAGCGAAACCGCCGGCCGATGTGCTGGCGCAAGCCGAGCGGGAATTGAAGCGGCTCGATTTTATTCCGCCGGCCAGCCCGGAGTATTCCGTCATCGTCGGTTACGTCGAAACGATCGCTGAACTTCCCTGGTCGAAACTGAGCGAGGACAACATCGATCTCGATCAAGCCCAACAAATCCTCGATCGCGATCATTACGATCTCGAAAAGGTCAAGCGCCGTCTGATCGAATATCTGGCCGTACGCAAATTGAATCCGAAAGGACACGGGCCGATTTTGTGTTTTGTCGGGCCGCCTGGCGTGGGCAAGACGAGCTTGGGTCAATCGATTTCCGACGCGCTGGGACGGAAATTCGCGCGCATGAGTTTGGGCGGCATCCGCGACGAGGCGGAAATTCGCGGGCATCGTCGCACTTACATCGGCTCCATGCCGGGCCGAATCATTCAGGAATTGCGGCGCGCTGGCACGCGCAATCCCGTCATGATGCTCGATGAAGTCGACAAGATTGGCGTGGATTTTCGTGGCGATCCGGCCAGCGCGTTACTCGAAGTGCTCGACCCGCGGCAGAACTTTTCCTTTGTCGATCGCTATCTCGACGTGCCGTTCGATTTGTCCCAGGTCATTTTCATCGCCACGGCCAATTACATCGATGCCGTGCCGGAGCCGTTGCGCGATCGCATGGAGATTATTTCGCTGCCTGGTTATACCGAACGCGAGAAGCTGGAGATCGCAAAACGCTATTTGTTGCCGCGACAACTCGAAGAGAACGGACTGAAACCCGAGCAATGTGACTGGCAGGAGGAAGCGTTTCGCCGCGTCATCAATGATTACACGCATGAAGCCGGTGTGCGGGAACTCGAACGGCAAATCGGCGCGGTTTGCCGCGCGGTCGCGGCGAAATGCGCGCGTGGCGAATGCGATCGCGTCACAATCACGCCTGAGTTCGTGGCGCAGACGCTTGGGCCGGCGCGTTACGTGCGCGAGACCAAACTGGCCACGAGTAAGCCGGGCGTGGCTACCGGACTCGCCTACACGCCATACGGCGGCGAAGTTTTGTACATTGAGGCCACCCGTTATCCCGGGAAGGGAAACGTCATTCTCACCGGTCATATTGGCGAGGTGATGAAAGAATCGGTTCAAGCCGCGCTCAGTCTGGTGCGCACGCGCGCGAACGAGATCGGCGCGAAACCGGAGGAATTTCGCCACAACGATATTCATGTGCACGTGCCGGCCGGCGCAGTGCCGAAGGATGGGCCATCCGCGGGCGTGGCCATGTTCACCGCGCTTGCCTCGCTTTTTAGCAACACGCCGGTCCGTTCCGATGTCGCCATGACCGGCGAAATTACGTTGCGCGGATTGGTGTTGCCGATCGGCGGGTTAAAGGAAAAAAGCCTGGGCGCGATGCGGGCCGGTGTTTCCACCGTCATCATTCCGAAACTGAACGAAAAAGATCTGGTCGATGTCCCGGCAGAAGCGAAAGAGAAACTGAAGTTCGTCCCGGTTGAGAATGTGGATCAAGTTCTCGACGTCGCCTTAGAAAAAAACAACGCGACCGCCGAACGGAAACTAGCCGCGAGTTAAAGCGAAACAGGCGCTCGACCTCGCCGCTGGCGTCGTTCAAACTCGGCGCATGTTTCGCTCTTTCTGTCTCGGCCTGTTTGTCCTCTTCCCTTCCATCTCATTGTTGTCAGAGCAAGATCGACAATCGCCAGCACAATTCGACGTCGTCATTATACACGGAACGGTTTACGACGGATCGGGTGGCGAACCGCGGCATGTCGATGTTGCGATTGACGGGGATCGCATCGCTGGCGTGGGCGATTTTTCGAAGGCGACTGCGAAAAATGTGGTCGATGCGAACGGACTCGCGGTCGCGCCGGGGTTCATCAACATGCTTTCCTGGTCGAACGAATCGTTAATTCAAGACGGTCGATCGCAAAGCGAGATCCGCCAAGGAGTCACGACTGAGATCATGGGCGAAGGCGAATCGATGGGCCCGGTGAACGACGCCATTCGCGCACACATGCTGCGGCAACAAAAAGATATTCATTACCAGATCAAATGGAACACGCTCGCGGAATATCTCCGTTATCTCGAAGCGCGCGGCATCTCATGCAATGTCGCGTCGTTTCTCGGGGCAACAACCGTGCGCGAATACGTGATCGGTTTCGAAGATAAAGCTCCCACGCCGCAACAACTGGATAAGATGCGCGACGTTGTGCGAAAAGAGATGGAAACGGGCGCGCTCGGCATTGGCACATCGTTGATTTATCCGCCAGCCTTTTATGCGAAGACGGATGAGTTAATTGAGCTCTGCAAAGTGGCCGCGAAATACCAGGGCAAATACATTTCCCACATGCGGAGCGAGGGCAACCAATTGCTCGAAGCGCTCGACGAACTGATCCGGATCAGCCGCGAAGGCGGAATTCCGGCGGAGGTTTATCATATCAAAGCGGCCGGCCAGAAAAACTGGCCGAAGATCGACCAGCTGCTTTCGCATATTGAAGCGGCGCAAAACGAAGGACTGAAAATCCGGGCCAACATGTACACCTACACCGCGGCTGGGACTGGACTCGACGCCTGTCTGCCGCCCTGGACAGAGGACGGCGGGTACCCTGCCTTGTTCAAACGTCTTCGCGACCCGGCGATGCGTGAGAAGATTTCCTCACAAGTGAAGATCGACAGTGACGAATGGGAAAATCTTTATCTCGCTGCGGGTTCACCGGACAAAATTCTCCTCGAAGGATTCAAATCGGAGAAATTGAAACCACTCACTGGCAAATCGCTCGCGGAAGTGGCCAAAATGCGCGGCAAGGATCCGATCACGACAATCATGGATCTGATCGCCGAAGACGAATCGCGCATCGACACAATTTATTTTTTGATGTCGGAGGAGAACGTGAAAAAAGAACTGCAAAAATCCTGGATTTCGTTCGGTTCTGACGAAGCGTCACAGGCACCAGAAGGCATTTTTCTCAAATCGAATCCGCATCCGCGGGCTTACGGAAATTTCGCGCGCGTGCTCGGAAAATATGTCCGCGAAGAAAAAGTGATTTCGCTTGCCGAAGCGGTGCGGCGATTAAGCGGCTTGCCGGCCACCAACCTCGGCCTCGATCGCCGCGGTTTCATCAAGGAAGGAATGTCCGCCGATGTAGTTGTGTTCGACCCGGCGACAATCGCGGATCGCGCGACGTTCGAAAAACCGCACCAGTACGCAGTCGGGGTGAGGCAGGTTTTTGTAAATGGCGTGCAAGTAATCAAAGACGGCGAGCACACTGGCGCCAAACCGGGCCGCGCGCTTTGGGGGCCGGGCAAATTGTAGGCGCTCGATCCGGCCAATCCTAGGAGGCAATCGCTTCTTCGGGAGCGCGCACACGCTTTTGACTTTTTAACGGGGCCGGCGCAATCACCGGCGCGACCGCAGTTCCTCTGCGAAAACCGCGCACGTAAAACATGAGAAAGACGCCGGTGACAACGAGGAGGGAGCCAATCCATTTCAATAACCAGCCGGGATCGCGCAGAATTTGCACGGTGCTCTGCCCAAGATTGTCCGGATTCCACGAGGCCTGGGAAATTTTGTAGGTCAAACCAGTCCATGTGTGTAACCACGCGCTCGGGAAACTAAACGGGTTGTTCATCCAACATTGGCCGGTCGCGCTCTCGCCTTCGGCGGTGGAAATCCGTAATGTGCTCTTGAATCCGGCGGGAGTATCGCTGCCTTCGTTGCGTTTCACTTCGAAATCGAGCAACTCTAGTGCGATCGGCAGCGGGATCACTTTCCAGCCGTACGCGATCTGGGTTTCGTTCGGCGAGGTTGGGATTGCGATCTGCCAGCCGGCAGGCACCCATTGTTCGAACGTTTCGCCGCGTTGCTCGAGACGAACGCGAACGCCATCGGGTAAATCTGCCGCCGGCGAAGATGGCGATGTTTTGATCGGCGCAAAATCCATCCACGGTTCGGCGTGCGGCATCACCTTGTCGATCTTGAGTTGCCAATCGGCCCAACCGGTGGTGAGCGGCTTGTCGACGTCCATCTTCCCAGTTGAAGTCCCGGCTTTGCGTGAAACAAGTTCGTAACTGAGCGAGCCGTCCTCCGCGACAAAAAGCGTAAGCCGATTTGGTGTTTCGGTGCCAGCTGGCGGCATGGTGGGCGGGCCGCCATTGGTGGTTAATTCCGTGCCGCCATGTGGATTTTTGTTCGCGGGCGCTGACGCGGGAGTGCCTTTGCCATGAATTGTGACGAGCACTGCCGGATTATTTGGCTGCTCGGTTAGCGAAGCCGGTTTGCCGTTTTGAATCCGGAAGTCCGCCCAATAATTGTCGATCTCGAGCATGAACGGCGTGCCGTCGATTGCGACTTCGCGCCCAAGATTTTCCGAGACATCGAAACTCGCTTCTTTTCCGTTTAACAAAATCGCCACCCGGCCTTTGTTTCCCTTTTCTGGCGCGAGCAATTGCACTTTTGCGCCGATGCTACCTCCTTTGGCAACGCGGCCAATTTGTTCATCGGGCGCTTTGCTGAAGGCAAAGATCGACTCCTCAAGATCGACATCGGATTGATTGCTCGTACTCGAAGGGCGATTCGGTGAATCGCCCCTACCTGTGTCTCGCGCAACACCGCGCTTAAGTTCGATGTTCGCGAGTCCCATTGAGAAATTTCCATGCTGCGGATCGTCGGCCAGTAACCAGCTTTCCAGGTGCTGGTTCATCAGCGCTGTAGAGATCGAGAAATGCAGCGCGGGCGCGCCGCCACTGCTGAGCGGTCTTGGGTTCAGCTTCCCTTCAACCGCGGCCGCGTAATCGATAATGCTCAAGCGCGCGCCACCTGCGAGCGCGCCAAGTGTTTTCGGATGATCCGGATGCGGCGGATGATGCAAAAATTCCGCGGCGTAACCTTTGACGATTCCGTCGGTATCATGGACGCGGAGCTGATGTTGATTGACAAGCAGCCGGTTAGTTGGCGGCTCGCCTTTGAAAAGCGTGATCGTGCCTTCCGTTCCCCAAATCCGACCAATGAGCGAACCGGTCAGTAAGGTAATAATGCCGAGATGAGTAATGAGAAAAGCGACGTGATATTTGCGCCATGGCCAGCGTGAGATCGCGGAGACGGCGAGGTTTGCGCCGAGCAGGATCAACCAAAGATTGAACCACGGCGCGCCGTAAACGTAGGCGCGCGCCACGTTCGCGTCGAAACTCGATTCGTAAAGCGTCCCAATGATCGCGGCAACAATCAAAACCGCGAGCAGAACGACTGCGAGTTTGAGCGATGCAAAAAAACGGAAAAGCGGATTTTTTTGCCAAACTGGCCGCGCGGACGAATTCGAATTGGCCATGCGAAGATCGACATCTTCCGCGAGAACAGATGCGCGTTCAAACACGAAGGTGGATCGGCCGCTCCGCGGGCGATGCTAATTTAATGCGGCTCCGTCGCCATTTCTTAACATCGAGCAAGGGACTGCTCGATCCACCTAAAGCTTGCTACGAAAGGCGCGCAGAAGCTCTGCGAAGCGTGCCGCGGGAATCTAACGCGTGACCGTAGCCCAGAACAGCCGGTCAATCCGTCCAGGTTTTCCAGCGTTTGCGGATCGGCTTTGTATAACGGTGGATGTCGATGTTTCGTACGCGGTCGACGCCCTCCTTCATCGCTTCAGTCGAATCTTCGTACTTTTCCTTTACCGATTTGAAGAACGGCCAAAGAAAAGGCAACGAAAGAAAGCTCCAGTGCATGCTTCCAAGCGAAGGCTTCACCTTGACTTCCCTTTCTTCGGCAGTCGAGGCGTAACGAATGGCCAATCCAATGGCGAGACCGATGGCGAGTGCGCCGAGAATGGTCGGCACCGGGTTCTC
>Ga0066705_10000364_pt1 | contig 12057 bp, 8 predicted proteins | sample GraSoiAngelo_154_FD_66506 | JGI IMG/M metagenome (GOLD analysis project Ga0066705, IMG submission 66506) | Grasslands soil microbial communities from the Angelo Coastal Reserve, California, USA - 14_1009_13_20cm | ecosystem: Environmental > Terrestrial > Soil > Grasslands | place: USA... | reverse complement strand
GAGTACCAATGGCTGGAGAATTCGGCTGATCCTGATGTGCGCCGATGGGCTACCGAACAGAATCAGCGATCACGCGCGGCGCTCGATAGTTTGCCGACGCGGCCTTACCTCGAAGATCGATTGACCCGGCTGCTCACGGAGCGGTCGCCGAACTACTCATCGCTCACCTGGCGAAAGGGGAAGCTTTTCCTGCTGAAGTTTGAGCCGCCTGCCCAACAGCCAGTTCTCATCACGCTGACATCGGTCACAAATCTCGACTCCGAGAAAGTCATTCTCGATCCGAACCGATTGAACACGAATGGAACGACTGCCATTGATTGGTTCGTTCCATCCCTGGACGGAAAGCTGGTGGCGATCTCACTCTCCCAAAATGGCAGCGAGAATGGAACGCTCTACGTTTACGAAACTGAGACTGGACAGAAGCTTCCGGACGCCATCCCCCGCGTTCATGGTCCCACTGCGGGGGGCAGCGCGGCATGGAACGCGGACGGAACGGGCCTCTTTTATACGCGCTATCCGCGCAAAGGCGAGCGGCCCGAAGCGGACCTGAGCTTTTATCAGCGGGTCTATTTTCACAAGCTCGGCACGCCCGGAGAACAGGATCGCTACGAACTGGGCAAGGATTTTCCACGAATTGCGGAAATACGTTTGGAGAGCCGAGTCGATGGCCAATATCTCCTTGCGACAATGGCGAACGGCGACGGCGGGGATTACGCGCATTACGTGCGCGCGCCTTCCGGCGAATGGCGCCAAATCACGCGCTTCGAAGATCAGATCAAGCATGCGGAATTTGGCCGCGATCCGCTTTACATCGAGTACGGGAAAGACGATGCGCTTTATCTGCTTTCCAGAAAAGATGCTCCGAACGGAAAGATTTTCCGATTGCCCCTTGCAGAGACCGAATTATCCAAGGCGAAAACAGTTTTTCCCGAAGGCACTAACGTCATTCAAGCCTTTCGCCCCAGCGCCAGCGGACTGTACATCGCGCTGATGCATGGCGGGCCATCGGAGTTGCTCTACAAAGATTACTTTGAGAAAACGAACCGCATCATTCGGGGCACCCTGGAAAGAGTCTCGGCCAGCTTGCAGGAACTGGTCCTGGCGCACGGAGACGAGATTCTGTTTCGAACAGTCACCTACACCGAACCCTACGCCTGGTGGCACTACAATCCGACAAGCGACCGCGATCGGGTCCAATTTACCGCCTTGGTTGGCAAGTCGCCCGCGAGTTTCAGCGACGTTGAAGCTGTTCGTGCCACCGTGATTTCCAAGGACGGAACCAAAATTCCCCTGAACATCATTCAGAAAAAAGGAACACGACATAATGGCGAAAACCCAACCATCCTCACCGGCTACGGTGGCTACAACATCAGCCTTACGCCGAATTTCGATGTCTCGCGCCGCGTTTGGCTCGATCAGGGCGGCGTCATCGCGATCGCCAACCTGCGCGGCGGCGGCGAATTCGGCGAATCCTGGCACAAAGCCGGATCGCTCACCAACAAGCAACATGTTTTCGATGATTTCGCAGCCTGCGCCGAGTTTCTCATTCGCTCCAATTACACGAAGTCGTCCAAACTCGCCGTGCAGGGCGGAAGCAATGGCGGCTTGCTCATGGGCGCGCTCTTGACCCAGCGCCCAGACCTGATCGGCGCGGTCGTCTCGCACGTCGGGATCTATGACATGTTGCGCGTGGAGCTGGACCCCAATGGCGCTTTCAACACCACAGAGTTCGGCAGCGTAAAAGATCCGGAGCAGTTCAAAGCTCTCTACGCCTACTCGCCCTACCATCATGTGGAAAAAACCAATTACCCGGCAGTGTTAATGCTCACGGGCGAACACGATGGCCGGGTCAATCCCGCCCATTCCCGCAAAATGGTCGCGCGCCTGGAAGCCTCCACAACTTCAGCTCGACCAGTATTGCTGCGCACCAGTTCCAGCACCGGCCACGGCATCGGGACGGCACTGGGCGAACGCATTCAGCAATTGGTGGATGTTTACGCCTTTTTGTTCAATCAGCTTGGCGTCGATTATTCTATTATTGATCGCGGCCCATGGTCTGGGGCGGTCACACCGAACTCCGCACTGGTCAAAGCCAAGCTGATCCGGCCCGGTATGACGGCGCGACTGCTCTTGAGCAAGAGCCCTGGACTCTCGGAGCAGAATTGGTCGCCCTACGTTCGGTCGGAGGCCGACCAGGGCGATGTCGTGGCATTCCTCCTGACGAATCTGGAGCCTGATACCCGCTATCATTACGCGCTGGAAGTGGACGGCCATCTCGAAGCGAAAAAGGCTGGCGAGTTCCACACCTTTCCGGCGCCCGGGCCTGCCTCATTTAAGATCGCGTGGGCATCCTGCGCCAGGACCGGCTCCGCCAGCGATATCTTTGATCGCATTCGCGAAAACGATCCGCTCGTTTACATGAATGTCGGCGATTTCCATTACCAGGACATTCGCACCAACGACATCAACCGCTTCCGCGCAGCCTATGATGCGGTGCTCGCCTCGCCCGAGCAGGCGGACCTCTATCGTCACGTCGCTTTCGATTATATTTGGGACGACCACGACTTCGGCGGCAACAACGCCACACGCAAAGCCTCAACACACGAAGCCGCGCGCCGCAGTTACGAAGAGTATGTGCCGCACTATCCGCTGCTCTTCGATCGCGAAGGTCCGATTTCGCACTCCTTTACGATTGGCCGCGCCAAATTCATTCTGACCGATCTTCGTTCGCAACGGGACGATCCGCGCGACAAAGAAACTCCCCAAAAATCGATGATGGGGCTTGAGCAAAAGGAATGGTTCAAAAAAGAGCTGCTCGATGCCAATGGCCGATATCCGCTGATTTGCTGGGTCAGCTCAGTCCCTTGGATCGGCAAGGCCGGCACTAACGTCTATCGCGCCGTGGGAACAAACATATTTGGTTACATCCATCACACCAATCTGGCGGAAATCGCCCGCACAAACCGCAACCGTGGCCGCGGCTTCGGCGAGGACGGTCAATCTTCCACCAATCGCGGTCGCTTGCGCGCGGAGGGTGATTCAGGCGGCAACACCAATCGTAATCGTTTCCGCGGTGGTCGAGGCGGCGGCGGAATCGGCGACGAGGACCATTGGAGCGTCTTTTCCACCGAGCGGCGCGAAATCGCCGACTTCATTAAGTCCAATCATATTAGTGGCGTCTGCATTCTTCATGGCGATTCGCACATGCTCGCGGCCGACGACGGCAGCAATAGCGATTACGCGACCGGCGGCGGCGCGCCCATCCCGATCATGTGCGCCGCGCCACTCGACCAAAATCCATCCATCAAAGGAGGACCATACAGTCAGGGCGTCTATCGCGTCCGCGAAAGGGAGGGCGAAGGAGGGTTTGGGCTCCTGTTCGTGAACGATCTGGGCGACCATATCGACGTCGCATACAGCGGCCGCAACAATAAGAACGAAGAAAAAATCTCTCTTAAATTCAGCGTCCCTGCGTCAAAACCTGTGGCACAAAGATAGAAAGCAGCACGTATGAAATCTCCGTTCAAATTGCCCTTTGCCGTGTTTGCACTCCTCGCATGTGCATTGAATCCCGTCCTCGCCGCCGAAGACGAGGACGCCAAACCGACGCATCCGCTCGACGGCTCCTGGCGCTGGAATTTTGCCATGCCCGACGGCACTACCGTTCGACCCAAACTAACACTCGCCGTCAAAGATGGAAAACTCACCGGCACCACCAGCTTTCGGGCCGGCACTGAAGCACCGATCACTAATGCCGTGCTCAATGGCGATCAGTTGCGATTCGATGTCATTCGCGATCGCGACGGCCAGCAGATCGTCACCACCTATAGCGGCAAATGGGATACCAATTCCATCAAAGGCAAAGTCGAATCCAACTGGGCCGGTGAAAAGCAAACCTTCGATTGGACCGCCCAGCGCGCCCACCTCGGCGTGGAAGGAACCTGGAAATGGAGCCGCTCCTTTGGTGGCGGCGGGTTCAGGCGCCCCTTTCAGGAGCGCGTCGAGCTCGAACAGAATGGCGAAGTCCTCACCGGAACAATGCCCGGATTCGGATTCGGTGGCCGCGCCGCCCGTAAAATCGAAATCAAGAACGGCGTCTTTACCAATGGCGTGGTCTATTTCGAAGTCGAACGCGCCCGCTTTAACAGCGACGAAAAAATTACCACTTACTACGAAGGCAAGCAGCACGGCGACACCATTAAAGGGTTCATCAGCACCACTAACTTTGACGGCGAAGAAGTCGAATACGATTGGGACGCTAAACGCACCGATTGACCGGTCCCCGGCGGCGGCAATTTTATTCACCAGCCAAATCGATTGATGGTAGGGCGCGATGTCCCTATCGCGCCGCTGAAAACACCGCTGCTCGAATAATCGAAACGGCGCGAAAAGTACATCGCTCCCTACCCAAACACCCGTTTCAGATACTCCAGACTCCGCGTCGCGATCGCTTCCGGCCCTTCTTCGAACTTAAAGACCTCCACCGAGACATACCCGTCGTATCCGACCGACCTCAATGCCGCCACGATGGGCTTGAAATCCACTTCGCCGAATCCGGGGCCTTTCAGATTTTTGTCGTTCGCATGGAAATACTCAAAATGCGGCCACGATGCGCGGATGATTTCTGGAATCGGCTTCGCCTCCGAACACATCGCTTTCACATCGAGAATGATCTTGAAATTGGGCGAAGCAAACTGCCGAACGAACTTAATCGCTTCGGCCGCCGTATTGATGAAGTTCGTTTCCGTCGGCGCCAGCGGCTCCAGGCAAATGGTTACACCCTGATCCGCGGCCTTGCGCACCGAATGCGCGAACGTCTCCCGGGCCCATTCCCATGCCTGTTCCTTCGTAGCGCCGTCGGGAATATTGCGCTGCTTGGGCGAGCCAACCACAATGATTTTCCCGCCGATATCCGCGCAAAACTGCACCAACTCGCACAAATAGTGGGCGGAGCGGTCGCGCACCGCCTGCTCGCAATGATTGAGGTACATCCCGTCCGCCTGCACCAACACCCAATGAATCCCGGAGATGCCGATCCCATTTTTCTGTGCCGCGTCGCGAATCTTCTCCCGCTGCTCCTTGCCAATTTCAGTCACGTATTTGCTGATCGTAAACGGCGCGATTTCAATCGCCTCATACCCCGTTTTAGCAGCAAACGCCATGGTGTCGTTGAGCGACCATCCCTGGAAAATCTCATTGCAAATGGCGAACTTCATTTCCCCTCCCGATTCCTGAGTTAACCCTAACCTTTTCCTGTTTTTCGCAAAAGAGCACGCGCCGGCGCGCCCTCCGCGCCCTCTAATTTGATTGGCAAACAAACCAGCTCGTACTGACCCGGCTTCACCCTCGCCAGATTCAACCCTTCGATAACCCAGATTCCCGCCCCGAGCAGCGCGTGATGCGTTTCAACACCGTCGCGCTTGTATCCGCCTACCGAAAGATAATCGACCCCAACCGTCCGCACTTTGCGTTCAGCCAGGAATTGCGCTCCTTCTCTGGAGATATATACAAAATCCTCGTCGAATTCATTACTGCGCCACGACTCCTCGGAGTTGCGAGTCTTAAACAAGATCCTTTCGCCTGCCTTGATCCGATGCGGCCGCAGTTCCTCCGGCTTGATCGATTCCTCGTCCGCAATTTCAATGACGCGAGCCAGCCCAATCGTTGCCTCGAATGGAAGTTGATCGATGCTTTTTCCCTTCGCGATGAAATGCAATGGCGCATCCATATGCGTTCCGGTGTGCGCACCTAACGAAAGATGCGACACGTTGCAAACATCTCCGCGAGCCATCTCCATCACGCGCTCAACCTTGATCTCAGGATCTTTGGGCCAATGCACCATTCCACTCTGCACGGGAACGGAAATGTCGATCCACCCCTCAGCCATGGAACGACCTACAGCGTGATAACGTTTTTGATTCCGGCCGCCTTGCCCAGCAGCAGGTCGCGATACGCATCCATCGGAAAACGTCCCGTGATCACCGCTTGCAGAGCCTCCGGCCATCGTTTCTTAAACACACCAAGATCGCGAATCGCTGCCTCGAACGCCGGCCGGTCCGCGTTCACGGTGCCCAGAGCGATCTGATTCTTCAGCACCATCTGCCGCATAATTAAATCCGCATCAATCGGGATGGCAGACCGCGTGCCAGGAATTCCCGTGAAGACAAAAATTCCGTTTAACCCGAGCACCTTCAGGACATCGAACGAAATTTTCGCCGTCCCCACCGCTTCATAGACCAGATCAATCCGCCCGGTTTGTTCCGCAAACTGCTCAGCCGATACCGTTTCACACGAGGTGTAACTGGCGCCAATCGATTCCACCAGAGCGGCTTTCGGATTGGGTTTCGGCGAACGCGAATAAACGTGCGTCTTGAACCCGCGCGTGATCAGCGCCATTGCCCCCAAAATCCCCACCGGCCCCGCGCCGAGCACCACCGCCGTTTTGCCATGGCCTGGCTCGCCCACTCCGTTGACCCACGGCAAACGCGATTGCACTTGCCACACTTGCGCGATCGCCTTTTCGGCAACCGTCAATGGTTCCACCAGCACGGCCACATCGCGCAGTTCTTTCGGCACCAGATTCAGATGTTTCTCTTCCTCAACAAAAAATTCCGTCATGAACCCGTGCTTCATCTTGATCCCGCGCTCGGTAAAATCACCCGTGACGCAAAAGTCCTGCCGATCCTCGCGGCAAGCCGGGCAACTATGATGCGGACAAGGCCGGCGCACCGTCGGCACGACTAGATCACCTGGACGGAATTTGGAAATTTCTGAGCTCACCTCGACCACTTCCCCCAACGCTTCATGGCCCAGCACGAGGTAATCCGATCCGTTGGGCGGTGTGCCATAATCAAAATGGCAAATCTCCCGGTCCGTCCCGCAAATGCCGACCTCAATCGTGCGGATCTTTATCTCAGCGGGGCCATGCAGGTGCGGCGCGGCATGGGCCAATACGCCCACTTCACGCTTTTTGGGAATCACTCCCACCGCTCGCATTTTTTCGCTCCTCATGGACATGACACTTCGCTCTATCGATGCCCAAAGCGCATCGAATCGGCCCATTATACCGGTTAGACGCCTCCGGGAAACAAAAAACTCTGCCAGGTTCGTAGTCCCCGCCATTCTGCCCCCCGTGCAAGCGCGAATCGCAGGAATTGACGCCAATGGCCAGTGTAGCTTCTTCCCTCCTAAAATGCGCACAAGAACGTGGCAAGCGCTCGCGCCACCGAAATGGCCAAACTCTACCACTACCCGCCTCGGGGTGGTACTCGCGCGAGGACCATTTCGTTTCCGCCTTTTCAAAGCTCGACCCTTGGCGTTAAGATCAATTAATGATAGAGGTTGGGCGATCAGGCGAACGACTCTTCCGCGGAATCCCGGTTTCCTCCGGTGTTTCACGCGGGAAAATTCTCGTCCTGCGCAGGCCTCAGGAGGACACGATTCCAAAACAAAATGTCTGCGAGGCAGAGCTCGCGCACGAGGTACACCGGCTGGAACAGGCGCTCATCGATACCCGCCATGAAATCCTCCAGGTGCAACGGCAGGTCAGCGAGGGACTTGGAGCAGAGGATGCCAGCATTTTTGACGCGCATCTCCTCGTCCTGGAGGACCCAACCCTGATCGAGGAGGTCAGCCGAATCATCCTCGAAGAGAAGGTCAGCGCCGAGTACGCATTTCAAAAGGTCGCGGATAAATACGCCCGGACCCTCAGTTCCATTGACGATGAATATCTTCGGGAGCGCGCCGCCGATATGCGCGATGTGACTTCGCGCTTGCTCAGCAAATTAATGGGGGTGGATGAAGAGACCGACCTCTCGAAGCTCAAGGAGCCTTGCATCATCATCAGTTACGACCTGTCTCCATCGCGCACCGCCCTGCTGGACCGCAAAATGGTGCTGGGATTTGCGACAGATGTCGGGAGCAAAACTTCACACACCGCGATCATGGCACGCTCACTGCGAATCCCCGCGGTGGTTGGTTTGCGACATGCCAGTGGCGAGCTGGTAAACGGCTCCTACGCCTTGCTCGACGGCTACAACGGGTTGATCATCGTCAACCCGACTGACCAGACGCTCTTCGAATATGGGCAACTGGTCCGCAAACAGGTCACGCTGGAAGAGAAGCTGCGCGAGGTCCAGGACAAGCCTGCAGTGACCCTGGATGGTTTTCGGATTACACTCTCAGCCAATGTCGAACAACCGGCTGACACCGAATCGGTGATCGCCAGTGGCGCCGAGGGCGTGGGATTGTTCCGCACCGAGTACTTGTTCATCAACCGCGAGATCCTTCCGAACGAGGAAGAGCAATACGAAGCGTACAAGCAGGTAGCGGCGGCCCTGAAACCGAACCCCGTCATCATTCGAACGCTCGATCTGGGTGGCGATAAATTCCTTTCGCACCTGCAAGTGCCGAACGAGATGAATCCCTTTTTGGGCTGGCGCGCGATTCGATTTTGTTTGCAGGAGAAGGATATTTTCCGCAATCAACTGCGGGCCATTCTGCGGGCGAGCGCTCACGGCAACGTCAAACTGATGTATCCGATGATTTCGTGCCTCGACGAATTGCTGCAGGCCAATGCGTTGGTGGAGGAATATAAGCGGGAATTGCACAAGGAAGGAGTGGCCTTCGATGCGAATCTCGAGATCGGTGCCATGATCGAAATTCCGTCGGCCGCCCTTGGGTCCGAATCGCTGGCCAAACGCTGCAAGTTCTTCAGCGTCGGTACCAACGACCTGATCCAATATTCGCTGGCGATCGATCGGCTCAACGAAAAGATCGCCCATCTTTATGAGCCGACCAACCCGGCCATTCTGCGCCTGATCAAAATGACCGTCGAAGCGGCGCATAAGCATGGAATTTGGGTGGGCGTCTGCGGCGAGATGGCCGGTGATCCAATGATGACGCCGCTGCTGCTGGGTCTCGGCGTCGATGAGTTGAGCGTGGCGCCGGCCAATGTGCCGCAGATCAAATTTCTGATTCGCCGCCTCAAGGCTACCGAAGCGCGGGACCTTGCGGAATTCGCCTTGCAGTGCGAATCTGGAGCAGAGGTTCTGGCCCGCTCTGAAACGTACGTTCGAGGAGTTGCGCCAAGCCTTTTTGAAAATAAGGCTCCGTAGCGCATGAAGATCATCATTCTCGCGGCAGGATATGCCACGCGATTGTATCCTCTGACGCTCACGCGTCCCAAACCGTTGCTGCCCGTGGCCGGCAAGCCGATGATCGAGCATGTGCTGGACAATTTGGCGCCGATTGGAGGTATTGATCGCGTTTACCTGGTCACGAATGCCAAATTTGCCAATCAGTTTCAGAAATGGGCCCAGGATTATCGCGCCCGAAAAGCCAAATTCGATTTCACCATCGTCAATGACCGCTCCACCGATGACACCAACAAGCTCGGCGCTATTGGCGATCTGCATCTCGTAGTTACTCGGGAAAAGATCGATGATGATATCATTGTCGTCGGCGGGGATAATCTTTTCAGCGAAACGCTCGACGGTTTTGGGAAGTTCTGCCGCGAAAAAAATGGGCCGGTGCTCGGCGTCTATGATGTCGGCAATCTGGAGGACGTAAAAAAGTATAACTCGATTACAGTCGACAGCAGCGGGAGAATCACCTTTTTCGAAGAAAAGCCAAAGAAACCCACCAGCACCATCACCGGAATTGCCCTCTATTTTTTTCCACAGTCAGCCGTGCCGTGCATTTCGCAATACGTCGCAGAGGGCAACAATCCGGACCAACCCGGCCGATTAATTCAGTGGCTCTACCCGAAGATGCCGGTCTACACCTGGCGGGTTCCTGGACTGTGGTACGATATTGGGTCCAAAGCGTCGCTGGAGGAAGCCAACCGGGTCTTCGCGGCGAAGTAAGCAGTTGACAAAGGAGCGTTATTCAGTTATTTCTGTACTAACAGAATTTTATGAATACTCTCGCTCCCGTCCAGCAAAAGTTTGTCCTTCATTGGGGCGAGATGGGCGCCCGCTGGGGAATCAATCGCACCGTAGCCCAAATCCATGCTTTGCTCTTCATTTCGCCCAAGCCGCTCAATGCAGAGGAGATCGCCAAAATCCTCGGCATTGCCCGTTCCAACGTAAGCACCAGCCTCAAGGAGCTTCAGAACTGGGGCGTCGTAAAGATCATCCACCTCATGGGAGACCGGCGCGACTACTTCGAGTCGATGAAGGAGGTCTGGGAGATGTTTCGCGCGGTGCTCGATGAACGCAAGAAGCGCGAAATTGATCCCACCATCGCCCTGCTTCGCGATTGTATCGCCGAAAGCGAAAAAGCCAAAGACAGCTACACACAGGCGCGCCTCTCGGAAATGCGCGACTTCTTCGAGACCACCAGCGGCTGGTACAGCCAAATGAGCCGGTTACCGACCACCGCCGTGCAAAAGTTTATGAAAATGGGCGATCGCGTCCGCAAATTACTCGGCCTTGATGGAGAGAAATGATCTTTTGGCCAAAGAATTGTGTGAATACTGAACTGGCAAAGATTGCAGGCAGCGAGTGGTTTCAGGGCTGGGTGCTTTATGATGCAGGCTGCCCGTCCTGCCGACGCTTCGCGCGCCTGGCGGAGAACATCTTCACGCGACGCGGGTTCGATCTGGCCCCGCTGCAGAGTCCCTGGGTTCGCGAATGCTTTGAGGACTTTGGACAGGACCCGCTCTCCGCTGTTCGGGTTATTACGGTCAAAGGCCAATCCTTTTCAGGCGCCGATGCATTGATCTTTCTAGCGCGGCAGATTTGGTGGGCATGGCCACTGGCTCTGATTTCCCTCCTTCCCGGCGTGAAATCACTTTTGCGTCGCGCATACGGACATTACGCCTCGCGTCGTTGCCTCGATGAGTGCCAGGGAATAAGGAGGGCAACGATAAAACAAAAACCGGACAACGCTTCAGTTTCGGCTTTTCCAAGTCGCTGATTCGTCAACGGCTGAACTTTACCGTATCCCCTGTCAGCGCCGCTTGCTCCCGCCGGAATGGGACTTCTTCAGGCGTGAGCGCGGTGTCGGTAGGGCTTTTGAAGCCGTTTTGAGCGCTAATTTTCTTTCATTCCAGGCTCGCATTTTTCCGGGCGGCTTGGTAATTTCGGGGTCTAACGATCCCAGTTCCACCCTTTGGCTCGGCACGCCCGATGAGCTGCTCTATGCCAAAGTCATAAAGGCGCAGGGGTTTATATGCAAGCGCTAGAAGTATGAATTGGCGGGAGTTGCTCCAGACAGCTTTGATTGGGTTGCTCGCATGGGCAGCCGCGGCCTCAACGGCTTTCGCCCAGGCCGTCGCCGTGACTGCGCGCTTCGATACCAATCGGCTCGCGGTCGGCGCCACCACTACCTTGAGAGTCTACGGCCAGGTTCTTCCAGCTTATCGCGCAACGTCCGATCGTATCTTCTCCTGGTACATCGATCTCCTCAACACGAACGCTCCCTCGGCCCAAGCGAACTATGGCGCACTGCAGAAGCCGGCTTCCGATAACGATCCGCAGACTTCCTCGACTGGCACAACTCAGGGCCCAAACCGCCGCGGCATTTACGATACGTTCATCAATTTGCCCGGTGCCGGAGTCGCATCACCAGTCGAACTGATTTCCGTTTCGGTTACGGCTGCAGCCCTTGGACAGACACGCTTTCTCGTTCAGAGCGGATCCGGTGTCTCCGGCTTGAGCTCGGATTTTATCGTCGCGCCATCCGGCGGCGGGGCTGCGCTTCTCGGCGGCGACTATTCAGCCGCTTTCGCCGACTTGCAGGTCGTTCCACCATCATCATGTGCGCTGACATTGCAAGTCACGGCTCTACCCGCACCGGTCCCGAATTCACGACTGCAGCTAAGCTTCTCACCCTGCTCCGGCTACCAACACACCATTGAAGCGCGCACCCAACTCGATGACGCGACTGGCTGGCAGCCTTTGCCCGGCGCTCCTCACAATTTGGGAAGCCTGATCGTGACCAATACCGGTTCGCAACGCTTCTTCCGCGTTCGGGCGAATCCTTGAGCAGTTTGAACTGCTCGGTTACCTAATCCTCTCCCAACATCTCCAGCGCTTTGCGCACGTGAGCCAG
>Ga0066705_10000363_pt1 | contig 12062 bp, 14 predicted proteins | sample GraSoiAngelo_154_FD_66506 | JGI IMG/M metagenome (GOLD analysis project Ga0066705, IMG submission 66506) | Grasslands soil microbial communities from the Angelo Coastal Reserve, California, USA - 14_1009_13_20cm | ecosystem: Environmental > Terrestrial > Soil > Grasslands | place: USA... | reverse complement strand
CACCGTCGCCACGCGGGTCGTGGTGAAGCGCAAGTTCAGCATCTGGAGAAACGCGCGGAACCACGGGACCTGGTTTCCGAGCAGGCCCGACACGTAGACGGGACGGCCCGTCGCGAGGAGCGCATGCATCGCCGCAGGCGCCCGGTCCGCGGCGTAGGGACCGGCGAACGACTCGTCGATCCACGCGGGCACCGGCGTGGACGGGTCGACGGGCGGAGGCTTGAACCATCGGACGGCGAGCATGTGCTCGTCGAGATCGAGCGGGACCCACACGCGGTCGGCGCCGTTGGCGCGCAGCAGCAGCGAGAAGAAATGCTCGTTGGTGCGGATGACCAGCACGGCGTCGGGTTCCGTCTTGCTGGCCACCTCGCGAAGCATATCCGCTTCGCCGAGGAACATGTCTTGCCTGTAGAGAGCGGGGCTTCGGGCGAGCACGAGGAGACCGGCCAGCACGAGCGACGCGGCGGCCATGCGAGTCGTACGCGCGCGATGCGACGCGAACGGGAGTCCGGCAAGGGCGACGAGCAGCGGCAGGGCCGGGATGAGGAATCGTGAAGCCTGCCAGAAGAATGTGACGTACACACCGAAGAGGAGCGCGAGGAAGAGTGCGCCGAGCATCACGACCGCTCGTTCGTCCCGTCGTTTCGAGCGGAGCGCGCAGACTGCGCCAAGCGCGATCAGGACGGCCCACGGCCATGGATAGAGATCGCCCAGGCCGGCCAGCGTCCGCCCGTAGAAGGAGAGGTTCGGCTCGGTGCCACCGCCGACCGGCGGCGCGGTGGCAAAGCTCGTCGCGAACGAGATCGTCGCCCACCTCCCGTAGCCCGTGGCAAACGGGCTCCCGAAGCGGCTGGCGTCGTAGAGAAGGAGCGGCGCGACGCCGACGAGCGTGGCGGAGGCAAGCGCCGCCGCACGCGCCGGACCGCCGCCGAGCGTCGCGACCACGACAGCCGCCGGGATGACGAGCAGCGCGTTCGTCGCGTGGATCGTCGTCGCACAACCGATGAGAAGCCCGGTAACGGCGAGCGCCCACGCGCGTATCGGCGGGCGCCGTACAGCGGCGGCCAGCACGAGGCCGACCGAGGCGACGACACACGCCGAGGGCACGTCGCTCATGACCATTCGCGAGAGACGCACGTGCGCCGGCGACGCGGCGAGCAGCATGCCGGCGACGAGCCCGGCGAGCGGGCCCGCGACGAGGTGACCCGTGACGATGGCGAGCGCCGTTCCGATGAGCGCGGTCGCCAGCACCGCGATGATCCCCGAGCCCGGGCCTCCGTCCCACGCGAAGAGGAACGGCACGAGGAGCACGGAGAAGCCGGGAGGATAGCGCGGCGGATACCTTCGCCCCTCGACGACGAGGTAATAGCCCGTTCCGTGGAGCATGTTGCGCGCGCCGCTCTCGTATTCGAGGGCGTCGGGTCGTGGCCGGAGATCGCCGGCGCGGGACGGCGGCGTCCAGCGGGCGTACGCCGCGATCGTCAACACGATGATGGCGCCGAGGACCGGCAGCCAGCTCTTCACCGCGCGCTTCCGGACCCTCAGCCGAGCGCGTCGCGGTGCGCGCGGAGGTAGAGCGCGCCGCCCCCCGACACGGCGATCGCCACCAGGGCATAGAGCGTGGCAAAGACCGGCCCGCCGGAATTCGGCGGCGGATGGAGACTGAAGAGGATGAGATTCAGCGGCACGTACACGGCGTAGGCGACGGCGATCGGGACGGCGATCGCCCGTCGGTTCCATGCCGCCCAGGCGTACACCGCGAGGAACAGGCCGAAGAGCGGTGCGAGAACGGCGTTCGCGAGCCCGTGCAAGCGCGTGCCGAAGAAGACGAGGCCGGCCGAGCCGCCCGGATCGAATGCCTGGCCGATGGGCTTGATGAAGTTCGAGACCGCGAGGAGCGCCATCAAGACGGCGAGCGTGCGGAGCACCAGGTCGCGCCGGTCGGCCATACCCCCTCCTGCCCGCCGTCTACACGCGGCGCCGTGCCGCGGCAACGGCGCCGACGTCTGGCCGATCGCCGGGCTTTCGGATAGGCGTCGCCGTCATGCGGACGGCGTGGTGGATCTGCATCGCGGTAGTGTCGACGACGGGCTGCATGCCGTCGCTCCACCGGATTCCCGCCGACGGCCGACGACGGTTCTATCTGACGAAGGAGTCTTTCCAGGGGAATCAGGCGATCACCGCCTGTGCGTCCGGTTACCACATGGCGTCGCGATTCGAGATTCTGGACGTCTCCGTCCTGCAATACGACACCGGCAAGGGCCTCACGACCGACGATTCGGGAGCGGGACCCCCGAGCATGGCGGCGTCGTACGAGTCACCGGGGCCGTTCGGCTGGATCCGGACGGGCGGCACGTCCCAGTTCACGAGCCCGACCAGCGTGCCGGGCGCGGCGTCCGTGAACTGCGCGACCTGGTCGACCAACAGTCCGCAGGCCTACGGGACCGTCGCCTTTCTCACCGACCGGTTCACCACCGACGGCAATGCCGTCGTGCCCGCGTGGAACGGGCGGGCGGAGCGGTGCGACGTCACTGCCCGCGTCTGGTGCGTCGAGAATTCGGCGACCAGGGAGACGGGTCCGGCGGAGCCGGGGCGCCGGCGCCGATGGCGAGGTGGCGCCGAGGGGTCCGCTGGCGGCCGTATCGCGAATGGGACTATATCCGCCGCGTGAGCGACTACGCCGGACGGAACGTGCTCATCACCGGCGCCGCAAGCGGGATCGGCCGCTTGCTGGCGGGCAGGATCGCGGCCGAGGGCGCGCGCCTGATCCTCTGGGACGTCGATGCCGAGGCGCTCCAGCGGGCGCGCGTGGAGCTCGCCACCACCGCCGCGACGGTCACCGCCTACGCCTGCGATCTCCGCGATCGCGCGGCCATCGCGGCCACTGCCGCCGCCACCCTTCGCGACGTCGGACCCATCGACATCCTCGTCAACAACGCCGGCATCGTTTCCGGCCGGACGCTGCTCGAGGCGCGCGACGACGACATCCTCCGCACGTTCGACGTCAACACGCTGGCGCTTTTCTGGACGACGCGCGCCTTTCTTCCGGCGATGCTCGAGCGCGGGACCGGGCACGTCGTGACCATCGCATCGGCGGCCGGCCTGGTCGGGACGTCGCGCCTCGTCGACTACTGCGCGAGCAAGCATGCCGCCGTCGGCTTCGACGAATCGCTGCGGCTGGAGCTCCGGCGGCTCGGGAGCAACGTGAAGACGACGGTCGTCTGTCCGTTCTACATCAGCACGGGCATGTTCGCGGGCGTGAAGACCCGCTTCCGGCTGCTGCTGCCGATCCTCACGCCCGACTACGCGGCCGACCGGATCGTCCGCGCCGTCCGCCGCGACCGCCGCCGGCTCGTGATGCCGCGCCTCGTGTATGCCACCTGGCTCGCACGGCTGCTCCCGGTGCCCGCGTTCGACGGGCTCATGGAGTTCCTCGGCGTCAACCGCAGCATGGACGAGTTCGTAGGCCGGGCGACGGCCGAAGAGGCCGTTCGAACCCGCAACGTCGCGGGCACCCGCGGCGGGCGCTGGTAGAACGACGCGGCGACGGATCGTCGACGCGTGGCGCGCGGCGCGGTACACCTGGGGCATGCGACGCGTCGGGCTGCTGGCCGCGGGCCTGCTGGCATCGGTCGTGGCCGGCTGTGGGCCACCGGCCGACGAGGGGTTCACGTCGATCCACGTGAGCGAGCTCGTCGCGATGCGAAACTCGAACGACGGGGCGGCGACGGTGCTCGATGCGAACGGGGCGGATTTCCGGACACGGCAAGGAACGATCCCGGGCGCCGTTCTCCTCTCGAGCTACAGCAAGTACGACGTCGAGCGCGAGCTGCCGGCGCGCAAGGACGCGCGACTCGTCTTCTACTGCGCCGACTCGCATTGAATGGCCTCGCACAAGGCCGCCCGTCGGGCGGTCGAGGCCGGCTACACCGACGTCAGCGTGATGGTGGACGGACTGAAGGGGTGGAAAGCGGCCGGGAACCCGGTGGTGCCGCCCGCGTAGCTCAGCGGATACGCGGCAGAACCTCCGTCGCGAACAGCCGGAGACTCGCCCAGCCGAGCTCGGGATCGAGCCCGCCCATCAGCGGATGGAGCAGCACGCGGCCGTGCTCTTCCGCGATCCCGACGCACTCCTCCGGTGTGACGACGCGATAGACGCCGCTCCGTCGCACCTCGTCCTCCGTCGTCGCCGCGACGTGCACTTCCGATCGCTGCCCGGGCGTCTGCCACTCGTGGTACGTGCGGGCATCGTAGACGGCGTACGGGGCGATGCGCCGCCAGTCGGCGGCCGGATCGCGCGTCACGTGTACGAACCCCGGACCGCCCGGGAGCACGACGAAGCCGCCGTCGAACCCTTCGGCGGCGCACGCCTCGTGATAGACGCGCGCGAGGTCCGGATCGCCGATCGCGGGAAAAAACCCGCAGCGCAGGCGCGCCGCGCGGCGCGCCGCCTTCGGCGTCGAGCCGCCGATAAGCATGACCGGCGGCGACGGCGGCGCCGGGGTCACGCGCACCGTCCGCCCCCGCCACGTGAACGCCTCGCCCGTCCAGGCCTGGCGCAGCACGCCGACGTACTCGTCGAACAGCCGGCCGCGCGCCGTGCGGTCGACGCCGGCCATCTCGAACTCCTCGGGCCGGTAGCCCATGCCGGCGACGAGGCTCAAACGGCCGCCGGCGACGAGCGCGGCCGTCGCGAGCTGCTCCGCGAGACGGATCGGGTCGTGCAGCGGCACGAGGATCGCCGCGATGTTGATCGAGATCCGCTTCGTGCGCGCCGCGATCGCCGCCGCGAGCGTCACGGGCGACGACATGTAGCCGTCCTCGACGCCGTGGTGCTCCGAGATCGCGACCACGTCGAAGCCGGTGACGTCCGCCCATTCGCACATGTCGAGACACGCCGCGTACTGCGCCGCGTGCGTCGTGTCGGCGAACGGCGCCACCCGGAGATCGAAGCGCAGGCCGACCATCGCCGACATGGGGCGGCTTCTAGCCGTCGCGCGCCGCGCGGGTCAACGCGCGGCGCGGCGGGTTGAGCGGCGCGGTCGCGTTTGTTAGCCGTTGCCGCGTGGAGCTCGCCGGCAGGTCGGTGGTCGTCACCGGGGCGTCCGCCGGCATCGGCCGGGCGCTGACGCTTCGCCTCGCGGGACGCGGCGCGCGCGTGGTCGCCGCAGCACGCTCGTCCGCGGCGCTCGACGCGCTCGCGCGCGAGGCCGGTCCCGCCGTCCACGCGGTTCCCGTCGACGTCACGCGCGACGATTCCGTGGCGGCGCTCGGCGCGAGCGCGCGGCGCGCGTGCGGGAAGATCGACGTCGTCGTGAACAACGCGGGCGTCGGCTGGGTCGAGCCGTTCGCCTCGTCCTCCGTCGCGCACTGGGAGGAGACGCTCGCGACGAACCTCCTCGGTGCGCTCCGCGTGACGCGCGCGTTCCTGCCGCTGCTCCGGGAGGGCGGCGGCCTCGTCGTCAACGTCGGCTCGGCGGCAGCATCGGGGTGGCCGTACGTCGCCCTCTATGCGGCGAGCAAGGCGGCGCTCCGCGCGGCGTCGCTGGCGATCGATCGCGAGCTCCGGGCGAGCGGCGTCCGCGTCCTCTGCGTGGACATCGGCCCGACGACCGGGACCGGATTCGGCTCGCGCTCGGACGCGGCGCACGTCGCCGAAGCCGTGCAGGCGTGGACCGCGCTCGACGTCGGCCCAGCGCGCGAGCTCGCGACCGCGGAGATCTCGGCGCAGCGCATCGTCGATGCGATCGAGACGGCGCTCGGCGACGTCTGAGCACTGCGTCCGAGAAAGTGACCCCGAAAGGGGGTCCGCCCTCGACTACCACTCCCCGATCAACTACGAGCGGAGCTACGTCCCAGCATCAACCCGCCCACGGCTCACGCGTCATGCGATCAACGTCCGAGCTTCGCGATGGAGATGTCGGCGGTTTCGAGGCGGAACCCGAGCGCGTCGTGGAGCGTTTTGTAGAGCAAGGCCAAGGTCGGTCGATCGAGGTCCTCGACGATAGCCCTCACCTTGTTTTCCGCTCGCTCGCGCTCGGTCATCGGCTTCTCAGTCGTCGTCGCCATGGAGGACCTCCGCGGGCGTTGCCTGGTTTTCGCGTCTAGCGCTTCCAGTTTCGAGGAGGAGTCCGCCGGCTGCCTTCATTTTCCGCCTGAGCGCTGGCCGAATCGGCGCCCTTCGGACTCTCCGATTCGCGCCGGCGCCGAATCGATGGGAGAAGGGAGGACCGCCGTGGTTGACGCCGGGATCGCGGCCTTTGTACCGCGCAGGTTGCCGACCGGGAGCCACCCCTCGAAGCCGGAGTCCGTCGCACGAACGCGATACCGCGTCGCGCCGGCCAAGCCCGGGCGCCAGGCGAGGATGGCGACTTCGGTTCCGTCGCCCAGGCTCTCGAGAGGCATCTTGCCGGCCTCGTCCGTCAACGTCGCTCGAGCCAACCGGTCTCCGGCGCCGGCAACGAATACGCGCCGACCGACGGCGAACACGGACACGCGGATGCGAACCGGAGCAGGTGCGCGAAAGGCACCGCGACCGAATGCACCGAATGCCATGGTAACCTCCTGATAGTGGGCCTTTGACAGGCGCCAACCGCGCGGAGGCCGTTCGGGCGCGAGGCGGTCTCGGACTGAGGAAGGTGGGAGAGTAGGTCAGCCGAAACGAGAATAGTCAGCGTAAGCTCAATTGTCCTCGGTGTCAAACCGCGCAGCCCATCGACGAGGGCCGACACGCACGCGTTGCGCCGCCATCGCGACTCCGATACAAGGCGTATGAGGCCGTTCAGAGCCCCGCAACGCGACTTGTGCAGGGGCACCCGCTCCCTACCCACGTGTGCTCGGCGCGGACTCCCGAAGGAGAATCGTGCCATGGCTAGGGACGATGACAGCGCCATCGCCGGCAAGCTCTCCGCCTCGTGAGCGGAGATGGGAAAGGCCAAATTGCCAACTAGGGGCAGCGCAGCCGAGCGGACGCGAACCAAGCTCAACGCACTCATCCAGATGCTTGCGCGCCATTGGCGTGCGTTTTGGGACCGCGGAGCTGTGATGCATGGGACGGAGAACGTTGACGATCAAGACAACGTGAGTCGAGCTGAAAAGCGCCGACATTTCTGGGCCGAGGTGCGCGCTGGACAGCTCGAGGCCGAAGCGCGGCGGTCAAAGTGATGCCCGTGGTCCTGCCGACTCAGTACGTTCGGGGTAGCAACGCGCGATTCGACCCGTACAAGTCGCTGATGGCCGCGGTGCTGCAGACCGCCGTCGACGACCGTTGGGGATCGGTGCATCGGCAAGTGCCGCGGCAATGGAGTGCGGACGAAATCAAGGGTGTCCGCCTGGCGACCGCATACCTGGCGAGCACGGATCGCACGTGGCCGTTCAGCTTCGAGAACGTCTGCGAAGCGCTCGGTCTCGATCCGACCGTTCTCCGGCAGGAGCTGCAGAAGGAGTTGCGCACGTGATCGGACGACAGCCAAATCCATGCGACAACATGAATCATCGACGCGCCGACGCACCGGTGGGACATTGCCCGCAGTGCGGTGGGGTCGTGAATGATCGTATCCATGCTGCGCCATGTAGCGAGCCTCGCCATGCCGCGGCGCGGCGCAACCAGTCGATATTCTGCGTCGATTGCGGCATCCGCTTGATCCTCGGTCGACCATGAAGAGGAATTAGATCATTTGGCAACCTACGACTCGTGGGAATTCGGTGATTATGAAGCCGTCCGCAAACCCATGGAACCGGCGCATCCCGAGCGCCGCTTGCTCAGGGCGGTCCTCACCGACGCGATGGCAACGATCCTCAAGGAGAATCGGGCGGTCGGCCGGCGCACCGTGAAGATGCGTCGGGAGGCACTGGCATGGGTCGTCAGCAATGAGCGGTCGGGGACGTTCTCCTTTGAACGCATCTGCGAAGCGCTCGGCATTCACTCCGACAGGCTTCGTACCAAGGTACTCGGCACGCTCCGTGACCGTGCCCGCGCCGTGTCCGACGTCTAGCGAAGAGGCCATCGCCGGCGAGCTCGGTCGTGTCGTATGACGGTGTGGATCGTCGACGCCATGAACGTCATCGGCTCTCGTCCGACCGGATGGTGGCGCGATCGGAGGGCCGCCGTGCAGCGCCTCCTCGGCGCGAGCCAGCGATTCGCCGCCATCGCGGATGACCGAGTGATCCTCGTGGTAGACGGTCGGCCGGGACCGGCCCTTCCGGAGGGGGAGCACGACGGCGTGCGCGTGGCGTACGCGGTGCGGACGGGGCCGGATGCGGCCGACGACCGCATCGTCGAGCTGGTGGCGTCCGAGTCGGCACCCAGCCGGACCCAGGTCGTCACCTCGGACCGCGCGCTCCAGGAGCGGGTACGCCGTCTGGGGGCGCAGGTGGAGACCGCAGGAGCCTGGCTCCGGAAAATGGATGCCGTGTCGCCGCGTTAGGCGAAGTCCTGGCCGTTCATCCCTGCGTTCCCTCCGCAATCCCGAACACCTGTCCCCGCTGCGGCGTTTGGGGAGCCGAACTCCCCGATCTCTGGGCGGTGGCTCGCCTACCGCGTCGGCACGCACGGTCTAGAAAACAGGCATCGATGGGGGTTACGGTCGGCGCGTCGGTCTCGGCGCGCCGCCAATCCGGCGCATCGGGCTCGGTCCGAGGTCACGAGCGGCCCGGCACGGCGTTTGCGTATCATAGCCACCCGGCGCCTCGAGCGGGCTGCCAGAACGCCTTCATACCGACCATGCCGACCAGCGAGCAGCTGCGGCTCCCCTCCCTCGTCCGCGTCCGAGTCGTACCTCCCGCCACCGCGGGCTGGCGCGAACTGGATCGGGTGAGCTGGCTCACGCCGTACGAAGCCGAGACGATCGGCGAGGACGCCCGCCGTGCCGGGCCGGGGACTCGGCTCGAGGTGACCGTTCCGAGGCCCGCGGACGATGCGCGGCTGGCGGCGGTGAGAAGCCTCTTCGGCTGGCTCGCCGCGAAGGGGATCGACGTCGTCGTCCGTGAGGGCGACGACGAGCAGCTCTAGCCGATCCTCTGGGCCTGCACCGCCGGAGCGTGATCCGGACGCGGCGGGCGCAGGGCGACCCGCCGTAGTCGTACAACACGAGACCGTGGGGGTTCATCGGCTGCGTCCGCGCGGCGTGGCGGCTCACGTCGAGCGGTCCCGCCGCGCCCGGAGCCGCGGGCCGAAGGGCAGGATCCGCGACGCAGTCGCCGGCCGCCGGCCGCGGTGGGTACCCGACGGCGGCAGGTAGTCGATCGCGAAGCGGAGCGTCGGAAAGAGCCGCGGCAGCCGCATCAGGTTCGCGACGAAGACGCCCGTCGCCATGCGGTCGAGCCACGAGGCCGTCGGCCACCCGAAGTGCACGGTCACGTCGCAGCCCTCGAGCTCCTCCTCGAGAAGCGTCAGCAGGACGGTGATGGTGCGGTAGACGCTGCCCCCCTGGATCGGGAAGCGGTAGTGGCTCGGCCCGACCTTCGGCGGGATCGTGTGACGGGAAGAGAAGAGCGTGATGAAGACGCTCCCCGCGGCCTGTTGTCCGGCCTCCACCTCGCCGGGGCGGCGGAACCACACGTGCAGCGGTCCGTCGGCCTCGCCGAGCGCGAGCAGCATCTCCATGGCGTAGTCGCTGCGACGGATCTCGCGGGCCTCGGGACCGTAGCGGCGCGAGAACGGAATGCCGGCGGCGAGCAGCACCCCCACGACGGCGGCCCAGAGGCCCGTCCCGTACGGCCGGTGCGCGGCGAGGTACACGAAGCAGGCGAGCAGCATGAACTCGAGGAGCAGCGTCCCCGTGCGCGACGTGTGGTACGCGCGGATCTCCTTCGTCCCCTGGAAGTACCGGTAGATGAGCAGGCAACCGATGTTGATGCAGAAGCTCGCGAGCAGGCTGACGGCGTACATCTCCGCGAGGACGGCCTGCGACCCCGCGGTGAGCAGGATGATGCTCGTGTAGAGCGCGCCGTTCAGGATGTGGATGCGGTAGAGCGACGCCCGGCGGTTGGTGGCGATGAGCCAGTCGAAGCGGTAGCGGTGCGCGACGCGCTCGAGTAGCTCGCTCGAGGCGACGTAGGCGGTGTTCACCGCCATCACGAGGATGATGCTGCCGACGAACCCGACCACCACGCCGAAGGGCACGTTGCCGACGACCGTCGCCCAGTAGGTGATGAGGTCCCCCTCGTGGGCCGCGAGGTCGATCGGTGCCGACAGCGCCAGCGCCGAGATGATCGGCGTCACGATGCCGACGGTGAGCGCGAGGAACCAGTACGCCCGCGCGATGTCGCGCCAGCTGTCGACCAGCCCGGCGGTCTGGATGACCGACTCGATGCCGGAGTACGCGAGGATGCAGCTCGCCACGCCCACCGTGACCACCGCGACGGCGTGCGGCAGGCCCGCCCCGGTGACCGAGCCGAGGACGCCCTGCGCGCTGCCGAGGATGATCCGGGCGCTCCCCGACTCGAGGTGCAGGAAACCGAGCGCGATCAGGTTCACGAGCACGAAGGCGGCGACGATGAAGATGCCGAACGTCACGCGCGCGTTCTCGCGGATGCCGAGGATGTTGAGGCCCGCGATCGCCCAGATGACGCCGAGGATGAGCCCGTACTGGGTCGCGGGCCCCACCGTCAGGAACGCCGTGCCGTTGATCACCGCGCTCACCGTCGAGATGCACGCGGTCAGGATGTAGGACACCATGATCGACGCGACCGCGACGAACGAGGCGACGGGTCCGAGGACGAAGTAGGCGAACGAGTACACGCCGCCCCCCCGGATGTCGTGCAGCTCGAGGATCTGCGCGATCTCGACCATGCGCGTGGACAGCACGCGCATGAGGAGCGAGGTGGCGGCGATGAAGAAGATCGCCTGTGTCCCGATGAAGCGATGCGCTTCCGCCGGCGCGTAGAAGACCGACGTCAGCTCGTCCATCAGCGTAATCAGGCCGACGGCGAACCAGGTGAGGTACCACTTCCCGCCCTTGGCGAAGCCGAGCAAACGAGGCTGCAGCGCCAGCGAGGCGAAGAGCGAGAGGAGCAGGACGTTAAGCCAGAAGAGGACGATGACGGTCATGCGCGCTCGCCCGCGTCACTACTGGCGAGCAGCGGCAGCCGTCAAGCAGAAGAGAGGGCTACCGGGGAGCGAGCTGGCGCCTAGCGCGCGGCGCCGCGATCGGCCGCGTGCGAGTGCCCGTGATCGGATCGTGCCGGCTTCGCGTCGTTGCCGTGGTCCGTGCCGCCATTGCCGCGGTCGTCGGAGTGGCCGCCGGCGTGCGCGGGGTGGTCGCTCCCCGCGGCGTCGCCCGATGCGCCGTCGCCAATCGCGTCGTGGTAGTCCTGCGCGACCTCGTCGTCGCCGAGGACCCGCCCGCGGAGCGCGACCCGTCCGATCAATCCCGGCGGAACGGGCTTGCTGTCGCTGGCATCCGTCCCGACGAGCAGCTCCGACTCCGCGGGAGCGTCGGACCGCCCCTGTCGCGGCTTCCGGCCGACCAGCTCGCCGTCGACGTAGAGCGACATCGTGTCCTCGCTCCACGTGGCGGTCACGTGATGCCACTCGCCCGGATTCCAGTCTGAGATCGGCACGCCGACGCCGTTCGCTCCCGCGCCGTCGCCCGTCGCACCGACGGCGCGGCCGCGCGGACCGTCGCCGGTGTCGTCGCCCGCGCCTTCGAGGCGGAGGAAATGGACGTTCTTCGTGAGCCGCATCTCGTCGCCGAGCTGCACGAGCGTCGCGTCGTCGGCGTTGTCGTGCTCCCACCCCGGCTGCACCATCAGCGAGAGGCTGCCCTCGTGCTGCACCTTCCCGTCGACGGGGATCGCGACCTGTCCACCGGTGGGCAGGACGGCGTCCCCGCTGTGGAAGGCGACGTCGTCGGGAATCGGGACGGCCGGCGCCGCTGCACCGACGGTCTGCGAGGGCGGGGGCACCGCGGGCGTGTCGCCCGCCGGAGTGCTGCCCGTCGTGGCGCCACCGCCGGCACGCTGCTCCGCCATCTGCCGGCGGCGGCTCGGCCGGCGATGCTTCCTGCGGGGCCGGCGGGCGACGTCCGGCTCGACGACGGCGCGCTCCGGGCGGGCCTCGG
>Ga0066705_10000362_pt1 | contig 12084 bp, 9 predicted proteins | sample GraSoiAngelo_154_FD_66506 | JGI IMG/M metagenome (GOLD analysis project Ga0066705, IMG submission 66506) | Grasslands soil microbial communities from the Angelo Coastal Reserve, California, USA - 14_1009_13_20cm | ecosystem: Environmental > Terrestrial > Soil > Grasslands | place: USA... | reverse complement strand
GTCGAGAACGCCGTCGCGCTCGAGGCGGTGGCGGCGAGCGCGTACCGCTCGGTCCTGCTCGCCGCGGGACTCGATGCGATTCCGGAGGAGCTGCTGGAGAAGCACTTCGCCCGCAAGCACGGCGCGGCCGCGTACTACGGGCAGCCGGTGTGAGGTCGCTGCGCCTCCACGCCGCAGGTGAGCTGCGGCTGCACGAGGAGCCGGACCCCGAGCCGCAACCCGGGGAGGCACTCGTGCGCGTCTCGGGCGTCGGGCTGTGCGGCTCCGACCGGCACTGGTTCCTCGAGGGCGGGATCGGCGACGCGGTGCTGCGCGAGCCGCTCGTCCTCGGCCACGAGCTCGCCGGCGTCGTCGTCGGCGGACCTCGGGCGGGCGAGCGGGTCGCGCTCGACCCGGCAGCCCCGTGCGGGGCGTGTGCCGTGTGCCTCGCCGGGGAGGGGCATCTCTGCGGCGAGATGCGCTTCGCTGGACACGGCTCGACGGACGGCGGGCTACGCACGCTCGTCGCCTGGCCGGACCATCTCGTCCACGGGCTTCCCGACTCGGTGCCGGACGAGGCGGCGCCGCTCCTCGAGCCGCTCGGAGTCGCGCTGCATGCATGCGACCTCGGCGGTGCTGCGCCCGGCTCGACCGCTGCGGTCTACGGCTGCGGACCGCTCGGCCTCCTGCTCGTGCAGGTGCTGCGCGCGGCGGGCGTGGAGGTGGAGCTGGCGGCGGACCCGCTTCCGCACCGCGCGGCGGCTGCGCGGGAGCTCGGCGCGCGCACCTCCGATCCGGCGGGGATCGAGGTCGACGTCGCCTACGAGGTCGCCGGAGATGACGACGCGCTCGACGGGGCGATCGCAGTGACGAGGCCGGGCGGGCGGGTCGTGCTCGTCGGCATCCCCGACGGCGACCGCTCGTCGTTCACGGCTTCAGCCGCCCGCCGGAAGGAGCTGACGCTCACACTCTGCAGGCGCATGCGCGCGAGCGACCTGCCCCGCGCGATCGGCCTCGCCGAGGCCGGCAGGCTGGAGCTCGGTACGCTCGTCACGGCGCGTTACGGGCTCGCCGAAGGACCGCAGGCATTCCGCGAGCTCGTGGAGCGGCGCGGCCTCAAGGTCGTCGTGGAGCCAGAGCGGTGAAGGTCGCGCTCGGCATCGACTTCGGCACCGAGTCGGCGCGCGCCGTCCTCGTCGACTGTGCGGACGGACGCGAGATCGCCGCGAGCGTCGAGCAGTACGAGAACGGCGTGATCGGCGAGCGCCTGCCTGCGCCCGACGGAGAGATCGAGCTCGAACCCGACTGGGCGCTGCAGGACCCGCGCGACTACGTGCGCAGCGTGCAGGCTACGGTGCCGCGGCTGCTCGCCGACGCGAACGCGGCGCCCGACGACGTCGTCGGGATCGGCATCGACTTCACCTCGTGCACGATGTTGCCGACGCTCGCCGACGGGACGCCGCTCTGCACGGTGGACGGCCTGCAGCGCGAGCCGCACGCGTGGGTGAAGCTGTGGAAGCACCACGCGGCGCAGCCGGAGGCGGACCGGATCAATGCCGTCGCCGCAGAGCGCACCGAGGCGTGGCTGCCGCGCTACGGCGGGCGGATCTCGGCAGAATGGTTCTTCGCAAAGGCGCTGCAGATCCTCGACGAGGCGCCGGAGGTGTACGCGCGCGCCGACCGGCTGATCGAGGCGTGCGACTGGATCGTTTGGCAGCTCACCGGCGTCGAGAGCCGCAGTGCGTGCGCTGCCGGGTACAAGGCAATGTGGTCGAAGCGAGACGGGTTTCCCTCATCCGACTACTTCGCGGCGCTCGACCCTCGCTTTGAAGACGTCGTCGACGCGAAGATGTCGCGCACACTGTTGCCTCCGGGAGCGCGGGCCGGCGGGTTGAGCGAGCGAGGCGCGGCGTGGACGGGACTGCGCGCGGGAACTCCCGTCGCGGTCGCGAATGTCGATTTCCACGCGTCGGTGCCGGCGACGACGGTCACCGCGCCGGGAACGCTCGTGATGATCATGGGCACGAGCAACGGGCACCTCCTGCTCGGCGACGAGCTCGTGCACGTCGAAGGCATGTGCGGCGTCGTCGAGGACGGCGTCGTACCGGGCTACTTCGGATATGAGGCGGGCCAGTCGGCGCTGGGAGACCTCTTCGCGTGGTTTGTGCGGACCGTCGGCGGCACGCACGAGGAGCTCACCGCGGAGGCGGCTCGCCTCCGGCCCGGAGAGACAGGGCTGCTCGCCCTCGACTGGTGGAACGGCAACCGGTCCGTGCTCGTCGACGCCGATCTGCGCGGGCTGCTCGTCGGGATGACGCTCGCGACGCGGCCGGCCGACATCTACCGGGCCCTCATCGAGGGGACGGCCTTCGGGACGCGCGTGATCGTCGAAGCGTTCGAGCACGCCGGGCTTCCCGTCGGCGCGATCGTCGCCTGCGGAGGTCTACCCGACCGCAACCCACTCGTGATGCAGATCTTCGCCGACGTCACCGGCCGCGCGATCGCGGTCGCAGGCTCGCGGCAGGCTCCGGCGCTCGGCGCGGCGATGTTCGGCGCGGTCGCGGCCGGCGCGGCCGCCGGCGGATACGACTCGATCGACGCGGCCTCGCGCGCGATGGCGCACCTGAGTGGTACGACGTTCGCGCCGCGGCTCGAGCATCGCGACGCGTACGACCTCCTGTACGGCGAGTACCTCCGGCTCCACGATCTCTTCGGACGCGGCGGCGATGAGGTGATGCGTCGGCTGAAGCGGCTCCAGAGCGAGGGCGCGGCGCCGGCGCCCGCTCCGGCGTGAGCGGCGGCACCGTCTTCGCGCCCGCGCGCGTCAACCTGATCGGGGAGCACACCGACTACTCGGGCGGGCTCGTGCTTCCCGTGGCCATCGACCTCGGCACGACCGTGAGGTGGCGGCCGGTCGACGGTTCCGTCCGAGTCCGCTCCGAGGACTTCGACGACGTCGTCGAGATCGGCGCCGAGGGCGGCGGCGCCGAGGGCTGGGGACGGTATGCGTCGGCGGTGGTCGAGCTGTTGCACGAGCGTGGACGGCCGAGCGTCGGCATCGACGCGGTCGTCTCGTCGGCGGTGCCGATCGGGAGCGGGCTGTCGTCGTCCGCGGCGCTGACCGTGTCGCTCGCGCTCGCGCTGTGCCGCGCTGCGTCGTTCGACGTCGAGCCGCTCGAGCTCGCCCGCCTCATGCAGGAGGCGGAGCTCCGCGCCGTCGGGGTGCCCTGCGGGTTGATGGATCCGGCGTGCGTTCTCCTCGCGCGTCGCGGCCACGCGTTCCTGCTCGACTGTGGCACAGAGGAGTACCGGTATGTCGCGCTGCCGGACGGGCTCGCGATCGTCGTTGTCGACTCCGGCGTGCGTCACGCACTGGAGGACTCGGGCTATGCGCGGCGTCGCACCGAGGTCGAGCGCGGAGACCCGCGGCGGATGCGCCACGTCCGGTCGGAGAACGAGCGCGTACGCCGGGTCGTCTCCGCGCTCGAATCGGGTGATGTCGAGGCGCTCGGACCGCTCTTCCGCGCGGGACACGACAGCCTCCGCGACGACTTCGAGGTGTCGACGCCTCAGCTCGACCTGCTCGTCGATCTCGCGTATGAGCACGGCGCGGTCGCAGCGCGGATGACCGGGGGTGGCTTCGGCGGGGCGATCGTGGCGCTCGCCCGCTCGAACGAGGCCGGGGCTCTCGCAGACGGCGTCGTCGCTGCGTACCGCGTGCATGCCGGACGCGACGGGCGCGCATACGTGTGCGAATCGGTCGACGGCGCCGCGTCGCGCCGTCAGCGTTGAGCGGCCGAGCCTACCGTGCTGAGCTCAAGCGTTGAGGTAGCCCAGTCATCATCCATCTCCTGTGGTGGATTCGACGGCCCGTCGACCCTGCGCCGCATCGTCATCTTTCGTGGCTCCACGACGTGCATCCTCCGAGTTCACGTGAGACTCGACATCGCGCTTCAGCTGCTCGAAGACGGCTTCGCTCAGGAAGCCCTGCTCGTAGACGCGCCGAAGCTGTTCGATGCGTCCGATACGGCGGTTCTCCACCGTGTCCAGCTACCCGAGCCGACCGTTCCCAACCGCATGCTGCAATCGTTCAGTGCACTGAACTGCTCAAGCGCGGGGTCGGTGACCGTCAGATCAGACCGTGGATGCCCCGTGCGACCAAGGCAGCACCGATGACCCGCACGACGATTCCGAATCTCACCCGGAACGGATGAAGGCCCCGTTTTCCGGGGCCTTCTCAGCGGGCGCCAACGGTCAGTCCACGTCGTCGGCAGGTGAAGGTTCGACCATGATGTCTTGGGGGGCCTGCGGGTCGTTCGCCGGCTGGGTGATCGTCCAGGCGACGTCGAGCGGGCAACCGGCCTTGAGCAGGCGCTCGATGTCGTGCACGTCGGCGCGGCTGTTGGCGATGGTTGCGGCGAGCTCCGGGTCCGCACCGAGGCTGATCATGCGTTGCGTACGCCACCTGATCTCTTCGCCGTCGGGCGCGCGAATGATGACGGTGTCGGTGCTGATGGCGTTTGTCTCGGTCATTGGCCCGTGCGAGTACCCGTAACGGCGACTATGCCTCTACGAGCGCAGTTTTGGCGGCGGCGGCGGCGGCCGGCGGTCGTCCCTGGACGATCAGCGGGCCGGCCGTAATCATCGGCGTGGTCGGGAGCGCCGCGGCGAGGCCGTTCTCGCGGATCCATGTGGCGGCGAGACGTGTCGACGCGTGCGCCTGGTTCGAGGTCTCGAACAGGCCGACGGAGGTCAGCACGCCTTCGCCGGCGTCGATGAGGAAGTACCCCGAGAAACCGGGCAGTTTGCTGATGCTGGGCAGAAGGCTGTCCGTGACTTTGCGGGTGATCTCTTCAGAGCGCACCTTGTCGATGCCCTCGTAGCGACGGATGGTCGCATACATGTGAACTCCTTCTGTTGGACGTGCGGGGCAACGCCGTCTCATGCGAGCAAGGCGTCGAGGAGGTCTTCGAGGGGCGCGGTGGCGAGGCAGATCGAGTTGTCGGCTGCGCCGTAGTACATGCGCACCTCGCCGCTCGTTTCGTCGTGCAGGAGGCCGCAGGGGAAGACGACGTTGGGCACGTCGCCGGTGCGTTCGTACGGCGCGAGCGGCGCGAGGATCCAGTTGGGAAGGCGCTGCAGGACGCGCGTCGGCTCGTCGAGATCGAGGAGTGCGAGGCCGACCCGGTACACCTGGCCGGAGACGGTGTCCTTCACGCCGTGGTAGACGAGCAGCCAGCCGTGCTCGGTTCGGAGCGGCGGTGGCCCGATCCCGATTCGAAGCGAGTCCCACCACGCGCCTTCCCGCGGTTGGAGTACCTGCTCCGGTGCGCTCCAGCTGACGAGGTCGGACGAGCGGGAGAGGACGATCTCGCCGTGTGCGCCGCCGAATTCGGTCTTCGGGCGGTGCAACATGACCCAGCGACCCTCGATTCGATGGGGGAGAAGGGCCGCATTCTTGTCTTCGGGCTGCCGGACGATGCCAAGGCGCTCGATCGTCGCGAAGTCCCCGGTGGTTGCGAGATAGACCGCCGGCCCCGCCGGGCCGTAGGCGGTGCAGGTGATGACCCAGCGCGCCAGCTCGGTGATCCACACGGCACGCGGGTCCTCGAATCCCCACTGCTCGCTCGCGACGTCGTTGGCGGGAGCGAGCAGCGGCTGCGCGTCGACGGACCACCCGTCGGTGCCGTTGGCGGAGCGGGCGACGGTGAGGTGCGAGATCCCGCGGAGGTCTTCGACCCGTGCAAGGAGGACGGTCTCGCCGTCGAGCGCGGCGGCGGCGGGGTTGAAGACGGCATTGACCGGATACGGCCAGTCCTTCGCGGTCAGAATCGGGTTGTCGGGGTGACGCTCGAAAAGCTCTCGCTCGGTCATGTCGCGAGGGCCGGTTCGCGGACAGAGGTCGGGACGCCGGCCGCGTCCAGCATGAGTGCGGCGCGATGGAACGCGAGCGTCGATTCGGCGCCTTCGTTGGCGTTCATCTCGTCGGTGCCGAGTCCGTCGCTGCAGCCGCCGGTGGCGAAGTCGTAGAGCGGCCGGTCGAGACGATTGCGTCCGAGGAACCACTCGAATGCGTGCCGGGCCCGGCTGCCGTGCTCGGGCTCGCGCGTGATCGCGAACGCGGCGAGCTCGGCCTCGACGAGGGCTGCCGCGTCTAGAGGTTGCTCGTCGCCCAGGCCCGGGGCCGCTTCGCCTCGCTGTCGCCCGTGGTGCCCGGGAAGGCGCAGCGTCCCCTGCTCGAGACCGCACTCGTCGCCGAGCCAGCGCAGGGACTCGAGCCCGGCCTCGAAGAGGTCTTCGCGGCCGAGTGCGCCTCCTCCGCTGATGAGCGCCTGCGCGAGTCGCGCGTTGTCGTACCTGAGCTCGGCCTCGAACCACTTCCAGTTGTCCGACGAGTTGCGCTCGTACGCGCTCGCGAGCTGCTCGACCAACCGCTCGAGTAGGCGCCGTGCCGGTCGGTTCATCCGGTCCGCGTCGAGGCGGGACAGGCCGAGCACGGAGTACGCGGCCGTTCGCAGTGAGACCTCGCCGGCGAGTCTTCCGACGAGGCGGTCGAGGAGGTTTCGGCTCGGCTCGACGACTGCGGGAATCCATGCCGTCGCGAGGATGTCGCCGAGTGCCCACACCGAGCGGCCGACGTGGTCGCCCATGTGCGGTTCGTCGAGCCAGCGCCGGTCGTAACTCATGAAGTTGCGCATCCCGCCGTCTCCCTCGGCGGCGTGCAGGAATGCGAGCGCCCGGTAGAGCGTCGACGTCCAGGCCTGTTCGTCGCCGCGACGTGCGAGCGTGAGGGAGACGACGGCCAACCGGGCAACATCGTCGACGCAATAGCCGCTGTCGCGGTTGGGGATGATCCCGTGCGCGTGCTGCACGATGCCGACGTCGTCGACGAGCGTATGCAGATGGTCGGTGCGCAAGCTGGTGAGCTGGAGGTCGGCGACGCCGGCGGGTCTGCGCCGCGGCGCGAGGACGTGCGCCTCGCGCAGCACCGCTGCGGTCGCTTCTGCAACCGCAGGCCACGCGAGGGACGATCCGATCCGCCGCGCCTCGGCGCGGGCCTGCGCCAGCGCTTCCGCGTCCTCGAGGTAGCCACATACCGCTTCGGCGAGCGCGGCCGCGTCGTCGAACGGTACGAGTCGGCCGGCGCCCGAGGCAAGCATGTCCTGGGCGTACCAGTACGGTGTCGAGACGACGGCGCAGCCGGCCGCGATTGCGAAGGTGAGCGCGCCGGATGCGATCTGCTCGCGATTCCGGTAGGGGGTGACGAACACGTCGGTCGCCGCGAGCAGGTCCGAGAGCTCGTCGATCGAGAGGAAGCGGTCGTCGAACTCGACGTGCTCGCCGAGGTCGAGCTCGAGCACACGTCGTTCGAGCATGAGGCGGTATCGCTCGCCTTCCCGATACGCGACGTCGGGATGCGTTCGGCCCGCGATGACGTAGACCAGCTCGGGATGGCGCTCGACGATTGCGGGCAAGGCCGCGATCGCCGTCTCCAGGCCCTTGCCGGGCGAGATCAACCCGAACGTCGACACGGTGATGCGCTCGTGCGTACGGTGGGCGGGCTCGTTCACGGACGCGCGCGCCGTGAGCCGCGCCGGCGCGCCGTGCGGCACGACGCGGATCTTCTCCGCGGCGCAAGCTCCGCAGCCCTCGAGCAGCCGCTGCGCGGTGTCGGTCATCACGATCACCAGCTCAGCCCGCTCGCACAGCTCTGATAGCACTGCGAGCTGGTGCGGCGTCGGCTCAGAGAGCACCGTGTGCAAGGTCACGACGAGTGGCTGCGCGAGCTCCTTCGCAAACGAGAGCACGTACTCGCCGTCGAGCCCGCCGAAGATCCCGTACTCGTGCTGCAGGAGAACGACGTCGATGTCGAGTCGGCCGAGCATCCGAGCCGTGCGCACGTAGTCGCCTCGCACGGCCTGCCCGATCGTCGAGAGGAGCCCGCGTCGCTGCGGACGCGACGGCTCGTTCACGACCGCAACGAAGTCGACGCGCTCGACGCCGTCGACGCCGAGCAGTGTCGCGCGCACGTCGGCGGCAAACGTGCCGATGCCGCACGCGCGCGGCGGGTACGTGGAAACGATAGCCGTGCGCACGCCGGCTACCTACTGCGCACGGGCACCGGCAGCATTCGCTGCGGCTCGCTCAGTCCACGCTCGTGCATCCGCTTTCCGAACGTTCCGTTCGTCGCCGCGCGCAGCCGTTCGAGGACTCGCCTCAGGCTCTTTCTCATGATGTCGCTCCCTGTTCGTGACTCCCCGAAGCAGCAAGCGGCGGGCTCGTGCGGGAGTCGCAACACGTGGACCCTTCCAACACCGTAGCGCAAAGCGCCGTTTACGCGATAACCAGGCTATGATCAGGGAGCGCGCATCTCGTGCGCGAGGCCGCCGGGGCTCGAGGTCCTCTCCGACTTCTCTTTCTCCTCGAGATCTGGAGCCCGACTCTTGCGATCGTCCTTCCTCAACCGCCGTGTACTGGCCGGAGTCGCTTTCTCGGCGCTGACCGTGGCCGCGTGCGTCCTCGTCGCACGGCGGCTCACGCATTCGAGCTGGCCTCTTGCTCACGCCCGGGCACTCCTGGTCGCGCTCGCCGTCACCTGCTATTTCGTGAGCTTCGTCGTCCGTGCGCGCGGCTGGCATCGACTGTTTCCGCGAGAGCATCGACCCGGCCAAGCCCGGTGCCTCGCGTCGGTCGGCGCCGCTGCGGCGAGCGGTGCGGTGCTGCCGCTCCGCCTTGACTACCTCGTCAAGATCGGCACCCTACGCAAGCTCGCCGGCATCCGGATCGGACTCGAGGCGATAGCGCTGTCGATCATCTCGCTCGGCATGATCGACGCGGTTGCGATGCTGCCCCTCTCGATCTCGGCGACCGCCACCAGTACGGCGAGCTTCCGCGGGCCGCTCCTGATCGTCGTCACCTTCGGCCTCGCCTGCTGCGCGCTGCTCGCGGCGAGCGCGCGCATCGTGCGCCTGCCGCTACTCCGACGCAGCCGTCACCTGCGCGCCGTGTCCGATCACGTGGCCACGCACCAGGCCCCAGGCGGACGGCGCAACGCGATCGTCGCCGGCGCGTACCTCTTCACCTGCTGGACGACACGTGCAATCGGCAGCGCCCTGCTGCTGAACGCGCTCGGCTTCAGGTTCTCACCCTCCACGACGCTGTGCGTGCTCTGCCTGAGCGCCGCCGCGGGAGTCATCCCGATCACGGCCGGCGGCGCAGCCGCGAACCTTGGTGCCACAGCCGGAATCCTCCTCGCTCTCGGCGTAGGGAAGAACGTCGCCATCAACTTCTCCCTCGCCTCAGGCCTGCTCCTCATCACGAGCGCCAGCGCAGCCGCGCTCGCAGGCCTCGCCCTATCGGTGACAATGCGGGCGGTTGCGACCAGACGCCCGGCGATCCTGCGTTCGTAGGACGTTCTCGAAGCCCTCGAAGGAGGCTCGAATGGCTACCACCGATGGAGGTGCCACGGATTGGCGCGTGATCGGTCAGGCGGCACTATCACCGGGGTCGCGATCTGATGTCGGGTTGCTGAGGGAGGAGGAGGCGTTCACACTCCGGTGATGGCGGCTGTTGCGGCAGAAGCTGCGGGGCTCTTGGAGCGGGATTCGGTTCTCGGCGAACTGAGCGACGCCCTGGCAGAGGCCGTCGCGCGGCGCGGCCGGTTCGTGCTCGTCGCCGGGGAGGCCGGGGTGGGCAAGTCTGCGGCTGTTCGTGCATTCTGCGCGAAGGCGCGCGGTTCGGCGGACGTGCTGTGGGGAGGCTGTGACGCGTTGTTCACGCCTCGGCCGCTGGGGCCGTTCCTCGATATCGCCGAGGAAGCCGGCGGCGAGCTCGCGACCGCGGTCAATGAGGGCGCGCCCGCGGTGGTCGCCGCGCTCCTCGGGCTGGCGCGGCCGGGCTCGGCGACGATCGTCGTCGTCGAGGACGTCCACTGGGCGGACGAGGCGACGCTCGACGTTCTGCGGCTGCTCGCGCGCAAGCTGGAGCAGGCGCCGCTGCTCGTGCTCGCGACCTACCGGGACGACGAGCTGGATCGGGTTCATCCGCTCCGCGTCCTCCTCGGCGAGCTGGCGACCCTTCCTCAGGCCGAGCGGCTCACGGTTCCATCGCTCTCGCCGGAGGCTGTCGCCGAGCTCGCCGGCTCGGCTGAAGTCGATGCAGGCGAGCTCCACCGGCTGACCGGCGGGAATCCGTTCTTCGTGACGGAAGTGCTGGCGTCGGGGAACGGCACCATCCCTCCGACCGTGACGGATGCCGTGCTCGCGCGGGCCGCGCGGCTGAGCGGTGAGTCGAGAGCGGTGCTTGATGCAGTCGCGATCGTCCCACCGGAGGCGGATCTCTGGCTGCTCGAGGCGATTGCAGGGGAATCGATGGAGGGTCTCGACGCCTGCCTCGGCTCGGGCATGCTCCGGCCCGAGCGAGCGGGCGTCGCCTTCCGCCATGAGTTGGCTCGGCTTGCTCTCGAGGCGTCGGTCGCGCCGCAACGAAAGCTCGAGCTCCACCGCGCCGCTCTCGGCGCGCTCGGCCGGCCGCCCGGCGGCGCGGTCGACGTCGCCCGGCTCGCACACCACGCCGAGGCCGCCGGGGACGCCGACGCGGTGCTCCGTTACGCCCCGGCTGCGGCCGAACGGGCTGAGGCTGTCGGCGCTCATCGCGAGGCGGCGGCGCACTACGCGCGTGTCTTGCGGTTTGGCGAGCGGCTGTCTCCGGCGGAACGTGCCGAGTTCCTGGAGCGGCGCTCACGTGCCTGCTACATCACCGACGACATCGACGAGGCGATCGATGCGGTGGAGGATGCGCTAGAGCTCAGGCGCGAGCTCGGCCAGCGACTGGAGGAGGGCGAGTCGCTCACCTGGCTCTCCACGATCCTCTGGTGCCCGGGACGGACGGCGGATTCGGTGCGGGCCGCCCGGCAGGCGGTCGCGCTGCTCGAGACGCTGCCGCCCGGCCGTGAGCTCGCCAACGCCTACGTGCACCAGGATTGGGCGCTCGCAGAACGGGCCCTCGAGCTCGCCGAGGAGCTCAGTGACAGTGAGCTCATCCTTCGCATTCGCACGATCATCGCCACGCGGGACTTCGCCAACGGCAGTGAGAAGCTGGAGGAGTGCCTCGAGCTCGCCCAGGCTGCGGGGATCACAGATCTTGCCGGGGACGCGAGCACCCACCTCGTCTCGCGAGCGCTCGAGCTCCATCGGTACGACCTCGCCGCTCGATACGTCGATTCTGGGCTCACCTACTTCAGCGACCGCGGCCTCGAGCTCTACCGGTTCTACCTCCTCGGGTACCGCGCCCTGATCGAGCTCGATCAGGGTCGCTGGGACAACGCGGCCGAGGCGGCGGCCGCCGTCCTGCGCATCCGGCGCGCGTCGATCATGCCTCGCATCACGGGGCTGGTCGTGCTCGGCCTCGTCCGCGCGCGACGGGGCGACCCTGGCCATCGCGAACTCCTCGACGAGGCCTGGTCGCTGGCCGAGCCGACCGACGAGCTCTTCCGTATGGGCAAGACCGTCGCAGCGCGGGCCGAGGTCGCCTGGCTGGCGGGCGACCGGGAGGCCGTTGCCGGGATCACCGAGTACCCGCTTCGGCTGGCCCAGGAGAGAGAGGACCGGAGCGTGCTCGGCGAGCTCGGCGTCTGGCGGCGCAGGGCCGGCAACGGCGCGGAGGTGTCGGGTGCGGCCGGGCCGTATGCGGCCGAGCTCGCCGGCGACTGGCGGGAGGCGGCGAGGCAGTGGACGCAGGTCGGATGCCCGTACGAGGCGGCGCTCGCGCTCGCCCAGGCCGACGAGGAGAAGCCGCTGTGGCAGGCGCTGACGGAGCTTCAACGGCTGGAAGCGCGGCCGGCCGCCGCGATCGTCGCACGCAAGCTGCGCGAGCTCGGCGTCCGCGTCCCGCGTGGCGCCCGCGCCTCGACGCGCGCCAATGCGGCAGCCCTGACACCCCGGGAGCTCGACGTCCTGCGCCTCCTCGCCGACGGCGCCGGGAACGCGACCATCGCCGAGCGGCTGTTCCTGTCTTCCCGCACCGTCGAGCATCACGTCTCCTCGATTCTCAGCAAGCTCGGCGTGCGGAGCCGCGGCGCGGCGGTCGCCGAGGCTGGTCGCCTGG
>Ga0066705_10000361_pt1 | contig 12085 bp, 7 predicted proteins | sample GraSoiAngelo_154_FD_66506 | JGI IMG/M metagenome (GOLD analysis project Ga0066705, IMG submission 66506) | Grasslands soil microbial communities from the Angelo Coastal Reserve, California, USA - 14_1009_13_20cm | ecosystem: Environmental > Terrestrial > Soil > Grasslands | place: USA... | reverse complement strand
CCGTCGCCGATCGCGCCCGTCGTGTCCGTCGCCCGCCGCAGCGTCGCGCCGGCCTCCGATCCATACCGGTGACCCGCGCCATTCTCTTCGCCACGGCGCTGGCCCTCGCCTCGCGGGCCGGCGCCGCGGCCGTTTCCGAGGCCTGTGCCGCCGCGAGCGCGGCGCAGGGTCCCGACGATCCGGAGTTGCGGGAGTGGCTGCGCGCTCTCGTCCATGGGGTCGCACGCGAAGAAGGCGTCGATCCGTATGCCCTCGAGGCGCTGGGAATGACGGAGACGATGCTGCAGCCCGCGCTGGGAAGGTCTTGCGAGCTGGGGCCGTTCCAGGTGATGCCGTGGTGGGCGGGGATCTTCCGGCTCGACTCGCCCCTGCTCCTCTGGGACCCGCGGATCAACGCCATCGCGGCGGCGCGGATCTACAAGGCCGCGTGGCGGCGCTGGGAGGCCCGGTTCTCGCGTGCGGGCAGGAACCGTGCGCTGCGCGCCGCTGGTTGGCGCGGTCCGCTCGACCGGGAGACCTTCGCCGCGCTCTCGTACAACTGGGGCAAGGCGCCCCGCGCCTTCGCCCAGGCGGCGGATTTGCGGCTGGTGCCCATCCCCGCCTCCACCGCTTCCTATGCCCTGCGCTTCAAGCTGGCGCTGCGCGAGGCGCGGGAGCGGGCGCGCGCGGATAATGGCATTCCTCGAGCCCGATCGCCGTGATCGAGAGCAGGTGCGAGAGTGGCGTGGAAAGGCGCCCGCTTGCCGTCGCCTCATCCGCCAGGCGCGGGAGATCCTCGAGCCGGCCTGGAGTTGGTCCCGCAACCCAGATCTCCTCCCGGTACCGCGGGTCGAGTGGAGGGTCGAGATCCGGAAGCTGCTCGTAAGCCACCCCGCCACCCAAGTCCCCGCAGAAGACCGCCCCGCGGACCGGAATGGTCGCCGCGAGCTGCCGGGCAGCGAGAAGCGAATCGACCGACGGAGGGGCCCCATGCACGAGAAGGATGGCCGCCGGGGGCGCCCCGGCGCGGGCGAGCGTCGACACGGGTTGCGGCGGCAGCACCCGGGGCAACCACGCACCGCGCTCGCCGAGGAGCGATCGCAGCGCCTCCACCGCGCCGGTCCACGGCCCGAATGCCTCGCCGTCGATCACCTGCACCAAGGGCACCGCCGCGGGCACGATCTCGGGCCACGGCAGGCCGGCGGCGAGAAGGCGGGCGAGGATGCGTGGCCACAGGGCGCGCGCCTCGAAGGCCTCTACTCCCCGCGCGGCATCCTCGACGAGCCCGATCGCGCGCGCCCCGGCGTCCACTGCCCGCAGGACGGCGCGGAAGCCTTGGAGCGGTGGCGGGCGCGCGCCGGCATCGGTCGAGACCAGGGGCAGGCGCACCCGGCCGCGGTTCTTCCACACTACGGCGTCGTGCGGAGGAGAGACTTCGGCGAATACGCAATGATCGTCGCGCTGCAGCGCCTGCGCGGCGACGGAAAGGCGCACGACGGCGTCACGGCTCCAGCCCGCCTCCACGATGCGCCAGAGGTGGCCAGCGCCGCCGGGTGGGTTCGCCACGCCGCGCGCGTAGTGCTCGTAGTCGATCAGCCAGTCGTCGAGCAGGATGGGCCGCAGCGCGTCGGAGTCCTGCGTCCACAGCCTCCCGGCTGCTTCGAGGAAGTACGTCCCTAGCGCCGTTTCCGCGAGCCAGAGCTGTTTCTGCTCCACCGTATCGGCCGGACCCGCTACCGCCATGCCCTGAAGCGCCGCCAGGAGCCCGTCCCCAAACGAGCGGCGCGCGGCCGCGGGATCCGCCCCGAGCGCCTGCAAGCGCCGCTGCACGTCGAGGCGGGAGGCCGGCAGCGGATCCAGCAGACTCGCCGGAGCGCGGAGCCGCGGCGCGGCGGAGGCGGGTCCCCCTTCGATTCCGCGCACGATCCAGTCGGCGAAGGCGAGCTCCGGATCGCACCACTTCTCGCCCCCGCGCAGCGCCGCCGCCAGCAATAGATGAAGGGCTTCATGTCGCGCGATGGCGGCGGCGTCCGCCGCAGGCGTTTCCTCGCCGATCGAGAGCCGGATGCATCCGGACCCGAGCGAGAGCGCCTCGCCGCCGGTGCGGGCACCCGGCGTGATGGTCACCTCGACGCGATCCCAGGGCCGCCGGGGAGCGCGTACCCGGAGCGCATCGCGCAGGAGCCGCGGGGCATCTGCCAGTGCTTCTACGATGGCGTCCGGGATGGCGGGCGCGAGCCGGCGCTCCCCCGGGATGAAGCGCACCGAGGGCCGATCGTCGAGCCAGATGACGAAGAACCCTCCACAGCGCAATGCAGGATCTGCGCCCAGGGGCTCCGCTGCGCCGTCGATCCGCACCGTTGAATTCTCCCGCAGTCTCGTTCGTATCTCCTAGCGGTCCTTTCCGGTGACCGCAAATGGCCGCGCGCGGTCACGTGAACACCCGAACGCGGGGACGACGGGTCGATGCAGCCACTTCCGCAGCTCGAATCGTGCCTCCGCCTCGCGTTCGAAGCGCGGGATCCCCTGCATCCCTCGGGGATTTCGCTCTCCTCCTGGTTCGTCCGCGCCCCGACGCGCGGACGGCGGCGCGGCGAGCTGGACGCGGCCCTGCTCTTTCCGCCCGAGTTGGGGGCGCGCCTCGGCCCGGACGCAGGGCCCGCCATCGCGCTGGCGATGGATCCCGGGTCGTGGCGCTCGTGCCCCTCTCCGCGGGCGACGATCCCGCTGGCGACGCGGGAATGGCTGGCGGAAGCAGCGGTTGCTCTCGGCAGATCCGAGGGCTTCGAGCTGACCTGGGCAATGCTGCGCGCGATCTCCGAGCTGGAATCCACGGCTCAACGGCTGCTCGGATCCCGCACGCCGCGCTCGACGCTGCGTCAGGTACTGCACGGGGTGGCGCAGCGGACGTTGCGCGCCGAGCCCTTCGCGGCGTTCGTGATCCGTGTGCTGAAGATCGCCCAGGCCGCCTACGCGGCGTTCCGGCACGCGGGCCGGCCGCACGACGCGGCTTGGGCGCTGGTGCAGGACCGGCTGTGGCTCCCCTATCCCACCGGACGCTCGGGTCGCTCCGGCACGCGGGCCCGGGGCGCGTATCTGCCGAGCCTGCTCCAAGCCGCCGCCGCGAACGCGCGCAAGCGCCTCAAGCGCAACGCCGCAGAGCGCCGGACGAAGGACCACGCGCGCGCCCTGCTCGCGCGGTTCGCTTCCGGCCCCGGCGCGCGGGCCTGGCCCTGGATCGACGGATCCGGGCGCCTGTTTCCCCAGGGTGAAGACGCGCTCAGCCCGGAGATGGCCGGTCTCTGCTTCTTCGCGCTGCTCGCGCACGCCGCGAGCGAGCGGCGCAGCCGCGGCGGGCCGGCGGGAGGCCTCTCGGCTCCACTCGACGAAGCAGGCTTCGGCTCTTCAGAGTGGCTTCCGGATCGCACCGACGATCTGGCCATCCGGCTGTTGGGCGCCAGCGCGGCTTCCGGGCTGCCGCGAGGCGAGATGCTGGAGGCGATCTCCACGCTGGTCCGCGCGACGCTGGGGATGCCCGCGCGCGAAGGCGCGAACGCGCTGCGGCGTCTCGGAATCCAGCTCGGCGAGGACGACACGGCGAAGATGCTCGAGCGCGCCCGCGCGCGCCTTCCTGAGCTGGCGCGCTGGCTGGAAGAGAACGGCCGCGAGCTCCTGGAGAGGACCTGACGTGCGCCGCCTGCGCCCCGAGTTGATCTGGCCTGAGCTTTCCGCCAGTCCAGGCGGGCCCGAGCTGGTGCACCGCTGGGAAGCGCTGCTGGACAAGGCCCCGCGGCTCAGGCCTTGGGTCGATCAGATGCTCGGCCGCCACCGGCTGCGGCTGCAAGAGAGCGGAGCCGCAGGCTTCGAGATCGAGCGGACCCTCTGGCAGGAGCTCGCCCAGTGGCTGGCCGATTTCGAAGCGCTGCCCGGTTTCGCCGTCTCGGCGATCGCGGTGACGCTCGAGGACGAAGGCGCGCACGAAGTGGACCCGGATCCCTCCGCCATCGCGGCGGAGCCGGCGCCCGCCTCGCCGGAGCAGGCCGTCGGCGAGCTTGAAACGCTGCTCTCGGACGCGGCGTTCGCGCTCGCGTTCCACTGCGTGGACGCGCGCCTGCGGCCACTGCTTCCGGCGTCCGGAGAGCTCGCCCGGGTGCCGGAGTCGGATTGGTTCGCGCTCCTGCGCGCGAGCGCCCGCCCGCAGCCGGCGCTGACTCCTCAGGTGGCGATCACGCTCGTGCTGCACGTGCTCAGCCCCCGGTGGGCGAGCAATCCCGCCTCCGGTCGCCACGCCGCTCTCCGGCTCTTTCTCGCAAGCCCCGTCGACCTGCGCTCCGATCTGCAAGGGCTGTGCTCGTCCCTTCCATCCCACTGGGGACTCGAGGCCGGACAGCTGGCGGCATTCGTGGCCGCCGCGGGCCGCGCGCGGGTCGGTCTCGCGGATGCCTCGTCCCTCTGCGCCCGCATCGTCGCTTCGGCGAAAGCGCGTCCCGGCGGGCTCGCGCTGCTGGCAGACGGGTGCCGGGCGCCGGCGAGCCCGGAGGAGCTGGGAGCTCTGTTCAGGAACGTGAGGAAGTACCGGCACATGGGAGGATTTCAACAACTGCTCTCGGCCCTCTGACCCTTGGCCTCATGATTTTTTTGCTTCGTGAAACGTACGGCATCGCACGAGGTCCCCATGGTTCCCCTGAACGTCGCAGCGGCCTGGACGCGGATGCTCTCCGTGACTGCCGGAGCGTGCGCGGCCGCCGGCGCGCCCGGTCCGGGAACGCGCGTCCGCGGCCGCCCGGCGCTTGAATGGCTCCCGGGCCCATGGCTCGGACTGATCGACTTCGACGGCCTCAACCTGGCCGAGCGCGAGGTCCTCGAACCCTGGCTCTACCGGCACGCGGAGCCGCTGCTGCTCGTCCGGCACGTTCTGCTGGCCAGGCCCCTTGCGGAAGACATCTTCATCGAGCTCACGGCGCAGGCGCTCGAAGCCATGCCGGAGGGCTGGCGCGAGGGGCCGCGTCCCATCCTCATCCTCGCTCCCGCCGGCCGGACGCGGCCGGAGCGGCGCGCCGAATACCTCGATGCCCTCTCCCGGTTGCGGATCCCGCTGCTGGCGAAAGGGAGCGAGCTGTGGGCCGTGCGCGAGTTCGACGCCGGCTTTCTCGTGGCGCTCGCGCAACTGGCGCAGCCGCGTGAGCGGGCCGCGTTCCGCGCGGCGATCGATTCGAGCCAGACGCGGCTGTTCGATCAGCAGCTCGCGGTCGCGGAGGCCGCTGTGCTCGACGACCTGGTCGGCAGGCGTGACGAGGAAGGACTGATGGCCCTGGACGTCGACGCGCTCTCTTCGCTGCACCCGCTGGCCCATCCGCTCGCCGTGTACTCGGCGGTCGAACGCGCGCACAACCGGCGCCTCCCGCACGAGGAGCGGACCTGGTTCTCCGGACGCTCTACCGAGGCGCGGCTCTCCGCGCGCGGCTTTCCGGAACCGGTCCGACCCTGTACCGCGGAATTCGCGGGCCGCGCGACCACTGTCGCTCCCCTGTTGCCCGCAGATCTGCAGCGCATCTTCGAAGCCTCGGAGCTTCTCGGCAGCCCATGAACGCCGTCGGCGCAACCGCCGGAACACCGCCCGCGGAAAGCGGCCGCATCGTCGTCGCGACGGCGCTTCCGGCGCCCGACGATGGGCTTGTCCGCGTGTCCTGGCCGCGCACCATCTGGAGGCTGGCGCTGGACCCCGAGGCGCACCCCTGGAACGCCCGGTGGCGTCTACGCCGGCGGACACCGCTCGCAGCCGTCATCGCCGCCCTCCTCCTGCTCCTGCTCTTCGCGCTCAGCGGATGCTCGTCGGCGCCGCTGCAGTCGTTGCGCAGCTCGACGGCCGCGGCCCGCCCGGCGCAGGGCCTGCGCTGCGAGAGCATCCTCGTCTCGCAGGAGGTGCAGGTCCCGCTCGAGGGAGAGCTGGGCGACGTGCGGATGACGATCGACGACGTGCCGCCCGTGCTCGGCAAGCTGCGCATCCTGGTGCGGCGCCCGCGATTCGCGGCGTCGCTCGAGCTGTCGGCCGATCAGAAGCCGGAGTTCGACAAGGTGCTCGACCTATCGCCCGGCGCGGGACAGCGCTCGATCACCATCGTGCTTTCCCGGCCTCCGCACGCGCGGGACGGATGGCCGCGCCGCGACTGCAAGGCCTGCCGTGTCGACGTCGAGCTGACCGGGCTCTTCGGAGCACGCGAGGCACTGGACGCGTTCTTCGCGCGCGCGACGCAGGAAGCGGCCGCGATCGACGGCGCGTTCGCCTCGCAGGCGCCCGAGCCGGCGACCAGGCCGGGATCGGCGCTGCGCGATCTAGCCGAGTCCATGTCCGCCGAGGCCAGGCGCTGCGGCGTCCCCCTCGATGAACCAGTCCGCTCGATCCAGGCGGCGTTGGCTCAGCTCGACGCCGCGCGCGCTCTCCTCTATGCCGCCGAGCCGGACGTGCCCGACGCCGCGGCGGTGCTTCGAGCCTGGGAAGCGGCCGGCGCCACCATGAAAGACGCCGTCGCCGCCTCTGCGCGCGCGGCCGGGTGGCCTTCCTCGCTGCGCACAGGCTCTGCCGGGAGGCTGCGCTCGGCCGCGCTGCAGCTCGATGCCGCCGGCCAGGTAGCCGCGCTGCCCGCGGACGACCGGCGCGTCGCAGCGAGATGGATCGCGGTCGCGGTCGCGCCGGATCCGACCGCGCTCGGGCAGCGGCTCCCGGCGCTGCCACCGATCCGCGATCTGGACGACGCGCAAGCGCGACTGGAGTGGGTGAATGCGCGGGCCGGCGCCGCGCTGCCCATCCCCGGGCTCTCGCGCCGCTCCTCGCTGCGCATCCGCGACTGGTCGCCGCCCATTCGTGGCAAGCGCTGCATCGGTCCCGGAGGCGCGGCGCCGGCGCGCAACGCGGCAGAGGACGCTTCCACCGTCGCCAAGCTGCTCGGGATCGACGAACGGCGCTTGCGCATCGCCCGCGCGGCCGACATCGCCACCGCCCGTGATGCCTTGCGCCATTCCACCGAGCTGCTCTGCGAGGGGCCGCAGCCGGACGTGGTAGCCTTGTTCCAGGGTCTGGAGGCGAAGGAGCTCGGACCGATCGCAGAGCTGCTCGAGGAGATCGTCGCCGCGGCCGACCCGCGCCGCAACCACGATGAGGTGGCGCGCGCGATCCTCGCCCGCACCTCGCAGCTGCTCTGCAAGGTGTTCGACGCCGAGAACGTCCAGCAGCGCGTCGCCTCCGTCGTCGGATACAAGGTCTTCGTCGAGGGCGGGACGCGCATCCTCGATCTGGTTCCGCAGCCGCTGGTCTGCGGGAATCATCTGTTGACGGCGCGCGAGGTCCGCAGGCGGCTGCGGGCGGCGTATCGCGACGCGCTGGACAAGCACGCGGTGAAGGACCGCCTCTGCCCCGTGCGTGCCGGCAAGTGCCCGGATGAAGTCGCCGCCTCGGTGCGCAGGCTCTTCGGGCTGCGCCGTCCGGAGCTTGCGGAGCCGGCGCCCCCCGAGAGCCGCAGGCTGGAGTTTCCCCCTCCCTTCGGATTCAGCGACGAGTGGGTACAGAAGCTGGACCGCTGCGCGCAGGAAGCGTGCGAGGCGCTGTCGCGACTGCGCAGCGAGGCTCCCTTCGGCCAGTTCGACGGCCCTGTCTGCCCGCCCCGCGAGCCCGGAGTCGAGCGCCCACAGGAGGTCATGCTCGCCAGCCCCGAATCGCCGAGCAGCATCACGCTCTCGAGCTGCGATGCCCACGCGGGAGTGCGTTTGACGCTGCGCCGCCTGCGCGAGGCCGGGACGCTCGTCGCCATCGCCAGCTCCCATCCATTCCGCTACGGCAGCGAGAACGTGACGCGCCAGGGCCGGCACCCCCAGCTCGGCCGCATCTACGAACGCGTCGCCGATCTCACGGATCCCGACGATGTCTCGCGTCGCGCCGATTCCGTCTTCGAAGTGGCGCTGACGCCCACGGTGGCGAATCAGGTCTTCTACTTCTTCAGCCTTCGCAGGCGCGATTACTGACGAGGGATCGCTGCGCACGCTGTTCGCCATGGTCATGGCCTTCGCCGGGGTCGCCGCTTCCGGCACCGTGTACGTGCGCAGCAGCGCGCCCGTGCGGCCGGCCTCGCCTTGGTCGCTGGTCGAACGGATGGAAGCGCTGCGCATCGACCGCGCGCTCCCGCCGGCGGTGCGCAAGCAAGCCACGTTGTCGCTGCGCGGGCCGCATGCCGTGCTCAAGGTGCGCGAGGCGACCGGCCCGGTGCTGCTCAAGTGCCCGCTGCGCGCGGACGTGCCCGAGCAGTACCTGCGATTTGCCACCGCTGGCTCCGCCGCGCAGTGCGAGGCGCAGGCCGCCGACGAGGTCGGCGACGTGCTCGTCTACGAGGTGAGCGGGCGCGTATCGCCGCTCTGCCCCGGCCAGTTCGCCACGCTCACCGAGCAGCAGCTCCACGACGCGTTGTTCCTCCCGGCCTTGCATCTGTCGCGGCGGAGCGAGGAGGCCGCGACGGGATCGGTGCTGCGGCCGGGACGCCTGGAGTCCTGCGGCCCCGGCGGGGCGGACTGCGCTCTGAGCAAGGCGGCGAGCGCGCTCCTCTACTGCGGCGTCGTGCGCACCTGCCCCGAGGGCGCCTGCTTCCAGGGCGGGAGCACGGATATCGCTCCCGACGACGTCGCAGCGAGCCCCTACTACTACCAGGCGCTGGCGCAGGCGACGTCCCCCTCCACGGTGGCGCCCGCCGCGTGCGGCCCCGTCCCGATGAGCGTGCACCTGAGCACCCTCGTCTCCGAGGCGGTGACTGCCACCAGCGCGGCCAGGTTCATCGAGGCGCAGCCGTGGAACGCCGCGACGCTCGGCGCCCCCGCGAGCGCGGAGACCGCGGCCGAGCTGCGCGCGTTCTTCGATCGGCACCCGCGCGGGATCTGCCTCTTCATGCGCGGTATCGACGTGGAGCGGACGCGCGAGGCGGAGATGGCGGCGCAGACCCTTGCGTTTCCGGTCTTCGCACCCTTCGATCCGCGGCTGCCCTCGCGCGCGACGCCTCTGCTCCGCAGCCTGCAGCGAGCGGCGTTCGACGACGATGCGATGGGTGCGCTGCTGGGCCGCTGCGAGCCCGGAGCAGAGAAGGCTTGCCGGCTGAAGCGCGAGCGCATGGCGTCGCAGCTGCGCGCCTCCGTCGGCAAGCTGCAGACCCCGCTGACGAACCTGGCGGCGGACGAGATCCCGTTCCACATCGGGGCGTCCGGCCCGTTCCACCTCGCCGATTCCGATACGTTGCACGTCACGCTGGAGAGCTCGGTGGAAGTGCCCAAGGCGAAGGGCGCGCACGCGCGGCTGATGGTCCGCTACCAGCCGCTCTGGCCCGAGTCCGTCGCCGAGAAGCGCCTGCAGTGCCTGCAGCAGCCGGGCATCTGCCTCTTTCGCGCGCTCTGGAACCTGGATCCCCCGGCCCGGGCCGCCGACGCCGGAGAGGAGGGATTCGAGTCCCTCGTCGCGCTCTTCGCGCGGCGCGACGGCAACACCCGCTGCGTGCGGCGTCTCTTCAACGCGCTCGCCTCCGCCGGCGAGGATCGGCTGCTCGAGCTGCAGCGCGATCTGCGCGAGCCCGTCGGGGCCGGAGAGAACCGGGCGCCTTGCGACGCGCGTGCCCGCGCGCTCGCAGGTCTGGTCCCGCGCGCCGAGGAGGAGGGTCCCACCGCCTGCGCGGATCGGGGAAACGCAAAGCCGTTCGGGGAAGTCGCCGGCGAGGGCTGCCGCCCGGTCAGTCTCGTCTACGTCCAGGAAGAGCCCTGGGCCTCTGCGGCGGCGCGCATCGCCGCCGTGGCCGCGGCGCGCGGAGTGTCGGTCGCCGTCTCCGGCGTCAAGGCGAGCGAGGTCCATCGCGGCTCGCTGGGGAGCTGGGACGTCCTGCTCACGGTGGCCAGCAACTACTACAATCGCAGATACCCGACGCTGGTGCCGCTGCTGCATCCCACCGGCAACCAGAACTTGAGCGGGGGCCAGGCGGTCAGCGAGATTCCCGGACGGACGCTTCTCGCCAGCTACGAGTCCTCGATCGTCTATCCTCCACCCTCCTGGCTCGGAGGCCCCGCCGCGCCGCCCCCGACACGGGCCGAGAGCCTGCGCCTTTTGGAAGAGGACGTCGCGCGACAGGGTCCAGCGCCAATCTATCCGCTCGCCTTCCTGCGGCCCGCCACGCTGACGATCCCCGAATCCCAGGCTGAGCCGGCGCGCAGTCCTTGGTATTTCTCCCGGCTGCTGCAGGCCTGGAGCACGCCGCAATGATCGGCGCGCTCATGGCGGTCGCGTTGGCGGCCACGGGAACTGAAGCGCCGGACTGGTTCCGGGCCTGGCAGTACACGGCGAACCCCGCGACGCTGCGCGGTTGTTCGGAGTGCCAGGGCGAGCCCGACGACGTCTGCGAAGTGCGCTCCGGCGCACAGACCCGCCCGCTAGCGGAGTACGCGCTGCAGCGGTCGCCTGCCGCCGACCGCGTGAAGCTCTTGCGATCGAAGGCGGACCCGGATTGCGCAGTGCGCGCGGCAACGTTTTTCTCCGCCCGTTCGCCGGTGGAGCTCGCCGCGATCCGGCTCGCACGCACGCCGCCTTCCGCGGCGCTGCTGGAGCGCTTCGGCGTCCGTTACTCCGTCGCCGGCTGGCCCCGCGCTCCGCAGCGACGGAAGGGACAGCAGCTGCTCCCGGCCACTCCCGATCGCGCCGCGCTCCGGATCGGTCTCGTCTGCTGGGGCGCGGAGCATGCCTGGCCCACGGTGGAGCTGGGCGCGGCCAGTTCCTGCGAGTGGTGGCTCCTGCCGGTCCGTGCCGACGGCGAGCCGGAGCTCGCGCGGGCATCGTTCTCTCTCGTCGCGCAACGCGACCGCTGGCCGCAGGCATTCCGATTCGCCGACCGCCGCTGGAGCCGCGCGTTCGATCGCGCGCAGCCGCTAGATGAAACCATCCTGCTCGGCGAGGAGGCGCGCACCGATCCGCCGCCGTCGCCGGTTCCGGCCGCCTCGCCTGCGTCGCCGATCCGGATCTCGCCCTGCGCCGGAGAAGCGCGCGCAAGGTCGCCGGTGCTCGATCGCTTCGATCAATGGGAAGCGCAGATCGTGGGTCCGCGCCGGTCGCTGGACCGGATCGGGTGGACCGTCGACGCCGCGGCCTGGTCAGGCCACTGCCAGGAGCTGGACGTCCTGCGGACTGCGCTCGAGCAGCAGCTCGGGTGCGCCCTCGCGCAGGAAGGGCGATGCATCGGCACGGGCGCAGACCGCGAGGATTCCCGGTGAGTGCGCCGTCCGTCCCCTGCCCGACCGATGGCCTCGAGGCGCTCACCGCATCCGCGCGGGCGTCCCGCGTCGCCGCCTCGGCGCTGCGCTGGCTCGCCGCATGCGCGCTCGCTTTTGCCGCGCTGCTCGCGGTTGCCGTCGCGCTTGCGGAAGTGGATCGCACCCGCGGGCCCGATCCCGCACTGCCGTCGGCCTCGGCGTATCTGGACTTCGATCTAGGGGTCCTGCGCGCGATCGCGCAGCGCAGCTTCGACGCGAGCGTCCCGGACGGCCGCCTGCGCGCGCTCTGGGATCGCCGTCCGCCTTGGCGTCTTCCGGCTGTCGCCGCGGAGGAAACGCATGCGGTGTCGCTCCACGATGCCTGGGCAGCCTCGGTCGCCGACAAGAGCCGGTTCCGCAGTGCCGCCCGCGGGGCATACGACGCCCTCGGGCTGCTTCTCGGCGGCCTTTGCCTCGCGCTCGCGGCTGCTGCCCTGGGCGGCGCCCTTGCCGAGCGCATCCGCGCCCCAGCCGCAACCCCGGCGGCGACGCGGCGCACTGCGCTCGCCGCGGCGGCAGCAGTCCTCGTGCTCTTGCCACTCTGGGGCATGCTCGATCCGGCCCTGTTCTACGATCGTACCCGCTCCGCCGGAACCGGAGCGGCCGCGCTGTTCTTCGTAGCCGGATTCGCCGGCGCGATGTCCGGGGCCGGGGCGCGATCCCTCTTCGCTCCCCCATCGCAGGCGGAGTTCCTCACCGCCCTGAGCGGCCGGCCCGCGCTGCTTTCCACGGCGCGCCTATCGGCGCTGGAAGCGACTCGCTGGCTCGTCCCGCTCGTCCCGGCGCT
>Ga0066705_10000360_pt1 | contig 12095 bp, 13 predicted proteins | sample GraSoiAngelo_154_FD_66506 | JGI IMG/M metagenome (GOLD analysis project Ga0066705, IMG submission 66506) | Grasslands soil microbial communities from the Angelo Coastal Reserve, California, USA - 14_1009_13_20cm | ecosystem: Environmental > Terrestrial > Soil > Grasslands | place: USA... | reverse complement strand
AAGCAGACATCTTCAGAGCCGGTTGCTGTGTCTCAAGTCAGCATTCGCGTCGGTCTTGCAGTGTCCGCTCCTTCGTCTGCTTCGCGCAACACCGAACATTGGCGTGAACGGCTGCCAGTGGCCGCGCGCCGCCGCCTCCGCGTTCAATCTGCAGCCGGCGCGCAGACGCCGACGCCGTGATAAATGCTCGCTTGATCTTCAAGCTCGCTGATCGCAGCGGCGGGATCAATGGTGTCCGGCGACGGAGAAGGCGATTACCAGTCGCTCTTCATCGAGAAATCTGCATTGCCAATCCTGTTTTTCGGCTTCATGACTGCGCCCGGAACGCCACGATAGTGTCAACGCTTCTGGAAGGTCGAGCGCAATAGTCAGCCCAATTTTCCATCATCCGCTTGCGCAGGTCGAAGAAGGTCGTGCGCCGATAGGCCGCGACCACTTCGTCGCTGACCTTGTGCGCGATGAGATTTGGCGAGACAGGATGGAATTGACTGGAACGCCAAACTCAGCACAAGTAGCTGGTATTGCAGGCGTTTATGTCAGGAATTGGGACTGGATGAAATATTCTGAAGCGAGCTTCTGGCGGAGAGGGAGGGATTCGAACCCCCGATAGGCTTGCACCTATGCCGCATTTCGAGTGCGGTGCATTCAACCACTCTGCCACCTCTCCAAGGCGCCAAATCAGGAGCTAGCCCCCGGGTTGCGGCCGTGTTCTAGGCGAGGACGGCGGACCAGACAAGGCGCGGAACCGATAATTCCGAAAAGTCGTGATCGGGGGAAAAGCAAAGTCCCGACCCAGAGAAAAAGCGCAGACAAAAAAGGAGGCAGTCATGGAGACTTTGAGCGTTCGCGCCAACGGCGCGGCATTCCATGTCGCCCGCACCGGAACCGGCAAGCCGCTGGTGCTGCTGCACGGCTGGCCCGAATTTTGGCTGACCTGGGAACCGGTAATGGCGCGGCTCGCCGATCGCTTTACGCTGTTTGCGCCCGACCTGCGCGGGTTCGGCAACAGCGACAAGCCCGACGGTCCGTTCGGCCCCGACCAGCATGCCGCCGACATGCTGGCGCTGATGGATGCGCTCGGCATCACACAGGCCGGCATCGTCGGCCACGACGTCGGCGGCGCCGTGATACAGCCCCTGGCGCGAACCGCGCCGCAGCGCTTGGCCGGATTGTTCTTGTTCGATTTCGTCTATCCCGGCATCGGCGCGCGCATGGCCGAGCCCGATCGGCTCAATCATATCTGGTATCAGTCCTTCAACCAGATGGAGATGGCCCCCTCACCTCATCGGGGCCACGCGCGAAAACTGCCGCCTCTATATCGGGCATTTCCTCAAAAGCTGGGCCCATCGCAAGGATGCCTTCGACGACGTGCTGGAAGCCTTCACCGATAATTTCTTCAAGGCGGGCAATCTCGCCGGCGGCTTCGCGCATTATCGCGCGTCCCATGCGGGACGAATCAAGATGATGAAGGGCGAGGTACTGCGGCTTGCGCCGATCGGTGTGCCGACCTGCATCCGCTGGGCCGAGCACGATCCGCTGTTTCCCTATGCCTGGACCGATCGTTTGAGCGAAACCTTTGCAAATCTCGATCTCGCGATGTTTCCCGGTGTCGGGCACTTTCCGCATCGGGAAGACCCCGATCGCGCCGCGGCCGAGATCGCAGGCTTCTTCGAGCGCATCGGCTGGAGCTGATTTGAAATTGAGAAATAAAGGGTGGGGCCGCCGCACGCGACAAAAAAACCGGCGGCCCCGTGCCGCTTCATTGCAATACTGGCCGGGAAGGGCGGCTTCGCCGGTCAGCGTGATGCGACGAAATGACGGTAACAAGGCGCGCGAGGACCGCAACGCGATTGCGATTTTAACCTAACCGATCAAGGTTACGCGCCGCACGCTTAACCTTGATGTCGCTCAAGCCGCGAATTTCAGGATCTGCACGACGTCGCCGGCTTCGCGGATCGGCTGCGGATTGGAGCGGGTGAAGATCGACAGCATCGCGTTCTTGCCGATCAGGGCGAAGCGGTCTTCGTGAACGCCGACGTCCGAAAGCCTGCGCGGCAATCCGAGTCTGGCGACGAAGGCAGCAAACGCCTCGCTCGCATCCTTCTCCGGCGAGCGCAGCGCTTCGGCGACCATCCTTTGCGCCTCCGCCGTGGCCGGGCGGTTATAGCGCAGCACACTCGGCATCATCACTGCCGTGCAGAAATAATGCGGCACGTCGCAGGTCCCGCCCAGCACATGGCCGATGGCGTGACTGGCGCCCATCGGAACGCGCGCCTGCAATCCGAATGCCGAGAGCCAGGAACCCAACTGGCAGTTGACGCGCGCTTCTTCGTCGTTCGGGTTCTCCCTGGTGCGCAGCAATCCGTCATGCAGATAGCGCAAGCCGGCAAGACACACGCGCTCCACCAATGCATTGCCACGAATTGAACAGACCGCCTCGATGCCGTGATCCATGGCCCGCGTGCCGGAGCCGAGCCACAGCTTTTCCGGCGTGTATCTGGTGATGGCGGGATCGAGAATGATCGAGCGCGGCATCATCATCGGATGGTTGAAGATCTGCTTCAGCTTGCGGCGGGCGTCGGTCACCAGCGTGCCGGAATTATATTCGCCGCCCGACAACGTACTCGGGATCGCGATCATGCGAACCTTGGGGTTGCGAAATCCGCCAAAGCGCCGCTCCGGCGTCGTCTCAAATCCGTCGAGGCCATCCTCATGGAAGATCTCGTGCTCCATGCACATCAGGACGATCTTCGCTGCATCCACCACCGAGCCGCCGCCGACCGCGACGACGAGATCGGCGCCGGCCTGTTTGGCTTCGCGAGCTGTTCGGACCACGACTTCCCGCGTCGTGTGCTGCGGGATGCCATCAAACGTGCCGGCATATCGGTCGCCGAGCGACGTCCGCAGCTTCTCGATCTCGTCGGTCTTGGTGTTAAGTGTTCGGCTCGCGATCAGGAAGACGCGGCGGGCGTCAAGGCGCTCGGCCTCCTCGCGCAGCGCCTCGGCCGCAGGCTTGCCATAGATCACCTGGTCCATCGGGGGGAACTGGTAGCTGCCGGCGGTCTGCATGTTTCGCTCCGTTGGTGGGCCGCGCCACGCGCGCGTTTGCTGCAATGGATCTACAGCGCCGCTAGGAGGCGGCGGCGCGGATCGGGCGCTTCACGGAGGAGCCGTCGAGAAAGCCCATCAGCCGGCCGCGAATGATGCGGTCGGCTTCGCTCATGATCCGGTCGATCAATTCCTTCACCGACGGGATATCGTGGATCAGCCCCGCCACCATGCCGCAACTCCAGGCGCCGGCCTCCATGTCGCCTTCGATCATCACCTTCGGGTAGACGCCCGCGACCTGATCGTGGATGTCCTCGATCTTGAGGCTTCGGCCCTTTTCGCGCTCGATCTCGAGCAGGCGCTCCACGCCGGCGTTTTTCAACACCCGTTCGGTGTTGCGTATCGCGCGCATGATCAGCCGGGTGTCGAGCTCGGACGCCGCCACCAGCGCTTGCTTGACGTTCTCATGCACCGGCGCTTCCTTGGTCGCGATGAAGCGCGTGCCCATGTTGATGCCGGAGGCGCCCATGGCGAGCGCTGCCACCAGGCTGCGCGCATCCGCCATGCCGCCGGATGCCACGAACGGAATCTTTAATTCCTCGGCGGCGCGTGGCAGCAGGATCATGTTCGGCATGTCATCTTCGCCGGGATGACCGCCGCACTCAAAACCGTCGACGCTCACCGCATCGCAGCCGATCTTTTCGGCTTTGAGCGAATGGCGCACTGAAGTGCATTTGTGGATCACCTTGATCCCGGCCGCCTTCAGCACCGGCATATATGCTTCCGGGCTGCGACCGGCGGTCTCGACGATCTTGATGCCGCCCTCGACGATGGCGCGGATATATTCGGGATAGGGCGGCGCCGAAAAAGCCGGCAGGAAAGTGAGATTCACGGCGAACGGCTTGTCCGTCATCTGGTGGCAGCGGGCGATTTCCTTTGCGAGCAGTTCCGGCGTCTTTTGCGTGAGACCAGTGATGATGCCCAATCCGCCGGCGTTGGAGACCGCAGACGCGAGTTCGGCAAATCCGACGTAGTGCATGCCGCCTTGGATAATCGGATGCTCGATGCCGAACATTTCGGTGATGGCTGTCTTCACATGTCTCTCCCTGCGTTGACCGGCCGCGCAACTTTCGTCGGCACGCTCACCATTTCTCGCCAAAGGGGCGGATTTCAAGCTCAAATGTCCAGGCGCTCTTCGGCTGTTGATAGAGCTGCCAATAGGAGGCCGCAACCGACGCCGGCGGCATCAAGAGATCGGGATTATCAAGCGCGCCCGGCCCAAGTGCTTCCAGCCGCCGCTGCCGCACCCATTCGGTATCGACGCCGGCATCGATGATCAGATGCGCGACATGGATGTTCTTTGGTCCCAACTCGCGCGCCATCGCCTGCGCCACCGCGCGCAGGCCAAACTTCGCGCTGGCAAAGGCGGCATAGCCGCTGCCGCCGCGCAACGACGCCGTCGCGCCGGTGAAGAAGATGTTGCCCTTGCCGCGCGCCAGCATTAGCCGTGCCGCCTCGCGGCCAGCAAGGAAGCCGGAATAGCAGGCCATCTCCCAGACCTTGCGGAACACGCGCTCGGTGGTCTCAAGAATCGGAAAACTGACGTTGGCGCCGATATTGAAGATGCAGACCTCGAGTGGCGCCTGCTTGTCGGCGTCGTTGAGGAAGGCGGCGATCTCCTCCTCCTTTCGCGCATCGAGCGAACGGGCGTGGATTTCACCGCCCTGGGCCTCGATCTCCTTCACCAGCGGCTCCAGCTTGGCGCCGTTGCGTCTTCCGGCGAAAATCGTGAAGCCTTCCGAGGCAAATCTCTTCGCGATCTCGCCGCCGATGAAATCGCCGGCCCCGATGACCGCCACGGTCGCGTTTCTCTTTTGCACGGTCGTCTCCATCAGCTGTGTGATACTCTATTGGAATTCGCGATGACTTTTTCCTGCGACGCTCCGCAGCGACTCCGCCAGTTTGTGCTTGAGGATCTTTCCGGTCGAGGTCGCCGGCAACGCGTCGAGAACGATGATTTCCGAGGGCCGCTTGTAGGACGTCAATTGCGGGGCAATATAGGCCATCAGGTCTTGCGGGCTCGTCTTTGAGCCCTTGAGCAGTTGGACAAAGGCGACCACTTCTTCATTGCCCTCCGCCGGCCGGCCGACCACGGCGCATTGCACGACGGCGTCGTGCGAGCTGATGATAGCCTCGATTTCGGCGGGATAGACGTTGAAACCGGAACGTATGATCATTTCCTTGGTGCGTCCGACGATGAACAGGCAGTCGTCTTCGAACCGCGCCAGGTCGCCGGTGTTGAACCAGCCGCCGGCGTCGATGACGCTTGCCGTCAGGTCGGGCGCGCGGTAGTAGCCGCGCATGACGTTGGGTCCGCGGACGTGGAGTTCGCCGACTTCACCGTTTGCCGCGATCGAGCCGGGGCGCGCGACGATGCGCGCCTCTACCCCCGCCAACAGCGTGCCGACAGCCTGATCGTCCCTCGGCGCGTCGATGCGAACGCCCGAAATTCCCGGCGCGCATTCGGTGATGCCGTAGCCGTTGAGCAGCGGCAGCCCGAGCTCCTGCTCGACCCGCCTCTTGAGATCGGGATCAAGCGGCGCGCCCGCCACGGCGATCAGGCGCAACGAACCGCGATTGAGCCGCGGCAAGCCGGCGATCCGTTTGTATTCGAGCAGCCTCTGATAGGTCGCGGGCACGCCATTGACGATGGTGACGCCCTCTTGCGCGATCGCCTTGGCCAGCGCCGCCGGGTCGTATTTGGCAACCAGCCGCACCCTGGCGCCGGTCATCAGCGTCATGACGAGCAGCGAAATGCCGACGATGTGGGAAATCGGCAGCACGCAATATTGCGTATCTTCAATGGTCATCTTGCGGACGATGGCGGTGGTTTTCGCGCTGACCAGCAGATTGCGATGGGTCAGCATCACGCCCTTTGGCGCTCCCGTCGTGCCCGAGGTGTAGATCAGGACCGCGACTTGCCTCGCCGCATCTTGTTCCACCGGTTCGACCGAACTGTCTTCGCTGAGCGTGGAGACGCCGATACCTGAGAGCGGGCCGACGTCTTGCACATTTGCGCCGCTTCGCTCCGCATGAGCGGCAGCTTCGGACGACACATCGGCGGTGAAGAAGACGCGGCGCGCGCCGCTGTGACGGTTGATCTGGTCGAGCTCGCGCGGCGAAAGCCGCGGATTGGCGACGATCGCCCAGGCATCCAGCCGGCTTGCAGCCAACAGCAGACAGGCCAGCGCGATCGAATTCTCGCTCACGATCGTCAACCGGTCGCCGGGCCGGATGCCGAGCCCTGCCAGCGCGTCCGCGGTCTCCCGCACCCCGCGATCGAGCTCGCGATAGGTCAGGGTTGACCCGTCTTCGATCAAGGCCACGCGATCGGGCGTTGCAGTCACGTGGGCGTCGATCACCTCATGGATGCGGCTTGGCAGACCCTCGAGGATTTCGGCCGCACCGATCGCTTCCACCGGCATCCCAACTGCTCCTCCGATTGCCTGCCGCAGCTGCTGAGTCAGGCCGTTTTGCTCAATGCCGGGCGGGTCTGCTCCACGATCGATTCCTCGACGTCGCGGAGTTGGTCCTTGCCAAAGAACATCTCGTTGCCGACAAAGAAAGTCGGCGAGCCGAACTCGCCGCGCGCGACCGCGTCGCTGGTGTTGTCGATCAGCTTTTTCTTGACGTCATCCTGCCGCGTGCGGGCGATCACGTGATCGATGTCGATACCCGACGACGCAAACGCGCGCCTGAACACTTCCGGATCGTCCATCTTCTTCGGCTCTTCCCACATGTGGTGATAGGCGGCGCGAAAATACCTTTCGAAAACATTTTCGAACTGCGCGGCCACCGCGCCGCGCATCAGCATCAAGGTGTTGACCGGAAAGAACGGATTGGGTTTGAACGTCGTGATGTTGTGGCGGCGGATGAAACGCTCGGTTTCGAGCGCCTGATATTCGCCCTTGTTCTTGATCCCCTGCAGCGCTTCGGCCGGCGAGCGGTTGTTGGTCGCCTTGTAGACGCCGCCGAGCAGCACCGGGACATACTCGAATTTGACCGCGGTGCGTTGCTCGATCGCAGGTAGCACGAGCTCGGCCAGATAGGCGTTGGGACTGCCGAAATCGAAGTGAAATTCGACCCTCAAGGGACTGACCATCGGATGACGTCCTTGGCTGGCGGCGGCCGTGCCGGCCGTAATCTCAGCCTATGCTTTAGTCATATAGTTCTGTTTTAGAACTGTCAATCGCATATCGAGCGATATTTATCGCAACTCGGCTGGCTTGTTGAATGCTGCTCAGTGCCGATTTAGAATGAAGCGGTTTCGGGATTCGTGCCCTCGAGTCCGGAACGGGTGACTGGAGAACCTCATGAAATGGGATGCGCTGGAGGAAGAGCCGTGTTCGCTGGCCCGTACCGTCGCCGTGATCGGCGACCGCTGGAGCCTCTTGATCCTGCGGGAATGTTTTCTGCGCAAGCGACGGTTTGAGGCGTTTCAATCCTCGCTCGGGATAACCCGTCATCTGTTGGCCGAACGCTTGAAGAAGCTGGTGCGGTTCGGCGTGCTGCGCCGGATCCCTTATCAGGAGTCACCCAAGCGCTACGAGTACATCCTGACCCAGAAGGGGCTCGATCTTTACCCGGTGATCATGTCGATCGTGCATTGGGGCAACATCCATATGGTCGATTCGCGCGGGCGCCCGATGCTTCATGAGCACAAGAAGTGCGGCAAGATGTTCGATCCGGTGATGGTCTGCTCGGAGTGCGGCGAGCCGGTTACAGCGAAAGGCGTTCACGTGCATCCCGGACCGGGCGCGCGCCAGGCGCCGACGGCGGCATAGCGTCATTTCCGCGCGCACGCTAGGGCATGATCCGGAAAAGTGGGTACCGGTTTTCCGAAAAGATCATGCTCAAACAAAAAGATAGAGCGGGATGACGATTCGAAGAAAAGTCATCACGCTCTGGGCTCAACGACCGCCTATTCGAGGCCTGCGTCCAAGACCTCGCCGAACTGATCCCAACTGGTGCCGTTCCAGCGTTGCAGCTGCATCTGGGTCCAGACCTGGTTGTTGCCGGCACTGGTGTTGATCCTGATGCCGGGCAGCGTGGTCGGCAACACGAAATCCCTGAGCGACTTGGCTTGCTTCAGGATATTGGCGCGCGACAGATCGTTGCCGCATTGATTGAGGATTCGTTCAAGCAGCATGCCTTGCTGATAGCCGGTCAGGTAGCTGGTATTGGTGATATCGGCGCCTGCGAGGTATTTCTCGAAGAAGGCGCGATAGGCTCGGACGCCCGCATCCTGCTGCCATTTTGGATCATTGGGGTCCTTGTTGGGCGTGCCTACAATGACGCCGATCGAATTTTCCAGGCCCGCCGGCTTTAGTGTTCCAGCGACCGAGCTGGACGGAAAGTTGATGAGGATCGTCGGCTTCCAGCCGATCTCGGCGGCCTTGCGGATCGCTTGCGCCGCGAATTTCGGCGTGCCGGCGACGAACAGGGCTTCCGCCCCCGAGCTCTTCAAGGTGACGACCTGGGAATCCACCGTCGGCTCGGTCACATCGTAAGCAGCGGTGACGACCCGCTTGTCGAATTCGGCGCCGAGAAATGTCCGGAAGGCGTTGACGTAGTCTTTGCCGAGATCGTCGTTCTGGAACAGGATCGCGACCTTCGCCGCCGGCAATATGCGGCTCAGATATTTGGCGTAGATCTTTCCTTCGGTGTCGTAGCTGACGAGCCCGGTGGTGATCAGCGGGTAATCCTTCACGCTGGTGAACTTGCTCGACCCGGTGACGATCGCAAGCGACGGAACGTTTTTGATCGCCAGATATTTTGCAACGGCCGAGTTGCCGGCGGTACCAAGCTGGCCGAACATGAACGCGACCTCGTCGCTCTCGACCAGCCGGCGGACGTGCTCGACCGCTTTTGGCGGACTGTAGGCATCGTCCAGCGCGATGTAGTTGATCTTGCGACCTCCGATGCCGCCACTATCATTGATCGATTGCACGTATGCGAGCGTGCCGCGCCCAACCAGGCCGATCGAGGATGCCGGGCCGCTGAACGGAAAAACGCCGCCGATCTTGATTTCGGTCGGCGTGACACCCGGCGCATCGGCAGCGTGCGAGCCGTTCGCCCATCCGCAAGCCATGGCCATCAGCGTTACGCAAACGAGCTTGACGCCGTGGACCATGGAATCCCCCGGATCGGCTCTATGCCTGCCACGGCATCACCCGATCAGGGTCGGCTATACAGTTCCGTTTTAGAACTTGTCAACCAAAGTCTGGCCCAGGCCTGATCGCGGAACTTAAGCGGACGCAAGCTCGGACGGATTCTTTGATTGGCGGGGCGGGACGCGGCCTCAGTTCTGATTTGGGCCTTTCCCGGCAGGAAACGCCGTTGCATCGAGGCCGGTGGCGGCAGGCTTCGGCCTATTTGTCTTTGTCCTTCCCGTTTTTATCCTTCTTGCCGTTATCTTTTCTGCGATTGGTGAAGCGTGCATTGCCGAGCCCGGTGCCGATGGTCAGCACGCCCCAGTGCTCGACGTCCTGCATGAACGGCACTTCGGAGAGCCCCTGCACCACCCCGTCATTGTGCATCAAGACCGCGGTATCGTGAGCGCCGATCTTCGGGACACCCTCGATCAGGCTTGCCGGCAGGTTGAACTTGCTGCTCTCCCAATTGCCGGGCAGATTCTGTGCACCCTTCTGGATCGAGCCGTCCGTGTTGATCACGCCAGGGCACGCTATTCCAATGAAGGGCGCGAGTTTGAGGTCTTCGGATTCGGCCAGGGCGATCAGTTCCTTCAACATCTTGACGAGCCGCTTCACCGCAGCTTCGCGCGTCGGCTCGTCGTCGGCGTGGCGCCACAGCTCAGATTTCCACACATGAGCCTTGGACAGGTCGGGCGCCTTCTTGCAGCGCGTCTCGACCACGCCGCAGCGGATATTGGTGCCGCCGATATCGACGGCGAGGATGCCGTCATAGCCCTCGAAAATCCACGACGGCGCCAGATGCACCGCGCCGATCAAGGCTGCATCGTCGGGGTGAAAACGGATCGGAACCAGATCGCCCTTGAAATCGTCGGACTTGAGGATGATGTCGGCGCGCGCGATCGCAAGTTCGCCGAGCCGGCTGTCGCGAAAGCCGCCGCCGACCACGATGCGCTCGGTCTTGGCCCACGCTTTGGTCTTGAGAAACCGGCGCGTCACATGGGCCAGTTCCTGCGCGAATTCCTCAATCGCGCTGTGCACGACCGCGGAAGCCTCGGTGTCATCGCCGACCAGGATCTCATCGAGCGTCTTCTTGTTGATCTTGTCCGAAGGCTCCTCGCCGAACGGATCTTCGCCGGACTTGCCGAGCGGTTTTCGCCAGCGGTCGAATATCTTGCGGAATGCGCCCTTCGAGGCCCGGTCGCCCAGATAATGGTCGTCTTCCTTCAACTCGATGTTGAAGCTATCCACGTCTACCGACGGCAGGCGGGTGGCACCGTGGCTCCCAATGGCCGTTGTAGTTATGACGTCTTCAGCCATGCTGGCTTAGCCCTGCCCGCTTTCGAGGTTCAGAGGGGACAACGGCGGGGGAACCCTTTGGTTTCGCTCGGAGCTGTCGAAGGCCTTGAAAACGTGCCAAATCCTTGCATTTCGGCCGGTTTTCGCCCCACTTTACCTTGACTCGGCGGGATCAGCGGCTATAAGTCCGCACCATCCGGCGCGGGATTTCTCGCGCCGCTTGTTTTTGCGTGTATTTGGTCGGGCTCGCTTTTGCTCGCGCGGAAAACATACCCACAGCGACTGTAGAAAAAGCCGGCCCGGACCCGTTCCGAGGCCGGGATCGAACACGAAGGAATCCAACGATGTTCGCAGTCATCAAAACCGGCGGCCGGCAATACCGTGTCGTTCCGAATGATGTACTCGAGATAGGCAAGATCGAAGGCCTCGTCGGCTCGATCGTGCAGCTTGGCGAAGTTCTGGTACTTGGCAGCGATACGCCGGTGCTTGGCACGCCCAGCGTGGCGGGCGCTTCCGTGGCAGCGGAGGTGTTGCAGCACAAGCGCGGACCGAAGGTGATCGCGTTCAAGAAGCGCCGCCGCAAGAATTCGCGCCGCAAGCGCGGCTATCGCGACGAGATCACGGTGCTTCGCGTCACCGAGATCCTGGCCGATAACGCAAAACCTTCCATCGGTCCGCGGCCGAAGAAGGAAAAGATAGTAGCCGCGCCCACGGAGGGCGAGGACGAGGCGCCCAAGGCTGCACGCAAGGCCGCGAAGAAGGCAGCGCCCAAAAAGGCGGTGGCCAAAGCTGCGGCGAAACCGCGCGCCAAGCCAGATGCCAAAAAGCCCGCGGCGAAGAAGACCGCCGCCAAAGGCAAAAGTGATAAAAAGTGAAGCGCCAAAAATCGCGTGACAAAAAGTGAAATGATTCCTTCAAGGAATTGATCTAGAGATACGGACAAGTTTGGAGACGGGCCATGGCTCACAAAAAAGCAGGCGGTTCATCACGGAACGGGCGTGATTCAGCGGGCAAGCGGCTCGGAATCAAGGCCTATGGCGGCGAGCACGTGATCCCCGGCAACATCATCGCGCGTCAGCGCGGCACCACGTGGCATCCCGGCCTTAATGTGGGCATGGGTACCGACCATACTTTGTTTGCCAAAGTCGAAGGCCACGTCGAATTTCATGCCAAAGGCAACGGCCGCACGCTCGTATCGGTTCGCCCGATGCAGGATGCCGCGGCCGAGTAACGGTGGACAACAAATTGAGTCCGCCGGGTCCTGTTGAACCGGCGGAGCTCTTAAAGGCTCCAAAGGGGAGGCGGGAAACCGGCCTCCCCTTTTATTTGATGCGATTGCTGACGGAGCCCGACATGCTGCAGGACATTCCCACCCCATCATTGCGCGAGGCGTCTAGCTGCGTCCTCGAGACCGAACGGCTGACCCTGCGCAGGCCGACGCTCGCGGACGTAAAAGCGATCGCGCGTCTCGCCAACGACCGCCGCATTGCGGAAAATACCCGCCGCCTGCCGCATCCCTACTCCCAGGATCACGCG
>Ga0066705_10000359_pt1 | contig 12098 bp, 11 predicted proteins | sample GraSoiAngelo_154_FD_66506 | JGI IMG/M metagenome (GOLD analysis project Ga0066705, IMG submission 66506) | Grasslands soil microbial communities from the Angelo Coastal Reserve, California, USA - 14_1009_13_20cm | ecosystem: Environmental > Terrestrial > Soil > Grasslands | place: USA... | reverse complement strand
GCCGGCAGTCAACATGCCGGTCGCAAAGAGCGGGCGTTCTAGTGGACTTACATGCTCGTCGGTGCAATCAATTAGCACCGCCGTTCACGTCGACTATCAAACCAAATGTTGCCCGCCTCAAAACCCAACCTGCAACGGCGCAACCACCTTTACGGTCACCTTTAACAACCAAGTGGTGATCAGCGGGGCTAGTTTTAGTACCTCCGGAGATTCAGGGTCGCTGATCGTCAATTCCCAGACCGCACAGCCCGTGGCGCTGCTTTATGGTGGGAATAGCACCGGCACAGTGGGAAACCCGATCCAGGCGGTGCTGACTGCCTTGAAAGATCCTAGCTCGGGCGCTGTCCCAGCAATCGTTGGCGGAGCCCAGCATTCGGTGGCTTGCTCCGCAACCGCGGCAATGCAGTCGAGCTCCGCCACGCTTTCACCACAAGAAGTGCAACGCGCGACGACTGTAAAGGCGAGGCACGAAGTCAGGCTGATGGGTGACCTCGCCGTCATCGGAGTGGGTGTCGGGGCGAGCGACGATAATCCGGGTGAGGCGGCGCTTGTGTTATACGTTGATCGCGAAAAAACTCACGCTCCAATTCCTGCGGAGATCGAGGGAGTAAGGACAAAGGTAATTGTCACGGATCGATTCCACGCGACCACCAATCAGCAGTCAGCCAACGTGAGCCAGCCTGAAGAGGCCTTATCCGACGCTGAAGTATCGCGTGCGACCGCGGCTAAAGAAAAGCACGCTGAACGCCTGATGTCTGACCCGGCAATTCTCGCGGTCGGTGTCGGCAGGAGCACCGACGATCCTTCGCAGGGCGCGCTCGTGATCTACATAGATAAAACCTTTGCTTCCCGGTCCATTCCCGCCCAAATCGATGGCGTGCGCACAAAGGTGATTCGTACCGATCGCTTCCGCGCATACGGCTGGGGAAAACACTCCGAAGAGCGTCCGCCCTGTTCTCGCAGCCCGAATCCCATGCGGAAATAGTGTGGAGGCGGGTCTTTGACCCGCCTGAACGGGGCAGAGCCCGTCCCCACACTGCGGGAGTGTAATTCGCGATGCTCCCAGGTTGACCCATGGGCGCTTCCACGAAATAATGTCCGAGCCTGGCGTCCGCAAACATTGCGTGACGTTTTTTGCATCGAGAAACCCAGAAGGTCAGCATGAGCGACTTCAACCGGAAGGTCGAAGAAGCCTCCGCGCGGGTGAACAAGTCCGTTGGCGAGGCCGCAGAGCGCGTGGAGAAAGAGACAGCGGAGTTCATCAAGTACCTAAACAACGAGGTAGTGCCAGCCGTCCGTCAGCACTCGACCAAAGCATTGCGGATCGCGTCCGAGAAGCTCGCGCAGATGGCGAAATATCTCGAAGAACACGAGAAGCAGCAAAAATAATTGCGCGCCTTACCGCGTTTCTTTCTCTCACTCTCCTGCTCACCGCGTGCGGCGAACACAAGCAAGCACGTGTGAAAGTCCCACCACCGCCCCCTGTCGCCAAGAGACATCCAGAAGTCCCGCCTACGCCGCCGCCTTTAGAGCCCTCAGCCAAGGTGCCGGAAATCCCCGCCGGGCCTGCTCCGCAGATCGGAGCTCCACCCATAGCCCCGGATGCTAAGCCGATGGCTGTGGAAACCGGGCTAGCCAGTTGGTATGGAGCCCCATATCACAACCGACGCGGCTCCAATGGCCAAGTCTATGACATGAACGCTATGACCGCGGCGCATCGCACGCTGCCGCTGGGCTCTGTTGTGCGGGTAACGAACATCAAAACCGGCCACGCAGCGGTAGTGCGCATTACGGATCGTGGGCCGTTTGTGACGGGCCGTGTTGTCGATCTTTCAATGGCCGCTGCGAAGAAGGCAGACGTCTGGCAGCCTGGTCTCGCTCGCGTGCGGGTTGAGGTGCTGCAGACTCCTACACCGCTGGAGAGTGTTGGACGTTGGGCGGTGCAGATTGGCGCATTTGAGCAGGAAGGTTCCGCGCGCGAAATGGCTGGACGCCTTGCGCAACGTTATCGCATGGCCAAAGTTCTATGTTTCAGCAGTCCGGTTGGCGCCTGGTGGGTACGAGTGCGCGTTAAAGGCGATGACAAGAAACGAGCTCAGGAAGTGGCTCGCGAGAACCAAACTCCGGAAGGATCGATTTTTCTGGTGCGGCTGGACTAGGTTTTTGCCCCAAAATCAGTCGACGTTCTCTCTTTCCTGCTTGTACGTCCCAAACTTCTTCGCGACGGGCTTAAGGGTCGGATAAAACTGCGTAAAGCTGTGCTCGACGGCGGCGTGCTGCTCGTGACAATCAAAGCAAGCCGCCTTTGGATTGGCTTGGGCCGATTTTGTGTTTTCCTCGAAATTAAAATAGGCCCACTTCTCCGGGAAGTGAGTCGAGTCTTTCACTTCCACGCCATAGCCCATCAGATCCGTTTGAAAATGCCCCGCCTTATTAATCGACCCTTTGGTCTGCGAGCCTCGCTCTTCCACCACAAACATAGTCTGCTCAGGCCATTTCCCGCTCTTGAGGAACTCCGAATACGCCCATTGCGGCACGAACACGTTCGTGAACATAAGGTGATCGGCGCCCTGCGGGCTGTAGCTCATCCCCAGGCCTGAAGAGAGAAATATCCACTGCCGAAAGTTCTTCGGCGCGAGAAGTTTATTGTCGCTGGTGTATTGCGGCTTACCAGAATCTGAGTCTGGAGCGGCTTGTAATGCGCCGAAGCAAACAAAAATGACTGTAGATAGCCACAGGACTTTCCTCATAATCGCCCCCAAGGAAGTTTACGCCGAGCTTGAATCGAGAGTTCCCTGAGAGCTTAGACTCGAATCTGGGAAAGAAGAAAGCAAGAGCTTTTTCGGTAGTGGGTCAGAGGGCGATGATGAAAAAGCCGGGGCACACGAAACAGATCTTTGCGTGCTTTGCGAGTCCTTTGTGACCTTTGATTTTATGAAACCGTCGGCTCCTCAGACCTGAGTAAACTTGGGAAGCGTCAACCTCCAAGGCTCGGGAGAAAGGAGCCGACGGTTTCATAAAATCAAAGACCGCGGAGCATGCGCCAAGGGCGCAAATTAGCCCACTACCCTTTTTCGCGGCAGAAAAAAGCCAGTTTCGTTAGGTGAGGAAGGGACAGCACGGGAATGCCGCCCCTCTTTTGATTCAGCAGCCGTCGTGATTCAATTCACTTCGCCGCGTTTGCGAAGAAAGGCAGGCACATCCAGATCCTGCTTCTCGAAATTGGCGACCACCGCGTCTCGCACCGCATCGACTGCGACTGCGACCACGTCAGTTGAGGCGGCTTGAGTTGCGGCCTGCTCCATCACCATCCGTGGCGGAGTCGGTTCAGACTCCGCCTCCGGCTCGAAAAAATCCCGTGAGGCCGCAAAGCCAGTCCGGCTTTCCTGCTGCCGCCGGCGAACATCCGAGTCTTTGAAGCCGGTGGCAATGACCGTAATTTTGACGCTGTCCTTGGATTTATCATCCAGCACTGCGCCAAAGATGATGTTGGCGTCTTCGTGGGCAGCGCCTTGAATGATGCTGCAAGCTTCCTGAACTTCGGCCAGCTTCAGCGAGCTCGAGCCGGTAATGTTGATCAGGATCCCGCGTGCGCCATCGATTGCGCCCGCTTCCAGTAACGGAGAAGCGATCGCTTTCTGCGCCGCATCGGTTGCGCGGCGCGCGCCGTTGGCAGTGGCTGTGCCCATCACTGCATATCCCATTCCGGCCATGATCGCCTTCACGTCGGCAAAATCGCGATTGATGATCCCGGGAATAGTGATGATGTCAGAGATGCCCTGCACGCCTTGCCGCAGAATGTCATCGGCCACGCGGAACGATTCGAAGAAGCCTGCGTCCTGAGCGACCGCCAGCAGCTTTTCATTCGGAATTACGATAGTCGTGTCCACCGAATCCATCAGTTCGGAAATGCCGCGCTCCGCCTGCTGCATCCGCCGCTTGCCTTCGAACGCGAATGGTTTGGTGACAACGGCGACGGTAAGCGCGCCCATTTCGCTCGCCAGTGAAGCGATGATCGGCGCCGCACCCGTTCCCGTGCCGCCGCCCAGCCCCGCTGTGACGAAGACCATGTCCGCGCCTTCGAGCGCCTCGATAATCTTGTCGGAATCTTCCAAGGCTGCTTTTCGTCCGACTTCAGGGTTCGCACCCGCGCCCAAGCCATTCGTTAATTTGACCCCGAGCTGAATTTTCAAAGCCGCACGGGACATGCGAAGCGCCTGCAAGTCTGTGTTCGCGACTACAAACTCGATGCCCTCCATACCGGCATCGATCATGCGATTCACCGCGTTGTTACCGCCTCCACCCACACCGATGACCTTGATCTTGGCGTCGTTGCGGGCCTCTTCGTTAAAGCTGATGCGAATGTCATTCTCTTTTTTCATCTCCGCCGCCCTTCTTTGAATTTGTGTTCCGATTTTCTTCTCTGCATCCTTTGCGCCGTCTTCGCGCACTCTGCGGTTACAGGTCTTAATCGCAAAGCTCGCGAAGGATTCGCAAAGTTCGCCCAGAAATCTACGCTCCCTTGCCCACCAGCATTGCTTTCAATTTCGAACTCCAGCCGTCGCCCTGTATGCCTCGCGCCATGCGAGCGCGATGTCCATAAAAAATCATTCCGATCACGGTTGCGTATTCCGGCTCAGCGAGTACAGCTGGCATTTTTGCCAGCGGCGTTGGCCACGACAGACGTACCGGACACCGCAAAGTTGATTCGGCAATATCGAGGATGCCGGCCAATCGTGACCCGCCCCCACTCAGAACCGTGCCGGCAAGACACAAATCGAGCATTCCGGCATGACGAAGGTTGTCCCGCAACAACTCAAACAGCTCGCGCGCTCTCGGCTCCAGAATCTCGCCCACCATGCGCTGCGAAATCATGCGCGAAGGACGATCCCCAACCGAAGGAACTTCAACTTCGTTTCCCTCCGGAATCAGCGTCACAATCGCATTCCCATACAGTTTTTTGATTTTTTCCGCTTCCGCCACTGGCGTACACAGCCCAATAGCAAGGTCGCTGGTGAAATGATCCCCGCCGATGGGGATCACGCCGGTGTAGGCAACCGCGCCTTCCAGAAACACAACTAGGCTGGTCGAGCCAGCGCCCACGTCAGCCAGGCAAACGCCGAGTTCGCGCTCATTGGCCCGCAGTACAGAATCCGCGCAGGCCAGCGGCTCAAAAATCGTGTCGTCCACATGAACGCCGGCGCGATTGACCGCGGTTACTACGTTCTGAGTTGCACCTGACGCCGCCGTTACTATGTGCACACGGACTTCGAGTCGTGTACCCATCATGCCGAGAGGGTCGTGTACTCCGGCTTGGCCGTCGAGAATGAATTCCTGCGGAAGCAGGTGGAGAATCTCACGGTCGGACGGAAGGGCGATCGCCCGCGCCTTTTCCACCGCTGAGCGGATTTCATCGCGCCCAATCTCACGGGCGCGGGTTCCGAAGCTGAGGCCGCCGTGACTATTGACTCCCCGCACGTGCGCGCCGGAGACGCCAAGCAGAGCACGCTCGATTGGGATTCCGGCAATATCCTCGGCTTCCTCGACCGCCTTCTGAATCGCGCCGACGGCTTTATCAAGCTCGACGATGACACCTTTGCGCGATCCGCGCGATTCGGCCATGCCGTGCCCGCGATAGCGCAAGCCACTGTCGGTGATCTCAGCAGCCAGCGCGCAGGTCTTTGCACTGCCTACATCAATTGCCGTCAGAAGATGCTGGTATTGATTCGCCATCCCTTATTGGTGCCCCTGATCTTTGGGAATTGCCGGGCTGGGCTTCTTTCCGCTAGTCGCAGCCGTCGTCTGAACCGGAGCCACAGTTGTCTTCGCCCCTGTCGCCAGTGCGATTTTCCGCATGGTCGAGCGCACCGCCCTCGTTCTCGTTTTCTTGACTGCATGCTTTCGCCGCGTCTTTGGCGCTTTTGACTTCGCTGCTCTCACGGGTATCTTCGCCGGAGCTGCCGCCAAAATTGCGGCGGACGCTTGAGGTGCAAGCGCCATATGGCTGATCAAGGCTGCAGGCTTCACCCCCGCCGCCATCGCTTTTTTCGCAGCCCATGGCGAAAGCGGAACCTGTTTCGCTGTCCCTTCGAGATCTGGATTCACAATGATCTGCCGGTCATAGCGCAAATCCACAGATTCCAGCTTGGAAAATTGCTGACGCCACTCCTGCACGTGCCCTACATAAATCTTGTAACGCTCGAGGTAATTTGCAGACCCGAGGTGCACCAGCACTTCGCCGTCGCGATTGTTCGCGAGCACTTTTACATCGTCCGGATCGGTGAGATCGACTTCACTGAGATCCTGGGAATAATGCGCGCCACCGGAGTCGAGTTGACTGATGACATCGTTATAAATTTTCATCCGGGCGGAGCGCGTAGAAGCTGGTTCCCCCGGATTCATTCCGATGATCACAGGAAACGAGTATTTCTTTTTCCCGGGGAGCTCCATCAGCGTGCCGGCTGAATCCGTCAGCAGGATCTTTGAACCGACTCGCGCGAACGCTACTGGTGTGCGCTCATGAATCTCGATTCGCAGGCGATTGGGCGCAAAGCGCATGACACTGGCCGATTCCACCCACGGAACCTGCTCGAGTTGCTTTTTGCGTTGGTCCAGAGGCACGAAGAAGATATTGCGGCCAATATCGCCGCCCATCACTTCCATTACCTGCGCGCGGGTGACGTTCTGGGTGCCATCAATTTCGATGTCATCGCTCGATTCCACCCGAAATCGCCAGGAGCGTTCGCCGTAGTGGTACAGAGAAGCCACACCGATTCCAGAAAGAAAAACAATACCGGCAGCGAGGACCGCCCAAGTCAAACGGGCGGCGGTTTTCCTTGGCAGGGTACCGCGGCGGACGGAGAGGCGCTTTTGTCCGCGCAGGAACGGCGATTCCTCTTCCGCATCCAAATCGAGCAGCCGCGCGTCGTCAAGTTCTTCGCGCACCGGCTCGTCCGGCTGCAGATACAACTCTTCCTGCGAGATGGTCGGACTTTTCCTGGCCATCAACCCAGGTCAGTTGTCGTCAGGGAATCGCGGGAGCGAAACCACTATAACTTCTTTTCGCGAATTGAGATAGAAAAATTTGCGAGGGTTTTGCACAGACAGGAAGGAATCCGTGCGGTGCTGCCGCTTATCGAAGGCCGATTTATGGAAGATCGACGTCCTAGTCTGAATCTTCCTGTCGAGACAAGACAACGGCGCGGTGCATTCGATCGCTCACAGCACAGTTCGATCGACCTTCGCTCAATACGGCGCGCCTGGCATTGATCCTGGCTTGCGCGAGGGTCATGCGGGCTTGAGCGTGAGCCATAGCAGCCCGGGCATTGGCCCAACCGGGGTCGCCCCGATCGGACATCAGTTGTGCCACGGCGAAAGCTCGTACCGTCTCGACGGACAGGTGGTCTGCTACCGCCGCGGCGCGGTCGAAGAAGCCTCGAGCCGAGTCGCCGAGCGATGAGTTGCTGATCCCAAGCGCGAGCATGCCCACCGCCACCAGGTACCATCCTCTATCGGAATTCATGATGTTGCTCCTTGCCGTTGCTCAAAATTTAGACGGGGCAGGTGAAAATTCGCTATCGCGGACGAGCATAGAGCTGTATACGCCTCGGGAATCGAAAGAGTTCCCTGGAATATCATCTGAAATGGCTGAGGAACTCTGGATCAACAGCGGTCAGATTTGACTGACCGATTCAGGCATGTCCGCCTTTTGAAGGCTCTCCAGGATTATCGGCCCAAGCTGGGAGACATTTCCTGCCCCGAGCGTGAGGATCATGTCTCCTTGCTGTGCAGCCTCGCAAACCAATTTGACGGCGCATGCAAAGGAATTGGCGTATGTAGCCCTGGTTTTTCCAGCGTCAGTTATTTTCCGGGCCAATGCCTCCCCCGTGATGCCCGCGATCGGCTGCTCACTGGCGGAATAGATATCCAAAACGGTTAGGCTGTCCGCATCCTCAAACGCGGTTGCGAAGTCATCCATCAGATCGCGGGTTCTCGTGTAGCGATGAGGCTGGAAGATAACGTGAATCCTGCGAAAACCGCACTGCCGGGCGGCGGCAAGCGTGGCGCGAATCTCCGTGGGGTGATGACCGTAATCGTCGATTACGCTGATCCCCGCAAGCTCGCCGCGCAGTTGAAATCGGCGATCCACACCCCGGAAATTTTCCAGCGCGGTGCGAATCTGCTCAACTTGGATCTCCAGGCCAATTCCTACCGCGATGGCCGCGGTCGCGTTGAGGATATTATGCGCGCCGGGAACTCGCAATTGGAACGCGCCGAGATTTGTTCCACGATAGGTCACGTCGAAGCGGCTGATGGGAAGGTTCTCATGGTTATCAAATCCGCACTCGCGCACCTTGATACGGAAGTCTGACCCGCGTTTCGTACCGTAAGTAACCACCCGGCGCGGAATCTGCGGAAGCATGCGGCGCAGAATCGGATCGTCATTGCAGAGCACGACCATGCCGTAAAACGGCAGCCGGTGAAGGAACTCCAAAAACGCCCTTTTCACATCCCGCATGTTGCGATAGCAGTCCATATGTTCGCGGTCTACGTTCGTCACCACCGCGAGAATGGGCGAAAGCTTTAGAAATGAGCGATCGCTCTCGTCGGCTTCGGCAACCAGATATTGCGAGTTGCCCAGCCGTGCGTTAGATCCCATCGCATCGACCCGGCCGCCGACGACAACCGTGGGATCGAGTCCGCCGGCAGCCAATACTGCCGCGACCATGGAGGTGGTAGTCGTCTTACCGTGCATGCCGGCGATGGCGATCCCATACTTCAAGCGCATCAGCTCTGCCAGCATTTCCGCTCGCTGGATCACGGGAATATGCAGCGCGTGTGCTTCCACAAGCTCGGCATTATCGTGAGCGATGGCTGAGCTCGCCACCACAACCTCTGCGCCGCTCACGTTCTCCGCTCGATGTTCATCGAAAATTGCTGCGCCAAGCGATGCAAGCCGGTCCGTTACTGGAGATGGTTTCAGGTCCGAGCCGGAAATCTTGAAGCCGAGATTCAGCAGCACTTCGGCAATGCCACTCATGCCGATGCCCCCGATGCCGACAAAATGCACCCGTTGAATCTTGGCAAACATTGATTAACTTCTCGGCCACAGATCTACACGGATCAGTGAAAATCCGTGCAAATCTGCGGCTAGGTCTCAATCCCTGCTAATCTCGCCGCCATCTCCGCAATATCATGCGCCGCGTTCGGATGCGCCAGCTTTCGGGCAGCCTCGCTCATGCGGGCGAGCCGTTTGGGATCGCCAAGCAGGCTACTGACAGTTTCGACCAACCATACTTCATCCAGCTTTGTTTCTTCCAGCACGACAGCAGCGCCCGCACTCTCCAAAGCCTGGGCGTTCACCCGCTGATGGTCGTCTGCGGCACGCGGAAAGGGAACGAAGACGGCTGGCTTTCCAGCGGCAGCAATTTCTGCCACTGTGCTTGCCCCAGAGCGGCACAGTAACAAGTCTGCCCGCGCAAAGAAAGCAGGCATATCGGTGATGAACTTGTGAACCTCGGCAGACGCGCCGGCCTGCTGGTACGCAGCTTCCGCGTCATTATAATCGCGCTCGCCGGTCTGGTGGATGATACGAATTCCGGGCACCTGCTTCAGGATCTCCGGCAGACATTGGATCATCGCATGATTAATTGCATGTGCGCCCTGGCTTCCACCAAAAACCAGCAGAGTTGGTTGTCCTGGCGATCTCACTGCGGATTGAAAGAAAGCCTGGCGCACTGGCACTCCTGTTATCTCGGCGTGGCGGAAAAACTTTCCCGTCTCCTCGAAGTGCACCGCCGCCGCCGAGACCCAGCGCGCAACCACGCGATTGGCGAATCCCGGCACAACATTCGGCTCAAACGCCAGAGTCGGGATTCCCTTCAAGATGGCCGCCATCATGGCGGGGCCCGACGCATAGCCCCCCACGCCGATGACAACATCCGCGTTGAACTCAGCCAAAATGCGGCGTGCCTGCCCGATCGCCATCGGGAGCCCAAAATACGTTTTCAGCCGGATTGCGAGGCTTACGCGATTCAGCGCTCCGACTTCGACGAGCCGAAGCGGGAACCCTGCAGCCCGGACTAGCTTATTCTCAAGGCCGCGTGCCGTCCCAATGAACAGCACCTCAGTCCCGTAGAGTTTCTGTAGCTCCTGCGCAATGGCGAGCGCCGGGATGACATGCCCTCCGGTCCCCCCTCCCGCCAGAATGGCTCGCATGGAGTGACTATAAACCACGCCCAGACAGCAGAGGCGAGGACGCCCGCGCCTACATTGAAATCTTCAGTCTGCCTGCTTGCTGATATTCAGCAGCACGCCGACGCATGCCAGGGTCATAAACAAAGATGAACCGCCGTAAGAAACAAACGGCAGGGGGATGCCCTTGGTAGGCATCAATCCGAGCACGACGCTCACATTAATGAATGCCTGCACTACCACCATGCTGGTAATGCCGACGGCCAGCAGGCGTCCGAACATATCGTGGGTGTGCAGGGCGGTTCGCATTCCGCGCCATAGGAAAATGGCGAACAGCGCGATGATCGCCAGTGCCCCTACCAACCCCAGTTCTTCCGCGGTGACAGCGAAAATGAAATCAGTATGCGACTCAGGCAAATAAAACAGCTTTTGCTTTCCTTCCATCAGTCCCAGGCCGGTGATGCCTCCTGTGCTGACGGCGATGAGTGATTGAATAATGTGAAAGCCGCGACCCTGCGGGTCGGAATATGGATCGAGGAACGCCAGAATGCGATCACGCCGGTACGCGACGTGAAAAATCAAGAAATAAAGCGGGACAAGAGACGCGACCACAGCATAGCCCAGATAACGCAAGCTTAACCCGGCGACGAACAGCACGCAGCCAGTAATCGCCGCGCATGCAATCGCGGTTCCGAGATCGGGCTGAAAAACGATCAGTCCGAGAAACACCCCGGTAGGGATCAGAGCAGGCAGCAACGTAGTGCGCCAGTCATCGATGAATCTGGTTCGGCTCTCCAGGAAAAATGCCAGAAAAAGAATCAGCGCCGGTTTGGCGATTTCAGAAGGCTGGAATGAAAAGCTTCCCCAATGAATCCAGCGATGGGTGTGGTGGGTGCGGTCTAGGAAAAAGACCGAAATCAGCATCAATGTCGTGACGCCCAGGACTGAGAACACCACCGCGGGATGCTTATAGCGACGATAGTCGAGCTTCATGGCCACGAACATCGCCGCGATTCCCGTCACCGCCCAGGCAAGCTGACGAAACAAGAAGGTGTAGCCGGAGCCGTAACGCTCCTTGGCCATCACGGCCGAAGCGCTGAACACCATGACCAGCCCGACAAACACCAGGCACAGCGTGACCGTGAACAGCCAGCGATCCGCGCTAACACGCTTTGCCATGAGGACTCATTCCACCACGGAGATACAAGACCACAGAGATTTTTTGCTGCGAATTCAAGCAGAAAGGTAACTCTCGTGGTTCATGTGTACGTTCAGTGAACGCAAGACAAGAGCAGTCTCAGACTATGGCTGGAGAGGCCTTGGTTCCAACTCCTCAAAATTCGAAATATCCTCCAGAGGCGCGACGCGAGCCATCATCGGTGCCTGTAGCCGGCAGTAAGCCTACAACTCCTCGCAAAGTTTCCCATGCTGCCTGGTTCAGTGCCGGATCCGAACTGACCAGGTCGCGGATCATCTGCCACGCGACAATGTTGAGCGCGCCTTCCGGTGGAGGTCCCATAGCCAAAGAAACTGAGCATTGTGGGCAAAAACAAATTCGCTGTGCCGCCGATTTTTGTCGCGGTCTTACACCTACAGTCTGCGCGAACATATATACGGCAACCGATTTGTGTCCCGCCTCGAGTTCCCGATTACAACGAAGACAATGCAGGTTTCCCACAGGTTTCTTCCTCGCAGCGAGCTCCCGCGAAGAGAAAATATTGTCTTCACGGCCCTAGTGCAAGTAGGTAGAAAGATTCCCGCCGCGCGGGCGGATTAGCCCCTCGAACGCAGATATTGGAAGCCCCAATAAATAGTTTTGGACATGCGGATCGAAGCCTCCGAAAAACGCTAGCTTGACAAAATTGAGAAAGGGACGCCAGAACCAGATTGTGCTCTAGTCAGAA
>Ga0066705_10000356_pt1 | contig 12108 bp, 10 predicted proteins | sample GraSoiAngelo_154_FD_66506 | JGI IMG/M metagenome (GOLD analysis project Ga0066705, IMG submission 66506) | Grasslands soil microbial communities from the Angelo Coastal Reserve, California, USA - 14_1009_13_20cm | ecosystem: Environmental > Terrestrial > Soil > Grasslands | place: USA... | reverse complement strand
AGCTGGAGCCGTTACCCACACTTGAGCCAGGCACGAACGGCTCGAATGGGAGTGCGCCGAGGCCAATAGCACATTCGATTACAGCATTTCAAGTCTTGCAACTGACCTGGGTGCGGCGCAGTTTTATAATGCGGGTGACAATCGCGGCGCTCACCTTATTTACTCTTATCGCCTTCCTGCTTCCCAAGCACTACATTGCAAGTACTCGCCTCATGCCGCCAGACTATGGATCCAATCTCCAGATGGCTTTAGCCATGCCCGCGTTGAGCGAAGGAGCTGGAAGCGGAACCGGAACGGGTGGGGCCGGTAGCTCCGTGATGGGACTCGCCAGCCAGTTGTTGGGATTGAACACCTCTGGAGACCTGTTTATCGGGGTACTGCAAAGCCAAACTGTCGAAGACCACATCATTGACAAGTTCGAGTTAATGCACCTGTATTCGGCGCGTTACATTCAAGACGCGCGAGAGAAACTGGAGAACAGAACAGAGATTACCAGTGACCGAAAAAGCGGGATCATCAGCATCGCGGTTGACGACAAGAGCCCGGCGCGCGCCGCAGCCATGGCCAAGATGTACGTCGAAGAGTTGGACCGCGCTCTGGCCCTGGTGAACACATCGGCGGCGCATCGCGAGCGGGTCTTCATCGAAGGACGCATAAGAGAAGTAAAGCAGGATCTGGATGAGTCGGCGAAAGAATTCGCGGCATTCTCCAGTCAAAATGCGGCCATCGATGTTCCTGAGCAAGCAAAAGCCATGGTCGCGGCTGCCGCCGATTTGCAAGCACAACTCATCGCTACCCAATCGGAACTGAAGGGGCTGCAACAAATTTATACCGCAAACAATGTGCGTGTGAAGTCATTACAGGCGAATGCGGCGGAACTCCAGCATCAATTGGAGAAATTTGGCGGCAAGGACGTGAACCCTGCCAAAGACTCCTCATTGGCCGAGACGGAGCTCTACCCATCCATCCGCCAACTGCCGCTCCTGGGAGTTAAATACCTCGACCTATTTCGTCGCACGAAAATCGATCAAGCAATTTACGAATTCCTCACCAAAGAATATGAAATCGCCAAAGTTGAGGAGGCGAGGCAACTCCCGACTGTGCAGGTGCTGGATCCTGCGCTGGTTCCTGACAAGAAGTCCTCACCGCATCGCTTGCTGATAATGTTGGTCGGCTTGTTTCTGGGATTTGTCTCCTCGAGCGTCTGGATTATCGGCAAGGTAGTGTGGGAGGGCGTTGACGCACGGGACGAGAAGAAGGTTTTATTGCAAGAGGTCTTCTACACAATAAAGCGCCGTACTTGGGATACGCCGTTTTGCCGCGAGAACCATAATAGACTGCGACGGTTGTTCGGATCGATCGCTGGGATGCAAGGGTAAGGCATCAGTCGGTCCGGAATAATCCAATCGTAGCGATTACATGCAGCGGGATTTCATGACAATTAAATACCAAGTGAAGACCTTGCGGAGTATTCGCCGATGTCTTACTTAGGGATAAATGGCGCTACATTGGTGGCAATTCTGGATGTTGCTTAAAAAGTCTATCGCCCGATTTTCAAGTATGGTAGGCGTTATAGCCCCCGCATTGAGCTTCGCTGTCCGCGGTTCGCATCCCAAGCGCGTCGCAATTGCTGCTGCTTACCTCCATCTGCGCCTCCGCCTGGCCCTTTCCAGACGACCGCTGCGGCGCATGTCGCTGCTCGGCACAGAGGTTCATTTCAACGATGCGCACAGTTTTACATTTCTGTTCTCTGAGTTGTTTTTCGAAGAAATCTACGGAGGTTGTGAGCAGCCGCCCGCCACCATAATCGATTGTGGAAGCAACATCGGTATGTCCATTTTGCTGTTCAAGAGCCTTTGGCCTAAGTCCAAAATCCTAGGCATCGAGGCATCGCCTGAGACATTCCTCCTTCTGAAGGAGAATGTCAAAACACTGCATGACGTGACAATCGTAAACAAAGCGGTGAGCGGTCGACGCGGAATAGTCCCCTTCTACTCAGGTCCAAATTCATTGCTCAGTAGCACTAACGCGCTTCGAGGGGGTGGCACTGAGATTTCCGTAGAAGCCGTGCCCCTGTCTGACTTCATCGATGATTCCATTGACCTGCTGAAGACCGACATCGAGGGCTCCGAAATCGACGCTTTTGCCGAATTGGAGGCTTCTGGGAAGATGCCCCTGATACGCCAGATGTTCATTGAATATCACCACCATCTTCCTGGTGAGATGCCCGGTCTGTCCTCTTTCTTAGGTCGGTTAGAGCGCTGTGGATTCGACTATGAGCTAGCTGCCTGCTTGCCAAGTCGCTCCGGTAGCTTTCAGGACATTTTTATTCGGGCCAAGCGCAATGACTAGAAGCGATCGAAACGTCCTTACAGACATGTCATGCTGCCTGTTCGTGATATCTCTGAAGCGTGCGCTCAATTGCACCAAAGTTGCAGTAATTCGGTCTATGGTTGGGGTGGTTTAGCTGTGAGGGGGAACATTGACCGCGGCTAAGAGGGCCGGAGAAGGGAGTCTCAGGGAAAAGGCGCTTAAGGGCGGCATGTTTCTGGCAGGACGCCAGATCCTCGGGATCGGTCTTCGCTTAATTGCCGTCTTTGTCATTACCCGGATCATCGGGCCCTATGAGTACGGGCTATTTGCCGCTTGCATGGGTATTTTTCTTTATCTCCAGAGTTTTGGCACCTGGGGGATTGATGTTTATCTGCTGCGCAAGCCGGAGGATCTCAGCAAAGAAGAATTAAACCAGGGCTTCACTCTCCTTCTCGCCATTGGCCTGGTATTTGGCTGCCTCATGTACGGCTTTCGTGGAGCGCTGGCCGCAGCCGTGAAGATGCCGGCAGTAAAGCCGATGTTCGGTGTTCTTGCGCTTAGCGTACCATGCGCTCTGATCTATTTACCGGCCATGGTGCAGCTTGACCGGGCGCTCGATTTTAGACGCGTGGCTATCAATGAATTCGTCAGTCAGACGTTTCAATATGTCGTGGCCGTGCCCCTGGCTCTCGCCGGTGGCGGGGCTTGGTCACTGGTGCTCGGCTTGGTAGCATCCAACCTTTGCCTCTGTGTGCTTACCTATCAGGCTGCGGGGCTGCGTCCACGCTTGCATTGGAATCGCGCGCTGGTTCGCCAAATGCTCGGCTACGGCCTTGGTTATTCAAGCTCCATCTGGGTGTGGCAACTCCGGTCACTGGTGAACCCGATTCTCGTCGGCCGCCTTGCTGGTGCTGAGGCAGTCGGATATGTGGGCTTGGCGATCCGAATCTGCGAGGTGCTTTCGTTTGTGAGGAGCGCAGCCTGGCGCATCGCTATGGCTGCCCTGGCAAAGCTGGGAAACGACACCGATCGTCTGCGCCAAAGCATTACCGAGGGCATGCGTCTACAAACTTTGGCAGTCGGACTGCCACTGGCGGGGTTTGCCATTATCGCCCCATACACGATAGCCCATGCTTTTGGAACGCGATGGGAGCCTGCGATCCGAGTCTATCCGTTCATCGCGCTCAGCTATTTTGCGAGTTCCGTTTTTAACCTACATTCCTCAGTGCTCTATCTGCTGAAGCGCAACTGGAGCGTTACCGCGTTTCATGCTGTCCATGTTTTTCTTATTGCGGGCAGCGCAGTTTTGCTTGTGCCCCGTATGGGCATCTTGGGCTACGGCTGGGGGGAGGTTGTCGCCCTGGCAAGCTATGTGGTGCTCCACTATTTTGTCCAACACGAAATCGGCAGCCCCTCATACAGAATCGGCGCAATCTGGTGCGGCGCAGCAACGTGTGTCTTCATTCTTACCGCGCTCGGCACCCCCGCGGTTTACCTCGCGCCGCTGGTGCTGCTGTTCCCGCTACTTTTTCCTGAGGAAAGAAGCAGCCTGCACGGATATGCGCAAATCCTGCTTTCGAGAACGGGTGCATGAGCGTGCCGGGGCCGCTGGTCAGCGTCTTAGTTAACAATTACAACTATGGCCGCTTTTTGCGCGATTGTATTGATAGCGCCCTAAATCAAACTTATACAAACACGGAAGTCATCGTGGTGGATGATGGTTCGACAGATGATTCGCGAGAGATCGTTGCCAGCTACGGTGACAAGGTCATCGCCGTGTTGAAAGAAAATGGCGGCCAGGCTTCAGCGTTCAATGCAGGTTTCACCGCGTGCAAGGGACAGATTGTCTGTTTCCTGGATTCGGATGATGTCTGGCTGCCTACGAAACTTGAAGCCGTTGTCAGTGCTGCCGAAGCGGCACCCGATGCCGTAATGCTGTACCACGCGTACCAACGTACTGATGCGAAACTGCGACCACTAGGAAGGACACTGCCAATCAGCTTTCTTGAAGGCAATGTTGCGGAGAAGGTCCTGGCCTCCGGGGGATACTGGCCGTTTCCGCCGCCGAGCGCGATGGCCTTTCGCAGATCAGTGCTGGCATCACTTATCCCGATGCCGGAGGCCCCTTTCCGCATCTGCGCTGACGCTTGCCTTGCCTACTGCACGCCACTGATCGGGCACATCGCTGCCATCCGGCAGGCGCTCTGCTTGTACCGCATGCATGGTTCAAACGTCTACGCCAGAATGACGGCGGATCGGCAGCAACGAACGGACAGTAGCCTAGCCAGGGAACGCTATCGGCTCATCGTTGAAGGTGCCAATCAGGTGCTAGCCAGGTTAGGGCGAGTGGAACGGTTCCGGTTACAGGATCACATTGGCTATGTTAAGACGGCGTACAGCGCGCGAAGTGGTGATAGGACTTCCTGGACATATACGAGCTGGAAACTAGTACGAATGTCATCAGAACCGTCCATTTTCGTTCGCTTTAGTGCGCTGACAAAATTTTGGCTTGAGTCGCTGGGATTGCAGTGGTCGTAGTGGAGTGTCGCTCCCAGAGCGTCAGACCTCAATCGCGGCAATGATTGCCGTCGGCGGCTGCGGCAACCGTTCTTAGGATGTTCTTGTGAGATCGAAAAGGTGAATTCCCAAATTCAAAGCGAACCCGGGACGGGCGAGAAAGCATTCGTTTTATTGGTCCTGCTGCTTTCGCTCGGAGCCTTCCAGAACCTGATGGTCACACGTGCTGCGCAAAGTCCAAATTTGGCAATGCCCAAAATGCAGGGTCTTTGGTCCTTTCTTTATCTGGTCACATTGTTGTTATATTCGCGCCGCTGCGAGAGTCCGATTCGAGGCCTTTTCACTGTCTCTCCCCTTATGGCTGTAATCGTGTTCACTTTTGCATCGGTTCTGTGGTCCCAAGACCCCGCGTTGACCGCGCGCCGCTCGATAGCACTGGCGCTGACTGTCGTCTTCGGAGTTTACTTCGCTCTGCGCTTCAAGCCCAAGGAACAATTCCGCCTTCTGGCCTGGGCCTTTCTTATCTGCATCATATTTAGCTTTATTTTCGAGTTATTTGGTCTCAACTACCAGATGGGTTCAGGATGGTATGGTATTTTTTTTATTAAGGTTCATCTTGGGCGGAATATGGCACTGGGCGCCCTGATATTCCTCTTCTGGGAGAAAGTTGAATCTAAACACAGTGCAGTCGCCAGGGTAGGACTTGTGGCATCGATCGTTCTGGTAGCGCTTTCCCGCGACGTGACATCGTGGATCGTTCTTACGGTGATGTTGATACTTCTACCTTATCTGCAATGGACTCTGCGGAGGAGCATACGCTGGGCGCTTGGTGGAATCGGATTCCTCCTGGCGCTGGGAACATTCTCAGTCATGTATGTGTGGACCCATCTCGATACGTTTACTGCTTTTCTCGGCAAGGACCCACTGCTGACTGGGCGGGTGCCGCTCTGGATTCTGTCCACGGTAATGGCAATGCGGCGTCCATGGCTGGGCTATGGCTTTGACGCCTTTTGGCTTCCGGATGAAGGCGCTGTGCAAAGGATCTGGCATATATTACGCTGGGAACCTCCGCACGCGCACAACGGCATTCTGGAGCTTTGGCTGGAAATAGGACTCATCGGGACCGCGCTTTTTCTAATTGTGTTTGTTTACTATGTCACAAGAGCGCTGCGGATGTTGAGAAGCAGTTCGGAAGCAACGGCGGCTTGGCCGCTCATGTTTCTCTTGTTCCTCTTCTTAGCCAACCTCACGGAGAGCGTCTTTCTTGGCACTAATAGTATTTGCTCCATTCTTTATGTAGCCGCGGCCACTACTCTGAGTCTGAAGCAAAGCGAGGCCCGTGTTGGCGGAAGATTTGCCGTACCTCAGGCGAGCTATGCTTAAGGAATCGGACTCGGCGAAACCTGTGGTGTTGATTTATGCCGAGCCACTTCTGGCGCGCTCCATGACATTTGTCCGAACGCAGGCAGAAGCCCTGACACGTTTTTCTCCCTACTACATCAGCCCGCATTATCTGCGTGACGGCCTGCCCCTCTCGACGGAACGAGTGCTTGTTATGCGCCGCGGGCAGAGCAGCTTGTCCCGGCTAACCGAATTACCGTTCAAGATGCTAGGACTGGCTCCGTTTTTTGCTCGGCGTCTCAGAAAGCTTCGCCCGGCGCTGCTGCACGCGCACTTCGGACCTGCAGCTCTGCGGGCCTTACCACTGGCTCGTGCCCTGCGCATTCCCCTGGTAGTGACGTTCCAGGGCTATGATGCGACCGTGTACGATCAGTTCGCCCGGACTTCGAAGCACTACTCTCATCGTGTGTACGTCCGGCGGCGCAAGGATCTCGAGCGAGGCGCGACCCTGTTGATCGCCGTCTCGAATTTCATTCGTGACGAGATGATCAGGCAAGGATTCGCTGCCGACAATATCGTAGTGCACTACGTTGGCGTGAATACCGAGCTCTTTCATCCAGATTCCCAAGTTAGGCGTGAGCCGATCGTCTTGTTCGCCGGGCGGTTGGCGGAAAAGAAGGGGTGTGAGTACCTGATCCGAGCCATGGCCGAGGTGCAATGCGCGTCGCCACAGGCCCAGTTGGTGATCATCGGGGACGGTCCTCTTCGTTCGGAACTGGAGGAGTTGGCCGCTCAAAATCTCCAACACTATCGCTTTCTGGGTTTTCAAACCCCTGAGGTGGTCAAACACTGGATGAACCGTGCACGAGTCTTCGGAGCACCCAGCGTTCGCGCACGATCAGGTGACGCCGAAGGTTATCCCAACGTGTTCGCGGAAGCACAAGCCATGGGACTTCCCGTCGTCAGCTTTGCCTCGGATGGAGTAAGGGAAGCCATCGCGCACGGAGAGACCGGCTTTCTGGCACCGGAGCGTGACGCCGAGGCGCTTGCTTACTACTTGCAGAGGCTGTGCGATGACGAGACCCTTTGTGCGCGAATGGGCGCGGCAGCCAGGGCGCACGTGTGCGCACAATTCAATCTCCGAATCCAAACCGGAAAGCTCGAAGAGCTGTACATGAAGGTGCTGGGAAAGGCTGGCCCATGGCCCACAGGGGCGTCACGGAAAGTGGAGCATGAAGAACGGGTTGCGGCACTGGACTCCTAAGGGCGACAGCAAGCTGATGTATGAGTTTCTGCCGGACGACACTTCTCGTCAAACCGATGCGCTGAAGGAAGCTGTGAGGGTATTTGAGCGCGCAGCGAACGGATCTGGGGCTGGACTCACGCTTCTGGACTTAGGCTGCGGCCATGGCAGCAGCTACGACGTATTTGCCGCGCGCACTCGGAAGGTACGGTGGATAGGGCTAGACATCATCGAGTCACAGGAAGTAACTTCTCGGCCTCTAAGACCACTTCCTTTCTGCGCCTATGACGGAGTTCGGCTTCCTTTGCCCAATAATGCGATTGACATCGTGTACTCCCGGCAGGTTTTCGAACACGTGAGGTATCCCGGTCCCCTGATCGCCGAAGTTCGCAGGGTACTGAAGCCTGACGGAGTATTTGTTGGTTCTACGTCCCACCTTGAGCCATTCCATTCGCGCAGTTATTGGAATTACACGCCTTATGGCTTTTGCGTGCTGCTGCGCGAAACTGGTTTTCAGTCGATTCGCGTCCGGCCCGGAATTGACGGATTAACGTTGATCGGCCGGCGCTGCTTCAGTTATCTGAAACTCGCGCATCTTTTCGAACCTTTTTTCACGATCGAATCCCCGATGAATGCGCTTTTGGAAGCGGCTCTCCGATTGCTGGGACAGCCAGCACAACGAAGAAACGCTCTGAAGCTGCTTTTTACAGGACAGTTCTGCTTTGTTGCTCAGAAGTGAACACAAGTTTCTGTATGCCAGTAATTACTCGCCTGCACGACCATTATGACTCGAAATATGCCTCGGCTAGTTTTCGCGAGGTCAGCGGCGTGTCACGGGTCAAGTACCCGCGTGACCGGCTTCAAATGGCGGTACATTTGAGCACTATGTTCGCTGGGGAGCGCTATTTAGAAATTGGCGCGGGAAATGGATCAACTATGCTGACCTTGCTCGATAGTTACCGCGAGTTGGTTGGCACCGAGTTATCTGTAGTCAGGGCTCGGGAGCTGCGGAACCTCTTCGCTGATTATCCGCAGGTTCGGATTGTCGAGAATAATTTCGAAGAAGAGCCCCTGCCGTTTCCTTCTGAGTATTTCGACACCATTGCGCTGACTGCGGTCATCGAACATCTTTTCGATCCTATCAGCACGCTGCGAAAGCTGCATCGTTTGCTCAAACCCGGTGGAGTCGTTATTGTCGATACTCCCAACATCGCGAAGTGGACCCGTCGTGTTAAGTTGGCCTTCGGCTACTTTCCCTCTACTGCTTCCTTGAATGAAGGGTTGCTGTGCTACGACCGTAAAACCCCAACCGATCTTCACGATGAGGGTCATTTACATTACTTCACGTTCCGGTCATTAAGAATAATCGCCCTGGAGAGAGTGGGTTTTCGATCCGCTAAAGGTGTTGGTTACGGTAATTCTTTCTTGTGTCGGTGCTGGCCGCAAATGTTCTCGGAAATCGCCATGGTGCTGTGTAAGTAGCGGCACAAATTCGCAGGCATCAATGTCACGAGTGCTGATTATCCAGAGCCAGGTGAAGCAGTACCGGATTCCCTTCTTTATCAAGCTCCACGAAGCGTTACAGACAGACAGCATTCAATTGCGGGTGGCTTACAGCCAACCGGCCGTTTCTGAGGGGACCAAGAAAGATGACGGCGAATTACCGGAGAGTTTTTCAGTACGTGTCCGGGCATATTCAGCGCTGCGGGAGCGCTGTCTGTATCAGCCGTTGATAAAGGAAATCGCGCGCGCAGACTTGGTGATCGTTGAACAGGCCAACAAACACGTTATCAACCATGTATTACTTCTGTTGCGCTTTGCCGGCCTGAAGTGCTTTGGTTTTTGGGGCCTGGGGAACAATAAACAGGCAGATCGTTCAAGACTTTCGGAGTGGTACAAACGGATTACTGTAAAGTGGGCAGATTCCTATTTTGCTTATACAGCGGCAGTGGCCAGGGAAGTTGCTGTGTTGGGTGTGCCCGAAGAGCGCATTACCGTAGTACAGAATGCAACGGACACGCGCGAGTTCCGAAATCACATTCTTTCGATCAAAGATTGCGAAATCGACCTTCTTCGAACGGAACTGCGGATAAACAATGATGCTTCGGTCGGGCTCTTTTGCGGCATGTTGGATTCAGTCAAGGGCATTCCGTTCCTTATAGACTGTTCCAAGCTTATCAGGAGTAAGCTGCCGGAGTTCCACCTGATACTCGTTGGGGGTGGCCGTGAACAGAGCGCGATTCAGCAATTGGTACAAGACTTTCCATGGGTACACGCCGTTGGGCCGAAGTTTGGACGAGACAAGGCCTTGTTCTTCAAACTGTCTGACCTACTTGTGTTGCCGGGCCGTGTAGGTCTTGTGATCTTGGATTCTTTCGCGGCCGGTCTGCCGCTGATCACCGTACAAATTCCAATCCACGGTCCAGAGGTCGAGTACCTACAAGAGGGGGTGAATGGGTTTATGGTGCCAAGAGATGTTACCACTTACGCGGATGCAGTTGTTCGTGTACTGAAGGATCGTGGGTTGCTTCTGCGCTTGAGAGCGGGCGCATTGAAATCTGCAGACAATTACTCGATTGAGGCGATGGTGCAGAATTTCCGAGCCGGGATTGTCGCTTGTTTGCAGCCCGAAAATGCGAGAGGACTCTCGTAGACATGGACCTGCATGCCATTGAAAGGCCTGTGCTGGAGTATTTTCGATCCAAACGAATAACTCTGTTTTATAGTCTCTTTCACATTACAAACTCGACGCGAATTGTGGATCTTGGGGGAACGTTGTTTTTTTGGGAACTGGCAGAGCAATCTGGCTTTCCGACTGCGAAGGTGACAATTGTAAATCGTGATAAACCGCGAACTGCCGTTCCGGGCTATGCAGAGTGGTTGATAGGGGACGCTCGGAACGTAAACTGTGCCGACAATGCTTTCGATATCGTTTTTTCGAATTCTTTAATAGAACATCTTGGCTCGTGGGGAGGTCAAGCCAGATTAGCAGCCGAGATCCAACGGCTCGCCCCCCGACACTTTGTGCAAACACCAAGCCGCGACTTTCCTGTGGAACCGCACTTTCTCACTCCGTTTGTGCATTGGATGCCGAAAGCTATAAGAGCTTCCATTCTTCGGAACTTCACAGTGTGGGGCTTGATCACTCGACCCTCGAAGCAGCAATGTGCAGCATTGGCAGAGGAAATTCGTCTGCTTTCGAAGAAAGACATGGCTCGTCTGTTTCCACATTCGGATCTTAAGATTGAGAAATGTTTCGGACTTCCCAAATCGATTATTGCCGTTAAGGCTTAGAACTCTATGAACCGACCGCGCTCGCAGCGTCTGTGGCCTTTGGCTGTTCCTTTACTGTGCTTGGCGTCCATGCTTGCTATTGTTCCGGCAATTTGCGCACAGCTCGTGCGAACGCCCACGCCTGCATCAACCATTCCCCACACTTACTTTGGAATGCACATTCACGGTATGGTCACGCCACGTCCTGGCAATACGCGCCCTGCTGGCTGGCCGACTGTACCTTTTGGCAGTTGGCGGTTGCTCGCGGCATACGTGGACTGGCCGCAGTTGGAACCCGCCAGGGGACAGTGGAATTTTGCGGCACTCGATCGGTATCTTCAGTTGGCAGAGCAGCACCACGTCGAAGTTCTGTTGCCGCTTGTACTCTCCCCAGCGTGGGCGTCGTCTCGCCCGAACGAAAAATCGAGCTACTCCCCAGGCAATGCTGCTCCACCTGCCAACCTAGATGACTGGCAAACCTACGTTCGAACGGTTGCTACGCGTTACAAAGGGCGGATTAGTGATTACGAAATTTGGAACGAGCCCAGCGTAAGAACATTCTTTTCCGGAACACCGGACGAAATGGTCGCACTAACTCGAGAAGCAAGCAGAATTCTGAAGGAGGTCGATCCGCGCAATGTAGTAGTTTCGCCTTCGGCTGCCGAGGGTGGCACGTCCTGGCTTGACCAGTTTCTTGCGGCGGGTGGAGGCAAATATGTAGATGTTATTGGCTATCATTTTTACGTACGCCACGATCCGGAAGCGATGGTTCCGGTAATCGAACAGGTTCGCCGAATTATGGAAAAACATGGGGTGGGAAACCTGCCACTTTGGAACACAGAAACTGGCTGGCGTATTGCGAACCACAGATCTGAGGTGAAGCCTTACGAAAGTGGAAGTCCGGTGCTCGCTGATGATGAAGCCTCGGCATACGTTGCCAGAGCCTATGTAGTCGCGTGGGCGTCAGGCATTTCTCGGTTTTACTGGTATGCCTGGGACAATGGCGTTATGGGATTAACGGAGGCCGATGGCGCGACGGTAAAGCCACCCGCGAAGGCCTATGGGGAAATTGAAAACTGGCTAGTTGGGGCACGCATGAAGCTGTGTGACCGGTACAGCGGTCTTTGGAACTGCCGGTTAGAGCGCGATGGTGGATACACCGGGAACATCATATGGATGTCGGGCACAAGCAAACCATTTGAGCTTCTACCCGCCTGGAACATGAGCCAAGAGCGCGATCTGGAGGGTCGGACCCGGAATATTGCCGGCGCCAAAACAGTGCAGATTGGCCCTGAGCCCATCCTGATCGAGAACCGGGCACCGTGAAGATCCTGCTTCTCCACAATTATTACCAGCAGTCCGGTGGTGAGGATGCGGTCGTTGCTCAAGAGAAGGAACTGCTGGAGTCCAAGGGACATACG
>Ga0066705_10000353_pt1 | contig 12134 bp, 16 predicted proteins | sample GraSoiAngelo_154_FD_66506 | JGI IMG/M metagenome (GOLD analysis project Ga0066705, IMG submission 66506) | Grasslands soil microbial communities from the Angelo Coastal Reserve, California, USA - 14_1009_13_20cm | ecosystem: Environmental > Terrestrial > Soil > Grasslands | place: USA... | reverse complement strand
TGCCTCAGCCACGTTCCCTCCTTCGTCGGCAATACCGGCTCCTCCACGGCAATACCCGGGGCCGCGCCGTCGAACGTAACACCTGCCTGGGAGACTTGCAACGGCGCTCGTAGCCGATTCGCCGACCGGCGTACAATCGCTTTGGTTTGCGCCGGCCACCGATCACCGTCAAATGCGAGTGCGGCGAGAGCAGGGACGTCGCCTACGGCGATCGCTGGCGGTGCGAGACCTGCGGGCGCTCGTGGAACACCGCGCAGATTCCGGCTGAGGAGTACGAGGGGCTGCTTCGCCGAATGAGGCGCCACGAGGTCGAGGTTCTCGCCATGACGGCGGTCGCGGCAGCGATCATGATCCCGCTGATCGTCGTCGTCGGCTCGCGCTTCATCCTGCTCGTGCCGATGGTGATGGCGGTCTGGCTCTTCGTGGTTCTGCCGCGCTGGCGGCGCCGGTACCGCGCCACCGCCCGAGGCGCGCCTCGCTGGCAGCTCCATCCGGAATAAGCATGCTGACGCTGCGGCGAAAGATCTCGCGCGAGAACCTCTCGCTTCCTTCGTCCGCCGGCCGCCCAGTACTTCTCGCAACCCTCGACGTCCCGTTCTCCGAGGAGGCGATTGCGTTCGCCATCGACTCGGCTGTCGAGAACGGCCAGCCGCTGGTCCTTCTGAACGTCGCCGAGGTCCTGCCGACGGCGTACAGCCTCCTCGGATACGGCTATGTCGAGAGGGAGGAGCTCCAACAGGCGTTGCGCAAGCCGGCGGAGATCGCCCGGTCGCTGGCCGTCCCCGTCGAGCGGCTCCGCGTGTGCAGTCCCCACCCGCTCGACGCGCTCCTGGAGGTCGTGTCCGAGCGCAACCCCGCCGTCCTCGTATTCGGCCCCGATCGCGGCCGCCTCTCACGGCGCGTCTACGGGAAGGCCGCAGCGATGATCCGAAAGCAGGCGGCTTGTCTCGTCTGGCTCGCTGAGATATGAGATCGCCGACACGTTCGATCAGGAGGAGACCATGCAGACGATCGTGGTGGGGTATGACGAGACCGAGGCGTCGACGCGCGCGCTCGACCGCGCCTCCGAGATCGCGAAGGCGTTCGGTGCGAAGCTGATCGTCACGAGCGTCGCGCCGGTGATGCTCTCGCCCGGCCGCGGCGGGGACGCAGGCGCGATCGATCCGACCGATACTCCCGACGAGCACATGGCCGAGCTCGCCCATGCGCGCGAGCATCTCTTGGGCTCGGGCGTCGATGCCGAGTTCCAGCCCGCGATCGGCGAGCCGGCGGAGACGATCGTCGAGCTCGCCGAGGAGCGGAACGCGGACATGATCGTGGTCGGCACGCGCGAGCCGAACGTGCTCGAGCGGCTGCTCGGCCAGAGCGTCAGCCAGTCGGTGTCACGCCGCGCCCACTGCGACGTGCTGATCGTCCACTAGCCACGGCGTCCGGTAGCCGTCGCGCGCCCAGACGATGGGGAAGAACGACTCGTCGAGCGACAGGTCGCCGACGCGCCGGTAGCGCGAGTAGACGGGGTCGACGTGCTCCGGGTGAAAGTGCGCGTCCGAGCGCACGAGGTGCGAGATGACGGCACGGCGGTGCATCGTTCCCGTGTTCGGCCCCGAGCCGTGAAATGTGTTGAAGTGGTGGAACGCGGCGCTGCCGGCGGGAACGACGAGAGGGACGAGCTGCAGCTCCTCGCCGCTCGGCCTCGATCGCTCGACCGGCGCCAGCCAGTCCGCGGGGGCGTGGAACTCGCCCCGGTTCTCCGGCGAGCGCGGCCAGCGGTGCGAGCCCGCGGCGTAGGTGATCGTCCCCGCCTCCGCGCTCGTGTCGTCGAGCGTGATCCAGCAGGTGATCATCTCGGGCGGGACGAGATAGTCGAGGTAGCTGCCGTCCTGGTGCATACCGAGCGACTTGACGCCCGGCGGCTTCCAGATCACGTTGTCCTGGATGAGACGGGCGCCGTCCCAGCCCATCAGCTCGGCTGCGAGACGTCCCGTTCGCTCCGAGAGCACCTGTGCGGCGATTTGCGGATCGGCCTTCCAGCCGTTGCAGATCTGCCGCGTGCGGTCATCGGGATCTCGGCCCGGAATCCAGTTCACCTCGTCCGGCCGGATGCCGGTCTCGTAGCGCCCTGCGAAGATCGGCTCGAACCGCCCTCGCAGCTCCTCGACGGCTTGGGCGTCGACGAAGCCCTCGACCACGACGAAGCCGTCGCGCTCGAATGCGGCGAGCTGCTCCGCGCTCCAGTCCACCGTCATCCCCGAGGTCGGCGCTTCTCCGGGTCGTAGATCGGCAGCGTCTCGACCGTCGCTCGAGCGGTCCCGTCTCCGAGCCCGACCTCGACACGCGTCCCGGGAGCGGAGACGCTCGCCTCCAGCATCGCGAGACCGATCACTCGTCCGAGTGTCGGGCTCTCGCACGGGCTCGTGAGCGTGCCGACCGGCTCGCCGTTGCTCGTGACAGCCGCGCCGTATTCGGGGACCGCGGTGCCGTCGACCGTCAGCGTGACGAAGCGGCGCGGTGGGCTCGCTGCGGTCTCGGCGAGCGCCTTCTTGCCGTTGAAGTCAGCCCCGTCGAGCCTGATGACCTTGTCGAGCGACATGTCGTACGGGTTCGTCTCGTGCGCGAAATAGTCGTAGCCGATGAAGATCAGACCCGACTCGATGCGGAGCGTCTCCACCGCGGCCAGGCCGTACGGCACCGCGCCCGCGCCCGTCAGCGCGGCCCACAGCGCCGGCGCGTCTTCCGGCGCGCAGAAGATCTCGTATCCGAGCTCGCCCGAGTAGCCGGTGCGCGACACCCACGCGGGAACGCCGCCGACGTGCACCTGCTCCGGAAAGAAGCGGAAGTAGCGGAGGCCGCGCACGTCGGCATCGCTCAGCTCCGCGAGCAACTCGCGCGACCCGGGCCCTTGCAGCTGCACGTGGGGCAGGTCCGGGGTGATCGGCGAAATCGCGACGTCGAGCCCGGCGATGACCTCCTCGAAGTGCGCGAGATCCGAGTCGAGCGCGGTGATCACCCACGCGTGCCCGTCGTCGAACTTGAACACGGTTCCGTCGCCGACCATCTTCCCGTCGGCGTCGCAGAAGGGGGCGTAGCGGATCTGGCCGGTCGCCAGACCGAGCATGTCGTTCGTGAAGATCCTGTCCGCGGCGCGCAGCGCGTCCGGTCCGCGGAAGTCCCATTTCCGAAGCGGCGACTCGTCCCAGACGCCGACGTCGTTGCGAACCGCCTCGTGCTCGGCGACGGGATCGCCGAAGTGATTCGGCCACTGCCAGCCTTCCCACTCCATGAACTCGCAGCCGAGCGCGCGCTCGGGCTCGTCGAACGCAGTGTGGATGGTCACGTCTGCAGCACCTCCTCGAGGACACCATTCGACCCGAGCTCGGACGAGAGCGCCCCTGTGTGCTCGAGCAACGGGCGCACGGCGGACTCCATCGCGTCCGCGTCGAATCGCGACGACGGCCCTTGCACGCCGATGATCGCAGCCAGTTCCGCGCGGCTTCCCCAGACGGGTGCGGCGACGGCGTGCAGATCGTCCTCGCGCTCGCCGAAGTTGTACGCGTACCCGCGCGCGCGGATCCCATCGAGCTCGGCGCCAAGCGCGCCGCGGTGCGTAATCGTCTTCGCGGTGTACGCCTTCAGCGTTCCCGGCGGCAGCGCCCGGTTCCCGAAGGCGAGCAAGACCTTTCCCGTCGCGGTCGCATGCGCGATGCTCGGCCGCCCGAGACGCGCGACGCCCTGCACCGACGACGGGCTCTGCACGAAGTCGACCGTGACGGCGTCGCGCTCGCCCGGGGCCGAGAGCGTCGCCGTCTCGCCGGTCGTCGCGACGAGCGCCTGCAGGTGCGGCCGCGCGATCTGCCGGAGGTCCAGGCGCGCGAGAACGACGTTGCCGAGCTGCAGGAGGCGGAGGCCGAGCCGGTACCGGCCCGAGTCTTGGACGTGCTCGACGAGGCCGCCCGCGACGAGCGTCGCGAGCAGGCGCGAGACGCTGCTGGCGTTGATCCCCGTCCGCCGTGCGATCTCGTTCGTGCCGAGCTCGGTGTCGGCCTCGGCGAGCACGTCGAGCACGTTGAACGCGCGCTGCACTGCGCCGACGAGCCTGAATGCTGGTTGTCCGGTGCGGGCCATCGCTTCCGTCCTCGGGACGTCATTGCCGACTCGGCAACCTTAAGCGATCGTCCTCCGCCCGCCCAGAGTCAGCACCGTCGCCGCGACCGCGACCGCGATCCAGCCGGCGGCGGCGACTCCGATCCAGTGATAGCGCTCCCACGCGAGGCCGGGGACGTAGCCTCCGACCGCTCCGGTGAGGTAGTAGATGCTGAAGTAGAGGGCGCTCGCGGTGCCGCGGTCGACCGGGCTCGCCTCGGCGACGCCGAGCTGCGCCGCGGTCACCCCGGACCAGTTCGCGAGCGTGACGAGCGCCAGCCCGAGGACGAGGGTCGGCAAGTACGCGGGCAGACTGATGGCCAGACCGGCGGCCGTCGCGGCGAATGCGGCGAAGGCGAGCCGCCGCCATCCGATCCGGTCGGCGAGCGTCCCGAGTGCGGGACCGGAGAAGCCGAGCAGCCACAGCGCGAAGACGGCGCTTCCGGCCGCGGGGCCGAACGAGAACGGTGGCCGCTCGAGGCGGAAGACGACGTACGAGAACGTGCCGACGAAGGTGAAATAGAACGCGCTGCCGGCGGCCGTGGCCTGGAGCAGTTGCCGATTCCGCAGCTGCCGCCCCACGCCGCTCCACCGGCCACCCTCGATCGGCCGCGGCGGCAGGTCGACGAGCGTTCGGCGCATGACGAGCGCCGCCGCCAGCGGTAGCAGCGCGAGCATGCCGATTCCCCATCGCCAGTCGAGCCTCGTCGCGACGAGGGCCGGTGCGATCCGGCCGATCAGCCCGCCTGCGACGAGCGCCGTCACGTACCTGCCCATCGCGCGCCCGCCGATGCGCGGCGCGAACACCTCGGTGATGTACGGCACTCCTGCGGTGAGCAGCCCCGGCATGCAGAGTCCCTGGAGCGCCCGGAACGCGAGCAGCGCACCGAAGGTCGGCGCGGCCGCCGCGCCGATCGTCGGCGCGACGAGCAACAGGCTCGCGAGCACGATCGAGCGCTTGCGGCCCCACCGATCCGACAGCGGCCCCCAGATCCATGCGCCGATCGCGAGCGCGAGGATGACGATCGAGATCGTGAGGCCGGCCTGGGAGGGACTGACGTGGAAGGTGCGTCCGAGCTGCGGCAGGATCGCCTGCGTCGAGTACGTGACCGCGAACATGCCGGCGGCGCCGAGCAGGAACCCGGCCATGCCGCTCGAGTCGAGCAGCGGCCTGCTACGGACGGACGAGCAGACCCCCGTTGACCGCGGCTCCCTCGAGGAAGCGGAGCCAGTCGAGCCAGAGCTTCGCATCGGGTATCACCGTCGGCTCGGGCTCGGCCGCGTCGACGACCGCCTCGAGCTCGTCGGCGGCGATCGTGCTCTCGCCGGCAAGGCGCTCGAGCGGCCACGGCAGTCCCTGCACGAGCATCTCGTCGACGAGCGCGCGCAAGTCGGCGTCGCTGAGCCACACGTGGCCGCTCATCCCATCGTTGCGGGACCAGTAGAACGCGCAGCCCACGGAAGCGGACGCTACTTCAAAGCTGACCGGTCAGCGCCTGCAGCCCGATGCTCACGGCGGCGACGAGGACCCAGAGGACGGCGCCGAGCACGAGCGGCCGCGGGCCTGTTCGACGCATCCGGCCGACGTCGGCGCCGAGGCCGACGCCCGCGAGCGCGACGGTGATCAGCCCGAGGGCGACATCGGCGAGGACGTGGCGTGCGTGGCCTCCGACGAGCCCGGCGGTGTCGAGCACGGACGCGAGCACGAAGAGAGCGAGGAAGGGTGGCACGAGCCGGCGCGGCCGCCCGCGGGCACGGATCGCGGAGAGCCCGAGCGCGATCGGCACGATGAGGGTCGTCCGCGTGAGCTTCACGACCACCGCCTGCGTACCGGCGGCGTGGCCGTAGGCGTATGCCGCAGCGACGACCGACGACGTGTCGTTCACCGCCGTGCCTGCCCAGAGGCCGAAGCCGTGCTGGCTCAAATGGAACAGTCGCCCGAGCGGCGGAAAGAGGATGACCGCGACGATGTTGAAGACGAAGATCGTCGAGACCGCGTACGCGATCTCGGCTTGTGTCGCCTCGACGATCCCGGCAACAGCGGCGATCGCGGACGCGCCGCAGATGCCGGTGCCGACGCCCACGAGGGTCCGCAGGCGCGGCGAGACGCGCAACGCGCGCCCGATCACGACCGCGCCGGCGAGCGCGACCGCGAGCGTCCCGAGCATCACCGGCAGCGACCGCGCGCCGACGCGAACGATCTGACCGAGCGCGAGGGTGCTTCCGAGCAGGACGATCGCGAGCTGGAGCAGAATCGTCGACGAGAAGGCGATTCCGGTCGCCGCGCTCGCCGGCGGCCGGCGCACGAGCGAGACTCCGATCCCGAGCAGGATCGCGAGAACGGGCGGGCCGAGCAGCGGCACGACATGCGAGAGGCCCCACGCCGCGAGTGCCACTGCGGCCGTCCACGCGAGCCCGGGGACGAGCGCGCGCGACGGCCTCCACTTCGTCACCGACCGAGACTAGAGTAGAACCGATGTGACGACATACGACATGCACCAGCACCTCTGGCCGGAATCACTCGTCGAGGCGCTGGCCGAACGCAGCTCGGCGCCCATGCTTCGCACCACCACGCTCGTCCTCGAGGAGGGCGACTACGAGCTGGACCCGGCCGGCTACAGCGCCGAGGCGTGCATCGCGAACCTCGACCGGGCCGGCATCGACGTCGCCGTCGTTTCGTGCCCGCCGACGCTCGGGATCGACGACCTCGACGAGGGCGAGGCCGAAGAGCTTCGGCGCGCATACCACGAGGGTGTCCGCGCGGAAGTCGGGGCGAGCGCTGGGCGGTTGCTTGCGCTGTCGATGGGGAGGCCCGAGGACGGCTTCGTCGGCGCCATGGTGGGCGCGGACGATCTCGCCGACCTCGACCGGATCGCGCCGGCCCTCGACGAGCTCGAGCGGCGCGGTGCGTACGTCATGGTCCATCCGGGCGGTGCGCGGCCGCCGAAGGGGGCGCCCTCGTGGTGGGCGCCGGTCGTCGACTACACCGCGCAGATGCAGCGGGCCTACGCAGCATGGCTCGCCCAAGGGGTCGACCGGTGGCCCGACCTTCGGATCGTCTTCTCGATCCTCGCCGGCGGTGCACCGTTTCAGCTCGAGCGGATGCAGGCGCGCGGCTTCGACATCTCGACGACATTGCGCCCGACGATCTATCTCGAGGCGTCCTCCTATGGACGCCGTGCGCTCGAGCTGTGCCTCGCGACGTTCGGCGCGCGCCAGATCGTGTACGGCAGCGATTCACCCGTCATCGACTGTTGCTACACGCTCGGACATGTCCGAAGCTTCGGTCAAGCTGCGATGCAGGCTCTTTGCCAGGACAACCCGACGACTCTTCTCACATGACCGACGCCTCCTCCTTCATCGTGTCGCGCCTCCCGGGCGACCGCGACCTCGACCGTTCCGAGCTCGTCGAGCTCGCCACGGCGATCGGCAAGGCCCCGGAGCTGTGGCAGCACCACGTTCGGCACGACCCCGGTGAGCGCGTCTACGTCCAGCTCCATCGCGACCCGCATGTCGACGTCTGGATGATCTGCTGGCTCGACGACCAGAAGACGGGGTATCACGACCACGACCTCTCCTCCGGTGCCGTCTACGTCTGCGAGGGCACGCTCGTCGAGGACCGGTTCCACTTCGGCGCGCGCGGGCTCAACCACGCGAGCCGCAAGCGCCACCCGGGCAGGGCCTTCGAGTTCGACGCCGCCTACATCCACGGCGTCCGCCACGCCGGCGGTGCGCCGGCGACGTCGATCCATTGCTACTCGCCGCCGCTGTGGCGGATGGGCTACTACAACGCCGACGAGCAGGGCTCGCTCATCCGCAACTCCCTCAGCTACCTCGAAGAGGTGGCCGAGGGACACTCGCACTAGCGGCTCAGAGACGCTCGGCGTACTCCCTGTTCTCGGGCAGCAGGCTCGGATCCGTGCCGAGATACGCGTGCTTCGACATGTCGGCGCTGTAGCGGCTCGCCGGCGGCGTCTTGCCGACGGCCTCGGCGAGGCTGCGGATGTGGTGCGGGCCGGCGCCGCAACAGACGCCGAGATAGCGGATGCCGAGGCCGAGCGCCGCTTCGCCGAAGGCGGCGATGTCGTTGCGGGTGCACATGAACGGGTCGAGCGCGGTCGGGAAGGGCTGGCCGTCGAGCTCGGGGTCCCGCAGCGACTGGAACGTCGGCTCGTCGTCGTGCGTGCGATACGGGACGGGGAGCGCGGCCACGTGGCCGCTCACCGCCGAGCGGATCGCCTCCAAGTGGGGCAGCATCGTCCGCGGCCCGCGGATGCAGTTGAGCCCGACGACGGCCGCGCCCGCGGCCTCGATCCGCTTGCACGCCTCCGCCGGCGTGAGGCCGTCGCGCGTCATGGGCTCGCGGTGGAGTGCGAGCGTCACGACGGCGGGCAGGCCGGTCTCCTTGATCGCATCGAGCGCGATCAGCGCCTCTTCGGCGTGCGAGAACGTCTCGGCGATGATGAAATCGACGCCGGCCTCGGCCGCCCACCCCGCCTGCTCGTCGAACATTGCGCGCACCGTCCGGCGCGACTGGTCGTCGGCCGTGAAGATGTTCGTGTTCGAGAGGTCGCCCGCGAAGAGCGCGCCGCTCTCGCTCGCGACGTCGCGCGCCAGCTCGAGCGCCTGCCGGTTCAGCGGCTCGAGCAGATGCTCCTTGCCGACGATCCGCATCTTCTCGCGATGGCCGTAGTACGTGAACGCCTCCACCACGTCCGAGCCGGCGTGGACGAACTCGCGGTGCAGCTCGATCACGACCTCCGGGTGGTCGAGCACGACCTCCGGGACGAAGGCGCCCGCCTGCAGGTAGCCACGGCGCTCGCACTCGAAGAGGTAGCCCTCGGCACAGATCACGGGCCCCTGTTCGAGCCGCTCGAGCAGTCCGGGCTTTCGGTTGGACGCCACGTCGCAACCTTACTCGCGTAGGTTTGCACCGTGCATGCGATCGTGCTCCACGGCGAAGAGCTCGGGCTCGAGGAGCAACCGGATCCGGTTCCCGGGAGCTCCGAGGTGCTCGTTGCCGCGCCCTATGCGGCGCTGAACCCCGCCGACCTCGCCCAGCGCGCCGGCCGCTATCCCGCGCCTCGCGGCGCGCCGCAGGACGTGCCGGGTCTCGAGGTCTGCGGGACGGTCGTCGTCTGCGGCGCCGCCGTGCTCGATTGGCGCGTCGGCGACCGTGTCTTCGGCCTCGTCGGAGGCGGCGGGCTCGCCGACCGCGTAGCGGTGCACGAACGGCACGTCGTCGCGGTGCCCGAGCGGCTCGACGACCGGGAGGCGGCCGCCGTTCCGGAGGCGTTCCTCACCGCGTACGACGCGATCGTGAGCCAGGCCGGTCTCGAGCCCGGCGACGTCCTGCTCGTGAACGGCGCGAACGGCGGGGTCGGCACGGCAGCGGTCCAGATCGGGTACTTCGCGGGCGCGCGCGTGATCGCGAGCGCCCGCTCGGCCGATGCGCGCGCGCGGCTGACCGAGCTCGGCGCGCAAGCGGTCGCACCCGAGGAGGTCGAGGCGACGGTCCGCGCGGCCGGCGGTGCCGACGTGATCCTCGAGCTCGTCGGCGGGCCGAACTTCGCAGTCGACCTGGACGTCCTCGCGACGAAGGGACGCATCCTCGCCGTCGGTAGCGGCGGCGGCGACACGGCGGAGCTCGCGCTGCGCGCGCTCACCAGCCGGCGCGGCCGGATCATCGGCACCGTGTTGCGTGCGCGACCGCTCGAGGAGAAGGCCGCCGCGGTGCAGGCCTTCGGCCGTCATCTGCTGCACGCGTTCGCCGAGGGGCGACTGCACGGCATCGTCGATCGTGTCTTCGCAGCGGACGAGGTCGAGGCCGCCTTCACGTACATGGCGCAGCCCGGCAAGTTCGGCAAGGTCATGCTCGAGTTCTAGACGCGCACTGCGGCGCCCGTCGCGAGTGCCTCCTCGCACGCGATGACCGCTGCGAGCGTGCCGAGCGCGTCCCGCGGCGTGCAGAAGACGCGGCCGGCATCACCGTCGCGCGAAGCGGCGAGGAAGCGCTCGACTCCGCGCTCGATCGGATGCTGCGCCGTCTTCGACTCGACTTTGCGGCCGCGCGAGACACCCGTGAGCGTGAAGTCCGGGTCGAGCTCGAGATGGAGGGACGACTCGTCCCCGAGCACGTCGAGCGAGTACTTGCCGGGCAGTCCGTCGCGCGTCCACGCGATCGTCGAGGAGCCGACGGCGCCGCTTGCGAAGCGGAGGACGATCGCCGCCGCGTCCTCGATGTCCCCGCTTTCGCCCGCGCTCTGTGCAAGCGGGATCGCTCCCGCAATCGCCTGCACCTCGACGACTTCGCCCGCGATCGCCCGCTGGAGGTCGATCCCGTGGCTCGCGCGCTCGAGCAGGTTGCCGCCTCCCTCGACGCGCTTGAGGAACCACGGCCTGCTTCGGGTCGGACCGGTGCCGATGCCGATCAGGAGACCGATCTCCTGGCCGTCGAGCGCATCGCGCAGGTCGTCGAGCACCTCGACCGCGCGCCACTGGTAGCCCACTGCGCAGACCGCCGTGCTCGACTCGGCGGCCTCGACGATCGCTCGTGCGTCGTCGAGCCCGCGGGCGATCGGCTTCTCGAGGTATACGTGGATGCCGCGCGAGAGCGCCTCGGTCGCCGGCTCACGGTGGAGGAGCGGCGGAGTGCAGACGAGGACGCAGTCGGGCGAGTCGCGTTCGAGCAGCTCGCGCCAGTCGGCGTAGACCGCCCCGTCGCCGGCGAGGCTCCGGGCGCGGTCGAGGTCGACGTCGCACACCGCCGAGACCTCGACACCCTCGAGGCGGCGCAGGATCGCCGCGTGCTCTTCCGCGATCCAGCCGGCTCCGATGATCGCCGTGCGCATACGGCGACGGTATCGCGCGGGCTTAGGATCGAGCAATGCGCCTGTGCGAGAAGGTCGCCGTCGTCACGGGCGGCAGCTCCGGCATCGGGCGCGCGATCGCGCTCCGCTTCGCCGACGAGGGGGCGCGCGTCGTCGTCGGCGACGTCGTCCGCGAGCCGCGCGAGGGCGGGGAGACGACCGAGGCGCTACTCGGCAGCCGCGGCTTCCATGTCGAGGCGGACGTCTCGCGCGCCGGCGACGTCGACCGGCTCGTCGGCGTCGCGGTCGAGCAATACGGCCGCCTCGACGTGATGGTGTGCAACGCGGGCATCGCCGGCTCCTACTCGAAGCCCCTGCTCGAGACGACCGAGGGCGACTGGGACGCGATCATGGCCGTCAACCTCCGCGGCGTGTTCCTCTGCTGTCGCCGCGCGATCGGCGAGATGGTGAAGCAGGAGCCGGTGGGCGACGCGCGCGGCCGCGTGATCATCATCTCGTCGCAGCACGGCATGATCGGGCCCCCCGGCCACTTTGCCTATGCGGTGAGCAAGGGCGGCCTCGTCAACATGACGCACCAGCTCGCGGTCGACTATGCGGCTCAGGGTGTGCGCGTGAACGCCGTCGCGCCCGGAAAGATCCTGACCGGGGCGCCCGAGCAGCAGGACCCGGAGACGCTCGCGTACTCCCGTTCACGCACGCCGTTCCCACGGCTCGGACGTCCCGACGACGTTGCCGGCGCAGCGCTCTACCTTGCGAGCGAGGACTCGGGCTATGTCTCCGGCGTCAACCTGCTCGTCGACGGTGGTTGGATGGCGTACTGAGGGAGCGGCGGCACGCCGAGGGCGGCGAGCGCCGCGACCAAGCCGGCCGTGTGCAGGCCGTCGTCGACGAGCAGCACCTCGTAGTCGTTCCGCCGGAACTCGGCCACGTGCTCGGCCGTCTGCTCGAGCCACGCTCTCGTCGTCTCCCGGTCGAGCCCGCCCGGCGGGAGCTGGATGATCCCGAAGCCCTGACGGCCGAGCTCGTCGAGCGTCGCCTCGAGGAGCGAGTCGGCGACGACCGCCACCTTGCGTGAGCGCGGATCGCTCACGCAAGCAGCGACTCGAGCCGGCGCAGCTCTTCCTCAGGGTCGTAGTCGGCGAACCAGTGGCGGATGCCGGTCGA